>Ga0316205_10000031_pt1 | contig 349268 bp, 335 predicted proteins | sample 3monthpyrite_MG_FD_204941 | JGI IMG/M metagenome (GOLD analysis project Ga0316205, IMG submission 204941) | Microbial mat bacterial communities from mineral coupon in-situ incubated in ocean water Damariscotta River, Maine, United States -... | ecosystem: Environmental > Aquatic > Marine >...
TTTTAAGTATTGCTCTACCATAGGGTATACCTGCTAGTAATCCAGTAAGTAATACTACTACCGCATGAAACATTAAATATCGCGCAGATTCTTCCATGTGCTTATTCTCCTTTATTTACACATAACGCTTGCATAACCGGTAATTTTTTCTATAGGTTTTTTGTGCGAATCTGTTGTGTTGCACAAAAAACCTATAGAAAAAATTATCCGAGTTGATGTGATTGTTAGGCATTATTTTCTACCCAATAAAGTCCGTCATGATGGCCAACAAGAACCCCTTTTCCTTTAGGAAGTGGTATTTCAAGATCCCCACCATAAACCCATTCTTCTTCTATTGATTCCTCAATTTCTAATAAGAGCTTTGATAGGTTTTTTACATCTTCTTCCCTGATTTCAGTTTTATTATGTGGTCTCACTCTTTCAAATGTAACCTCATCCTCTGGAGATAAGGATGAAAATAATTTCTTAATTTGAATGAATGATAAGTATTCCATTTTTTATTGTGCCTAACGTTAAGATAGCCGGCGCGCTTCAGCGCGTCCGAGTGAACAACGTGAACGGGCTAATTGCATTGTTATATTACTCATCCTTTGAGCCTTTATAGCGCTTTAAACCCTGACACCATTTAAAACTAAAATTTATGATTTCCTAGCAAGGTGCTTTCACCTTGTTTGGTGTTTTTATAAACCACCATTCTTACTTTACGTTCTTAGACTTTAACTGGTTTTCTTTTTCTCGGTAATTCTCATTCACATAAATTATTAATTACAGAGTGATATAACAGTATATTAGGCGACATGTCGCAATGTTCCGGGTTAGGCGACATGTCGTATAGTGTTTGAATTAATTTATTAACTGAGTTAATAATAGCCTACTGCTTTAATTTAATGAAACTTAAAATACTTAACACAAGGATAGTGTTATGGATCATCAAAAAGTCACCCGTTTCTGGGATAATTACATTGATAAAACAAAAAGTTACAATGTTCCTATAAACCTTTCCCGGTGGTATGTGCGCCACGTAGAAATATACATCAAGAAGCATTCATCATTAAAATTATCTGTTCATACTGCTAAAACACTCGATAATTACCTCTTCATATTAAACAGACAAAGCGACATGACTGACTGGCGTTTTGCTCAAATCGTTGATGCTTTGCGTATTTTGTTTATAGATATCGTTAAACCGGAGTGGGCATTCTCTTTTCCATGGAAAGTATGGCAACAACGTAAGGTAGTTTCAAAATCAACAAAGGTTTATAAAACGAAGCCCGAATACCCGTTCTCTGCTAATAAAACGTATATGGCTGAATGTTCCTCATCGGGCGTGATCGGTAAATTTAAAAAACATTATGCTGAACAATATAAAGCCTTTATTACACAAATCCGTACACGTCACTATTCTATTCGCACGGAACAAGCATATTTACAGTGGATCGCGCGTTTTGCTGCTTTTCACTCAAATCCAATACTTGAAACTGACTGTGTGCGCAATGTAACGCTTTATTTAGAGTATTTAGCAGTGAAGAGAAATGTCGCTGTCAGCACACAAAATCAGGCTCTAAATGGTCTGGTTTTCTTTTATAAGCACGTCTTGGAAATTGACATGACGGATGAACTGTCATTTATTCGGGCAAAAAAACCAAAGCGATTACCAGTGGTGTTAACACGCGAAGAGATACCTGCACTGTTAAATCATATTGATGCGGTAATGCCACAATTAATGGCAAACTTGCTCTACGGTTGTGGATTAAGACTAATGGAATGCATTCGCTTACGGGTGTTTGATGTGGATTTTGGCTACCAGCATATTCTTATTCGCAATGCTAAGGGTAATAAAGATCGTGTTGTGCCGCTGCCTCAAAGACTGCTTGCAGATTTGAAACAGCAGATTCAAAGTGTGCGGACCATGCATGCTGATGACTGTGAAAATGGTTACGGCGAAGTATACTTACCCAACGCGCTTTCGCGTAAATATCCTAGTGCAGCCAAAGAAATTGGCTGGCAATATGTTTTTCCTTCAACCACTATTTCAACCGATCCACGTAGTGGCATTGTACGTCGACATCATACGCATGAACGGAATTTACAGCGTCACATTAAACAGGCAGCCAAATCAGCAGGTATTGTAAAAAAAGTCACTAGCCATTGTTTACGTCACTCCTTTGCTACGCATTTACTCGAAGCCGGTTATGACATTCGCACAGTGCAAGAACTACTAGGCCATTCAGATGTATCAACAACGATGATTTATACCCATGTATTGAATAAGCCGGGTGTAACCGTGCAAAGTCCATTTGATAGTTTACCGCCCTAGAACGTATCAGGCAGCCGATTGGCTGCCTGATGGGTAGTGCTTATTTAGATGAGCTAGATTAAGACTTTTGATATATCTCGGACCCTTCGTCTTTAAACTGCTTGGCTTTTTCTTTCATGCCTTTGTCTAACGCCACTTCAACGCCGTAACCATTTTGTTTGGCGTAGTCACGCACGTCTTGTGAAATTTTCATTGAACAGAAGTGTGGCCCACACATAGAACAGAAGTGAGCAACTTTGCCGGATTGTTTTGGCAAGGTTTCATCATGAAACTCACGAGCTTTTTCAGGATCGAGGCCTAGGTTAAATTGATCTTCCCAGCGGAATTCAAAACGCGCTTTTGATAAAGCGTTGTCACGTATTTGTGCACCAGGGTGGCCTTTGGCTAAGTCTGCCGCATGGGCGGCGAGTTTGTAAGTGATAATACCTTCACGCACGTCGTCTTTGTTTGGCAAGCCTAAATGTTCTTTCGGGGTCACGTAACAAAGCATCGCGGTACCATACCAACCGATTTGCGCCGCACCAATCGCAGAGGTAATGTGATCATAAGCGGGGGCAATGTCGGTGGTCAGGGGACCAAGGGTGTAGAATGGCGCTTCGAAACAATCGGCCAGTTCTTTTTCCATGTTCTCTTTGATCATTTGCATTGGCACATGACCGGGGCCTTCAATCATGACTTGGCAATCGTGTTCCCAAGCAATTTTGGTTAGCTCACCGAGTGTTTCTAACTCTGCAAACTGTGCTTCGTCATTGGCATCAGCCAATGAGCCAGGACGTAAACCATCACCTAACGAGAAAGACACATCGTAGGCTTTCATGATTTCACAGATGTCTTCAAAGTGAGTATATAAAAAGCTTTCTTCATGGTGCGCTAAACACCACTTGGCCATAATCGAGCCGCCGCGCGAAACAATGCCGGTTAAACGATTAGCGGTCATTGGCACATAGGCTAAGCGCACGCCTGCATGAATAGTGAAGTAGTCCACGCCTTGTTCGGCTTGTTCAATCAGGGTGTCGCGGAAAATTTCCCAGGTTAAGTCTTCAGACTTACCGTTCACTTTCTCTAGTGCTTGATAAATGGGCACGGTACCAATCGGAATTGGTGCGTTACGTAAAATCCACTCACGGGTTTCATGAATGTTTTTGCCGGTGGATAAATCCATTAAGGTGTCACCACCCCAACGCGCAGACCAGGCCAGTTTTTCTACTTCTTCTTCTATTGAAGAACTCACGGCTGAGTTACCAATATTGGTGTTCACTTTCACTAAGAAGTTGCGGCCAATAATCATTGGCTCAAGTTCGGGGTGATTAATGTTGGCAGGAATAATGGCGCGGCCACTGGCCACTTCACTACGAACAAATTCTGCAGTGACGGTTTCTGGCAGGTTAGCGCCAAAGTTTTCACCGGGGTGTTGTTTCAGCAATTTGGTATAACGTGGGTCTTGGCGCAGTTCTGCTAAGCGCATGCCTTCACGAATGGCGACGTATTCCATTTCCGGGGTAACAATGCCTTGGCGGGCATAATGCATTTGCGTGACATTTTGGCCGGCTTTGGCACGGCGCGGATTGCTAATGTGTTCAAAACGTAGTTTCGCCAATGCGGCATCGTTTTGGCGTTCAGTCCCGTATTCAGAGCTCGGGCCGGTCAGTTGTTCGGTGTCGCCGCGCTCGTCAATCCAGCCACTGCGCAGATCCGGCATGCCTTTCATGAGATCAATATCAACGTCTGGGTCGGTCAGCGGACCCGAGGTATCGTAAACGGTGATTGGCGCGTTTTCTTCTGCGCCCATTTCACTGCTCGTGTCATCGAGGCTGACTTCACGCATTGCCACTTGAATATCGTCACGTGAGCCCTGGATAAAAATCTTCTTCGAGTTGGGAAAAGGCCGAGTCACTTCTTCTGAAAGTTGGGCGGTCTTAGTAATAAATTCTTCTGGGATGGCGCTCATGGTCTGTCCTCACCTATATATAAGGTATGTGAAAGCGCGCGGGGAAGTACGGTGACGCAGCTTCCCTGCGCCGGTGTTAACCGGATCAGGTTCAAAGGGTGTTAAATCTCAGCAGTTGCCAACCGGCCACTGCACCCCTAGCTAAGTGCGTATCATAACGGATGCCTCCTGCGGCTACCAGCGCTGAAAAACCCTTTAAAATAAATCACCTACCGTTAATATGTGGTTTAAGGGCCAAAAACCCTGCATAGACCCATAAGCAATACCATTGCCAGCCTGCTTGCCTCGGCGGCCGAAACTGCTTACTCTTTTAATTGCTGTAAATTGGATAATTTTGGGGAAATACATGGGTGCAATAAATCTAGATTTAGCACGACACAACATGGTGGTGCAGCAAATCCAACCTTGTGATGTCAGTAGCGATCAAGTGCTGGGGCTACTGGAAACAGTCGCTCGTCACGCCTTTGTGCCCACTGATTACAGCAATATTGCCTATGTTGATGCGAAGATTCCGCTCGGCCATGACCAGGTCATGATGCCACCACTGATCGAAGCGCAAATGATGCAAGCCCTCAATATTCAGCCAGACGAAACCGTGCTGGAAGTGGGTACAGGCAGTGGTTTTATGACCGCTTTATTAGCGAAATCTGCCCGCCATGTGCACAGTATCGAAATTATTCCTGAGCTCAGTGAACAAGCCCAACAGCACTTAAACGATCAACGTATTTACAATGTTAGCCTCGAAGTCGGCGATGCCGTCAACGGCTGGTCAGCTCATGCCCCGTATGATGTGATTGCAATCACAGGTTCACTGCCTATTCTCAATGAATCAATGCAACAAAGCCTGAAGACAGGTGGTCGTTTATTTGTCATCACCGGTGAAGCCCCGGTCATGGAAGCTGTGCTCATTACTCGCATTAGCGACAGTGAATGGTGCTACCAAAGCTTGTTTGAAACCGATATTCCAGCGCTGCAAAACGCCCCTTGCCCTGAGCACTTCTCACTCTGACGGTGGTTTGCTAATACGCGTATAATGCCTGCATCTAACTAACAGAGATGCTTGATGCAACACTTCAGCGCGACCGAACTCCACCAATATCTGCAAGACAATGACACCCCACCACTGCTGCTCGATGTGCGCGAACCGTGGGAGTTCGAACGCTGTGCCATTGACGGTTCGATTCTCATTCCGATGGGTCAGATTCAATCCCGTCTCGAAGAATTAGACCCCAGCCGCGAAACGATTATGATCTGTCACCACGGCGTGCGCAGCCGACACATTGGCATGCAACTTGAGCATGTGGGGTTTTCACGTATCATTAACCTATCTGGTGGCGTGAATGCCTGGGCACGTGACGTCGACCACAATATGGAAGTGTATTAATGATGAATGGCAAAACTAAACAACACCCTCTTTGCGTGACAATCCGCCGCACCTTTTTCACGCTTTTGCTTGCCGCACCAATAGCTGCCTCAGCAAATGATTTGCTGAATGCTTACAACGATGCGCTAAAAAATGACCCCCAATTAAAAGCGGCCGCATCTAACCGCGATGCCCTTGGTGAAGTTAAACCTCAAAGCCTCGCTTTGCTTTTGCCTAATGCCAACATTAGTGCCGTGACAACAGATACAAACTCTGATACCCGAAACAGTAGTTTCTTCCCAGCTGTGCAAGATGCGTTTAATTCTCACAGTTACCGCATTAATATTACGCAACCAGTTTACCATCATGATTTTTGGGTCGGTCTAGGTCAAGCAGATAAATCCGTCGCCCAGGCCGATGCGACTTATGTCGCCGCTGGGCAAGATTTAATGATTCGCGTGTCTGAACGTTACTTTGATATGTTATCTGCTTTCGATGATTTAGAACTTGCTCGCAGTGAAAAAATTGCCACTGCACGCCAACTAGAACAAGCTAAACAACGTTTTGAAGTCGGCTTGATTGCCATTACCGATGTACATGAAGCGCAAGCCAGTTACGATTTAACCATCGCCCAGGAAATTAGCGCCGACAATGCGCTCAATAATGCACGTGAAGCATTACAAGAGTTTACTGGTGAGTACTACCGAGACATTAATCGTTTGGCAAAAGATGCCCCCCTCGTTGAACCTGTCCCTGCCAACATACAAGACTGGGTGACACAGGCAGGTGAGTTTAACTTAACCTTGAAAGCCTCGCGATTTGCGACCCAAGTGGCCAACGATGAAATTTCAATTCAGCGCTCTGGGCATTTGCCCACCTTAGACATTGTTGCTAGTCGTTCTAATAGTAACTCCAGTAGTTTTACGGGTAGCACTAACGACACCGATGCAATCTCACTGCAGCTCAATGTACCCATTTTTGCCGGTGGTGCAGTAAATTCACGCACTCGCCAGGCACGTCATCGTTTTAACGAAGCACAATATAATCAGGATCGTACCAAGCGTTCAGTGCTTCGACAGACGCGTAATAATTACTTAGGGGTTATTTCTGGCATCAGCCGTGTCAAAGCATTTGAGCAAGCCGTTATTTCAAGTAACAAAGCATTGGAAGCAACCCAGGCTGGTTTTGAAGTGGGTACTCGTACCATTGTTGATGTGTTAAATAGTCAGCGTGATTTACTGAGAGCAAAACAAAGTCTTTACAGCGCCCGTTATGATTACATCTTAAGTGGTTTACGTCTTAAGCAAGCAGCGGGTGGTTTGTCGGCGAATGATATTGAAGGGGTTAATACTTACCTTAAACCAGTAAGTGAACAGTAGAAATTTTTAAATATTAGTTTTTATTTTCGCAGTCTTGAATAACTTTTAGTAACCGTTCTAATGCACCTCGGTTTCTCGCCACCACTTCCCATGCATGTTCGCCTCGGCTATGGCGTATATCCGGTTGTTCACAGTATTCAATCACTGTGTTGGCTAACTGCTCGTAGTCACTAACGATAACAGCGGCATCTTCTTCACAGAGTAATCGCATCACATCGGTAAAGTTATAGTAATGTGGGCCAACCAGAATAGGCAAACCCAAGGCCGCGGCTTCAATCGGATTTTGCCCCCCATTAGGTAGTAGTGAACCGCCAATGAATGCAATGTCCGAGGCGGCATAAAACAAACTTAACTCCCCCATGCTATCACCCAGATAAATATCGGTGTCTTTGCTGCAAGGCTGATGCGCACTGCGTCGAACCAGATTAAAACCACGTTTTTCACACAAACTAGCTACGCTATCAAAGCGCTCAGGATGACGAGGCACAATCACTAGTAGTGCTTCGGGGCGCGCTTGTTTAACCATCGCGAAGGCACTGAGAATAAGTTCATCTTCGCCGAGGCGCGTGCTCGCCGCAATCCAGACACTGCGTTCAACCCCCCAGTCACGACGCAAGACGGCGGCTTGTTCTTTAATACTGGCCGCCAGCTGAATATCAAATTTAATACTGCCAGTTACCTGCACCGCTTCTATACGAGCACCAAGACCTATTAAACGCGCGGCGTCGTCCTGTGATTGTGCAGCAATCGCATCAATAAGCGCCATGGTCTCGCGCATAAACTGACATAACTTACGGTAACCACTGGCGGAATGGTGCGACATGCGCGCATTCGCTAGCACGGTCGGAATATTTCGTTTGCTACAAGCATGCAAAATATTCGGCCAGATTTCTGTTTCCATAAAGATGGCGATTGAAGGTTTTACTTTTGTTAAGAATCTATCTACCGCATCAGGCAAATCGTAAGGTGCATAGACATGTATCACACTGTCTCCCCAGGTTTCTTGCACTTGTGCAGAACCAGTAGGGGTCGTTGTAGTGATGACAATGTCAGTATCAGGATGTGATTCTTGCAATGATTTAATTAACGGTACCGCTGCTTGCGCTTCACCCACTGAAACGGCATGAACCCAGATAGACGACTGACAGTCATCTATTTTATAAAAACCGAATCGTTCAGCCCAACGCAACCGATAGCTCGGTGCTCGGCGACTACGCCATAATAAATACAACATAAAGCACGGTGATAAAAGATACATCAACGTGCTGTAAAGTAGGCGTAACATTAATTTTTCAACCGTAATTAATCGTCAGTGTTAAGCACTTGTAAATATGCCCGAACGCCTTGCTCAACGGTTTTAAATTCGACGTTATAACCGGCAGCCCGTAGTTGGGTGATATCTGCTTCCGTGAAGCTTTGGTAACGGCCTTTTAAATGATCAGGGAATGGGATGTATTCCACTTCACCACGACCATGATAAGCAATTACTGCATTGGCAACATCATTAAATGATTGCGAACGACCGGTACCCACATTAAAGATACCCGACGCTTTAGGGTTATCAAGGAACCATAAGTTTACATTCACCGCATCGCCAACATAAATAAAGTCACGACGCTGTTCGCCATCTTCATAGCCATCAATGCCGCGGAATAGTTTTACATTCTCACCAGCTGCAATCTGATTATTAAAATGGAAGGCCACACTCGACATCGTGCCTTTATGTTGTTCACGCGGACCATAAACATTGAAGTAACGAAACCCGACAATCTGTGATTTAGAGGTCGGTAATAAGCGGCGGACATATTGGTCGAACAGGAACTTAGAGTAGCCATACATATTGAGTGTAGATTCGTTTTCAATACCTTCAACGAAAACACTGCCGCCACCGTAAACAGAAGCCGACGACGCGTAAATAAACTGTGCGTTATTTTCTAAGCAATAATGTAATAACGTTTTAGAATAGTTATAGTTATTATGCATGATGTAACGGCCGTCCCACTCTGTGGTAGAGGAACAGGCACCTTCATGAAAAATAACCTCAATCGGTGCAGCAAATGCATCACCTGATTTAATCTGCGCGAGAAAATCATCCTGGTCCATGTAATCGGCAATATCGCAATCAGCAATATTAACGAACTTGGTACCATCACTTAAATCGTCAACCACAATGATGTCATTGCGGCCACGTTCGTTTAATGCTTTGACTATGTTGCTGCCGATAAAACCAGCGCCACCAGTGACTACAATCACGTTAGCTTACTCCTCGTTCACGTTGTTGCGAATTTGTTCAACAATGCGTGTCGTTGACACACCTTCTTCATAATCTAAAACAATCACTTCACCGCCGCGCTCTTGCACGCAGCTACCACCAGCAATGTCTTCAGGTCGGTAGTCACCGCCCTTGACTAATACGTCGGCGCCAAGGCTACAAATTAACCGTTCGGGCGTGTCTTCACTGAAAGCAACTACCCAATCAACACAGCCTAAACCAGCCAACACGGCCATGCGTTGTGACAACGGGTTGATGGGGCGCTCGGCACCTTTAAGGCGTTGCACGGAGGCATCATCATTTACCGCAATAATGAGTCGATCACCTAAGGCTTTTGCCGCTTCTAAATAACCAACATGTCCGGCATGTAGAATATCAAAACAGCCATTGGTGACGACAATGCGTTCGTTATGAAGTCGCGCATCTGCAACAGCTTGTAATAACGTTTCTTCGTCGACAACACCGTTTTGGTGTGTTTGTTGCGCCTGCAGTGTTCTGCGTAGCTCACTTTCACTAGCCGTTGCGGTGCCAAGTTTACCGACCACAATGCCCGCTGCTAAATTGGCAATTGCCATGGCTTGTTGCTTTGTTTGTCCAGCGGCTAATCCAGCCGCCAGTGTGGCAATCACCGTATCGCCCGCACCGGTAACATCAAACACTTCCTGTGCCTGAGTGGGTAAATGTAATGGCGGCTCGTCATGACTCATCAAGCTCATACCCTTGTCACTGCGAGTCACCAATAACGCTTCAATATCTAATTGCTGACAAAGTGCTTCACCACGTTCTACCAACGTGTCTTCATCTTGGCAGTGTCCAACCACGGCTTCCATTTCAGCCAGGTTAGGGGTAATTAAACTGGCGCCTCGATAAGGCTCAAAATCATTACCCTTTGGGTCAACCAGAACATGGGTTCTCGCTTCGCGGGCGGTGGTGATTAAATCGCTAATGCCATGCAGAGTCCCTTTGCCGTAATCTGAAAAAACCACGGTATCGGCATCCACCACATGCGCCGCAAATTGCTGGGCTAAATCATCCGTGTTGAAGTCAGCAAAGCTGTCTTCAAAATCAAGCCGAATCAATTGCTGATGGCGGCTTAATACACGCAGTTTAGTGATTGTTGGCATACCGCCAATGCGTAGAAAGTGACACTCCACACCCGCAGATTCCAGAGTTTGCTGCAAAGTATCCGCTGGTTCATCATTACCGGTCACTCCCAGGAGTGTTACCCGGGCACCCAGCGCAACAATATTCAGTGCAACATTGGCCGCGCCGCCAGGGCGTTCTTCTGCATCGGCTACCCGTACCACAGGCACTGGCGCTTCTGGAGAAATTCGTGAGGTATCGCCATGCCAGTAGCGATCCAGCATAATATCGCCGATCACCAATACATGGGCGGTGGAAAAATCAGGTAGCTTAAGCGTCATGTCTTTAAAATAAGTCGTAAGTGGCAGTCATTATTGAATAATTCGCCTATAATAGCACAGCATTGGCCCCGCTCCGACTCTATGCAGGCCAAGTAAACTGGACATAATAATCAGATGTTAGAAATACCCGTCACACTACAGGCCATTTAAATACAGTGAGTAAGCAAGCTTCTTTCCCTTTCAACCAATTCCTACACCCTCGTTTTTGGCTTTTGTGGCTAGGCCTAGGATTTTTACGACTATTAGCCGTAGTGCCATTTAGGCTACAACTGATTTGTGGGCGTGGGTTAGGCTGGCTGATGTATATAGCGATCCCCTATCGCCGACGGATTGGTGCTATTAATCTGGAACTGTGTTTCCCTGAATTAAGCAACCAGCAACGCTCGCAATTACTACGCGAGCATTTTAGCGCTGCGGGCATCAGCATGATTGAAACAGCAATCTCTTGGTGGGCCAGTGACAATCAGTTAAAGCCCTTGCATCAAATCGAAGGAATAGAGCACCTTGAGGCAGCGCGGGAAAATGGTCGTGGTGTTTTGTTAATGAGCGCGCACTTCACCACATTAGAAATTGGCGGGCGGCTGTTATCATTGCACACGCCTTTCGAAGTGATGTACCGCAAACACAATAATCCTTTATTCGAAGCAGTGATGCTGCGCAGCCGCCAATCCCATTACAGTAATGTCCACGAACGCCGATCCGTACGCAACATTGCCAAAAGCCTTAAAGCTGGAAACACCGTTTGGTATGCCCCTGATCAAGACTATGGCCGAAAGCAAAGTATTTTCGCCCCTTTCTTTGGTGTGCCGACAGCCACTATTACTGCCACCGCAAGATTCGCTAAAATCAGTGGTGCCGCTGTCGTGCCATTTTTTCAAGAGCGTCTAAAAGATGGCAGTGGCTACCGTTTACGTATACTACCGGAGATAGAAAACTATCCTACTGGAGATGATGTCGCCGATGCGACTACCATCAATGCTATTATCGAAGCTGAAGTGCGGCAGTATCCTGAGCAATACTTGTGGGTACATCGCCGTTTTAAAACACGACCAGAAGGTTTAGCGCGACCTTACCCAAGCCGTAATCGCCAAGGACGTCGTAAACGACATTCTGACGTAGCGTAAAAGATGCCTCAATACGGCTTATGCTTGCAAGCTTAAATATAATACCGGTAAGGAGCTAAAATGGAGCAACCTAAAAAGAGTGTCTGCCCCCTTTGTAAAGGAACAGGACAATTAAGTTTCTGCAGCAAAGATATGATGTATGGCGGTGAAAAAACATATACTTATCATGAATGTGATAACTGTGGTGCTATTTATCAATTTCCTATGTCAACTCTTGAGGAAATTGCTGGCTTCTATCCTGACAACTACAAGGTTTACAGCGACAACCTTAAATTAAAACCAAAAAGAAAAATTGAACGCGCTGTATTAAATACACGATATGGCTATCATCACCTGTCGTCTTCTCTGTTCAGTAAATTGCTTGCCCCGATAGTTTCGCTATTCAAGTATCGCAACAGCCTCCCGTATGAAGGTGGTGGAAAGCTACTAGATATTGGCTGCGCTAATGGCCGATTTATGCTTAACATGAGGGACCTAGGGTGGCATGTACAAGGAGTCGAGTTTAATGAAATTGCAGTGAGTATTTGCCGCCAGCAACATCTTGAAGTTCACCATGGCGATCTGGCAAGTGCCAACCTAGCTGAAAACAGCTTCGATCTTATTACGGCACGACAGGTTATTGAACATGTTCCTGATCCGAATGCCTTCATCAGTGACATTGCTCGCATTTTGAAACCAGGCGGTAGACTTCACTTACGCACCCCTAACAGCAAAGCCCTAGGCCGACAATTTTTCAACCAATACTGGTTCCCTAATGAGGTGCCAAGACACCTTGTCCTATTCACTAAAGAAAATCTTGAGATGCTTGCCCGCAAGCATGGGCTTGTTCCTGTTGACACTCGTATTATCGTACGCACCAAGTTTATTCTTAGAAGCCTTGATTACAAATACGACTTTTCAGACAAACCAGCCTCGAAACGAAAACTACTCCGCATACTAGTAAAACTGTATAAGCCTTTCGCCAGCCTAAGCGGTCGTGGTGACGAACTTTTTACTGTTTACCGAAAATCATGACTCTACGCACCATTTTATTTATTTCTAAAGGTAGTTCATCTGCATCAACTCGCTACCGGGCACTGACATACTTCTCCTACCTACAAGCCGCTGATTGGCAACCTCAGCATATCACCGCAACATCAAATCTGCTTGATCGCGCAAAGTTACTGAACTGTGCCGCTCATGCTGATGTAGTGGTGATCTTACGTAAAACATTTTCACCTATTTTTTTATATGTTTTACGTTATTTTTCAAAACACATTATTTTTGATTTTGACGATGCCATTTTTGTACGCAGTAACGGTCAGCCATCAGCATTACGCATGAAACGTTTTAAACGAATGATGAAGCTGTGCGACCGTGTGTGGGCAGGAAATGCTTATCTTGCAGAGTCTGCTCGCCCATTCAATACCAATGTGAGTGTTCTACCTACTTCTGTTGATATAAAAAAATACTATATTCACCCTGACAAACCTGAAAATAATATTGATCTGGTTTGGATAGGAAGTAGCTCCACACGCAAATACCTTCTGAACTTACTGCCCGTGCTTGAAACTCTTGCTCAACAATATCCGCAAATACGTTTAAAGATAATTGCTGATTTTGACCTAACCACAGAGTCTATTAAAACATTACCTATTCAGTGGAGTGAAAAAATAGAAACTGCCGAGTTAACATCCTCTCACATTGGTCTTGCACCAATGATCGATAATCCATGGACTCGAGGAAAATGCGCCCTAAAAGTACTCCAGTATATGGCCTCAGGACTACCTGTTGTCTCCTCCCCTTCTGGCCTTAACAAAGATGTCATTAGCCATGAAGAAACCGGCTACCTGGCGAATACCGATAGTGAATGGCTGAGCAGCTTAGAAATATTAATTACAGATCCAGGTCTACGCGAGCACATCGGCGCATCAGGCCAAGAATATGCTGAACAAAACTTCTCAGAACCCGTGACCGCGAAAAGAATGATTACCGATATTAATACAATTACTTCAGGTTAAAGATAACAACTTTATCTCCACGCGAATTCTCTGTCTGGTACACCGGCTCTAAGCCTAACCACGAAATAACTGTGTTCTCAAAGTTTTTCTGTTTACGACTAATATGTAAGACGACAACATCGTAACGTATAAGATCCTGCTGAGGTACCTGGCTAAAACGAGTCTTTGTATAATTACTCTTTACATCTTCCCATGGCACAAACCGCTTGGTGTAGTAGTACATTGACTCATCATTCGATAATATCTTTGCATTGTTAGGAATATTATCCACTATCCAACTTGCCGCCTCACGTCGGTATACCTTCCCTGCACTAAAGCTTGTGATGCCATCCAGGCATAAATAAACGAAAACAATAACGACGATGGCACGGAGACTTTGTAAGCCACGAATTGGTTTTTTATTCACCGAATGTTCAGCCGGTGAAAATAGCGCGGCTAAAGCAAATGCAGCTGGCAAACAAAGTAAGAGTCCAAACGTAACCGCATAACGTGATGAGAGGAAAAGCTCCAATAATAGAAATGAGACAAGTACCACTAAATTAACCAAACCGAACCAATATAGCGCCGTCAAGTAAGTAATATTTTTTCTGATTTTTTGAGCAACGAGACTTCGAATAGTGAATAATAATGGTACGAGTGATACAGCAGACAATAATTTAACCACTAACATCATCAGTAATATGGCAAGCATACTTTCTGTGCCCATGTTGCGAGCATAAATACTTAAAACATGTTGTTTCAGTAAGTCACCTTTCGCCACAATATTATCCGGGATAGTGATTAACCTTGCGGCATACTCTTCGAATCGGGTAATCCCACTGCGAATAGATTCGCTATCCCCCATTAGCAGGATAGCGCTACCCGATAAAACAGCCAACAATAAAATCGGTGCCCAGGCTAATAGGCTATGATGTAATTTTAGCCTGAACGGAAGCTCCCCCTTAAATAGAATTAGGGGAGCAAGAAGGCTAAAGACTATTCCTTCTACCCGGAAAAGCGTCGCGATTATCAAGCTAAGCCCTAATAATATGGCATATTTCTGTTGATGAGTATGTTGGTAACGCAACAGCATCAAGAAAGCAGTAAAGAAGAAACACCAATAGCCAAAGTCCCGTACTATTAGATCACGGTAGCCACTGACCGTTAAATGAGTAAGAAAAATAATGGCCGCAGAAAACGCAACGCGTCTATTACCACCTAATGCCTCACTGCAACGCACAAAGGCATAACCTAGCCCTGCCAAAAATAGTGCATTAATTAAATAAGCTGAACGCTCTAAATCAAGAAACGTGACCTTGCTAGTGACAGCAATGAGTAACTGGTATGGCATCCAGCTATAATGTTGGTAACTGGCTTGTAAGCCTTGTTCCAGAAATATTCTGGCCGCTTCAATATATCGAATGCCATCCGAGTTTATCGAGTCATCATTAATAACGACAATGACTGAAAACAAAAGGCTAACTAATGCTGTTAATACTGCAGGAGAGCGCAGTAATTCATTTGTATTAACACTACGTATATTTATCATTTTTTTACCGCAGGTAATAAAATTAAAATCAATTATTTCTGAATCAATATATCTTCCATAATTAGATACTTCAGATCAGAACCGTAAAACATTTCTAATGCATCGTGCGGACTGCAGACCATCGGTTCGCCTCGGCGGTTCAAAGAGGTATTCAGTACCACACCATTTCCGGTGAGCTTTTCTAATTTTTGAATAAGTTCATAATAACGTGGGTTAGTATCAGCGGTGACAATTTGTGCTCGTGCAGTGCCATCTTCATGTACCACTTCAGGAATACGCGTTTTCCACTCTTCTGCCACGTCAAAGGTGAACGTCATATAAGGGGAAGGATGATCGGTTTGCAGAATACTTTTTGCTACCGTATCAAGCATACTCGGGCAAAATGGACGCCAACGTTCACGATACTTAATTTGCGCGTTAATAGTGTCCGCCACACCTTTATGACTTGGGTCACCAAGAATACTGCGGTTACCTAACGCACGTGGGCCAAATTCCATACGCCCCTGAAACCAGGCAATCGGATTGCCATCAGCTAAAATTCCAGCCGCTTTATCCGTCGTATTTTCCAGTTTTTTCCAAGCTGGCTTATTTTCGTGTGCTTCACAGGCAGCAATACATTCTTTATTGGTAAATGCAGGGCCTAAGTAGGCATGCTGCATCGGCTCAAGTTTCTCACCATGCTGCGCAGCAACATATGAAGCTGCACCCAATGCCGTACCTGCATCATTTGATGCTGGTTGTACAAATAACTCTTTAACGCCATCCATCGCAATAATGCGTTGATTCAATTTTACGTTAAGTGCTACCCCACCAGCATAACAAACCTTGCCGGTTTCACGAATAATATCGCCGAGATAATGTTCAATCAGTTTTAGTGAAACATCTTCCAATAACTGTTGAATGCTGGCCGCGTAATCAATGTAAGGATCATCAATTTCATCGCCTTCACGTTTTGGACCAAGCCAATCAATTAACTTAGGACTAAAGTAATAGCCTTTGCCTTTTTCTTTATAACGACGCAAGCCAATCACATTGGCGTAATCGTTATTAATTTTGAAATCTTTTCCATCAAAGTCAATCAAGCGAGAAAAATCGAAACGTTTTGGGTTGCCGTATGGCGCCATGCCCATCACTTTGAATTCGCCATCTAACATTTCAAAACCAAGAAACTCAGTCATAGCGCCGTATAAGCCGCCAAGTGAATCAGGATCGTAGAATTCTTTTATTTTATGAATCTTGCCATTCTCACCATAGCCAAACATGGTCGTGGCGTATTCACCTTTGCCATCAATCGTTATGATCGCTGTCTTTTCTTTAAAATCACTTAAGTGATAAGCACTACTGGCATGAGTCAGGTGATGTTCAACCGGCACTAAACGTACATGCGCTGGGTCGATGCCAATGTCTCGCATCATGTCTTTAGCCAAACGCACGTTGCGGCGATAACGGCGGTTTCCATTAAATATTGCGGTTAAAGCACGATCTGGCGCATACCAATGGCGGAAGGCATAATGCCAACGCGCTTTACTAAACAAGCTAATCTTTGAATAAGGCATCGCTACAATATCCACCTCATTAGGGCCGATACCCGCTTGCTCTAAACAGAATTTTGCAGCTTCGACTGGAAACCGGCCTTTTGCATGCTTATCGCGAATAAAGCGCTCTTCTTCAGCGGCGGCAATTAATTTACCGTCGATAAACAGAGCTGCCGAAGCATCGTGAAAAACTGCACCTGAAATACCAAGAATAATCATAGAGTTACATAAACAGTCAGGATTCTAGTCCTGTATAAAATGAATAACGAATTCTACCGCAAAGTGACCGCTGAGTCCTGTTAACTCGTCGGTTCTAAAGGTAGATAATCTGATAGCCCTTCAGCAGTAAAAACCTCACAAAAGAGGGAGCCCACAGCTGGTAATGACTCCCAGTTCTTCATAAAACGCGCTGCATCCCGCTGCAATGCTCGGAAATGGCTATTTTTATCTTCGTGAGCCTGCATTGCATCGAGGTCAATCACGTATAGTTGTTCATCATGAATAATAAAGTTGGTCGCCTTCATGTCTCCGTGACTAAAACCTTCCCGCTTCATCACACCAAAGAATTGCGCAAACTGCACCGCAATTTCTCTTAATTGAGAATCGGTTATGGAAGTATCATGAAAGTACTTACGGGCACTGTCCCCGTCGGTAAACTCCATAATAAACCAGGCATTGTGTCTAATGGGCCCAAAACGATTTTCAACAAAAGCGATTGGCTTAGGAGTCAAAATGCCACAATGTAATAATCGATGTGCATTCCGCCAGGACTTAGATGCACGTGTCTCACGAAATGCCCTGCCTACACCATGCCAAAAATTTTTAATATTATAGCGCTTGATTACCAATCTTTGCTGAGCAAACGTCAGCTGAGTGACAAGGCAAGTATTACCATCTTTAAGAACTGTTTTGCTTACACTGTCAGCAGAGTTATCTGGATTATCACAAAATTTACTAAACGCTACACTTTCATTTTTTCGGTCATAAACAATTCTTCTACGCCAACTTTTTTTGCTTACAAATGCAGAACAACTACGAAAAATTTTCTTAAGATATTTTCTCCGCTTATAACAACGTGATTTTAGTACACCTTTTTCCAGTGCCAATATATCCAAGTCAGAAAAGGGCATCCCTCTTAAAGAAAAGTAATGCTTTGATAACGCAGGAATCCATGCGTCATACTTAGAGTTCAGTAATGCAAACAACCCGCTTAGACTTTCTATTGCAATATCGTAGCTAATTACTTTCTTAGCGATATCACTGGCATCAAGTGTAAAAACCTCTTCACCTCGACACATAAAATTAGCCAAGTGTAAATCTTGTTGAATAAGATTCGCATTGTGGTGCGAGGCAAGAACCTTGAGTAGAGAAATAATTAACATCTTGCGATCGCTTTCATCTCCAACGTCCCATTTTAAGCGAGCATTTTCTGCATTAGCTATCTCAGTATAAATAATAAGTTGCAATTCTACTTGTTCTAAAACAACTGACTCAATAATATTCGGTGCCAACACACCTGCGGCATTCAGTGAATCGATTCCAGTCTGTTCACTTTTCCATTCACGTGTTGCTTTATTACTAATCGAAAATAATTTCGCATATACCGCTTCACCATTATAAGTGCCACGACACACATAACGCCGTCCAGGCATGGCTCGCACAACTTCTTCACAAATCAGTACCTGACCATCTTCCAGTGGCACTTGAAATGGCACCGGCAAGTCATATCCTTCAGACCACATGTTTGTAGTGAATTGATTCATGATGATTTTTTAGCTCGTTGCCGTCGACTAGCATTTCTTTTAGCTAGCTTATGCCACCAACAATTTAAAGGCCCTACATCTAGTTCAACAAGATATGACTTTAAAAAACGATACCGGTCAATAAGTCCCCATGCGTAGCAATGGCGATTTAATGTATCAAGGTCTCGAAACATGGCATTTTTGCGAGACCATCGCTTACGGGCTTTTTCAAGATCAATCAAACGCACATCAAAACCAGCTTCACTGCCTCGAACAAAAAGATGTTTGGGGTAAAGGCAGTTATGCACTAATTTATGTTGATGCAATTGTTTTACCACTTTGGCACAAGCATTAATTAATGTGTTGCGTGCTGCAAAAGAAAGCTCAGCCGGCACAATTGTATCAAGTGGAACATATCCTTCTAACGCTTCAGTGATAAGAATAGCGCGTTGCTTTCCTTCAACATTACGTTGCGCAAAATACACCGGGGTTAATGCGGGCACGTTCGCTTTTTGTAGGGCCAAAATATTCTTCATTTCAGCCGTAAAGGTTGGTATACCATTTAAAGGGTGTAGAGCAGTACGAATAACATGATTTTCTTGCCGTTTGAGAAAAACAACTCTATCTCCTAATTCAACACAACTGACACCACTCCAACCGCCACGTCGTTTATTCGGCTCTTCAAACCAGTCGGCTTCAAGATCCCACCAGGTATTAAAGTCATTCAAACCTCTATCGGCAAGAATATCGATCCAATGACTATTGATATAATCTTGCATTATTGTTCAGTAAACTTTTTAATGAATTCATTATACTTCTTAGCGCGATGATGCCCGATACCATAAGTGCCTTGCACAGACATAGTGTCTAATTCAATATGCATGTTATAACCTTAATAACCTAAACAGCGATATCATTTCCCAAATACCAAGCTTGTAAATAATTTGGCCAAGGTGGTGGCACACCATGATCTTTTTGATAAGTGTGATAAACCCTTTTTAATACTGCTAGCCAAAAATCTTGATGATCTGATATTGCCGGCCTGCAAATTTTTCCAGTATATGCGCTCATAAAGCGCAGAATGTCTGTTTGAGTCAGAGTCAGGTCTTTGGCATCAAACAGCGCTGAGTACAGCAAACCGGCAATATCTTTAACCCGCCAACGAGGCTTTATATTGGCATCGATTCCTACCCGGTGCAGATCCATTAAATAGATGTGCATGTTCTCAGGATCGGGAAGTGGATCTGCATCAGAAATATCTATTCTAAAATGGCACAAATAAAAATCACGATGACACATATCATTGTCATGTAAGCGACTGCCTATTTCTGCCACCCGTCGAATAATCGCTCGCTTTAACTTCAATCGTTCTGGTTTAAGTGGCCGATACGTTAACGGGGGTAACCACTGCTCAAGATCAATCGTCTGCTCCAAAGCATCCGTAATTAAAAACGAGCGCTGTGTTGCCGGGTTGGTACCTTGCTTACCGTAAGCAACTATTTCCATTGTCTCTATATCGATTTCTCGACGGTGAAAAGCCTGAATCGCCAGCCATTCTTTTTCAGCACCCAGTATTGGTGCTTTTAGTTGTAACCAGTTTTTAAATATTTCTCTCCAACCAACACCGAAATGTACTTTCATGTAGAAATTTTTACCGCCACGTTCAAAACGAAATATACGTCTTGACGCAACAACATGCTTGACCGTTTCACCGTCAATTTGAAAGAACTCATCCAGGCTTTTCTCTGGAAATAAATCTTTCATGTCATCGCGAACAAAAATCATGCGACATTGTTCACTTTAGCGGCTTGCCGATTAAGATAACCACGAGCAATAATAACGCCTGCTGCGCGTTCAATTAAGCTGTATAAATCTGTTTTTTCACAATAACGTGGACCATTCTCTGCCCAAACTGGAAGTTGCTCACTATAGAGCATAGATATTAATAACTTATTAAAGATCTGTTGCTCAAAGGGTTCGGGGCAGACCAGACCCGCATTGGCATCTTTTACATGATAGGCAAAACCGCAATTACCACTTACTAGAATCGGTAAACTACAGAGCATCGCTTCAATCAAAATTGTACCTGTATTTTCAATGTAAGGCGGATGTACTAATAAATCAGCGGCATGATAAAAACTCACCAAATTATCTCTTGCACCCGTAAAGTGTATACGCTCACTCACGCCTAATTGTTCTGCCTGTTTTTGGTACGGCGCTTGCTTATCGCCACCAACGATGATTAAACGAGTCTTATTCAGTTGCTCCGCAGGCAAACTAGCTAATGCTAACAAAGCACGATCAAGACCTTTAGTTCTGAAACGGGCACCGACTAACAATAGCATTTGCTCATTCTCAGAAACGCCGAGTGATTTTCGGAATGCTGCAATTTCTGTTTTATTTGGTGGTGAATCAAAACGACTGCGATTGATACCCGGCGGTAATAAATGAAACCGTTCAACTTCAGTAGCGTAATATTTAATAAAATTTTCACGCTCACTGTGCGCAATGAGCATCAATTCAGTTTTTAAACCACGCGCAAAAACAGCGGCTTCTTGACGACGGAAACCGCGGTAGCGTGATGTCCAACGGTACCACCAGGGACGTGTTTCATGAATACGTTCGGCATAACAGGGATCGCCGGCATAATACACATCGAGTCCCGGAATTTTAGTAAAACCAATCACACAATCAAATTTTCCATCAGCGGCTACCGCATGTGCAAACTTTTTCGCCAACAGGTCATTGCTGCGAACATTAGTAACAGCCTCTGTGTCTAAAACATGCACAGTGATATTGTCCGGTTCAGGTGCCTGCCAACCGCCGGTAAATAGATGTACTTCATGGCCTGCTGCCGCGCAGGCTTGTGCGATACGTAACATGCTACGTTGCATGCCACCAAATTCAAAAAATAATGAGACTGCAAAGGCAAGACGTAAAGGCGAATCAGTCATCATCGTCACCGGCATTTATTTCTTTAGCCGTGTACTGAGCCTCACCATGGCGTGCACCTTCTAGTACAGACACTACGCGCGAAACAACCTCATGCACTTCGATTAATGACATGGCGCGCTTGTCGTGCACACGCGTTCCCCAGGGTACTGAGGCAGGATCTTTCTTTAAGTATTTTTTAACCGCATCATTATAATGATCAACACAATGCTCGCGACTTAAATAAGGACCACTCAACCAAGTGGGTGCTACTGCATACAATCCAATCACCGGAGTTCCCACTGCCGCAGCCAAATGTACCGGGCCAGTGTCTGGGGCAATTAAACAATCGGCAGCTTCAATGAGTGCCGCTAATTGTTTCGGTGATGTTTGGCCACTCAGATCAGTAATATCATCAGTGGTGTCAGCCTTTATCTGATTTATGAATTGTTTTTCCACATCACTTCCGCCACCAGTGAAGACAATACGCACACCGCGTTGGTATAGGCGATTAAGCACTTCTGTGTAACGCTCAGCTGGCCAGTTACGCTCTGCTTTTGAAGCCGCTGGATTGACAACAATTAGGTCACCGTTACCCGCTGGTAATATTGCCTTAACCCAACCGCGATCTAAGTTGGTAATCGGTAGTCGCCAGTCTATCACCGGTGCATTAATATCCATTGCACGGGTGAAACCTAGAAAGCTATCCATTAAGTGTTCGCGCTGTTGTGGATTATTAAACGTGATTGATTGGTTAGTAAAAAATTGTTGGCCATCACGGGCTCGAACTTTATCAAAACCAATTTTTCGTTTTGCACGTAGAAAAGGGTAAATTAAATTAGCCCGCAACGCGGCTTGCATACACAGCAACACATCAAAACGATGGTGACGCATTCGCCACCAAAGTGATAGATAGTCAAATGGATTACTTGGTTTTTTAATAACGACAAATTCTACGCCTTCAAGTCCTTCGACTAAATCGTAGGCTGGACGAGAAATGATCCAGGTTATACGTGCACCGGGCATGGCTTGTTGCAGCGTGCGAATCACCGGCACCACCATGCACACATCACCTAATGCAGATAACCGTAGCAAACCAATATGCAGTGCCGTGTCTCTCATCGCGCCCGGTCCAAAATATCTATCACACGACGTGGCGCCAATTCGGTTAAACAATGGGTATGACTCAATGGGCAATCACGTTTAAAGCAGGGACTGCATTCCAAACCTAAACGCAAAATTGAGGCCTGTGGATTTAACGGTGGTGTAAAGGTCGGATCAGAAGAACCATATATGGCGACTAATGGTCGTGCAAGACTGGCGGCCACATGCATTAAACCGGAATCATTACTGACCACGTAATCGGCGACAGACATTAAATCGATCGCCTCTCCCAATGAAGTGCGGCCAGCGAGATCGACACACTTACCGTCAGTAAGTGAGTTTATTTCGCTAGTAATGTCAGTGTCTTTACCAGAACCGAATAACCAAACCTGGCCACCCTTATCTAACCAGTGCTTCGCAACTTCAGCACAATGTTCAGCAGGCCAACGTTTTGCTGGGCCGTATTCTGCGCCGGGGCAAAAAACTAACACCGGCGCATCACTTTCAACGCCATGTTTTACCCGCGCATCACTAACGCCTTGCTCGGACACAACCAAACTTGGACTGGGGATGGGTGGTGGTAATTTTGCAGCGCGATCAAGTCCTAGTGCGCAGAAGCGTTGCACAGTCATCGGCAAGGCTATTTTATCTAGCTTACGAGCATCATTTAATAAAATATAACGTGACTCACCAAGGAATGCAGTACGTGTTGGAATCTTAGCAAAGAAAGGAATCAGTGCTGACTTCCACGAATTAGGTAAAACGATCGCTTGTGTGTATTTTTCAACGCGCAACTGGTGACCAATACGACGTCTTTCAAAAAAACCAAATCGGCCATGGCCAATTGGCATATCAATGCCTTTGCGAACTTCTGGCATGCGGTCAAGTAATGGTAAAGACCAACCGGGAGCAAGCACATCGATCTCGCAATCAGGGTGTTTCTGTTTAAGCGTGATGAAAAGGCTTTGTGCCATGACCATATCGCCAACCCAAGAAGGGCCGACGACAAGAATGCGTTGTTTCATTTGTGGGTTATTTATCTTTGAGAATGTATTCAGTACCACAATAAGGGCACTTAGCTTTGCCTGTGTCCTCAATCGGTAAATACACCCTTGGATGGGCATCCCACAATTTTTGATCCGGCATTGGGCAATGCAGGGGCAAGTCATCACGCGTTACTTCAAAGTGACTACGTGCCTTCTGTGAATTTGCCATGCTCTCTCCTCCAACTTTATTTTTATAATTTTTCAAAAATCATTCGCGGTTAATTTACACCAAGGTCAACCAATCTTGGTGATCACCTTTACGACCATGTACATAGTCGAAGTACAAAGTTTGTAATTGTTCTGTAATTGGCCCACGTGTACCGCTACCAATCGCGCGGCCATCAAGCTCGCGAATCGGTGTTACTTCAGCCGCTGTCCCGGTAAAGAACGCTTCATCAGCCACGTAAACTTCATCGCGGGTGATACGTTTTTCACGAATCTCATAACCGCAAGTCATCGCCAGTTGCATAATGGTGTCACGAGTGATGCCTTCTAATGCGGAAGTCAGCTCTGGGGTGTAAATAATCCCATCACGTACCAGGAAGAAATTTTCACCACTGCCCTCGGCAACGTAACCGTCAACGTCTAGCAACAAGGCTTCATCACAGCCGCAAGCAATCGCTTCTTGCAGCGCCATGATCGAGTTCATGTAATTACCATTGGCTTTGGCTTTACACATGGTGATGTTAACGTGGTGACGCGTGAAAGATGAAGTGCGCACCTTAATGCCTTTTTGCATGTTCTCTTCACCCATGTAAGCGCCCCATTCCCAAGCGGCAATCATGACGTGAACACGCAAGTTGTCGGCACGAATGCCCATGCCTTCCGAGCCATAAAAACACATCGGCCGAATGTAAGCTGAGTCCAGCTTATTGTCAGCGACCGCTGCACACGTAGCAGCGTTAATGGTGTCTTTATCATAAGGCATCGCCATATCGAGAATTTTGGCTGAGCGAAACAATCGATCGGTATGTTCTTTCAAGCGGAAAATCGCCGTGCCTTGTTCTGCGTGATAAGCGCGCACGCCTTCAAACACACCCATGCCGTAATGCAATGTGTGGGTTAATACATGAACCTTTGCCTCGCGCCAGGGAACCATTTCGCCATCCATCCAGATAACGCCGTCGCGATCAGCCATTGTGGGTTGTGCTATTGTCACTGTACTTTCCTATCTATCTTGTTGATTTATATTTAAATTATTCTTTCTCTTTGGCAAACCATGTCTGCCAATACCGCTGCACTGCCCGCCGCTCTGCCTCAAATTGGCTAGCTGGCACCTTCGCGGATTTTTCCTGCAACTTAAGTTGATGTACCGAACTCCGATAAAGCCGATAGTAATCAGCAAGTTGCTGGGTAATTGTAGCATCCAACAGACCGCTTTGGGCCAAAGACAGCAAAATTCTTACCGTGTCAGTTTTTTCTAGCAAATCAGGGAATTCATGCCCCCAACGCAGGACTGCGTATTGAACCATAAACTCGATATCGACGATACCGCCCAAGCCTTGCTTGAGGTCAAAAACATCACTATCTGAGTGATCTAATTCTGTCCGCATCCGTTCACGCATTTCGAGCACCTCAGCGATGAGTGCCGAGGGTTCTCTTTGGCGCTGTAAAATGCCGGCACGGATATCAGCAAACCGCGATGAAATCCGCTGATCACCGGTGATTGCACGAGCGCGCACTAAGGCTTGATGCTCCCATGTCCACGCCTCTTGTTGCTGATAGTCAGAGAAGGCTTCAATCTGGCTCACCAACAATCCCGAGTGTCCACTGGGTCGCAAGCGCATATCGACTTCATACAACATACCTGTCGGTGTCAGCGCTGAAAGAATACGTGTCAGACGCTGTGCCAAACGCGAATAATAAACCAACGACGTTAATGGCTGTTCGCCATCACTGAGTGCTTCATCGTCGTCAGCATTATGAATAAATACTAAATCTAGATCAGAACCGTAACCCAATTCAAACCCACCAAACTTACCGTAAGCGATAACCGCAAAACCGCAACCAGCCAAAACTGTTGGTGTGTCTGATAATTGATTCGGCAAACAACCATAGCGCTGTTGTATTGCATGCAAGGCAATTGCTAACGCCTGATTCAACACTACTTCTGCAATGGCGGTTAAATGATTACTCACTGACATCAGCGGCATCTCTGCATTCACGTCAGCAGCGGCTACCCGTAGTACACTGGCATGACGGAACTGGCGTAACACTTCCATCTGCTGCTCAAGATCATCATCGTCAACCGCTTGTAATCGAGTTGCTAATTCTTCACCTAATTTATTTTGATCCGCCAAAGTATATAGGTGACGAGGATCAATCAATTCATCTAATATCACCGGGTGTTGACTAAGCTGATTAGCGATCCATGGACTGGCTGCACATAAGCGCACTAGTTGCGATAAGGCTAAGGGGTTTTCAATTAGCAACACTAAATAAGTGCTGCGCTGCGCCACTTGTTCTATGAAACGCAGCAAACGTGTCAACGTTATGTCTGCATCGCTATCAAAACTAGCACCTAACGATGCCACCGCCGCAATCAACATTGGAATTAGTTCATCTAGTCGTTGACGCCCCTGCGCACTGAGTGTCCGACACATTAAACCTTCGCGCAGTTGTGTTAACCATCGTAAAACTTCTGTCGCATCAACATAACCAAGTTGTTGTAATACTTGCTCGGCAGATTCAGCGTCTATACTGCCTAGCCAAAGATGATGTATTTGCTTTTGTATTGGTGTTTGTTCAACATCAGGCAATTCAGCAGGCGGCACTGCAAACACTTGCTGAAAATGCGCTGCCACATATTTACGATGCAACGCTAACTGCTGACTATATTGTTGCCAGCTTTTAAACCCCATTGCTGCCGCTAAGCGACTGCGACCAATTTCATCTTTTGGTAAATCATGCGTTTGTTCATCACGCCACATTTGTAGCCGGTGTTCGCTATGACGCAAAAAAACGTACGCATCATGCAACTCTTCAACAACATAATTTGGCAACAATTGCATCTGCACTAAACAATTTAATATTGTTAAAATTTCTCGCTGCTGCAATTCGGAGCGCCGACCACCGTGCACTAACTGAAATACCTGACCAATGAATTCAATCTCACGAATACCGCCGGCACCGAGTTTAATATTATCTTGCCGATCCCGACGTTCCACTTCCGTCTCAATTAAGGCCTTCATCTCACGTATTGCGGTAAACACACTGAAATCAATATAACGCCGATAGACAAAAGGCTGTAACCGGTTTAATAATTCATCACCCGCTTTTCGCTCGCCACCCACAATACGTGCTTTAATCATCGCGTAACGTTCCCATTCACGACCATGGTTTTGGTAATACTCCTCCATCATATCGAAGCTCATCACCAGCGGACCACTATCACCAAAAGGCCGCAATCGCATATCAACACGAAACACAAAACCGTCGGCGGTGATTTTTTGTAACACTTCAATCAAGCGTCGACCAAGGCTGGTAAAGTATTCGCTGTTCTCCAGTGTTGGCCCATTACCGCTCGTTTCGCCATCGTCTGGATAGGCAAATATCAAATCAATATCAGATGAAAAATTGAGTTCGTGCGCCCCAAGCTTACCCATACCAATAACAATCAACGACTGTGATTGTTCATACTCAGCCGATTGCCAGCGAGACAAAATACTCAGTGCAACTTCAATACAGGCTTCAGCCAACCACGATAACTCTTCCAGTGTCGTGCCCAGATCACTCCAGCCGGCTAAATCTCTAAATGCCAAGCGGAGCATTTGACGATTGCGATATTGCCGTAGCCCTTGCATCAACTGGCTTTGCGTCTCGACATCAATCAACTCATTACTTAATGCCAGTAGCTGTTCGCCATAACGGTACTCACGAAACAAATCACCACTGTTCTCTAACAACTCAAAAGACTGTGGCTGACGGATACATTGCTCGGCAATAAACTCACTATAACCAAACGCATTTTGCAGTAATTTGAGCAGAGAAATATCCACCGGCAGAGAAAGACCTTCCTCGGCTAGTGCGGCCTCATAACGCTGCCACGCAGAATCCCTATCTCCCTGACATTCAACAGGTAAATGGGTCATCACTTTGGCATTTTCTTTGCGCATCGTTCAAGCCTAAACGGCCTAGGGGTATCAACACAAGTAGTGGTTTTTAACTAAAGAAAATGCTCATTAGGCCGCCACAATAAGCTGCCCCCTTTTGACTGTCGAGTGCTGCTATGCAATTTAAAGATTATCTTAATATTATGGTGATGAAAGACGCCTCTGACTTGTATTTAGCGGTCGGCGCGCCACCTTCTGCCAAGTTTCTCGGTCAATTACAGGCCATTGATACCAATCCACTGACCCCTGAACAAGTTAAAGAAATCGCCTACGGGGTGATGGATGAGGCACAGATTGCCAGTTTTGAAGCCAAACCAGAAATGAACCTCGCCCTTTCAGAATCAGGTGTGGGCCGTTTCCGTATCAATATCTTTAAACAACGTAACCAGATTTCTATGGTCATCCGTAATATTAAAACGGAAATACCCAGTCTTGATGACCTGGGCTTGCCTGACATTTTGACTAAAGTGATCATGGCCAAACGTGGCCTAGTGCTATTTGTCGGCGCCACTGGCTCAGGTAAATCTACCTCACTGGCATCACTGATTGATTATCGTAATAAAAATAGTGCTGGGCATATCATCACCGTTGAAGATCCAATTGAGTTTGTACACAGTCATCAAAAAAGTATCGTCAACCAACGAGAAATTGGTGTTGATACCGACAGCTATGAAGATGCGCTGAAAAACACACTACGTCAGGCACCCGATGTTATTCTAATTGGTGAAATACGTGATCAAGAAACCATGGAACACGCCATGGCTTTTGCTGAAACAGGTCATCTAGCTATTTCAACTTTACATGCAAACAGCGCCAACCAGGCAATGGATCGCATTATCAATTTTTTCCCGGAAGAACGTCACCCGCAATTACTTAATGATTTATCACTCAACATTCGTGCCTTTATTTCACAACGACTGGTGCCAACCGTTGATAATAAACGTTGTGCAGCGATTGAGATCTTATTGGGCACACCAATGGTGCAAGACACGATTAAACGTGGCGAAGTTAACGAACTAAAAGAAATTATGGAAAAATCTGTTAACCTTGGTATGCAGACTTTTGATTACGCACTCTATAATTTGTTTAAGCAAGGAAAAATCACTGAGGACGAGGCTTTACGTAATGCTGACTCAGCAAATAACTTACGGTTAAAGATTAGCCTTGATGAAGAATCAAGCGCAGAAAAAGACACCGGACTAAGTCTGGTAGAAGAAGAACCCGAAGTGGAAGAAGAAGCAAGCGATGACGGGCTTGCCAGTTTTTCACTCAGTCCGGATGAAACTTCCGATGAGGAATAATATTTAAACTCATTCTACATTTTGATTCTGAATATTTAAGTCTTTCGCTTTCTTTTCAAAGCTAGCTTTCAACTTAGCAAGATAAAAATTAGCGTATTCAGAAATAGTACTCACCACCGTTTCATGCAGCAAACCCGCAGCAAATGAAATTACCACGACAATCGGAATGCTCTCAGCTAATAATCCTTCAACCATAAACAACATATAATAAGTAACAATCGCCAGTAGTGGCGAAGTCATTAAATACATATGTTGCCTTATCAACTCACCTCTAAGATGATTGCGTCTTCTATCTTCCTTTGATAATAATTCATTACCTATGTTTGACTTCTCAGCTACCACCTGAACAGCCTCTGAACTTGTTGCTGCCGGTTTGTCCGGCTGCTCTTTTCCAAACATCATGCTCGACTTTATACCAGACCAACTAAAATCCATATCCCACACGCTGGCTAGATCATGCTGCAACTTTGGCAACTCTCGTGTCATATTTACTGCACCACCTAAAATCGCCAAAATCAACACATACAATGGGACAACGATACCTTTGGGGATATCATACTTTTCATCTTCTGGCTTAGCCTTACTCGCAATACCACCAATGTTTAGTGCCCACTGATCCAACATCTGATCATTCGCTTTACCTACTTTTACTATACCCACAGGACTTTTTGCCATGACCTCGACTGTTTCAGGATAATAGTTTATCGCTAAAGGGGCGATGAATGGCAAAATCAGCGCAACAGCGACTATTGCATAGGCTATGCCTATTGCAATTCGATTTTTATGTTTAGTGTACTTTCCTGTATAGGTGTAAAACAAAAACCCAAATAAAACGATGCCCAACACCATTACTATTTCTGTTAACCATGTATCTGGCAATCTATTACTATAGGCGTTAACTTTTTTTGAAAAAATGTCTCCCTCATTTGAAACAGATATATCAGCTTCTACATGCAAGGCATCATCTGGTGTAAATGTTTGAAGAACTTTTTGCTCGCTACTTGAGTAATTTCCGGCGGTGATATCGGCTAAAACAACAACACTGAGTGCTGGCTCTTCACGATTTATTGTCAACGTTGCTAAACCAGAAACTGGATTGGTACTTTCTCTTGCCTTACCACTAATAACTAGCTTATTTTTTTCATCAAATGCTATTTGTAACGAGACTTGAAGATTTGGAGAAGGGAAGTAATAATGATAAATCGCCGAAAACGCATAATATCCTGCAGTAAATATAATAATCCAGATTATTATCCCAAAAAATATTGTTAATCCGTTTACACCATTTCCTGTGCCTGAATTATTCATGACGCCCTCCATACTACGTTGCTAATAACGCTAAGTACTTACTGGCTATTTCTGTATTAAATTTAGTCTACGCCTTTTTTAAACCTTTAGGTAACAGCAATTGCTTATATTAAAAAAATATTGAGACAGGCAAAACTGACCTTATCAGTTCGCTCATCGCTTCAAAGGTAGATTCACGATAACTACTTTTACGATACAGTAAACCAATCCGGCGATTTGGTTTTGGATCACTAAATTCTGTGTAACAGATATTATCGCTCTTCAGTTGTTTTACGGGCACTGCTAGTTCAGGCATTAAGGTAATACCCATACCCTCTGCAACCATGTGACGCAAAGTTTCAAGACTCGTTGCTTGATAAGCAGCACTATCTTTTGCGTCTGCTAGCACACAGGCATCCAGCACATGATCACGCAAACAGTGGCCTTCTTCTAGTAATAGCATTTTCTTCATATCAATATCTGCCATCGTGATCAGTTTCTTACTGGCAGATTTTTTATCCTTCTTAGTCGCTAACCGAAAAGGTTCCCGAAACAAATCAGTTTCAACAAAGTCATGCTTTTCAATCGGCAGCGCAAGTATTAATACATCCAGTTCACCATTCTTGAGTTTCTCCAAGCACTGACTAGTTTGGTACTCATATAACCACAACTTTAAATCTGGATACGTCTTATTAATATGTGGCAAAAAAATCGGCAGTAAATAGGGCGCTATCGTCGGAATAATACCCAAGCGAATATCACCCGCCATCGGGTCCTGAAAACGCTGCGCTATTTCTTTAATATCTTTGACTCCGGACAATACCTCACGCGCACGATTAACGACTGCCATGCCCGCTTCTGTCATGGTTACCTGACGAGAGGTACGCTCAATCAACAAGACACCCAGCTCCTGCTCCAGCTTTTTAAGCTGGCCACTTAAGGTCGGCTGGCTAACAAAACAGCGTGCTGCTGCCTTATGGAAATGCCGTGTTTCTGCCACTGCAATCAGGTATTCAAGCTCGCGAATGTTCATCTATGGAATACCTCAATCAATAGTTGTTAACTATCAATCTAGTAGATTTAAACGATTTTTACAATCAATAATATTTCCCCATAATCGCTTCATGTTGTGAAACTTAATGAGGAGAAAAACCATGCAAAACCGTGAAAACCAAAACGTTCCTAACGCCACCTTCAAAACCCGTCAAGACGGTGAATTTGTTGATGTCACCGCGAATTCTATCTTCGATAACAAAACCGTTGTCGTCTTTTCATTACCCGGCGCCTTCACGCCTACTTGTTCATCAAGTCATCTACCACGCTACAATGAATTAGCACAGACATTCAAAGATAACGGCGTTGATGAGATCATTTGCCTCTCAGTTAACGATGCATTTGTGATGGATGCCTGGAAATCCGATCAGGAGTCAGAAAACATCAATTTAATACCTGATGGCAATGGCGAGTTCACTGAGAAAATGGGCATGCTAGTTGATAAGTCTGACCTTGGCTTTGGTAAACGATCATGGCGCTACTCCATGCTGGTTATTGATGGCGTCATCAAAAAGATGTTTATCGAAGACGATGTCCCCGGAGACCCCTTTGATGTCTCTGATGCCGACACCATGCTTAATTACATCAACCCCAATGCGCGTAAACCCGATGCCATTACAATGATGACTAAGTCAGGTTGCCCATACTGTGAAAATGCCAAAACATTATTGCAAGCACACAACATGGCATTCGATGAAATAAGTGTTGGTAATGATGCTAACTTACGCTCTGTTCGTGCAATTACGGGACAGGAAACAGTGCCGCAGATTTTCATAAACGGAAATCATATTGGTGGTTCTGAAGATTTAGAGAAGTACCTTGCTAGCCAGAATGCTGCATAAGGTCAATCCTGACAATATATTATAAAATGACAAATGCCTCACACTTCGGGGCATTTGTTTATAATCAATCACTAGTCATAATCCCCACTATTTGAGATGATATAATCTAACCAAACAAGTTATGTTCGAGTAGATAATATAATGATCATAGGGATAGATTTAGGCACGACCAATAGCTTAGTCAGTATATGGCGTGACGGTGCAAGTCATGTTATTCCTAATAAGCTTGGACTGGCTTTAACACCCTCGGTTGTCGGGCTTGATGACCAAGGTCAAATTGTTATTGGGCAAGCGGCTAAAGAGCGCCTTCTCACCCACCCCCTATTAACAGCTTCTGTTTTCAAACGCTATATGGGTAGCAATAAATCAATCAACCTTGGTAGCGAGCACTTTACCCCGCAAGAGTTATCCGCATTCGTTGTTAAAAGTCTTAAAGCTGATGCCGAAGAATTTCTTGGCCACGAAGTGACCGAAGCAGTTATTACCGTTCCCGCCTATTTTAATGACACACAACGTAAATTCACTAAAATGGTTGGCGAACTTGCTGGGCTAAAAGTTGAACGCATACTCAACGAACCAACTGGCGCCGCACTGGCTTATGGGCTTCATGAAAAAGAAGACATCCAGTTTTTGGTCTTTGATTTAGGCGGTGGTACCTTTGATGTCTCTGTACTCGAACTATTTGATGACATCATGGAAGTCCGCGCCAGCGCGGGTGACAACCAATTAGGTGGAGAAGAGTTTTCTAGCGTTATTATTGACTTATTCATTAAAAACTTAACTGTTAGTGAAACTGAAAAACTAAGCCTACGTGAAAAATACTTGCACCGGCTTAACGCTGAAGCTGAGCGCGCTAAACTAGCGCTTAGTCGTGATCTCGAGTATGTAATGAATATCGACCTTGACGATTTTCAACACACCCTCGTGCTTAGCAGAGATGATTTTGAAAAAGCCTGTCAACCATTACTAAAACGTTTACAGCTACCTGTTAAACAAGCCTTAAGAGATTCAAATATAAAACCTGCTGAACTCGATGCAGTCATTTTGGTAGGCGGCGCAACACGCATGCCGATGATATCGAAACTGGTCACCACCATGTTTGGCCGCTTCCCTGAAAAGAAACTCGATCCCGATCAGGTCGTTGCCATGGGTGCTGCTGTGCAAGCCGCATTAAAATCACGCGATCAAGCACTCAATGAAATGGTTCTGACCGATATATGTCCTTACACACTCGGCATAGCCGTGGCCAGCGAAACCATGAACGGTCAATACCGATCTGGTGTATTTAGCCCTATCATTGAAAGAAATACTACCGTCCCTGTCAGCAAACAAGACCGTTTCTATTCAATCTATGAAAATCAGGATGTGATTAATGTCAGAGTTTATCAAGGCGAATCTCGCGAAGTCAGTGATAATATTTTTCTTGGCTTAATTGAAGTTAAAGTCAAACCCGCTCCTGCTGGCGATGCCGCTGTCGATGTACGCTTTAGTTATGACATTAATGGCTTACTTGAAGTCGAAACATCCGTTGTTGGTACTGATGATACTGAAACATTAATTATTGCGGATAAGAGTCATCATTTAAGCAAAGATGACATTAAGGCCAGCCTAGAAAAACTTAATCAACTAAAGATTCATCCACGTGAAAACACTGAGAATATTACCCTGATTCACCGTGGAAAACGCTTGTACGAAAGTAACTTAAGTGATCGTCGTGAAATTATTGGTCAGTTACTGGATAACTTTATGGTAGTGCTCGACACACAAGACGAGCATGAAATCCGCAAAGCCCGCAAAGACTTTTCTGAACAACTCAACCAGTTTGAATATTAAGGTCTAATACTGTGGAAAATTGGGCTGTTTTAGAAATAGAGCCGACAACGGATAAGCGTGCCGTTAAAAAAGCTTACGCCAAAAAATTAAAAAAAACTAATCCAGAAGAAAACCCTGACGAATTCAAAACACTTCGTGCTGCCTACGAGATTCTTCTAAACCGTATCGACAACGACATTCTCTATGAGAGTCAACTAGAAGAAGATGATGTTATTTCACCCGAAGTCATCTCCGCTGATTTTACTGAACAACCATCTGAAGAAGAAACTGAACAAAACTTCCAACCTGATACAGATGTCGCCTACGATTTTTTCACCCATATTATGCAACAACTGAATACTAATGGAGAAGAAGCTGCATTATTAGCGTTAGATGAAGTGTTACATTCTTCAGAATTAATCAATATTGATATTTCAGATGAATTTGAAGCGCGTATTTGCCAGGCAACCTATGATTTCTCTGAAGACTACTGGCCATCTCTTTTCGTCAAAGGTTTAGTTGATCAACTAGAGATGCGTCTGCGCGCTAATACCGATTCGCGTTTTTTGGATTTATTGTCCTATATCGACTACCGAGATGAAGAAGTAGAAAGTACAATAAAAAAAGCCGCTCAAACAGAACGAGAGAAAATGCATGACTCATGCATAGATTGGGTTGAGACAACCAAGAATACACTTCTCTATCGTGGCGATGAAGAAGCCTATCAGTACTTATCTGCATTACTTGAAGAAAAACAGTTTAAAGAAGAAGAACTCTTCGCCATGTTCACCCATGAAATAGTGACCTCATTAGAAGATTTTGCCCCGCGTGAGTGGCCGCGGAAATTAATGGGCTTAATCATAAAACGGTTCAAGTTAAGTCCAGAGCATCGTGATGAGAGTCAATATAAACATTATATCGATTACCTTAGCCAACGGACTAAAACAGCAAGCTTCTATTACAACCTTAAAAATGAATGGCAATCACTGACAGATGGGTCTAGAAAACACGTTTTAGATCTTTTATTTGCACCCAAACAGAATAAAGATAATCTTAAACTCAATTTAAGAGAGCGGATGATACTGAGATCAATCGTGAAATCTATCAATAGGGAAGATATTAGTCTCTGGAATTATGAATTTCTCGAGTCGGTAGAATCTGACCTTTTTACAAATACCTATTTGACATCAGAAAAAAACATGCGGCCTCTCACTACTGAGAAAGCAAGTAACATATTTAAGAGTAGTATCAAAGAAATCATCATTCTTTACATTATTGCAACTTCTGGCAGCATATCCATAATTTCAGAATATGATGAGCTGACATTTTCGTCTATATCCACGATTATTTATGTATACCTTGGCCTAGGCTTATTCATCTATTTATTCTCTAGTTTTCATTGCTTCTGGAATAATTCCATCAGATCAGAAGTCCTTTACTATCGAGAGTATTTATCGAAAAAGAAAAAACGAATATTTTTCATCAATATTAGCTATTCCAGTTTATTATTATCAACTTTTATAATTGATACTACCTTTAATAATGAGATAATTTCTTCTGCTTATTTTTCTATTGCGCTCTTAGTTGGAATCATCCCCTTTCGCAAAAATTATATTTTCTCATTAATCGGAACCGCTCTTGCTGTTCAAGTGTTTGTGGGATTACCATTAAGTGATAATTCATCGCTATCAGTAATACAAGCTATTGCTATTAACACAGCACTAGCATTAACGTTAAGTCAGTTATTAATTCAAGTACGAAACCTTTTCCCTTTAAAAGAAAAACTCCACATAGGAAATGTTGGGGTTGGCCACTGGTCTAGTGTTGCATCTACTCAAATAGTGCTATTTTTATGCTTTATATTCTTTATTCTCGTTAAAACTTAATTATGGATTTACTTTCTCAGCTTTACCAATGCCATATTAATACGGTTAATAAAAAATCTGTAAAAAAGCGCCCCAACTTGAAGCGTGCTATGCGGGTTGATGATATCGCTTCATTCTCGCTTGCTGCGAAACTAGGAATTAAAAAAGGCGACTATCTGATAGACGTTAATGGCGAATCACCCGCCAAAATGAACCTCTGGGCATGGGCTCAGATGTCTAATTCACATACCTATATTTACTATCTGGTAAATAGCCAGGAACACCTAACTATCAGCACTAGCGGTATACCTCTTGGGGTAGAACTCAACAGCACCACGGAAACGATTATTCACCAATACCTGCAAGGTCTAGGTGACCCAGGTGATCTCACCGTACTGTGGGAGCGCTACGAATGGGGTGCACTGGAAACAATCCGCCAATATTGGCTGAAGTTAAAGCCCGGTTTTATTACAAAGCTACTTAAAAGAGAAAATATTGCCAACGCGATCGAAGAACTTTATCAAGGTGTTGCGCTCTATGAGTCTCAAGGTGATTTTGAGGGGGGTATGAATATTATTGAGCACTTTGCCGAACATGATGCAAACAACTGGCAAATGAATTATTCATCTTTGATATTTTATTACCGTGCAAAAGAATTACTCCGACAAAGCAAAAGAGAAGAAGCACTTGATCTGCTATACGAGGCACACGACTACTACCCAATTAAACCTGTCGCCACCGCAATTCGTACACTTGGCGGTAAGGTGGTTGAAAAAGAGAAATACTGGCTAAATAAGGACTTTCCTACTCAGTACTGCTTACCCGATCTCTATGATAACGACACTGAATATTCTCTCGCTCGCGCCCTGCTGCCACTGGAAGATGATCAACTTCACACCGTTTGCATGCTCAGTAGTTATCGCTCAAATGGCCCCTACGATGATTTTATGCAGCACTACCTTGTCTATAAAAAGTACTTACCGCACCTCTTTGAAAGTTTACATGTCATAACGGCAAAAACAGAAGATGGCGATTGGCAAGATAATGAACAAGAAGCACTAGAGGCTGACATCAATCTGCATATTTTGTACGACAGTAATGATGCTGTATCTACCGCTATTAATGATAGAGCATCCCCCTCTATCTTCTTCCTAAACAATCAGGCACAAATAGTCGAACATGATCACTTAGATACTGAGGTTGATTTCTGGGATTTCCTACACAATTTAACCAAATCTTAAGATTGGTTAAAGACAAATATTAATTATCATCTGCTTTTAACCATTTTGAGAAATCATCCGGCAAAAACGTTACTTCAGCCCTTTCATTCTCTCCTATTTTCTCTGCATGAACAGAAAGGTTATTAATTCTGTCTTCGGTTAATGGGTGTGTGCTAAAAAATTCAGGCGGTTCTATATTAGCGGTTTCAGCCTGTAAGGCGGTAAACAAGTCTTCAGCACCTGCCAGATGGCCATATATCGAAATGACGGCCGCAATAGCAGTTTCATCTGACTGCGACTCCATGTCACGGCTGTACTTTAAAATTGTCAAGTAACCCGCCTCACCCAAAAAGCTTTCTATCATCACGTCACTTGCTGCCGTACTCACTACCGACATTGCTAAACCAATCACCACACCACGACCCAAGCTACGGATTGGATGCCGGTGTTTCACATGCGCTATTTCGTGTGCAAGTAGCATTGTTAAGGCATTTTCGTTAGGTAATTTTTCGAGTAAACCTTTGAATAAAAAAACATGACCACCCAACGTGGCAAACGCATTCACTGTATCATCATCCAAATAATGAACCGTAATAGTCATGCCTTCAGGGAGGTCTTCTGCTTCACTAATGCGATCAGCCAAGGATTGAAGATAATCGTGCAAAGCCCCTGATTTTTCTTCAAATTCAAATTCGGTGAAATTAATGTCTTTTTCGACACTGAATGGGATATAAGAGGTTAAGACATCCGCTAGCGCAATTAGTATCAGCAGCACTACAGCAATCACGGCGATAACACCGCCAGTTAACCACACAAATTCTTTAAGTGGGTGTGAAGTACTAGTATTAATGCCTTCCGGAATTTCTGGATTAGTGTATTTCAGCAGACTAACTCCGCAGCGGGATTAAGGCTGTGCCATAAGCTAGCACTTCGACCGAGCCTACTTGTTGGCGTTTGCCTTTATAAATACTCGCGGTTTCAAATTTTACGTTAAACACGTATTCAGCACCTTTCTTTTTAGCTTTTTCTTTCATGCGTAAAATGGCTTCACGACGTGCGCGATCAATCAATGTTTCATACGATGTAACACGGCCACCAACGAGGTTACGTAACACTGAAATAAAACGTTTGAAATAATCAATTGATATCACTACGTTGCCTGATACCAGTTCACTATTACATGCCGTGCTAACTGAAGGGGGTGTTTTCATCGCAATGGCTGGCAATGAATTAAGCCTACGCTCCCTTTTGATAATTGACTTGTAATGCTTCTGTTCAGCAAAACGGCCAAAACCGTAACCGAGTGCGAGAAGCACCAGAAAGATAATCAGATCATACATTATCTGTCCTCCAGGGTTACCGCCGTACCGTAAGCAAACAATTCCGCAGCGCCGGCAGTGATACTCGATGTTGAAAACCGCACATTCAGCACCGCGTTAGCACCAACAGATCTTGCTTGTTCTTTCATTCGTTCAACAGCTTCATCACGAGACTCTTGTAATAATTCGGTATAACCTCTTAACTCGCCACCAAAGATATTCTTAAAGCCAGCCATAATGTCACGACCAACATGTTTCGCGCGTACTGAACTGCCTTGCACCAAGCCCAAGTGCTTGGTAATTATCTTACCCGGCACCATTTCAATATTGGTTATCATCATAATAACGTTTCCATTTCGTATATGGTTATTAGAATTTTCAGATACTTTGACAGCTTAATACTATTTTTTTGTGCTGCCAAGGTACGCTAAATCATGCTTTGCATCAGATAGAAGTTTCGTTCCTGTATAAACCTTAATGCCTAGTGTCGGTTGGCTGGGTGAAAAGAGTTTAGCCAAGAAGTTATCGGCTCTTTTGTTATACTGGCTGTAGACAAGATATTCCACGCCCGCCTTAAATTCATAGCCATTACAAGTAGACTTATTATGGGTTGTCTGAATCGTTATCGTTTTTCCAACAACCCCCTTCCAAACCTTTTCAACACTGAACGTTACGATAATTCTCGGTTCGGTTTTCGTTTGGTTAGGATCGTCTAAATATTGTAGATTCTCAATTTCACCTTGAAAAATAACATCTGCAACTGATGAGGAATCTGACAGGCTTAAAGGAGACTTATCACAGGCATGAGATAGCACACTGTATGCCAGTAGACAAATAACAAAAAGGAAACGAATAAATGGTTTAATAGTAAGGCCTATTTAACTTTTATCCAGAAATGAAAAATACCATCGTTATTTTCCTGCCTAAGTAATTCATTACTGGTTAATGAACAGTACGAGGGTATATCTTTTTGCATTGAGCTTTTATTGGACTCGGCAAGTACAATGTCGCCAGATTGCATCAATTTAAGTTCTTTCGTCAAATAAATAATAGGTGCCGAGCAGCACATATCTTTAATATCTAAAAAATGATCATAGTCCATGCTATCTACTTGACTCATTGATTAATCAATATCAGACCAAACAGCATACTCGTTGCCATTGGGATCGCCAAAGTGGAATCGGCGTCCGCCTGGGAAGGAGAATATTGGCTTTAGGATTTTGCCTCCAGCCTTTTCGATTTTTGATAATGTCTCTTCTAAGGCATTACTATAAAATACAATTAACGCACTACCTGTATCCGTTGAAACACTTAAATCGGACTGGTAAAAACCGCCATCAAGCCCTTGATCAGAAAAAGCGACGTATTCAGCGCCATAATCAACAAAAGACCAACCAAAAACAGTACTAAAGAATGTTTTGGTTGCCTCTATGTCTTTGGCTGGGAATTCAACGTAATTTATTTTTTCGTGCTTATTCATTAAGCATCCTTATCAATAGGCTGGCCTTCCAGGCATTAACTTAACATTACTTTGAGATGCATTGTAACCATTGTGTTGAATAACTTCATGTAGCAAGTCATGTTTTTTTCCAGGTTTTATATATGAGTTGTATTGCACCGTTCTGTAATCGTGTAGCACTGGCTTCAGCTTACTTTTAAAATCAATATCTCCCTCATAGCGACGCCTTACTTCAACGCTTATGGGTTTACGACTGTAATTGCGAATGCGTTGGGTGTATACAACATGTTCGTCCCAGCCAGCTACCTGGCTATTGTGCTCATATTTAAAACTCTTTTCACCGATCCGGCGATAGAATTTTCCATTCTTATACTTCATCCAGATATTTTCTCTATAAACCTTTAATTTCACTAGTTCAAAAATGACATCCGAGTCTTTACCCAAATTCAGTTCAATCTTATCGCCAATAGGAATGTACTTAATCTGTTGGCGAGCAAGGAAGCTCATGCCATCACGACCATTATCACGAAAAATTTGCACATCCCCATCTGGTAAAGGTGTTTCACCTAACCCTGATTTCTTATCGTTGCTTAACAAAAATAAGCGCGTTAGTTGCTCACCGTATTCATCAGGGCGATAGCGGTAAACAATTTTTAATGGCACCTTGTTAGCATCAAAGCTGCGCAGACGTTTAGACCAACCATTAGGAATGGTTTCTTTACCTTCAATAGTATAGATAAAGTATTCGCTCAGTCCCTCTTTAGTGATTACCTTCGGCCTTGGCGCGACATCTTCTTCAAAAGAGTCGACACTGGCCATCCCTATCATCTTGCGTGCTGCTCTGGTTTTGAACCTTTGCTTTTTCTCTAATTCCATTCTGCCAACATCGCGCATACCAATGCCTGCCAGCTGCGCAATTTGTTCAACCAAGTTAATCGTTCCCACCACTAACCTGACTTGTGCCTGCTCGTATTGCTCACCCGAGTTATTATGAATTTTAACGAAGCCTTGTAAATTCAAATGAGACTCTTTGTTATTGGCAATCGCGGTATAGTCTGCCGACCAGCTAATGCCTGAGGTGAAATAGCTAATTTCAATCATTGTCTCACCACTGAACTCACTTTCTACATTCCAATACAGCATCTGTGGCTTGTCATGTGCAAAGGTCGTATCTAACAACTCTAACTTTTCACGCTTCTCAAGAAAACGTAACTCAACCGAGCTTGGGTCAATTAGGGTATTCGCCCATGAAAACTGTAAAGGGTTATTGCCCTTCTTAAAACTAACTGCTCGTCGCTCACGCACCAAGGTGATATCTTCTGAGTTATATATCGTTAATTGAACGCTATCGCGGTCTGGCACAGTCGACAGGTCAATGTTTCGAGCAAACACAGTTGGCACCCATAAAGTACTTATTAAAAATGTAATCATTAATAGAATTATATTTTTCATCGTCATTACCACTCATTAGTCATTATGATATGAAGTTTATGAACAAGCTTGTTTGCTTTGGCCGTCTTTTCCTTGGCAGGTAGGGCAACATGAAATAATGGCCTTTCAAAACTACTCTTATCTTTATCAATACCTGAAAGTGTCGTTTCTTTACCCAGTTTCCATGTTACTTCACGGCCATTATTACCTCGCAACTCAGCGCGTAATCGACGGATGTTTTCAACCAGATCAAGTTGTACCGATTTATCTTTGAAATTTTCAATCTCGTATTTAACGACCACGTCGTAGCTATAAAGATTGCCAGCGATACGGGTTCGGTTGTTTTTTTCAATCGTGCGTTTAACAGATATGTCTTGTGCAACGCCAAGGTATAACGCCATTTCACTGTCGAGTGGTGTCGACTTGCCCCAGTCTTCACCGATAAAAGCGGTGCCGCCCTGGCCGTCATCCTGAAAAATGCGAGCCTTACCATAAGCCAGTGGTGCATTGCCCAGGCCATTACGTTTGTCGTTCTTTAAAACGTAGTGCATCGGTACACGCAGTTTCTTTTTCGTCGCATCTAAATAACCGTGCTTTTCAAGATCAACCGTGTAGGTCTTGCGAATAGATACCTTGGCATCTTTATTCATGAGAATTTTCTTGGTTTCATTGATGCCGATAGGTTTCAGAAACTTATCGCCAACCCCCGCCCAAATACCAGTACTGCCATATTCTTCATTGGCGTAGTTCTCAATATGCAAATACTGAGACAGTGTCAGGCTCTTTTCATCCGGTGTGGCGACGGCACGGTAACTAAAGCGTTTTCTCAAATTGCCCAGCACATAACTAATACGTACTCTCACCGCCGCCGATTTTGCCGAGGAAACATGCCAGATAAGTGAGTTCTCATTGGGCGGGTAGCTGACTGATAGCACTTGCACATCAAAATCAGAGCCGCTTTCCGGGCCAATGACCCGAAACACCAATGAACTTGGATCAATACTGGTATTGGCCCATGAAAAGTCCACCACATTTGTGCCTTTAACTAGAGGCACAATGCGCTCTTCTTCTACGAGCGTGACATCAGCATGGTCGAGCTGAATTTCGACTCGCTCTCTTACTGGCAAGGTGATTAATTTTACTCTTGCCCAGGCAGAAAGCGGGCTAGATAGTGCGGTGATCAGCGCTACACACAACAGAATTGGCTTGATTTGGGACATTGTTTTCTCCTACTTATCGTCGGTTCATAGCTATAAACGACGAAGTAGGAGAAAAGGGTTAAATGGTTAGATTATTTTTTCGCTCTCGCTAACTCATAGACACGAAATGCAAATATCGTATACATCACTGTCAGAACGGAATAGCCTATATTAAGCACTGTATCGACTATCCAGTATAAAATAGTTGCCTCATCAAATAACCCCGAGATGAGATAATATGGAACATACAAAGCAAGGGTAATAACAGCATAGCCAGCCAGTATTACCCACATGTATTCTTTCGTTAAAGCCCAGCTATTACTGATTGCCTCAAAAGGCTTGCTTTGGTTAAGCAGCAGATCAAATTCAGCAAATGCGCACCTAGCTAGCAGTACTATTCCTGGAATAATGAAGAGCATCAAACCAAACCCTACCGCTATACCAATAATTAAAGACAGAATAAAATAAGCAAGCCAGTATTTTATTCCTAGATTCCAAAGGCTTTTCGTATCACTGCGCTCTCCTGCAACAACGGATGCTATGTAAAAAATAATTGCTATCGAATACACGGGGTGTGCGATTAAACCAATCACCATGGGTAATGCATGCTCCGATAAAACAAACTCTTCACTTGTGGTGAAATACAGATAAAGGGAATTAAAGATACCGACAGGCGCCACGATTGGTAGAACAATCATCGCAATCGCAATAATATGGTTTTTAAAAAATGACCAGCTATCTAATAAAGACTTCTCAAGCATGTAGATTCCTATTGTGTAACATAATGGTTTAGCTCAGCGGCATAAGTAGGCTGGCAAGTGTGACCGTTATTTCTTCGAGTAATTCATATAAACTCATACTAGCGTAAATATTTGGACCACTAAATGGCAATATCCGAACAACCCTCAAAACTGAGTTTACCGCAGACTAACCCCGGCGTCGCCACCGTACTGGAATACCTGATCATTAAATTCCCCTATGTTGATGCTCAGATTTGGCGGCAGCGCATCGCCGAAGGCAAGGTACACTTCCACGGCGGTTCACTGGTAACCACACAATCGCCCTTTCAACCTCAGCAGCGCATCTACTATTACCGGGAAGTCGACAGCGAGCCCAGCATCCCCTTTAAAGAAACAATACTATTTCAGGATCAACATATCTTAGTGGCCTATAAACCTCACTTTCTAGCCGTCACCCCCGGCGGTATTTATGTCAATGAATGCTTGCAAAATCGCTTACGGCGCCGCACAGGCATCGACGCCTTACAAGCCTTGCACCGTTTGGATAGAGTGACCGCCGGCTTGGTCTTATTCTCTATTAATCCGGACACTCGTCATGATTATCATCATCTATTTGAAACACGACAAATACATAAAACCTATCAAGCCATTGCTAAAATTAGTGACAGTGACAACCTGATAGGTCAGGAGTGGATAATTAAAAACCGCATCGTGCAGTCCGAGCCGCACTTTCTCATGCGTGTGACCGAGGGGAAAGCCAATAGCCACTCTATGATTCGATGTTTGCAACAAACTACCGAGAAAGCGTTATTTGAATTAAATCCCGTGACGGGTAGAACCCATCAATTACGCCTTCACATGCAGGCACTGGGCTGGCCGATACTGAATGACAAATATTATCCGAAATTACAACCGCTATCAGCGGATAACTATTCAGCACCATTGCAGTTACTGGCAAAGTCGCTTCAGTTTATTGACCCAGTGACGCAGCAACCAAGGTGCTTTAGTTATGACGGTAACTTATCGCTTTGACACATAACGCCAGCCATAACCGGGCGCAAAAAGCGAAACCCTGCTTTTTGTGGTCCGAGTTTATCGCACTGTTAGGAAAAGTCATTTATTAACCCCTTCGTAGTAGATACGAATTATAGAGGTTAAGCTGTGTTAAATACCCCAGCTACACCTTTAGCGACAGCTTTTGCCATTTTTTTAGGGACGCCTTTTCCCGTAAGTAAATTTATCAATTTTCCAATTGACACTTTTTTCGCCCCTTCCTGTATTTGCTCAACAGAACTTGCTATGCACATCATAATTGTTCCGTGAATAGCTTTTTGAAGCGACTTATCACTACTGTGTTTTTTTATTATTGACTTTATTTTTGACTCTTCCTTTTCCTCAAGTATCTCTAGAGTCACCGTTATCGCAGTTTCTTCAAGACCAGAAGATAATTCATTTATTGCATCATTTACAGTGCCACGCTGCTTAGACTTATATTGAGATATTAAGTATGCTCGTCTCGCGGACATAAAACCATAAAATAACATGTACGCAACACCTGCAATCCCCATCGTGGCTATGAATAATAAGAGTCCTACTGGTATAGGTATTTCTATATTCGCAAATGCCGGGGTGGCATAGGCGAGAAGAGCGAACATAAAAAAGTGCGTCATTTTCATTTTGCATTTCCTTGTGCGATTGTGGTTGCCAACTTGGCTAAAACTTCATTTTTCTTTTCTTTATCATCTATTTTAGCAGCTAAAAAATTAGCAAAGTGAAGATGATTAGTACCCACGAGTTTTTCATGAAATGCCGCTAAGGATTTCATGGTTTCCGAAAACATTCGCAGAAAAATAACAGAGATAAAATTTGAAAGAATACCTGATACTATTCCCAACACGGTTCCAACTAATTTTTCATCGTAACTATCAGCTGGGCCATACCAAACGAAATAAAGAGTGACCCCGATAATTGAAAAGCCAATGCAAATACAAATAATACCCGCCAAAAAAATAGCACTGCTATGCCTTAATGTTTGGTTGTAGTACCTTCGGAGTCCAATCTCGTGAGCCTTGAATAACCTTTCTGCTCTTTGCTCTAGCGCATCAGCTCCAGTAGCCTTTAGAGCAATTTCACTTTCTAGTACCTCTACCTCCGTGTTTACAATTCCACCAACAGGGAAAACTGGATATATGATTGCGATCGCAAGGTAAAGTATAGACAACGTGAGTACGATGCCGTTTTTATAGAAAAAGAAATATACTATTGCGCCGATAACGGCAATTACTACGCCAGTAGTAGGTACAAGTTTCCCAAGCAAATCGTAGAATGCGCGCTTTTGCTTAGCTACTTGTAGCTCCCTATGCATATCATCAACAACATCCTCAACTTCTGTTACAGCAGAGATGTCAATATTACCCAAATCTATTTTATCCATATAAACACCAATTAGATGTGAACCTAATGCTTGTGGTTTGTAATATTAAATCACCCAGTTACACGCTACGACAAAACACATTAAGCGCACTAACTTCAGCCATAACCGGCAGTTAAAAGCAGAGTGAAGCGAAACGGCTCTTTTGACTACCGGTTATGTCATTGTTAGCTCATTTTATACTATCAAGGTCATCCATGTTCATAGAAGACCAAAAATTACGTTCATAGTGGAAGTTATGCCAACGACTCACTTCGACTCGCTCATGACCTTCTTTTACTTTTTCTCTGAGAATATCCACAGATTCAATTCCTGTGATTTTGGCCAACTTAAGAAAGTTTTTATGTTGCGCCGCCCTTACAAAAAATGGATAGCCGTTACTATATGACGAGTAGTGCAATGTTCCAGGGTACCAGTGCGTATCAGGCGTTAGAAAAGACATCATTAGAGTAAGTAACTCTGCCTGCCTAAGGCCTGAGAAAGGTATATCCTCTCGGTCTGCTTGCCTTTTTATAAGTTCAGCAGCTGGTGCATGTAGTCGCTGATTCTCAGGTGCCAACACAGATTGTAATGTTTCTGAATATCCATGAAAACAATCAAATGTTTCGAAGTTTGATGTTCCATGTCTGTCTGACGATGGCAACAAATAATGAGAAGTGAATATTTCATTCAATATGTTGTACGCACCCAATTTTAGTAAAGCTGCAACAATATAAAGAAAGGTTTCGTATACAAATACAGAATGAGCTTCAAACCATGAGTCATTCCAGCTGTTTATTTCCTGAGGCCTAGATTTTAACTCTCTTAATTTTTCGAGCACATCAATCAAAGCTTCTGAAAAAATCACCTCATCGCTAATCTCGCTTTCTAATAGCACCCAATCACAAAGATAATCTCTTACTGCCTTTAGCTTACCGCAATCTTCTAAAACTTTTTCTCCTATAGACTCAACTTCTGGTCTCTCTCTGACTCTTAGGTTATCTGCATATGTAATACAGGAATCTATGAAGTCACGCCTGTAGTGATTTAGGCCTTTTTTATCTTGAAGTACTGCTTGTTTTAGTGAATTGAACTTAGCAAATGCTTCACTTGTTGGAACTGGTGTATCACTTGTAATAAATGACGGAGCTTTACCTTTTTTAGGTTTTACATGCTGAGGCTTGCCATATAAAAGACGAACTAACTGCTCCCAATTTTCATTTTCTGCCTCTGAACTAGAAAAATTTATCCACATCCTTGATTTCATAAATGCGGGTAAAATCGGTTCTCTATTATCATTAAATTCACAGACAATTGGGATGAACTTAGATTGTTTTACTTTTTCATAAACCTCACCGGAAATGATCTGGGTCTCTGTTCCCACGCCTGCCTTTCGGGCATTAGCTTTTTCGGCGTACACTCGATCACATATAACTAGTACATGGGTGACTTTAGGATCGGTAACCATGCTTTCCATGAAAGCGTATTTATCATCACCTTCTTTGAGATCATAAACATCTAAAATAACATCAATACCATCTGCAACAAGCCTATCAGCCCAATGCTTAACTAATTCTTGGTGAGATTGATCCGACCAGCTATATGAAATAAATACTTTTGGTTCTTCCATAACTTCCATTCTTGTTTTTAAGAGCTAACAGTATATGACCGCTCGCCGTAATTTACCTTCTTATACGGCCAGCCGTCTATCCTAGGTATTTATGTTATTTACTGATTAATAGACTAATCTTCTCTCTCACTTAGTACAAATAAACTTAAAAGCTTCTATTTAATTATATTCATGTTTGCTTATTTATAGGCAGCATAAAAAAAGGCCCCGCAATGCGGAGCCTCTTTAATACTGCTTGAGTAAAACTTAAGCGAGATGCAATTACATCATGCCGCCCATGCCACCCATACCACCCATGCCACCCATACCAGACATGTCTGGTGCGGCGCCGTCGGCTGCATTGTCTGAAGGTAATTCAGCAATCATGCATTCAGTAGTAATCATTAAGCCAGCAACTGAAGCGGCGTTTTGCAAAGCAGAACGTGTCACTTTAGTTGGGTCAAGGATACCCATGTCGATCATGTCGCCGTATTCGCCAGTGGCTGCATTGTAACCGTAGTTACCTTTACCGCCTGCCACTTTGTCGAGAACAACTGATGCTTCGTCGCCACAGTTAACAACGATTTGGCGCAGTGGATCTTCCATTGCACGAAGGGCAATTGAAACACCTACGTTTTGGTCTGCATTGTCGCCTTTGACTTTTTGAATGGCTTGCAATGCACGAACCAGTGCAACACCACCACCCGGTACAACGCCTTCTTCAACAGCTGCGCGTGTTGCATGCAGAGCATCTTCAACGCGTGCTTTCTTCTCTTTCATTTCAACTTCTGTGGCTGCGCCAACTTTAATTACGGCAACACCACCAGCGAGTTTAGCAACACGTTCTTGCATTTTCTCTCTGTCGTAATCAGAGGTTGATTCTTCCATTTGTGAACGGATTTGGTTAACGCGGTCTTCAATTTCTTTTGCGTCGCCCGCACCATCAATAATGGTTGTTTCTTCTTTAGTGATAACGATGCGTTTGGCTGAACCCAGTTCGTTCAATGTGGTCTTTTCTAATGATAAGCCCACTTCTTCTGAGACAACGGTGCCGCCAGTTAAGATAGCTAAATCTTGTAACATGGCTTTACGACGGTCGCCGAAACCAGGAGCTTTAACAGCAGCCACTTTAACAATGCCGCGAATGTTATTAACAACCAGTGTTGCTAATGCTTCGCCGTCTACGTCTTCTGCAATGATCAGTAATGGTTTGCCAGCTTTCGCTACGGCTTCTAATACTGGGAGCAAATCACGGATGTTAGAAATTTTCTTGTCATAGATCAGCATTAATGGTGTTTCCATTTCTACTGTCATGTTTTGTTGGTTGTTAACGAAGTAAGGTGAGAGGTAACCGCGGTCGAACTGCATGCCTTCAACAACGTCAAGTTCGTTATCCAGTGCTGAACCTTCTTCAACTGTGATAACGCCTTCTTTGCCAACTTTCTCCATTGCTTCAGCAATGATAGAACCGATGTCGGTGTCTGAGTTAGCAGAGATAGTACCTACTTGAGCAATTGCTTTGTTGTCTGAACAAGGCTTGGATAATTTTTTCAGTTGCTCAACAGCAGCAACAACTGCTTTATCTATGCCACGTTTCAGATCCATTGGGTTCATGCCAGCAGCAACAGATTTCATGCCTTCACGAACGATGCCTTGTGCAATCACTGTCGCGGTGGTTGTACCGTCACCGGCGATGTCAGATGTTTGTGAAGCAACTTCCTTCACCATCTGTGCGCCCATGTTTTCGAACTTGTCTTTCAGTTCAACTTCTTTAGCAACTGAAACGCCGTCTTTCGTCACAGTTGGTGCGCCGAAGCTTTTTTCTAACACAACGTTACGGCCTTTAGGACCCAATGTTACTTTAACGGCGTTCGCTAAAATGTTAATACCTTTAACCATTCCAACACGGGCGTCATCACCGAATCTTACGTCTTTTGCTGACATGTCTATTCCTCTTTGTAATCTTTATCTATTAAGTATGTTTGCGTGGTAAGCAGTGCTTAGCCTTCAATCACACCTACAATGTCTTCTTCGCGCATCACCAGCAGTGTTTCGCCTTCAGATTTCACTTCAGTGCCGGAGTACTGACCAAACAGCACGCGGTCGCCGACTTTAACTTCAAGTGCGCGAACGTCGCCGCTCTCAAGAATTTTGCCATTGCCAACCGCAAGGATTTCGCCCTGTGATGGTTTTTCAGTGGCTGAATCAGGGATGACGATACCGCCAGCACTGGTAGTTTCTTCTTCCATACGGCGTACGATGACGCGGTCATGTAAAGGACGAATGTTCATTTATTGCATCTCCTGAAAGATAGTCTTATTAATCAGTAAGTTAAAATTTAATTAGGGCATTTGCCCCAAATCTGGAATACGTTCAGGCGGGTGATTGTTAGCACTCGTCTGGATAGAGTGCTAATGATAGGGGCGGAACAGGAAAAATCAAGCCATAGTGGCGAAGTTACTTGGTTTTTTAGTCTTCTTCGCGCCAGTATTCGGCTTCAAGGGTGTGATTACCCGGATCAGAGCTATTAGCTGATCCTTGCGTTGGTGGAAATTTGCGCAAGGTGCGCAAAATAACGTAACGGCGTAACGGTGTAATTAGCCCCATAAAACCGAGAATATCGGTGAAAAATCCGGGGGTTAGCAATAAAGCCCCGGATAACAACAATACCGCGCCTTCAAACATCTGTAATGCCGGGATTTCGCCACGCTGCATAGTTTGCTGCAGGCTGGTAAAAGTCGCCATGCCTTGCACTCGCATGAGTAAACCGCCCAAAACAGCGGTAAAAACGACTAAAAACACGGTTGTTAAAGCGCCAACAGCAGAACCGACCTGAATCAGCAGGTAAATTTCCAGCAAAGGCACCGCAAAAAATAGGAAAATTAGAATATGTGATATGCGCATAGTTAGTAAGGTATAGACTAATCAGCGAAATACAAGGGCAAAGTGCACAACTGTGGCTGTTAACCTTGCTGGCTGTGCTCGCGGCACTGGAATAAATTGGCCTGTCAGCGGTACTATTTATAGTCACTACTCAATGAGAAGCCGTATGTCTGACAGACCGCAAGACTATTTACTGGTGCACTGCACTTGCCCGGATCATGACGCTGCCGTTGGGTTAGCCAATACCTTGGTTGATGAGGCGCTGGCCGCCTGCATTAATATCGTGCCTGGACTCACCTCTATATATAGGTGGCAAGGCGAGCGCAAAACCGGCACCGAGGAATTATTGCTGATTAAGATCCCGGCAACGGCCTATCCGGCACTGCAACAGCGAATTGTCGACCTGCACCCGTACGAACTTCCCGAGGTGATCGCTGTCCCTATAAGTGAAGGCCTTCCAGACTATGTCGCTTGGCTCGGGGAATCCTGTAAACTGTAAAGCTTACAACGCATCCAATTATTATTATAAGCAACGTGAAGTATCTGATTATGAAAAAACTACTGCTGGTCTTATTTAGCCTTATTCTCTCCTCTCCCGCTTTTGCTATTGGCCAGGACGAATTATTGCCACCGGAACAAGCCTTTAGCGTTAATGGCAAAGCCATTGATGCGAACACGGTTGAAATTGAGTGGCGGGTCGCTGAAGGTTATTACCTTTATCACGACAAACTGAGTTTCAAATCAGATACCCCCGGCATTACGCTCGGCGAGATTGTTATACCTGCCGGCAAAAAGAAATTCGACACCACCTTTAATAAAGAACTGGAAACTCACCGCCATAAACTGACGGTTCGTGTGCCACTGATTCGCACCGATACCAGCCTACAAAATGTTCGCCTGACGGTGGGTTCACAAGGTTGTGCTGACATTGGCGTGTGTTACCCGCCGCAAAAACAAGTTGTACTACTCAACTTACCGACAAGCGGTAAAGCCAAAGTCGGCGGCTTGCAGTCACTCACTGACTTAGGCAATAACCTTGGCTTAGGATCTAACCAGGTTGAGTTCTTACCACCCGATCAAGCTTTCTCATTCAGTGCTTCAATTGGCGAAAACGGTGCCATCGTTGCTAAATGGGACATCGCTAAAGGCTACTACCTTTACCGCGATAAATTTGGTTTCAGTTCAGACACTGGCGGCGTCATTATTGGTGTGCCTGAATTACCGGAAGGCACCATGCATACTGGTATTCGTCCTGATGGTAGCGAAGGTGAAGTTGAAGTTTATCTCGACACCCTACTCATCAATGTTCCGCTGCAACGTCGCACTGGTGATGTGACTGAAGTTTCTTTTACGGCTAAATTCCAGGGTTGTGCCGATGCAGGTATTTGTTACCCGCCAATGAAGAAAACGGTTATCTTGCCATTACCCACTAACACTGCGGGTCCAGGCAACTTAGTTAACAATACCGCTACGACTGGCACACCATTGACTGATGCACCCACTGAAAGCAGTAGTCAAAGTGCAATACTGATTATCTTGGGTGCCTTTGGTATTGGTTTACTACTGACCTTCACCCCTTGTGTGTTACCGATGATTCCGATTCTATCGAGTATTATTGTTGGTCAAAGTGAAGACGGTAAAATTACAAAACTCAAAGGCGGCATTCTGTCTTCAAGCTATGTACTCGGTACCTCGGTAACTTACACCGCCGCGGGTGTGATGGCGGGATATTCTGGTAAGCAACTACAAGCTTATTTCCAGAACGTGTGGGCGGTGAGTATTATCAGTGGCATCTTAGTGCTACTCGCACTTTCCATGCTAGGTTTGTTTACCTTACAAATGCCAAGCTCTATTCAATCACGCTTACAAGAGAGTTCATCTAAAACAAAAAGTGGTTCTCTGATTGGCGTCTTCATGATGGGTATTTTGTCATCACTCATTGTTGGAGCCTGTGTATCACCGGTATTAATTTCTGCCCTCGGTGTTGCAATTAAGAGTCAGGATCCTGTGCTCGGTGGCGCGATTATGTTTTCAATGTCACTCGGTATGGGCGTGATATTAATTGCCATTGGTGTTGGCGCCGGTTGGTTATTACCGAAAGCCGGTACCTGGATGGATTCAGTGAAATACATCTTTGGTGTGTTGCTGATTGGTGTCGCCATTTACTTGCTAGGTATTTTACCCGGCGTACCTATTTTATTACTCTGGGCGGTGTTTTTAATCGTCACTGGTATTTACATGGGTGCGACGCAAGCGATACCTGAAGGTGCTAGTGGCTGGAAGACTTTGTGGAAAGGCATCGGTACCGTTGCGCTTATCTGGGGTGTGTTGGCATTACTCGGTGGCATGGCTGGTCGACGCGACATCATGCAGCCAATTGATATCAATGAACTCGGTGGCACCATTATGCAACAAGGTGCACCGGCTGAAGATGCGCACGCTATCTTTACTCAAGTCACTAGTCTTGCTGATTTAGACAAAGAACTCGCCAGTGCTAAAGCCGCGGGCAAACCAGTGATGATCGATTTCTTTGCCACCTGGTGTACCGATTGTGTGCGCATGGAAAAGAGCACCTTTAATAATCCACAAGTGCAAAAAATCATGAGCAAGTTTGTGGCGCTGCAGGTCGATGTAACCGACCCCGGCAACGATGCAACGGAAGCGGTTAAAAAACGTTTAAGTGTATTCGGCCCACCGGCATTACTTTTTTATAATGCCCAGGGTCAAAAACTCAAGGCGCTGGATTTTTACGGCTACAAAAATGCGGCAGACTTTAGTGTGCATATAAAGAAAGCTTTATAACACCCGTTTATTTTTTAAACTTATAGCGAATACCAAAAGATGAAAAAGTTATTATTATTGTTATGTATACCGTTTGCCGCGCTACTTAGTGGTTGTGAAGACAATCAAGCCAAACCCGTATCATCGGCTGCCATTCAAGCTGAAAAATTGCGCCCCGAGTTTTCACTCCCGGATGAGAACGGAAAAATACGCAACATTAAAGAATGGGACGGCAAAGTATTAGTCATTAATTTCTGGGCAACGTGGTGCCCACCATGTCGCAAAGAAATGCCAGCCTTTATTGAACTGCAAGAAGAATACGGCAAACAAGGCTTACAATTTATTGGTGTCGCGATTGATGATCCAGAAAAGGTCGTCGACTTCATGGACACTTACGGCGTTAACTACCCAATGTTAATTGGCGACATTAAAGCCATTGAAGTCAGCAAATCCTATGGCAATCGTTTTGGCGCCCTACCTTACACCGTGATCGTCAGCCGCCAAGGTGAAATGACATTTGTCCAACGCGGCGAACTAACCAAAGAAGCCGCTGAAGCGCAGATTAAACCGTTACTATAACTATAAACCTTTAGGTCACGGCATCTGCCGTGACCAAGCGCACAAACTGCACCATCCGAGCTTGAATTTCCACAATCTTGTTGTAAACTTTGCACCGAATTAACGCGATATATGGATTAATTTCGCTAAAAGTGCAAAGAACTGGACATTAGTCCCTTTCTTCTTCACAATAGCACATTAGTAGTAGGCATTTCTGCTGCGATTGTGCGGTTATTTGCTGCGATCTTGCCTATAAATAACGAGAAATAACAGAAAATTACTAACTTTTACTATGGCTAAACTTTTACTCCTCAATGGCCCCAATCTAAACTTGCTTGGCAGCCGTGAACCTGAAATTTATGGTGCCACGACGCTTGCAGACATAGAAAGCCGCATGGTGGCGCTCGCCATCGATGCCGGCCATGAATTGAGTCATTGTCAAAGTAATGCTGAACACACTCTGGTGGATCGTATCCAGCAGGCGGCTACAGAGGATGTTGCCTTCATCATCATTAATCCGGCGGCGTTCACCCACACCAGTGTTGCCATTCGCGATGCGTTAGCGGGTGTTGCCATCCCTTTTATTGAACTCCATTTGTCTAATGTTCACCGCCGTGAAGAATTCCGCCGCGAGTCATACTTTTCTGATCTCGCTGTCGGTGTTATTTGCGGTTTAGGAGCACAAGGCTACGAATTAGCGTTACAGGCGGCCATCGGCCAGGTTGAGTCTGCAACCCTCTAACTACGAGTTAAGAAATATCATGGATATACGTAAAGTAAAAAAATTGATTGAGCTACTGGAAGAATCCGGTATTGCTGAAATTGAAATTAAAGAAGGTGACGACTCCGTTCGCATCAGCCGCAATAGCGCAGCGGCCCCTACAGCACCGGTTGCTTATGCACCTGCCCCGGTCGCGGCACCTGTTGCCGCTACGCCAGCCGCCGTCGCTGAAGCACCTGCGGCGGATGCAGGCAGCAGCCTACCGAGTGGGCACATCGTTAAATCACCAATGGTCGGCAGTTTCTACCGCGCCGCGTCACCGGGTGCACCTTCTTTTGTAGAAGTGGGCCAAAGCGTTAGCGCGGGTGATACCTTGTGCATTATTGAGGCAATGAAAATCCTCAATCCAATCGAGTCGGACAAGTCCGGTGTCATCAAAGCCATCCTCATCGAAAACGGCCAGCCGGTTGAATACGATGAGCCGCTATTTGTGATCGAGTAACACCAGCCATGTTTGAAAAAATTGTTATCGCCAACCGTGGCGAAATTGCTTTACGCATTCAACGTGCCTGTCGTGAAATGGGCATTAAAACTGTTGCGGTGTATTCCTCTGCTGACCGAGATTTAAAACACGTTCGTCTTGCTGATGAAGCCATTTGTATTGGTCCACCCGCTTCCGCTGACAGCTACTTAAACATCCCGGCTTTAATCAGCGCCGCTGAAGTCACTGACGCGATGGCTATCCATCCCGGTTATGGCTTCCTCGCTGAAAATGCTGACTTTGCTGAACGCGTTGAACAAAGTGGTTTCGTTTTCATTGGCCCTAAAGCTGATGCCATTCGCACCATGGGTGACAAAATCTCGGCCATTGAAACCATGAAAGCCGCTGGCATTCCTTGTGTGCCGGGTTCTGATGGCCCCGTCACCGAAGAAGACGATGACGTAATAGAAAAGGCCCGCGAAATTGGCTATCCGGTTATTATTAAAGCCGCCGGTGGTGGTGGTGGTCGTGGTATGCGCGTTGTGCACAGTGAAGCTGCATTACTTAATGCCATATCACTTACCCGCTCTGAAGCCGCCGCCGCATTTGCCAATGACGTTGTTTACATGGAAAAATTCCTTGGCGATCCGCGTCATGTTGAAATTCAAGTGTTAGCTGACTCACACGGCAATGCCGTTCACTTAGGTGAACGCGATTGTTCTATGCAACGGCGTCATCAAAAAGTCGTTGAAGAAGCACCTGCACCAGGCCTAACCGATAAGAATCGCGCCAAGATTGGTAAGATTTGTGCCGAAGCTTGCCGCAAAACAAACTACTTAGGTGCCGGTACCTTTGAGTTTTTATATCAGGATGGCGAGTTTTACTTCATTGAAATGAATACTCGCGTGCAAGTAGAACACCCTGTGACCGAAATGATTACTGGTGTGGATATTGTTAGAGAGCAAATCCTGATTGCTTCAGGCGAGCCATTAAGCTTTAAACAATCTGATGTCGTATTACGCGGACACTCAATTGAATGTCGTATTAATGCCGAAGATCCAAAAACATTTATGCCTTCTCCGGGTACCGTTAACAACTTCCATGCACCCGGTGGTTTAGGTGTGCGCGTTGATTCACATTTATATAATGGCTATAAAGTGCCGCCTAATTACGACTCAATGATTGCTAAAATTATTACTCATGGCCCAGATCGTGCGACGGCTATTGCACGCATGCGTAGCGCGTTAAGCGAATTAGTGATTGATGGTATTAAAACCAATAAAGACTTACACATCGATATCTTAAGTGATAGTGCCTTTGAAGCGGGTGGTGCAAACATTCACTTCCTCGAAAAGAAACTAGGTTTAAGTTAAACCGTTCTGCATTGGGACTGAAGAACATTCTTCAGTCCCACTTATATCAAGATTCTTTCTACTCGGTGTTTTTCAATGCCCTGGTTAAAACTCACGCTTAATAGTAATCCGGAACAAAGCGAAATCATTAGTGACTTGCTTGAAGAACAAGGTGCGCAAGCCATTACCTTGATCGATGCCGAAGACCAGCCACTCTACGAACCTTTGCCCGGCGAAATTCCATTGTGGAATAAAATGGAAATCACTGGTTTGTTCGAAGCCGACAAAGATATTGAAAGCTTGCGGCAGGCACTCTCTTCAAAATTGCCCTATTCGGTAATGGAATCATTTCGAGCTTCGCCACTTGAAGACAAAGATTGGTCTCGAGTATGGATGGACGAATACCACCCAATGCAGTTCGGTGAAAATTTATGGATTGTGCCAAGTTGGACACCCGCCCCTGATCCCGATGCGACCAATATTTTATTAGATCCCGGTTTAGCCTTTGGTACCGGTACCCATCCCACTACCGCCATGTGTCTACGCTGGCTTGATGGGCAAGATCTCAGCGGCCAACAAGTACTCGACTATGGTTGTGGCTCCGGTATTTTAGCGATTGCTGCTGCTAAGTTAGGAGCTGAATCAATACTCGGCATTGATATCGATCCGCAAGCGTTAATTGCGACGCAAAGTAATGCCGAACGTAATGAAGTGTCCGATAAAATTGAAACCAGTTTACCGATTGATCTGGAACAAGCCCATTACGATCGCGTGCTGGCGAATATTCTTGCTGGCCCACTTGAGTCGTTAGCACCTTTACTCTGCGGTGCATTAAAATCAGGTGGACAATTAGTCTTGTCTGGCATTTTGGCACAACAAGCCGATACCGTTCGCCATGCCTATGCGCAATTTTGCAATATGGATTCGACTATTCAAGACGGTGACTGGATTAGACTCAGCGGCACACGCCACTAACCCTTAGATAAGGTTTTAACACTACACGCCTATACCCTTGCACTAGCAACAATGCTATCTTGGCTATTATGCAAACCGAATGCCCGCATTGCCGAACGCTGTTTGGCCTCACTATTAAACAATTACTCGCCGCACGCGGCCGGGTACGTTGTGGGCAATGCAATACCGTCTTCATCGCCTCTGCACTCAATGCACCCAAAACTGACCAATCTGCCGAACCGACAAGCCAGGAATCGGTCAATCTGCCCGAGCTAACAGAACCTGCAAAAGCTGTTGAAGCTGTTGAAGCTGTTGAAGCTGTTGAAGCTGTTGAAGCTGTTGAAGCTGTTGAAGCTGTTGAAGCTGTTGAAGCTGTTGAAGCTGTTGAAGCTGTTGAAGCTGTTGAAGACGAAATTATCGGTGTTGAAGCACTGTCTGTTGAAGAAATTAATTTTGATCTTGCGTTCGATACTCCTGAAATTGAAACACCCAATATCGACAACATCGAGCTCGTCACACACAATACTAATGAAGAAGCCACCGATCCTGAAGCCGTGGTTAAACCTGAAATCACGGTTGAACCTGAAATCACGGTTGAACCTGAAATCATGGCTGAACCTGAAGTCATGGCTAAACCTGAAATCGTGGTTGAACCTGAAATCGTGGTTGAACCTGAAGCCGTGGTTGAACCTGAAGCCGTGGTTGAACCTGAAGCCGTGGTTGAACCTGAAGCCGTGGTTGAACCTGAAGTCATGGCTAAACCTGAAATCGCGGTTGAACCTGAAATCGCGGTTGAACCTGAAGCAGAGCTTGAACTCGAACTAGTCATTGAACCTGAAGTAGAGATTGAACTTCATGCTGAGGAAAAGCCAGAAACAAGAGAAGAACCAACCATATCAGCTGATGCCGAACCTCCTACTACTTCTGGCGCCGAAGAAATAGATAACGCGGTTGATGAAGATGAGATAGAAGATGAACTCACCGTTATTGATATTGAGCCCGATGTATTTCAACATCCTGATAGCGTTGAAGACAAGAATGATACTGGTAATAAACAAGACGAAATCGAAGGCTACGATCCCGAGCAATTATACCCAGAATTACTCACCGATGACGCCAAGCGCATATCCGTAGTATTATCATTTAAGGCGCTCATCTCAGTCCTAATTTTACTCGTCGGTTCTCTATTACAAACAACCTACTTGATGCGCGACTCGCTAGCGAAACAGGCCAGTTTACGACCGACACTCGAAAAGCTTTGCGCACTGGCCGACTGCAAACTGGCGTTGCCCTACAAACCTAAAAGCGTGTCCTTGCTCAGTTACAGCATCGTTAGCCATCCAAGCATCGATAACGGCTTGAGTGTCACGGGCGTTATCGAGAATAAATCAGCCTTGCCTACTCGTTATCCTTTGTTACGTCTGCAGTTTCAGAGTATTAACGAAGACACAGTCGCCGAACGCGATTTTTTACCTAGCGAATACTTACCCGCAGATGTGGATATTGCCGCCGGTCTAGCGCCGACTCAGGCGGCTAATATTTCACTCGAATTGGTCGACCCCGGCCGTTCAGCCGTTAGCTTTGAGTTTAATTTCAGGTAAATAAGCGGGTTTTAGCTAAAAAACCATCCGAAATTGGCCATTCCTTGCTTTCCGTAAGGCCGCTTTGCAGGTATGATCGCCAGTCCAGTTCAGCTAATAATAATAACTGTCTGACACTGGCTCATTTAAACCAGAATTTAACATCAGATCATTACACACGTATGCAAATTGGCCCTTATCAAATCAGTAATCGTTTAGTGCTTGCTCCCATGGCAGGTGTGACCGATCGTCCATTCCGTCAGTTGTGCAAACGCCTTGGTGCTGGCATGGCCGTGTCTGAAATGGTCTCGTCTAATTCATTATTATGGGGCAGCGAAAAAACCAAACGCCGCGCTAATCATGATGGTGAAAACGAACCTCGTTCAGTACAAATCGCCGGCGCTGAAGCGGCAATGATGGCGGAAGCGGCTCGACACAATGCAGACAATGGCGCGCAAATTGTCGACATCAACATGGGCTGCCCGGCAAAAAAAGTCTGTAACGTGATGGCCGGTTCTGCATTGCTACAAAATGAAACGTTGGTCGCAGAGATTGTTAACTCAGTCGTCAAAGCGGTTGATATTCCAGTAACCTTAAAAATTCGCACCGGTTGGGATCGCGATAACCGTAATGCTCTGAACATTGCCCGTATTGCCGAAGATGCAGGTATTCAGGCGCTAGCCATTCATGGCCGCACCCGCGCTGACGCCTATAAAGGCGATGCCGAATACGACACCATTGCTGATGTGAAGAGTCGTATTAATATTCCGGTTATCGCCAACGGTGATATCCGCACTCCGGAACATGCAAAGCATGTTCTCGAATACACCGCTGCTGATGCAGTGATGATTGGCCGGGCTGCACAAGGTCGCCCGTGGATCTTCCGTGAAATTGATCACTTCTTGAATACTGGTGAGTATCTACCTGAACCAGAACTGGTTGAGGTTCGCGATATTCTGCTTGAACACTTAGACAATCTTTATGCCTTCTACGGTGAATACACCGGCGTACGCATGGCGCGCAAACACATCTCTTGGTATAGCAAAGGCCAGAAACATGGTGCTGCGTTCCGCCATGCCGTGAACCGTATTGATAACCTTGAGCAGCAACGCGCAATGGTCGTTGAATTCTTTGCCGGACTTATTGCTAAACAGGATCTCGCTGCATGAGCGCCAGTCAGGACATCATCAATAATGCGCTGTTAGTCAATGCTGAGGATTCACACAAAACACTTCGCGAGTGTATTGAAACGGCATTAAAATCCTACTTCCTTAAGCTTGACGGTCACGAGCCAGACAATCTTTACACCATGGTGTTACAGGAAATGGAAGAGCCACTGCTACGTGCTGTGCTTGATCATACCCGCAGTAATCAAAGTCGAGCCGCTAGTATTCTGGGTTTAAATCGTGGCACCTTGCGTAAAAAAATGAAATTGTACAATCTCGAATAAGCCAAACTATCCTTTAAATTATCTTGCTATAAGCAAGCTCCGAGGTAATCCATGACTGCTATCCGTCGTGCCCTTATCAGTGTTTCTGATAAATCCGGTATTGTTGATTTTGCCCGTGCCTTAACTGAACAAGGCGTCGAAATTCTTTCCACTGGCGGTACTGCCAAATTACTCGCTGACAATAACATCTCTGTTATTGAAGTATCTGACTACACCGGCTTCCCGGAAATGATGGACGGACGAGTTAAAACCCTACACCCGAAAGTGCATGGTGGCATTCTTGCCAGACGTGGTACTGACGAAGCGGTAATGGAGCAGCACAACATTCCACCGATTGATTTAGTGGTTGTTAACCTCTACCCCTTCACGCAAACCATTGCTCGCGACGATTGTGATTTACCAATGGCGATCGAAAACATAGACATTGGTGGCCCGACCATGATTCGTGCCGCAGCAAAAAACCACGCTTCAGTCACCGTGATAGTTAACGCCAACGATTACAGTCGCGTACTAGATGAAATGAAAAACAATAATGGTGAAGTTAGTGATGCGACGCGCTTTGACTTAGCGGCTAAAACATTCGAACACACAGCACAATATGATGGCGCGATTGCTAACTACCTGGGTGCTGTGCAAAGTGACGGCAAGGTAAGTGGTTTACCGCGTACCTTTAATAGCCAGTACATTAAAACTCAAGAAATGCGTTACGGTGAAAACCCACATCAGTCTGCGGCGTTTTATGTAGAAGCCAATGCCGCGGACGGTGAAGCCAATATCAGCACCGCGAAACAACTGCAAGGCAAAGAACTTTCTTATAATAATATTGGTGATACCGATGCAGCCCTGGAGTGCGTTAAACAGTTTAACGACTCACCTGCCTGTGTGATTGTGAAACATGCCAACCCTTGTGGCGTTGCTACCGGTAGTAATTTATTAGAAGCCTATGACCGCGCCTACAGCACTGATCCTGAATCAGCCTTTGGTGGCATTATCGCCGTTAACCAAAGTCTGGATGCCAAAACAGCACAAGCCATCATTGATCGTCAATTTGTTGAAGTGATCATCGCGCCAGACGTTGACGCCGATGCAATTGAATTAATTAAGGCTAAGAAAAACGTACGCCTGTTAAGCTGTGGCAGTTGGAGCGGTAATCCAACCGAGCGTTTAGACTTTAAGCGCGTCAATGGTGGTCTGTTAGTTCAAGGGGCTGACTTAGCACTGCATAATGAACTTAAGGTAGTCACGAAACGTGCGCCGACTGAACAGGAAATGTTAGATCTATTGTTTAGCTGGAAAGTTGCCAAGTTCGTTAAATCAAACGCCATTGTTTACGGTCGCAATAATATGACTATTGGTGTGGGCGCTGGGCAAATGAGTCGTGTTAACTCTGCCCGCATTGCTGGCATTAAAGCTGAACATGCCAAGTTAGAAGTCAAAGGTTCAGTGATGGCCAGTGATGCGTTCTTCCCATTCCGTGATGGACTGGATCAAGCCGGTGAAGCAGGCATTACCGCGGTGATACAACCAGGTGGTTCAATGCGTGATGACGAAGTGATTGCTGCCGCGGATGAACACAACATTGCGATGGTGTTTACCGGAATGCGACATTTCCGCCACTAATCGTTATCGATTATCTAAGCGCTCTCGCACATGCGCTAAGAGTTTTTCTGCGGCAAAGGGTTTTTGTAACAATTGCGCATTGAGCTGTTCAGCCTCTGCGCTTTGTTGCTTCTCTCCGCCGCAACCACTGATGAGTTGTATGGCGACACTAGAATAGTCCTGCGCCATTTGCTCGGCCAGCTCATAGCCGTTCATCTTTGGCATAAAGACGTCGGTAATAACGAGATCCACTGACTCTTCAGCAAGCAATTCCAATGCTTTTGCAGCCGTCGGCGCTTCAATAACAACATATCCCTGACTCGCTAAAATATGCGCATTCAATTTACGCAAAACAGGCTCATCATCAACCACTAGAATGGTTTCTTTGCGATGCGAGACATTCTGTTTTTGCGCCGATACAGCGGGCTCATTAATAGTCATTGCGGCAACATTCCTTCGTCAAAAGCTTAGAAAAATAGTATTAATCAAAACCGTACTTGAACAGAGAATACACTTAAATTGTTGATTTGACGAATCCCGACAAAAAAAGTCAAGTATTTAGTCACTTAGCTATCGCTAAGCAATCAATTAACTGTTTCTTTAATAAGGTTTTAGACCACTACTTATCTATTGCATTGTTACATCTTCGTCGAATAATGCTCTGATTCTTTTTAATAATAGTTCAGTACTGAAAGGTTTATGCAGCAATTTTTCATACAAATCCTTATCACCCGTTTTAATTTGTCGATCGGCTGTATAACCGCTTGCTAGTTGAATAATGACTTTAGGATATTGGCATCGTACGACTGAAGCCAGTTCATAGCCGTCCATACCCGGCATAATCACATCACTCAATAACATATCGACTGGCTGCTTTGATAATATGCTTAACGCCTCATTAGCGTCCGCGGCCAGCAGAATCTGATAACCATAACTGTCCAAAATATCTCGCGCTAAGTATCGTAGCGCCGGCTCATCATCAACGACTAAAATTACTTCATTACCACGAGTATTACCGGCTGATCTTAATACCAATGGCTCAACTTCATCGACAACATCTGCATAACGCGGGAAATACATCGATAATCGCGTTCCCTGACCTGGTTCAGAATGAACTTTCACATTGCCCTGCGAGCGCTGAGTAAAACCATAAACTTGACTTAAGCCTAAGCCTGTACCCATTTGGCCTTTTGTCGAAAAGAAAGGATCAAAAATACGCGCTTGCACTGAGCTATCCATCCCAGAACCATTATCGGAAATGGATATATGAACATAGTCACCTTTAGAATCTAAACCAATCACATTAGCTTCAATTGTGGTGAAGGTTTCATTGTTAGTGGTGATAGTAATTTTGCCGCCATTGGGCATCGCATGCATTGAATTAATGCACATATTCAGAATTGCATCTTCCAGGTCGCTACTATCCAAAAATACTGGCCAGATATCCTTTGTTAACTGCATCCTTAGCTCGATTCTAGCCGTTAATGTCTTTGCTAACATGTTTTCGTCTTCTTTTAACAAAGCATTTATGTCAATGACACCCGCCGTAGAAGATTGGTGGCTAGAAAAGGCTAGCAATTTACGTGTTAGCGCTGCGCCGCGTTGTGCCGCGATACTAATTTCTTTTACGTACCGTTCAAGTTTAGAATCTTTATCAAGCTCATCATTTAAAAGCTCGGCATAACCTAATACAACATTAAGCATATTGTTGTAGTCATGAGCAATGCCACCCGTTAGCTTTCCTAACGCATCCATTTTTTGTGTTCGCTTCAATAAATCTTCTTGGTTTCGTTGATCGGTAATGTCAGTAGAAACACCACAAAGCGCATATGGCTCAGTATTATCATTAAACAAACAAAACTTGGTTGAAATATAAGTGTGCACTCCATCAGCTTGAGGCGCTTGTTCTTCTGATTGAAGTGGTACTCGAGAATGCAACACATCGAGATCATTTTCATGCATTTCAGCAGCAACATTTTTGGGGAAAACATCAAAAAGTGTCTTGCCTTGAATTTCCTCATTACTAATATCAAACAATGTTTCAAAACGCTTGTTAATTAATATGAATCTACCATCTAGATCTTTTAGGTATATTATCGAAGGGGTGTTATCAAGAATTGCTTGCAACCGTTGCCGACTCTTATCTCTGTCCTCGCGCAACATATATTCATTGCTAATGTCACGGAAAACTAAAATGACACCTAATGTTTCACCCTCATCATTAATAATTGGTGATGCGCTATCGGCAATATGGTACTCCTGACCTTGCTTAGCAATTAATAAGGCATGGTTACTTAGATCAACTGCTTTGCCTGTTTTAAGGGCTTTTTCAACTGGACTATTTAACACCATTCTTGTGCTTGCATGAATAATATCAAATACTTTAGTTAGCGGTTTCCCATAAGCTTGCTCAATTGTCCAGCCCGTGAGTTTTTCAGCGACAAGATTAATTCGCGTCACATTTCCATCAATATCTGTAACAATAACCCCATCACCAATACTATCAAGTGTTAACGCTAGATCGCTCTCACTTTTCTTTAATTGTGCCTGTTCATTTTGAACAGTCTCTGCCATGGTGTTAAACGCTTCGGCTGTTTGCGCAACTTCTCCATGCCCTTCAGCCTTTATTCTTACTGCGTGATTACCGCTCGCCATCTCTGATACAGCACGACTTAGCCGTCCTAATCGTCGGGTCAATGTTATTCCAATCAATAATAAAATAATTGCACTAAGAATTATTTCTATACTCGCAATGACTAAACCTTCTCGTTTAGTTTCTGATAACGCTACAATCATGTCTGAAATATCAAACTCCAATTCCATATAACCGACGACAGAGTTATCTAGCTTAATTTCGGTTGAAAATAAATATGGCTTTCCAGAGACAAGTAGATGCTGTCTAAACTCATCAAGATCAAACCCATGGTGAACTTTATGGTGCTTTGGTTTACCGTATTGAACAAAAATTTCACTGCTTGTATTGGTGATTTTAATGTAACGCAATCCATTATCAGTGATAATCTGGGCAATAATTTCATTTAAAGTGGCAATATCTTCTTGAAGAATCAAACCAGAAAAACTCGCATTTAATAATGGTAATACGGTAGTAATTTCGGAAATATTCTGATCAACTAATGCCTCTTCTGATAACCGAAGGTTATTCCACATTAAAACACTGAGCATAATCACTTCTACCGCCAGAGTAGAAGCAATTAATTTGAAGCGCAGACTTTGCCAGAACTTAATTTTCAACATTTTTTATCTTCGTCGTTAATAAGGGTAAAATTGGTCTTAATCGTTTTATATCTTGTTCAGTGACAGGAATTAAATTACCAAAACCAATATCCCGTACGATAGATTTTAATTTCTCCGTCCCCTTCTGCAAATCAAAAATAGATTTCTTAAATAATTCTATCTCACTATTGGGTATTCTGCTGTGCGCCACGATCATGGCATGAGGGTGCAGTTCTGTTCGTTTCAAGACTCTCAAATTATTATTTACTTTAGGCGGCATACGTCGAATTAAGCCACCTACTGCAATACCGGCGTCTGCACGCCCTTCAGACACAGCAAGTAAGACGGCATTATGAGAAGGAAGGTGGTTAACACGGATACTATCTAGAATATCTATCTCGCTATTTTTCAGTAGTTTTTCGCCAATAAGCGTAATAATGGCGAGCTTATCAGGCGTAGCGAATACTTTATTCTTTAAATCTTTAATTTCTTTAATATCGCTGTCTTTTGTAACGACAACGTCACCTTGCAAATCATTAGAGAATCGCATCAAAACTGTCGCATCGTTCAATATTGAATCGCGAACTGCAAAATGAGGGGCTGTCATATAAAAATCGTATTTGCCAGATTCAGCACGGTTTACATAACTGGAAAAATTGGGGGCACTCACCATCACTACACGCCGACCTAATGATTTCTGCAAATAATCAGCGAGTGGTCGCCACTTTCGATGTAACATATTGGGACTAAGATACGGCAATAGCCCCAAACGCAAGACCTTATTTAATTTTTTTGGGTTCTGATTAACCTCTGCCGCTTGTGTTAGCTGAGCACAGAACAATAAGAATAAAAATAGAAATAGCTTCATTTCATACCCCTTATTCTCAAGCGTTTGCATCGAGTATGCTGCGAAGCCGCAACAACACCTGCTCAGGTGTACAGGGTTTTCTTAACATATTAGCCTGCAAATCTTTATCAATATCCTTAGTGCTATGCTCACCGGTATATCCACTGGCTAACAAAACCTTAATATCAGGATATTGTCGCTTAACAAGCAAAGCTAATTCATAACCATCTTTACCAGGCATTAACACATCCGTAAACACAATATCAATATGCTCCCGCGATAGCACTTCTAAAGCGTGATCAGTACTTTCTGCCAGGTAAACGTTATAACCTTCATTGCCAAGAAAATCTTTTGTTAAGCGTCTAATGCCTGCTTCGTCATCAACCACAAGTACAGATTCGTGACCTTTTACTAATATTTCTTTTTCTTTCTCGAGCTTATCTTGACTACTCTCGCTATCACTTTTCTCACGTGGGAAATATAAACTGATTGTTGTCCCTTCACCTACTCTAGAAACAAGGGTGATGCTGCCATTAGAACGTTTCACAAACCCATAAACTTGGCTCAATCCTAATCCGGTGCCGTGTTCACCTTTTGTCGAAAAAAATGGTTCGAACACACGAGAGGCCGTCAATTCATCCATGCCTACGCCACTATCTACTAAGGTTAATTTAACAAAGTCACCTGCCGACACACTGATGCTTCTCGCTTCTTCTTGTTCCAAATGTACATTGCTGGTTTGCATTTTCAATATGCCGCCTTGAGGCATCGCATGCATGGCGTTAATACTCATATTAATAACGGCGTCTTCTAAATCACCTTTATCTAGCTTCACCACCCATAAATCACTGTCTAACTGTTGTTTTAATTCCACTTGAACAGTTAGCGTCTTGGCTAATAAGTTATAGTTATCTGACAGTACGGCATTAATATCTGTTCTTTTCGCCTTTCCAGGGCGTGTGCTTGAAAAAGATAATAATTTTTTTGTCAGCTCGGCACCGCGTAAACCTGCTGACTCAATTTCAACCGCAAATGAAGTTAAATCAGGAGTGTCTTTAAGTTTTTTTTGTAATATTCCGGCATATCCAATAATAACGTTAAGCATATTGTTATAGTCATGAGCAATACCACTGGTTAAGTTTCCCAGCGCATCCATTTTTTGACTTCGCCTTAATAACATTTCTTGTTCTTTCTGTTCAGTAATATCAAAACAGGCACCAATAAAACGTCGCTTACCACGGCTATCTTTTGGTATTTCTGATAATGACAGTCGTAAAGGAAACTCTTTACCATTTTGGTGACGAGCAATAACATCTCTAACTGAACCAATAATACCCTCGTCTCCTGTCTGTATATATTTTGATAGATAGTCATCGTGATGATGACTCTCATTTTCAGGCATCAGTTCTTTTATATTACGGCTAATTATTTCCTCACGTCGATAACCAAAAATTTCTTCTGCGGCTGTATTAAAACTTAACACTGAACCGGTTTCGTCAATCGTGACCACACCATCAATCATGTTGTCAATAATTTCGCGGTGTTCATATTCACTGCTGGCTAGTAAGTTCTCAGCGTGCTTTCTCGCTCCAATATCCATCATTGTGCCAACAGCACGCACAGGTTTCCCTAGACTGTCTCTACTGACGACTTTGCCGCGACCTAATACCCATACCCATTCACCTTCCTTATTTTTTAATCTATGTTCAGCATATAATTCGGTATTTGTTCCGTCTAATAGTGCCTCTACCTGTATCGTCAAATATTCTCTTTCATCTGGGTGTAATAAGTCAGCCCAACTTTCATAGATGGGATATAAATCTTGTTCTTTGTAACCCAGAATTTCATACCACCGCGGGCTATAGAACACAGCATTTGTTCTGACATTCCAGTCCCATATTCCATCATTACTACCATCTAATGCCAACGCCAACCTTTCTTCACTTATGCTTAGTGCTTGTTCAGATTGTCTCAACGCACGATTTATTTTCAGCACTGATCGATAATGAAAAAATATGAATACAAGCATTATTAATGCAATCGAAATACTAAATATTATGACAACTCGCTTTATTGTCCAATATTTTTTTGGTTTACCAAACCATTTCACATACAATGATTGATAAGACTTACTACCAATGAAATTATCCAGTTCATTATTAAATATACGTAGTAAAGTAATGTTATCTTTATGCACGGCCATTGCTCGCTTCACTTCTAGCAATGGCTGCCCGACTTTTTTAATCCGATCTTCAATACCAACACGATAAGCCATCTGTTGTGTCCATGGCTCTGGATAAACCATCGCGTCCGCATCACCTGATAGCAATGCAAATAAGGCATCTTCTACATCATCTTCTATTTTCAGTTTTATTTGCGATTCTTGCCGCAATAAATCGACTGAGATATTGCCTTCAACGGTAACGACAATTTTATTATTTAGATCATTTAAGGAATTAATCTCTGTCTCTGCGCTGCGTAAAAAAAGATAGATACCAAAGGTTTCAACTGGCTTGGTATAACTGAAATGATCTCTGCGTTTTTCTGATATGCCTAGGTTAGGGATGACGTCAATCTTTCTATTTTCTAATGCTTGGAATGTCGATTTCCAATCTGGGTATACTTTGTATTCGAGAGAAAGGTTCGCTTGATCAGCAATTGTATTAAGCATTTCTACGGCGAAGCCGGTCGGTTTACCATCAGCGTCTAATGAATATTGTGGCGGGAAAAATTTTGGCATGCCAACGAGGACTTTTTGCTGTTTCGCGGACAAGGGCGCTGACCCCACTGCCAAACACAGCAATACAACACAGCTCCCTACAACCAGAATCCATGCTCGCGGTTTCATATCAGCTACATCCATTCATTTCAGTACTTATAGTTCCTTTTCCCTGTTCTGTTGAAATTATCAAACAAAAAAACAAAATCACCATTCTGATCACATCTTTTGCTTGTATAATTAGTCTCAAACCTTGAAACACAACTATTATGTAAGATACCGAATAAAACCCCTGAATTGATACAGGATTTTGTTAACTTTTTGTTACATTTACATTTTATTACCTGAGTAACCCCATCGACTATTGATGGTGGTTATTTTGTTAAACACTCGGAGTCAGACAATTACCATGAAAATTCTTGTTGTAGGCAGTGGCGGCCGCGAACATGCACTCGCTTGGAAGCTCGCTCAATCTAACCGAGTGACCACCGTATTTGTTGCACCGGGCAATGCCGGCACAGCGTTAGAGCCCAAACTAACTAATATTAATATCGCTGTGGAGGCTATCGACGAGTTAATTAATTTCGCTAAAAAAGAAATCGTAGCGATTACCTTAATTGGTCCTGAAGTGCCGCTGGTCGCTGGCATTGTTGATGCTTTTGAAGCCGAGAATCTAGCCTGCTTTGGCCCGAGTAAAGCGGCTTCTCAACTGGAAGGGTCGAAAAAATTCAGTAAGGACTTCCTTGCTCGGCATGCTATCCCAACCGCCGCTTATGAAACCTTTACCGACGTAACCCAAGCCAGTACCTACATAAAACGTATGGGCGCCCCCATTGTGATCAAGGCCGATGGTCTGGCCGCTGGCAAAGGAGTAATTCTAGCTGACACAGAGCAACAAGCGATTGATGCTGTTGAAGACATGCTAAAAGCCAATGCCTTTGGCGAGGCTGGCCACCGAGTAGTGGTGGAAGAATTTCTTAAGGGTGAAGAAGCCAGCTTCATTGTCATGGTTGATGGCAAGAACATACTACCAATGGCAACTTCTCAAGATCACAAAGCCCGTGATGAGGGAGATACCGGGCCGAATACCGGTGGCATGGGCGCTTACTCCCCCGCCCCTGTTGTCGATGCCGCCATGACCGATCGGATTATGCGGGAAGTCATTGAACCCACCGTACAAGGCATGGCCAGTGAAGGCTTACCCTACACCGGCTTCCTCTACGCTGGCATTATGGTGGCACCGGATGGCACTCCCAAGGTGCTTGAATATAATTGCCGCTTTGGTGACCCTGAAACACAACCTATTATGTTGCGCCTCAAATCTGACTTGGTGGATCTTCTTGAAGCCGCTTTGGCGGGTAAGCTCGATACTGTTACCGCTGATTGGGATACGCGCGCTTCATTAGGTGTTGTGCTTGCGGCAGGCGGCTACCCTAACAAATACAACCATGGTGATGTCATTAGTGGTTTAACCACTGAAGAATCTGATGACGCAAAGGTTTTTCATGCAGGAACAAAATTAGATGGCGACAACATTGTTACCGCCGGCGGCCGGGTGCTGTGCGCCTGTGCACTGGGTCAGACAGTGGCTGACGCACAAAAACGTGCTTATGCCTTAGCCGATAAAATTCAGTGGCAAGATATGTATCTACGCCGCGACATCGGTCATCGCGCGATTAGCCGTGAGAAATAAAACTGTTAAAAATTTAAGCAATAAATTCAAGATAAAAAAACGGGAGCCTAAGCTCCCGTTTTTTATCAAGCTAACAACTTAATTGTTGGCTCTACTTAACACCTTGTTTCTTAGCAACGCGCTTAGCAAGTTTTTGCAAGCGGTTGAAAGTACCATTAGGTGAACGCAGTGTATCAAGGAACGCTAACAGTGCAGCCTGGTCACGTGCACTTGCATTTCTGAAGTTGCTAACAGCATCGAACGCTTCAGAAGCTGGGTCTTGACCATGTTCAAGAATCGCATCGGTAATTGTTAGCGCACGACCGTCATGCAAGTAAGGTGCAGTATCAGCAACCCCCCAAAGGCGCATTGTGGTGAACATTGCGTCGCCATTAAACTCAGCAAGATTTGAGCCCATGAAGTGACGTTTCAGATCAGCGAACAATTCAACAGTCACGCCACCGTCATCATTTTCTTCAAAACGCATTGGTTTATCAGTCAGATCAACCGTTGTGTGAACGTTAGCCAGTGGATTTTGGCTAATTTCAGGTGAACGGAAACCTAACAACTTGCCATTGGTTTCCATTGTCGGAACGTGACATTCAGTACAACCGAGGTCTGCAATGATACGTTGTCCACGACGAGCTTCACCTTTTGCTTTCTTCGCAAAGGGTGTTTGTGGTGTCGCAACGAATACACTCAGTGCTGACAACTCACCTTCGGTTACTTCGTTAACTACGCCATCCAAGTCTTCGTCAATTCCTTCGTCAACTTGCATACCAAAGTGGAACGATAATGCGCCGGTATCAAAAGTACGTGTTGATTTCTGGTCACCTTTACGACCAAATGGTGCAACAACTAGGAAGTCAGGACTCGCAGGATCCAGATCGAATGTACCTTCAACATTGTTTTCAACAATGTCACCAGCCGCATTCGTTACAACAGAACCAAAACTAATGCCTTTAGAACTTAAAGGAGTTGTTTCGCCTGGCACTGCAGCAGCCAACTGGGCTTGAAGCTCAATGGTCATCTCGTTAGCAAGCAATTCGATACCACCGGCGCCAAAGATGAATGGCGGGTTAATCACACGACCATTAATGTTGGTATTCTTATCAGCCTGTTGCAGATCAACTTGCGTACCACCACCGGCACCTAATACGGTGTTGTTAACGCCACCATGACCACCAATACCGAAAGACATCGGTACTTTACGACGGCTGATAACACTGTGACACTCTAAACAAGTTTGAGCGTCAAGACCGTTAATACGTTGGAAGGTACCATTATTTTGCAATGTACCACGTTCACCCTCGTGGTTACCGCCAGCAGATGGGCTTGGAGGACTGTCATTGCCATCGCCATAACCGTCAGACTTGAGGAATGGGTTAGTGAACATACGGAAACCAGCGAGACGAATTTCGTCACGGGTCATGTTCGCAAGGTCGGATTGTTCAACACGGTTATTACCGGTGAATAGTTGGCCGATGTCGACATCGTTATCACTGTCGTTATCGTTGTCACGATCATTGTCAGCGGTCGCTAACACAGGCATAAGCGCAAACGCGCATACAACGCTAAGCGTACGTAATTTCATTAGATAAATCTCCCTAATACATTTTTTTAGTTATATGTCGCATCAGGTTCAGTCGGCACGCTTTCTTATTTGAGCATGCTCAGTGGATCCACATAGACCGTAAAACGCGACTAGTTTGTATTTCTATTTTTCTGCTTGTTCGCTTAAAGTTAGTTTTCGCTACTGCAGATTATATTTTTATTGTATTTAGTCTAAGTACAATTAGGATAGTAGCTAGATATTGCCAACCTGTCTCAATACTTTTATAAGCTTTTTTAAGCCATTGTTTTTAATAGATATAAATACATTTATTTTTGTATGGGAGTACTGCTTTTCTAGCACTTTTTAATAATTCGCAACATTTAAATTCTCTAATATATTATTCTAATCTACTGATAATAAGTTTTAATACGTACAAAAGTGCCTTTAGCAAACTATTTTCGCAAAGTGACTCATAACTACATAATAACAAAGTCCTAACTTTAACTACCCACCTACTACTAATTAGCTAGATATCGTCGATATTCACCTATTTATAAGCCAATAATACCGATAACCCACTGATTAATAGTGTTATTTTAAAATTAAGACAATTCTTACAAAATAACAGTCGATTTTACTAACAGCCACTAGACATTTTTGCTACACTGCAAGTAGCAATGCGAATTAGATTCATTATAAATGAACAGTTTCATTGATAAAAACTACAAAACAACACCAATAAGTAATAATAATTAGCAATAACTTTAATAAAGTAGTCACTACCCCGGAAGGATATGCGCAGCATTGGCATAGGGGTTGATACAATCTTAAACAAAAGTAATATCTAGGGAGATATACCAATGAAGAAGATCTTAATCAGCACTGCGTGTGCTGCTGCTCTGTGCGTGCCGACAATTGGCGCTGCGGATGATGATGGTCGTGCTTTACAAGTACGTACTACTCAAGACTCAATTGTAAACGGTGACATCAGCTTTGACGAAATCCGTTTACGTGGTCGTCAACTATTCAGTACACCATTCACCAAGGCTGATGGTTACGGTGATGGCCCAGCTGCTGCAACACCAGAAGAACGCCGCACACTCGGCAACCGTGCTACTTTGCAAGATAATGGTACGTTCTTACGTATTAATGGTCTTGACGCACAGACTTGTTTAGAGTGTCACTCTGTTGGTTCACGTGCTGAAATTCCAATGCGCTTTACTGTTGGTGGTGCTGGTGGTGTGAATAACACTGTGCTTGGTGGTGGTGGTGCGTCATTCATTAACGCTAACAATGATCCAAACCAAATCAACGATCCTGATGGCTTCGGTACAACCGGTGCACAAAACCTCAATGGTCGTATCATTAACCCTCCTTTCGTATTCGGTTCTGGCGGTATTGAGCTAGTTGGTAACGAAATGACACAAGACCTGCAAGCACTTGCAAATGGTCTGGCTAATGGCGCAACCGTTGCGCTTGTTACTAAAGGCATTAGCTTTGGAAGCCTGACTCGTAACGATGACGGTTCTTTAGATACTTCTGCTGTTGAAGGTGTTGAAGCCAACGCTGATTCAGACTTCTTCTTGGTTGTACAACCATTTGGTCGTAAAGGTAACAACATCACTACTCGTACTTTCGACCTCGACGCAATGCAATTCCATCATGGTATGCAGCCTGTTGAAATCGTTGGTGAAGGTGTTGATGCTGACGGCGACGGCGTTGTAAATGAGCTGTTAATTGGCGAACTGTCTGCTCTGAACATTTTCAGTGCGGCACTAGAACGTCCAACAATCCGTGGTAAAGCTCGTGAAGGCCGTGCTTTGTTCAACGAAGTAGGTTGTGCTGAATGTCACACACCAACTCTTCAAACGAACTCACGCAGTGTTGGTATGCGTTTCCCTGAGATTGCACAAGACCCAGCTGCTAACGTTTACTTTAATGTTGACCTAAGCCGTTCACCAACAAACTTTAAACGTAACCGCCAAGGTGGTGTAAGCGTTGATTTGTTTGCTGACCTGAAACGTCACAACATGGGTCCATCACTAGCTGAGTTCAATGGCGATGCCAACTTCACTACTGCCCGCCTATGGGGTGTTGCTGATACTGCACCTTACTTGCATGACGGTCGTGCTTTGACTATCCGTGAAGCAATTGACATGCATGGTCAAGCAGGTTCTGAAGCTGAAACAGCTGTTTCTAACTTCAATGCTTTGTCAGCTGACAGCCAAGAAGACGTTCTCGACTTTCTGGGTACTTTACGTACACCACGTCGTGTTGGTCGCGGTCTTGACCGTTTAGCACGTAAGCTTGAAAAAGATGACGACGACGATGATGATGACAAAGACGACGAATAAGTCTCTGAGTTAATTATCAGCTGCCTGGCAATATCGGGCAGAAAAAGAACGCGGGAGCATTTTTGCTCCCGCGTTTTTTTATGCCTGACGCCCCTTCCTTAGCCTTACCTCAAAAATGTGATTCACCACTCACTCTGGCACTAATTTTAAGCTTATGATGAATTAACTGAAGTATTTAGATTTAGTCTAAATACGGGCCAATAAAATTATTCAAGGCATCCGTTAAGAAGGCGCCTCCTGATTTCTTCCCCGGCAGCTCAGTCAGTGCAAACGCACTGATGGAAATCACATAACGTCAACTATGAATTTAGGAGCAAGACCATGAAAAGGACAATCATCAACACTTTTTGCATTGCCGCATTAAGTGTTCCGACTGTGAGCGTTATCGCCGATGACAAAGGCAATATCATTATCGATGAAAACTCAGAACGAGCATTACAATTCCGTACCACCCAAGAACAAATCACTAGCGGTGAATTATCATTTGACGAAATTCGTCTCCGTGGACGCCAGTTATTCAGTACCCCTTACACCAAAGCCGATGGTTACGGTGACGGTCCTGCTGGTGCCACCGCTGAATTACGACGCACTTTCGGTAACCGTGCCACCTTGCAAGACAATGGCACCTTCTTACGCATCAACGGACTGGATGCGCAAACCTGTCTCGAATGTCATTCAGTCGGCAGCCGTCGCAGCGTGCCGATGCGTTTTGTCGTAGGTGGCACTGGTGGTGTCAACAACACCGTATTAGGTGGTGGTGGTGCTTCCTTCATCAATGCCAATAATGATGCGGGACAAATTAATGATCCTGATGGCTTCGGTACCACTGGCCAGCAAAATCTTAACGGTCGTATCATCAATCCTCCTTTCGTATTTGGTTCAGGTGGTGTTGAACTGATCGGTAATGAAATGACCACTGATCTGCAAGCCATCGTCAATGGTCTCGCCAATGGAGATACCGCTGAGCTGGTTAGCAAAGGTATTAGTTTCGGATCTGTTTCTAAAGATGCAAGCGGTAACATTGTAGCCAACGACGAAGGCCGGGCAGTGGGTGTTGAAGGCATTAATGCCAATCCAGACTCTACCACTTTTCTGGTTGTGCAGCCTTTCGGTCGCAAAGGTAACAACATCACTACACGTACTTTCGATCTCGACGCGATGCAATTTCATATGGGTATGCAGCCCGTTGAACTCTTCGGTGAAGGCATCGATGATGATGGTGATGGCGTTGTGAATGAAATGTTAGTCGGTGAACTGTCTGCATTGAATATATTTAGCGCCGCACTCGAAAGACCTTTTCAGGAAGAGGTCAAAGATGCTGCGCTACGCGGTCAGGCATTGTTCGCTGAAGTGGGTTGTGCAGAATGTCACACGCCAACATTAGAAAGTAATAGTAAAAGCGTTGGCATGCGTTTTCCTGAAATTGCCCAAGATCCAGCTGCTAACGTCTACTTTGAAGTTGATTTAAGCCAGTCGCCCACCAAGTTTAAACGCAACGAACAAGGTGGTGTCAGCGTTGAGTTATTTGCTGATCTGAAAACTCACAACATGGGTCCTGCCCTGGCTGAATTTAATGGCGATGCTAACTTCACTACAGCTCGTCTATGGGGCGTTGCAGACACTGCACCTTACTTGCATGATGGCCGTGCAGGAACCTTACAAGAAGCTATCCGCATGCATGGGCAAGAAGGTTCTGAGGCAAAACCAGCTGTCGATAACTTTGTTGATTTACCAAGTAATGATCAAGCCGCGCTGATTTCTTTCCTCGCCACATTACGAACACCGAGAAAATCAGGTAAAGGTCTTGACGGCCTTGCAGAGAAGTTAAATAAAACTAAGAAATAAATAAAAATTTAGCTTAGTAAAATTAAAGCTGCGGAAGCTTTCGCTTTCGCAGCTTTAATCACTTACCGAATGAATTATCAGGCTGTCGAATCACTACTCTGCAATGCTGCTTTCACTTCTTTCAGTAAGTGTTCAGCACGAATCGGCTTTGCCAAAAATAAATAGTTGCCTTCCTGGTTTCCGACCATCATTTCTTGTTCTTGAGAAATGATACTGGTCAGAAAAATAATCGGTATGTTCTGCGTCGCAATATTTTCAGATAACAAGTGAGCCGCCATGCCACCACTGATATCTGGCATCATCACATCTAAAACGATCAAGTCAGGCAATTCAGCCATTGCGACTTCTATCGCCTGCTTACCACTTGCGGCAACCAAAATTTGATAACCACTTTGCACCAGCAATTCTTCGAGAAAAGCGCGAAAAGCGTCATCGTCATCAACGACTAAAATACGGGGTTCTTTGCCTATGTCTGCGGGCATATTGAAAACAGCTCCAAATGACTAAAACAAGCATTAATACAGCTGAAAAGCCTACTCTGCTGAAGAGCTAAGACTATGATTATTAGTGTTTTTATTAGCGCTAAAGTTTCTTCTTTAGCTTCCGATAGCAGTGTACACCAAAGAATTTGCCATTAAAACACGAACATAATTATATCTATTGAGGGAACAACGGAATGCCAGCGCACAACTCACTTGCCGACAGTCTTAAGACCAGCGGCCAGCAATTCGATGTATTAATTCACCCCGTTTCAGATTCTGTGCTCGAGACTGCTTCTTGTGCAAATATTCCAGCGAAAAATCTAGCACGCTCAGTGTTGTATTCAGACATTGAAGGGCCGATGTTGCTAATTTTCCCCGCTACCCATTGCATTGATATTGATAAACTCAACCGTCAACTACAGCGGCAACTAATACCTGCCAGTACCGAGAAAACTCTATTACTTTTTCCCGGCTGCCACATCGATGCCTTACCTCCGTTCAGTTCAGAAATAGCCATTCCTTGCATTATTGATAATGCGCTAGCTGATGAAGAGGTTATCTATTTCGCTCCTGGCCGCAATGATCAATTAATCCGCATGAGCGTAGATGACTTCCATACTTTGCTAGAACGTGCGCTGCATGGCTTAAGCTTCTGCCACATCCTACCTGGCTACAAACTGACGGCCATTAGTGAAAAAGCACCTGTTAATAAAGATAAAGTTAATAACTTGCAAAGCCGCTTATCAGCGTTGCAATCTCTACCTGGCATTCCTGATACCGCACGCGAATTATTGAAATTAGTTAATCGTACTAACAGTCGCATTCAAGATTTAGTCTGGGTCGTTGAACGTGACCCGATGCTCACCGCGCAAATGATGTTTCAGGCCAGTTCTGCTTTTTATGGTTATCGCGGAAAAATTGCAAATCTGGAAAGTGCTATCTTCCGCGTTTATGGATACGACAGGGGCTTAAACATGGCTCTCGGGCTCGCCACCAGTCATACCTTCAATGGTCCTCGTGGCGGCCGTTTAGGCCAAGCAAATTTGTATCGTGATGCTGTTTTTTGCGCTGAGCTTGCTGAAACCTTAAGCCGAAAAATGCCACATAGTCATCGTCCTGCAAAAGGTAGCGCTTATTTAACCGGCTTACTACATAATATTGGTTACACACTCATCGCGCATTTATTCAGTGACGAGTATGCAAGCCTAAACAAACAATTAACACAAAATCCTAAATTGTCTTGCTGGGACACCGTCACTGAACAGTACGGTATTAACCCCGGCAACATTGGTGCATGGTTAATGGAGGCGTGGAATATGCCTGCCGAAATATGCGTTGCCCAATGCGAACAACGCAACACCCAATACCGGGGTAATGCGGCGATACAAGCGCAATTGGTGTTACTCGCTAATCGCTTATTGCATCAATACAATATCGGCAGTGCAGATAGCCACGAGCTGCCGGAAGAAGTCTTACAGCAATTAGGTATTGATGCGGATACAGCACTTGAAAAAGTGTCTGCTCTAATGGAGCATCAAACAGAAATTGATAACATGGTTCAACAAATGATCGCTTAAGCCGATCATTCAAAGTAAGTTACTTAAACCATATTGTTGGCATTTACGTCCTGCTAATTGACAGGCCTGTTGCAGCGAATCTGTCGCTGACAGGCCTTTTATTTGTGCATCAATATAGGCGGCATTAAATACGTCACCCGCTGCTCGAGAATCTATAACATCACCCAACTTAAGAGCCGGCACATGAAATACTTTACCTTCATTCATTCCGTATGCACCCTGAGAACCCCAGGCGCAAACTAAATGCTTCTCTAACAGACTTTTGGCTTGCTCACGCAAAAATAACACTGGATCCGTATAGCCTAATTGTTCAACGTAGTGGCGACCAAATAATAAATGGTCCGCATAAGGAAATAAACTTTCTATCCCTTCTCGTGGCTTTTCTATTTCAAGAGATATTATTGGTAAAGAATCTGCCGATGCATGTAACTGACTCAACCACGAATACGTCACAGCAACATTGCGGCCTTCAATGTGCAACCAGTCTTTCTTCGATACTGATAATGAAGACATATCACTATCACGCAGCTCGGGTAGATCACGGTAATGCACAATGGTTCGTGTGCCGGTTTGCGCATTAATTAAAATATGTGAAGTCGGACTAATGGTCTCTTTAATGACGGGGCAAATGGAATAGTCCACCGCATGCTGTTGCAAATCATCACAAATACTCAGGGCAGCCTTATCATCAGCTAGGGTAGCAAACAACTGGCAGCGATGACCTAATTGGCTGAGCACAACAAGGCTATTACTCGCATTACCGCCGCGCCAATAAAATTGTTCGCAAGCACGTTGCTCGCTGTCTTCATCTGGGTAATGATCAACAACCTGTACTAAATCTACTGTCACCACACCAATTGCTAGTATCTCAGCCACGATAACTATACATGTAAAACAATACCTTCATTGTTAACCGTGACAGGCAATTTTTTTAATGACTCACCATGGCAGGGTCCGGCGACGCATTCACCATCTTCAATCTGAAATAATGCCCCGTGTGTTGCACAGACTAAATATTGGGAAGTATCGTCCATAAATTCATCCGGCAACCACTCAAGGTTAACCCCTGTATGAGGGCAACTATTTTGATAAGCAAAAACCCGATGGCCTTGACGAATAAGAATAATATTCAATGAAGCAGTATCGACCTCGATGCTAACACCTACCGCCGCACCATCTTTAATTTCTTCAAGTTGACAAAGCACCGTACCATCACCGGTATTATTGGTAGACGGATCACTCATTGATATGCACAACGATATTACGCTGATGACCTCGGCGTCGATGTTCCCAAAGATAAACCGCTTGCCATATACCTAACATTAACTTTCCATCATCAATGGGAATAGACAAAGAGGTCGCCGTTAATACTGACTTAATATGTGCTGGCATATCATCGGGGCCTTCATCAGTATGGGTATATAAAGAATCATGTTCAGGTACCAGACGATTTAACCAGTGGTGTAAATCATCACACACAGCCGGATCAGCATTTTCTTGGATAATTAAACTAGCAGAAGTATGTTGCACAAACAGAGTACATAAGCCTTGTTGAAAGGCCGCTTGCTTTACCAACCCTTGCAAGTCTGCCGTAACGTCATGCAGACCTTGACCGGATGTAGAAATACTAAAAGATAAAATCACCTGAACGATAATAACGTATCACTAGTCACGAACCAAACGGATACCAATTTTATCTAATCGAGAATCAAGTAAGAAGCTAGCGCGTTTTTTAACCCGCAAACTATCTGAAGGACTATCATAGGCACCACCGCGGACCATTCGTTGCCCACAATCACCGCGTAACCAAGCTCTGCCATTGGTCGGCGCCCCAGCATAACTATTATTAGCGCAATCTGCTGTCCATTCCATGACGTTACCCGCCATGTCATGTAAACCAAACGCATTGGCTGCAAATGAGCCAATCGGTGCCACAGAAGTCGCATCCCACTGACTACCACAGTTAAAGCAGTTTGCTTTATTCAGCACTAATTCATCACCCCAAGTAAACTGAGTTGGCTTTCTAGCACTGGCCGCATATTCCCATTCGGCCTCAGTAGGTAGGCGGTACTTACGACCAGTTTGTTTGCTTAACCATTTTGCGTAGCGGGAGGCATCTGTCCAACTGACTCCACTCACCGGTAGGCTGCCATCTTTACCGCGTACTGAGTCTGCACCGCTCCGACCAGTGACTTTTAGATAGCGTCTATATTCAGCAACACTAACCTCAAAACGACTCATCGCAAAACTACCTAGATTGACAACATGCTGTGGTCGTTCATCAAACTGTAACGATGAGGATGGACTACCTATTTTCCAGCTACCTTTAGGAATCAAGGTCATTAAAGGCCCCTGACCACCGACTTTAAGGGCATCACTGACAAACACTGGCTTACGGAATGCACTCACTGCTGGTGTAGGCTCTGCAATTTTAGCGATCACCGTTGGTTTCGGTCTTGCTTCAAGCTTAGGTTTGGGCTTTTCTTCAACTACGCTCGCCACGGGCTCAACCGGTTTAGTCTCGACCTTTGCCACTGGCGCAGGCTTGACGATTACTGGTGGCGTTTCAAGCTGCACAACTTCTGACGGTATGTTAGTAGCCGTGACAGGCTTTTGTACTGATGTGCTTTTACTTGCTGCTACCGTGACTGGTTCTTCATTACCACTAAGAACTAACCAACCAACAACAGAAGCGATTAGCGCTGCGGCAATACCACCACCGGCATAAAACATTTTTTTACTACGTTGTTGTTCAGGAATAACTTCATTCTGAATCACCTGCTCAGTAAACTGTGAGGCAAAGACAGACTCAACACCTTCAATAGTCTCGCTAACGAGTCGTTCAATATCATCACGTTCATCAACAAATTCAGATGGTACAACGACAAAATCTTCTTGAATCTCGTCCAGCGCTTCACCCAACACAATAATATCCGATTCTTCAAACTCATCGTTTTCATCGGACAATGATATTTCTTGTATATCCAGAGGAGCAGTTACTTCTGTGGCTTCAGCAGCATCAGCCATTTCTTTTAGAACTGCCTCAGCAACAGCATCTTCCTCCGCCATTAACGCGGCCGCTTGCTGTTCTGCTACACGTTCGGTCTCAATTTTTTCCTCTACCGCTTTTTTCTCAGCAGCAAGCTTTTGTTCTTCTTCTGCCGCCTTTGCCTCACGTTCAGCCCTTTCTTCCTCGGCGGCTTTTTCTTCTGCCGCGACTTTTGCTGCTAACTCAGCCCTTTCTTCCTCGGCGGCTTTTTCTTCTGCCGCGACTTTTGCTGCTAACTCAGCTCTTTTTTCCTCGGCAGCTTTTTCTTCTGCTGCAACTTTTGCTGCTAGCGCAGCTCTTTTTTCCTCGGCAGCTTTTTCTTCTGCTGCAACTTTTGCCTCTAACGCAGCCTTCTCTACCGCTGCGGCACGTTCCACCTCAGCTCGAGCTTCCATAGCTTTATTAGCAGCAAGCTCTTCTTCATGCTGTTTGCTTAATGCAATCTGTTGTTTCAACGCATCAGCTTCAGCGCGCATTTTATCAATCACTTCTTCAGCACGTTTCTGAGCATCTTCAGCTTCAATCTGTAATCGACTCGCGTCAACTTCTGCGATCTGTTTCGTAGACTGGGCTTCACCCGCAATCACTTCAGCTTGTTTTTCAGCATCAAGACGTGCAGCTTCAGCAGCTTGTTTCATTTCTTGCGCATCTTGCGCAGCTTGTAAACGAGTTTGTTCAGCTGCGTCAATAAGCGCCATTGCTTCTCGTTCTGCTTTTTCGCGTTCAGACTGTACTTCTTCTCTTACCTGATTGGCAGCTTCTTCTGCAGCCAATCGCGCAGTCTCAGCTTCATCACGCATCGTCCTCGCTGCTTCAGCTTCAAGTTTCACTGCATCAGCTTCGGCTTCAAGTTGCGCAACATATTCAGCATTTTCATGCTTAACATCCATTCGCGCTTTTTCCATCTTCGCGCCGATTCTTGCAACTTCTTCTTCAGCCATTAAACGTGAGTTCTCAGCGTCCGCTTTAATTTTAGCCGCTTCTTCTTCTGCTTTTCGCTGAATAGATTCCGCTTCTAACTGACGCTTAACCGCTTGGTCTTCTATTTCACGACGAGTAGCCGCTGCTTCAGCTTTGATGCGCGAAGTTTCTTCTTCAGAAGCAAGTCGAGTTGCTTCTACTTCGTGCATTTTTTGTGTTTCTTCTTCTGCCTTAAGTTTTATCTTATCTGCTTCAGCTTTCAGCCGCAGAACTTCTTGTTCGGCACTTAAGCGCGCATTTTCCTGACTTGACAAGAACTGTGCATGCTCTGCTTCGGCTTGCAAACGTGCACTTTCAACTTCAGCTAATAACTTAGCTGCTTCTTCTTCACTTTTTATTCTTACCCGCTCAGTTTCTTCTACGATGCGCGTTTCTAATTCCGCAGAACGTTGCTTAGCTTCTTCTTCGGCAAGCTCTTTGACACGTCGGGCCTGCGAACGCAAACTTTCAACTTCTGCTTCGGCTTTTTCGCGAGCTGCATCTTGTTCTATTTGCAGCCGTTGCACATCAACTTCAGCACGTTCTCTAGCTATTTCAGCTTCTTCACGAATGCGCTTAGCATCAGCTTCAGCGGCCTGACGAGCTGAGTCTGCTTCGGCTTTGATATCAGCCATTTGTTTTTCGGCATCGATACGCGCAACTTCGGCAGCTTGCTGATGTTTTTGTACTTCTTCGTCTGCCGTTTTTTCTGCTTCTTCACGCGCAACTTTTAATTTTGCTAACTCACTATCCGCTGCGATTTTGGCTTTTTCACGTTCATCTTTAAGCTTGCCAGCCTCTAACTCTGCTTTTTCTTTAGCCGCTTCAGCTTCTTTACGGATTCGTGAGGCATCTTTTTCTACTTCTTTACGTTTTTGTATTTCTTGTTGGGCACGTTCTAGTGCTTCTTCTTGATCTTCTTTTAGTTTTTGTACTGCCGCCTCAGCAAGCAATCTCTTTTCACTTTCTTCTTTCGCTAATTCTTGTGCTTTCGATTGTTGTGATTTCAGCTCGGCTAATTCTGCTTCGACTTGTTCTCGGCGTTCTGCTTCTTCTTTAGCCCGGCGCTCAGCTTCCGCATTGGCGTCACGTAGCTCGGTTGCCTCACTCTCAACTTTTGCATTAGCATCACGTAATTTGCTTGCCTCATCCTCAGCTTTTGCATTGGCATCACGTAGCTCGGTTGCCTCACTCTCAACTTTTGCATTGGCATCGCGTAGCTCGGTTGCCTCACTCTCAACTTTTGCATTGGCATCACGTAGCGCAACGGCTTCTTGTTCTGCTTTTTTACGTGCGGCAACTTGTTCCGCATTAAAGTTAACAATTTTTTCTTTAGGTTCTTTTTGGGTAGTGGTTTTTGCTGCAATAACCGCTTCCGGTTTTTCTTTAAGCATTTCTGTCGGTGGTGGCACATCAGGTACTGCGTTTGATTTTGCTTCTGTGAATCCACCAGCTAACACTTGCGCATCAAAACCACGCTGACTTAATAAAAACGCGGCAACAGAACTTCGTTTGCCTGTATCACAATAGGTTACGTATTTTCTAGATTTTTTGAGTTTCTCAGCTTTAGTACGTAACAATGATAATGGCAGGTTATGACTACCTGCTATGCTGACACTTTTAAATTCATTTGGCATCCGTACGTCAAGCCACACACCACCATCTTTAACAATGTCGGTGGCTTCATCATAAGACACCCAACTGATAAGTGGGGCTTGCATAAGTTTAGTGAAATTGTCTTTCGCTAAACGCATCAACAAGCCATCTGTTAACATGGTGATACTGGCATTGCGCAATGTATCTGATATTAATGCTTCTTCACCAAATGAATCACCCGCACTTAGCTCGGCCATAACTTTTTGCCGGCCATTTTTTTCAACCACAACTTTGCAGCGTCCACGACGAAGCATGTAGAAAAAGTCACCCTTGCTGCCTTGCTCAACAATCGTTTGCCCGGCTTTAACAGCCACTTCTTCCATTTGCATAAACATGGATTGAATATTTTCAGCGGGTAAACTAGCAAAGGCTTCGGACTGTAGCATTTGCGTCATCCAGTCAGTGTCGTCCTCTTCGAGGATTTCACTCACTTCGTAGGCATCAGCTTGTTCGTTGTTATCTGTCAGTAATGCATCGAGCATTTGCGTATTGATACGCACAACACTAATGGATGTTTTTGCTTTCGCAGAAAGTTGTCTTGGAATGTGATGAGCAAGTGGGTAACGCGCATGTTCAGTGCCGCCAATGATGGTGTCGGCAATACTTTTACCGGCCATCATAACGACTTTGCCGGCAAGCAAATAAACCGCACGCGTATCAGTGTCACCTTGTTTGAAAATTAATTCGCCCGAATCAATAAATTCAATTTTGGTGCTTGATGCGAGATCAACAAACTTATCATCAGACAAGGCGCTAATCGGCACCAACATCCGTAAAGTATTTGTTAGATCTTCTTTTTCCTTGGCAATGCCCATCTAAATTTCTCTCCACATCCCCGTCACTTCCCTCTATAACGTCCGCGCTGTGATAATTTATATGACAGCGTCGGCTCCCTCTGCAACCTATATATAGTATGGTCACAAGATAGAAAAAAATACTGCATATTTGTGTGCCACACATCACAAACTAACTAATAAAAATCAATTAGTTCATGTCTGACACAAGGACTAACTCAACTATTGCCTGTTAGGGGCAAAAATAACAGCCGTTTAATCGATAAAAATGTTACTAATAACAGAATATTAGGAACAACTGTTAAACGTAGTTGGTAACTTTAAGAGTAACATGTTTTTGGCTAAGGTAAAGGTACGCCATATTATGTAGGTAAATAACCTACAAATAAAAATGACAGAAACGACTTTATTATCAAGAGGATAACAGGCAAAATACACCAATATTAGAAAGGACTTAAATATGAAACGTTTAATTTGTTTTGTTATTTTATTCATTGCCAGTATCACCGCTAATGCTGCGCCTGCCATTAGCGCCGATCAGCTCGTGCGTAACACTGCAGAGACTATGCTTGCCCGCATCGATGCAAACCGCGATCGCATCCAAGCTGAGCCGGAATATATCTATGAAATGGTCAACGAGGTCATGTTGCCGCACGTCGATTTTACCCGCATGGCACGTTGGGTACTGGGCAAACATTGGCGCCGCGCAAACCCGGAACAACGGCAACAATTTGTTAACGAATTTCGTACCCTGATTGTCCGCACCTATTCAACCGCTTTACTTGAGTACAGTGGTCAGAAAATAGATTTTCTACCGGCCCGAGGAAAAGCGGGTTCCAAGCAAGTCAGTGTTAAAACTGAAATTCATCCTGCGCAAGGGCCAACCATTCCGATTACTTACAGTCTTTATGAAAATGATGACGCGCAATGGAAAGTTTACGACGTTTCAATTGATGGCATCAGTCTGGTGAATAATTATCGTACCAGCTTCTCTTCACAAATTAGACGTGCCGGTGGGCTGAATAAGTTAATTAATCAACTGCAATCTCGCAACCAACAAGCAAAAAAATAGATTTAAATTAAATTTCTACTTGCCATACGCAAAATATTGTGAATGGAAATTTATACGGCGAGCGCTTTGTGACTATATATAAAGGGGGAAAATCCCCCTAAAAGAAAAATTAGTTGCATTTCACTACCCATCTTGTGCTATCGTACACGCACAAATTCGAACAAGATCGTCGATGTTTCCAATACACCATGCTTCAGGAGTAACCGATGGCAGCTAAAAAACCAAAAACTAAATCAGAAATACTTAAGACCCTTGCTGAAAATACTGGCTTAACTAAAAAAGAAGTTGTATCAGTGTTTGATGAAATGGCCGTTATGATCAAAAAAGATCTGAAGAAAAGTGGCCCAGGTGTTTTCACTATACCGGGAATGGCTAAAATTAAAGTTGTACGTAAACCTGCAACGAAAGCTCGTAAAGGTACCAACCCATTTACTGGCGAAGAAATGATGTTCAAAGCAAAACCAGCTCGCAACGTTGTTAAGCTGACTGCGCTTAAAGCACTTAAAGATATGGTCTAATTTCTGACCACATCGTAAAATAAAAAAAGGAGGCGATCAGCCTCCTTTTTTTATGCCTGTCGTTTAAGACTTAAGTCAATAACCACTATTTACTTATCGTTTTTAACTCGCATTTTCGCTGCAATATAAGCTTTATGGGGCACATAGAGTAAATCAGCAATACCACGGACATAGTGCTCTTCGTAACGATCTAACACCGCGTCGCTATAAGCGACCTGCCAAAGCATCTCGATTATCTGAATTTTTTGTGATTGACTAAAGTGCTCATTCAACAGCCGGGTAAACTCTTGCATACAAACCGCACCGCGCGCCGTATCTTCGGCCAGAGAAACCAGTTCTTCAACTTCCGCTTCTCCCAGTTCAAAACGTTTACGCAACAAAGTTTGCATCGCCTCACGTTCGCGATCATCTACTTCGTCATCCGCATGAGACATTTCGAATAATAGCGTTGCCGTCGCTAACTTAAGTGCTGATTCATTATCAGCTTCAATCTCTTGCAGCGGCTCTAAAATACGCTGTTGAAAAAACTCTTGAATACTATTAAACATAATTACTTTTCTTAAATGATAAATTGAGACTGAATGCCCTGCGCATATTTGCTAAAGTTATTCGGGAGGCAAAGACTCGCACAGTTTTTTGCAAAAAGGAACTTATCAATGGCGAAAACGATTCATCTATTGCCAGAAAAATTTGAATTCGTTGCCGAATCAGGCGAGTCCATTTTACGTGCAGCATTACGCGCTGGGCAAAATGTTAACCACGGCTGTATTAACGGCTCCTGTGGGCGCTGCCTGGTGAGATTGCGTCGTGGTGAGGTCAATCGTCTACGTCCACATGATTTCATCATTAGCGAGGCCGACAAAGCCTCTGGCGGCATTTTAATGTGCAGCAACTCACCAATTAGTGATATTGAAATTGAAGCAGATACAGCTCACCGTGGCGATGACATTCCGCTACAAAAACTCACCGTCAAAGTACGGCGTTGCGAACAGGTTGACGACAACACACTGATACTCCGATTACGTACTCAACGCACCAAATTACTTCGCTTTATGGCTGGCCAGCACGCAACCTTATTATTGAAAGGAGGGCTACAACGAGAACTACCCATTGCCAGTTGTCCTTGTGATGGTTTGAACCTCGAATTTCATCTTCATAAAGAGGCCAGCGACAGCTTCACTAACTATATTTTCAGCCAACTTAAAACTAATGAAAAACTTGTTATCCATGGTCCCAGTGGCAACTTCACCTTAGAGACAACTGATCCAGCACCGGTTTTATTTATTGCCTGGGGAACTGGTTTCGCGCCCATTCATAGTTTGATTGAAAACTGTCTTTCTCTGGAACTTTCTCAACCAATTATTTTTTATTGGATCGTTCACGAACAAGAAGTGCATTATGCTGATGGCTATTGCCGCGCGGTCAACGATGCTATTGATAATTTTACCTACCAGCCGTTACTCACTGAAACAGCCGCCGAAGCAATTGCAGAAATCGTTCAGCAGCAACCCAACCTTTCTGGTTGGCGGGCCTACATCGCTGCACCACCAGCGATTATTGATAACACTATTGAGGCGCTTTCAAAATGCGCATTAGATCCCAAAAAAATAAAGTCCGATTCGGTTGTCGCCTAGACATCAGAGATGTTAGGTGCACCTAATGAAGCCCGAAGGGATTCTAGGTGTTTACACGTGCCATAATGAAACGCGCAGCGATTCTATGCGCGAAGATCTAAAAGAACTAACCTGCTACCTTGGAACTACCTTAGGTGTTTCTAAACCCTATAAAACAAGCAAAAAAAACTCATAAAACATTAGAAACAATTGTTCTCTGACACCTATTACACATTAAAAATTAAGGGCGATTGTCTCTGGCACTAATTTTAAGATAACCGAATACAAGGAAAAATTTAAAACTAAAGTATGAAAAGCCCATAGAACTCAATAACGAGTTCTATGAGTTATTATCGAGAAAAGACTAACCAAACCAATCAACACAATCATTCGGTAACGGTAACCCGGCGATGCGGCAACCCTGACGTGAGGGGCCATGCGGAAATAAAATATAAAGATGTTTGCGATTACCAACCTCTTTGCCAAATTCTTTAGCCAGGCTTTTCATAAGTAAACGCACATTAGGCGATGTGCCAAACTGAATATAATGCCGTCTTAGAAAATGTACGACTTGCCAATGCGCTTCAGTGAGCACAATGCCTTCGTCACTGGCAACTGCTTCTGCTACAGAATCAGACCAGTCATCCAAATCTAATAAGTAACCATGTGGATCGGTGTCAATGAGGTTGTCATCAACAATGTACTTCATAATATCTGCCATATTACCTTCCCTGAAAAATTTAGTGAGTGCTTGTCTCAGTCTTATTTTTATTTCGACCTTGAGCTTAATCTACACCCGCTTTAGACATACATTCAAACACGGATAATTAATGGTTTTACTGCAGTGAATTTATCTGACAGATAGCTGTGCTAGTTGATGATTATTCTCACGCATATTCTGGAACTGCTTGAATCAACTATGACAACTTCAGTCCTTTAATTCATCACAATAATAATTGTAGTACAGGTTAGGCGGTTTGACATTTGACAGTAATCTAAGTCCGTGCTTTGCTGTGATTCAGGACATTACTGGGGTGAGGTTTGCTATGGGAAGTTTGCATCCAATTATTGGTGGTCGCTATCGCACTAGTCTAACTTCCACAGCAGAAGTAATCGCTGTGGGTACACAAGGAGTAGTGGTGGAGTTTCCTGATGGACGAGTGCAGTTAATTAATATTACTGACTGGCAAGCAATGCATTATCAACCGCTGGAAGGACAAGCGCGCCAACAGCGCGCTGGATAATTATTTTTCCCACTCTTCAATACGTGGTGGCTCGCGGTGCGTTCTTAATAAAATACGCGCTTTCTTTTCATCTTCAGCGAAGACCATTTTAAAAAAGTTTAAATCCACATCTGGATTTTCATCACGCAACGTAACAACCTGTTGCTTAGCACTCTTGTAAGCCTCGTGCTGCTGTTCTAACTCAGGTTTTTTACCATCCGCTTCAGGAAATGAACGAAATACAAAATAAGGCATTAGTCACTCTCCACTTCGCACCGCCGATAAACTGGCGAAAGCCAAATAACGCTGCGAGGTCATCAATTTTGAAGGACGCGACGATAGCACAGAGGCCCCGCTATTGTCGAGAATAGCGGGGCTTGCACGAGCAGAAGAAAAGGTGGACCTGCTTGCCAGTTAGGAGCGTTTTTGCCAGGTCCGGGAGTCGGTATCCATCCCCATGGATACCGGCCCCAGTTAAAACTTTTAGCTATTAGCCGCTTCCGCGCGGCTATTCCAGAATTCAGCCTGAATTCGGTCTTGAGGCAAGCCATACCAGCCGCATGAGTAAGCTTTACCCAGTAACGCCTGTGCTTGTGAATTGCCACTTCTTGCCGCACTGCGGAACCAATGCACGGCTTCATCATTATCTTGTGGCACACCGTGTCCGGTGGTGTACAAAATCGCTAAATTAGTCTGGGCAGCGCTATTACCTTGCTTAGCGGCCAGCTCCAACCAATAGGCGGCTTCTTGCATGTCTCGCTCCACCCCAGCCCCCAAGACATACATGAAGCCAATACTGTTTTGTGCTTCAGCCAAGCCTTGTTCTGCCGCACCGCGATACCAGTGCATCGCCTGAGTTAAGTCGACGTCGACGCCGTATCCGTATTCATACATAACGCCGATTAAGTACTGCACTTTGCCTTGTAAAGGGCTCTCAGCCTGTTGGCGCGATGGAAACTGGATGATTTCTGCGCTCATTTTTTTTGTTGTTGTCATGTTAGTTACTCCCGTACCGGATATACGATTTCGTTAGTTACCCAAAAGAGAGTCAAGTTCTGTGCCAATATTACATAAACACAATCTATTCAATATGTTACGCAGATATCTTTAGAATCAGATGAGCTAAAAGGTGACAAAAAGTGTCACATCCTGACCATCGACAGAGGACAAACTGCCCTAATGGGAACCCGATAGGCTATCGACTAAATCAGGGAGCTCCGCCAAACAGGTAATTTCAGAGCGGCAATAATCCCGACGCTGTTGTAACGCCGATTGACTCAAACGATGTTTAACCCATCGAGTAACCAATACGGTGTGTAGGCCTACTTCACTCGCCCCCACGTGCTCATTGCTACCGCCATCACCAATATAAAGGCTCTCCGTGGCAGTGACATTCAACGCCGCTAATGCCTGTTGATAAATACCCGCCTCCGGCTTCGCGACGCCACAATGGCAACTGAACATCGCGGCATCGAAAAACTCAGCCAAGGGCGAGTCAGGCCAGGCGGCCACTTCTGCCGTTGAGGCATTCGAGACTAATGCCAAACGTAAACCGCGTTCTTGAAGTGTCGACAACATTGTGAGCACATCTGGATCGATATTATTAAGGGTGTAATCAAAACGTGCTTTGCGTTCATCTGCTGCTTGATGAATGAGCGCCAACGGCACCGAATCATCCAGACTATGGGCTAATGCACGCACCACTTCGCGGTGATCAGTCGGCTGACATATGTCATGCGCATCACTGAAACAGGCCGCATTCCACTGTTCACGATCGAGCCCGAGAATATCAGCGGTGTAACGGCCGGGCGTGCCGGGTATCTGCCCGACATCAACCAGAGTATGAAATAAATCAAAACACACTGCGCGAATCATGCTGTTTGGTCCTTTGCCCAGCCATCAATGATTTGATGCAATTGGTTTAGGCCTTCTGTTAATGAAGCCGGGCCGGGTTGTAATATATAGGCCGATTTAATTTCATAGACGTAATGATTTTTGACTGCTGGAATGTCTTGCCAGCCAGGGCGTTCCGCAACACGTTCAGGCCGGAATTTTTTACCGCACCACGAACCAATAATAATGTCTGGTTGCTTATCAATAATACGCTGGTGATCAGCAATAATTCGATTCTTCGCCAAAGGCTCACAACCCAGCTCAGCAAAACAATCAACACCACCAGCTAACCCAATTAATTCGCTCACCCAGGCAATGCCACTAATAACCGGATCATCCCATTCTTCAAAATAAACTCGTGGTTTCTTTTTGTAGCTTTCACTGCGATGTTGAATGTCACTGATAGTTTGTTTTATCTCGGCAATCAGTTTATTGCCTTGTTCTGCACAACCCACCATTGCCGCCAGTAAATGCATGCTGGCAAAAATTTCATCAACGCTACGTTGATTAAACACATGCACATTTAAACCTTCGCGCACTAAGGAGGCGACAATGTCTGCTTGTAAATCAGAATAAGCCAACACTAAGTCAGGTTTAAGATCGAGTATTTTACCTATTTTTGCAGAGGTAAAAGCAGATACGCGTGGTTTTTCTTTGCGCGCTTGCGGTGGCCTGACAGTAAAACCAGAGATGCCGACAATACGATGTTGTTGCTCAAGCAGGTATAACCACTCGGTGGTTTCATCGGTTAAACAAACAATGCGCTGCGGATACTGCATAAAAAAATAAATCGATACTTAGCTAAATAGCGCCAGCACTTCGCCAGCAAAGCCGCGTTTATCACCTTTACAGCTGATAGTGCGACGCACAGGAAAACTAAAACACTCTGCCTCGCGATAAGCTTCTTGGGTAAAAGGCGTATCGTGATTCGAAATAATCACCGTGACGCCGCGTGCGGCTAAACGCTGTGCCGCTTCAGCCAATGCAATTTGATCGTCTTGACTAAAACCGGCCGCACAATAATTAGTAAAGTTAGCGGTACTGTTTAATGGCACATAAGGCGGGTCGCAATACACCACATCACCACGGCGAGCTTTACCCATGGCTTTTAGAAAAGATTCATTGGTGAAACGCGCCTTACTGGCTCGCTCAGCAAACGCCAACATTTCTTTTTCAGGAAAATACGGGCGCTTGTAACGACCAAACGGTACGTTAAAGCCACCACTATTATTATAACGACACAGGCCGTTGTAACCGTGGCGATTGAAGTAAACAAAGAGAGCCGCTTTTAAATAGGGATCATCGCTGGCATTAAAATTTTTACGCAACCGATAGTAAGCGGTTTCATTATTATATTTTGTTTTGAAGTATTGTTGACTGTAAGCAATAAAATCCGCTGCATCATCTTGTAAGCACGAATACAAATTAATTAAGTCCGCATTAGTGTCATTTAAAACGTTTAGCGCGTAACCAGTATTCAAAAATAAAGCGCAGGTACCGGCAAACGGTTCTATCAGCCGACGACTCTCGGGTAGTAGCGGTTTAATTCTATCCAGTACACGATACTTATTACCGGCCCATTTTAAGAAAGGACGAAGATCACCAGCCATGCTGACCCACTAAATCTTGCATGCTGCAATAGACTCCGTGCGCAGTGCACGACAAATTGTTATAGCCAATATTCATTATTTTATTATTCTATACGAAAAACAGTTGCTTAGGAACGCTGGTCGCACTGGCATGACACTTGCGATGACTTAAGTGTGTTCAAAAACATCTGCAACAGGAGAATAATAATGCAATACATTCAACAAATCAGTTTAGGTCTCGCACTCAGTATCAGTTCACTGCTCAGCCATGCTGCTTTACCGGTCGAGTTAAGCAAGCAATTAGTCGGCAAAACAGTACGCACAGGCGTCACCATTAAGGCACCTGAACTGGCTGAAAATGGCAGTGTTGTGCCAATTAAGATTGGCGACATCAAGTTGCCCAATAAGGATGTGCATGTCACCTCGATTCGTTTCTACTCCGAAGCGAACACTAACTGTCCTATCGCCAGCTATAAGCTGACTAAATATACCTTAAGTGAAGGTCTTGGCACGCGAATTAAACTCGCCCAAACCACCAATGTGCATGCGCTAGCGACCTTAAGCGATGGCTCCGTGGTAACCGGTGAGAAGAAAATTAAAATAACAGTGGGTGGTTGTGGTGGAGGTGGCAGCGCTGCAACTCGTGCGGTCGGTAATTACTGTAAAAAGTAATTATTGTTGGGGGATACTGGGTGCTACAAACTAGCACCCAGTACTATTGAACTTCACAAATACTATTCAGAATCGTCACTGGCAAAACTATCCTCATTCTCATCACTATCCTCTACCTCTATGGCAGAAATCGATTGAGTTAAAAAGCTGCCAATACCATCAATGACTTTACTGGCTTTAACCCCAACCGCGGTGCCAAACCCTGGCCCTAATAAACCGGTACCGACTGCGCCTCCCACAATGGCTGCATCAGTCGGTCGTAACGCTGGCTCGTCAAGTGAGCCAGAAATTTTTATTGGCATACTCACCAATGAGCCAGTACTAGAAACACCCACTTCAATTTCGCCATTTAAGGCCTGTTTATCATCAATGTTAAGTGCGCCATCGGCATCCAGCGACTTCGATTTTAGTAGCATATTTTTCAACGTAATATTACCTTCGTGCATCGATAATAACGTCGATAATTGAGTGAAAGGCGTTTGCCCTCCTTTCACATCACCGCTAAGAATATTGGTAGCTTTTTCTAAGTCGGCGTTATAAATCACGCCATCAAGCAGTTTTAATTCTGCATTAACAGTCGGCTGCTCACCCAGCTCACTGGCTTTCGTTGCCTGTAAAACATAACTACCATTGCCGGTTAACCGTCCTGATACAACTGGCTTATCTAATAACGGTTTGAGAAAAGGTTCTATGGATAATTGGCTTGTTTCAATACTGCCTTTAATTTGCCAATCTTTTTGCCAGGAAAGTTCAGCCTTGCCTTGCAACTCACCTTGATACATTTTGGCTTGTAATGATGATACTGATAATTGATTTTGCTTGAGTAGTGCATGCCCAGTCAGCGAATCAAATAACCAATTAGGCGCAATCGGTAGCTGCCAGGCTTTGGCCTGTAAACTAAAGCTAAACCCTTCCGCTACCGGTAATACCTCAAGTCTGGCAACATTATCTTCACGCACGACCGCCGCTGTCAGTAAGTCTAACGTGTCGGTTAACTTCACTTGACCGGCATAAGGGCCAAAAGTGGTTATCCCCTGGCGCACAATTACTTCACTAACCGTGATTTTTGCGATTTTTAATACCACAGATGGCTCGGCCTCTGAAGGCGCGGCGGCAGCTAAATCAATCATTCGGTTAATAAAATCAACGCCAACCACTACCTGATGACCACGAATGTGACGAATATCAACTTCGCGGTCTAATAAGGCATGTAATCTTGGATAAGCATCGAGACGCTGAATTTGTAGACTCGGCTGAGACGCTGCGCCAACGAGTACATTGTGAGCACTGAGCCGTGGAAAAGGGATTAACTGCATGCTCAGGCGACCAATTTGAACCGGTTGTTCAATGGCTTCGCTAAGCAAAACCTCGATTTCAGGACGAAAACGATCAAGCGAAATAAACAGAGGTAACATTGATAACAGCACGATAACAATAAGAAAAAGACCCACGACAGTACGTAAGCCCTTATTTTTTGGTAAAAATATTCTTCTAGTTTTCATCGCGCGCACTACCGTCCAACAAAATACTGTCTACACTCTTATTAGGATAGCGGTAGAACAAGAATCTGCCAGCTACGCAACGCACAGTTTGATAACAAAAATTAGCATGAGGAAGTAAGTACATGAAATTTTACCGACTACCATGGGCCGGCCTACTTGGCTTGTGGCTAGCCAGTACCTTACTTTCTGGCTGTACAACTTCTGAAGCAGTGCGCGTTATCAGCAGCCGGGATCCGGGTAAAGCGATAGAACGCACTGCCAAACGACGCGTGACTAACGCGAAAAATAATCCCTTAGCACTGGCGCGTGAAGTTAAACAATTACTTAAATTACTACGTGGTAATGTTGATCGGCAATGGGGTAAAAAAGATCGTGCTCTGCCCAGCACCCATCGCTATGTTAAGTACACTAATAATTATAAGAGTCGCGCGATTATTAATTTTGATAGTGGGCTTATTCGAGTCGAAACGGTCGATAATAAAAATGCCAAGCGCAGCCTGCGCAATGCTATTATCACCACCCTGCTCACGCCTGATGATCCACGCGCAGTCGATCTTTATACCGCTAAGAAGGTTGCTTTAAAAGGCCGCCCCTATTTATTTGGTTTAGTCCACAATCACCGTGGCGAACACATCAATACGCCTAAAAAAGCGGAAGCCTTCGCCAAGCGCTTAATTGCTAAGCAATTAAAGACACGCAAAGTTAAGTCAAAAACGACCGCACGTTATGTTGAATTCAGTATGGTTAATGATCATGCTGACTTGCGCGCCAAACGTTATTCCGGTTTTGTGAATTTATATGCGGATAGATTCAAAATCAGCAAGAATTTAGTTTATGCGATCATCAAAACTGAAAGTAACTTTAACCCTTATGCGGTCAGTTCAGCGCCAGCTTACGGCTTAATGCAACTGGTGCCCCGCACCGGTGGCCGCGATGCTTTTCGCCATGTTAAAGGTAAAGACCGCGCACCTTCGCGTGAGTATTTATTTATTGCCGGCAATAACATTGAGCTGGGAACAGGTTACTTAAATGTACTCAGTTATAAATACCTAAAAGGTATTAACAATGCCTTATCACGTGAGTACTGTGCGATTGCCGCCTACAACACAGGTGCCGGCAACGTATTAAAGGTATTCTCTCGTGACAGAGCGCAAGCCAAACGAGTGATAAATAGCATGAGCCCTAAAGAAGTTTATCAGCGCTTACACAAGCACCTTAAGCATAAAGAAGCGCGTCGCTATCTTGCTAAAGTCACTGAGGCAAGACGACTTTTCGTCCGTTTATAGGCTATTGATAGCTATAAAATGGGAGTGACACAAACACCCGCTTCTCATCGAGAAGCGGGTAGCTAGCATAAGATAACCACAACGGCGTTATTTAGCCGTCGGCAACCCGGCGTTTGACATTCAGATCGAGAAAATTCCATGCGTCAATGTCAACAATATGCACAGTATTATCGAGATACTCGATCATTACTCTATTCAATCGACGGTTAGAAAATAAAAGCATTTTTACCTTCATTAACTTCCCCGTCTGATTCAGATACCACGATCCTACGATTGGTCGCTGCAGTATAGCCATTGAACTATTTTCCTCTGTCACCTTTATTATTTAAACTTTCCCTGTTGTGATTATTAGTTCCTATCACACTCCACTGAATACAAAAAAACCGATGCCTAATCAGCACCGGTTTTGGAGGCAGTTATGCAATGACCCGACTATTAGGCCATGTTAAAACTTGTCTTTTTCTAACTTGTCGTTGCAAGTTATTCATCCGTGTTATTTATGCTAATTTAATTTTCTATTTTATTAACCGCACTTACTATCGGCACAATTCAAACAAGTCATACAGCCATCCATTTGAATAACTGCTTTGGTATTACATTTTCCGCATAACTGCGAACCGGCAGGAAAATCACTAGATGCTTTACTGTCTTCTGCTAGTGAAGCTGCTGATTCAAATTGACTACGCTTCTCTTCAAGAATTTCTTTTTGATGATCGGTTAAGCCATCATCTTTTAACAAACCAATCATACGCATGTGGCATTCAATCGCATCACCAATTTCAGCCACCAAAGAAGGCATGTATTTACCACCTTTCTTAAAATAGCCACCGCGTGGATCAAATACTGAACGCATTTCATCAACCAGGAAGGTCACATCACCACCCTTACGGAACACAGCTGAAATAATTCGTGTTAACGCGACAATCCACTGAAAATGGTCCATATTTTTTGAGTTAATAAAAATCTCAAAAGGTCGGCGTAATTCATGCTCTGTGCCTTGGTTCAGAATCACGTCATTAACAGTGATATACAGAGCGTGCTCAGATAATGGTGTTTTAATTTTATAGGTTGAGCCGAGCAGCATTTCAGGGCGTTCGAGCTTCTCGTGCATTTGCACGACATTAGAAGTCTCTTCAGCAACTTTTTCTGCGACAACAGCGGCTTGTTCAGCCTCTTTTTTACCTACTTCGTAACTTACAATCTTGGCGCTTATTTTCGTGGCCATTATTGCATCTCCTTATTTATATTCTGTGTAAAATTATTAGTTATCATCAGTTAAAAATAAATCCACGGGGCACACAAGACGCTGAAACTAAACAGACCCTGCCGTGTATAACCCTTGTTGTTATATCATTCATTTTGGATCACTCGGTGATCCCCGTGGTGTTACTTAAAACTTACCGTAATAGCCTTCTTTTAATGCATCGTAAAGATTCGCGGCGGTATGTGTTTCGCCGTCGTATTCGATCTCTTCATTACCCTTCACTTCCACGACACTACCGTCATCAAGAGTGAATTTGTAAGTCGTGTTTTCAAGATCTTGTTCTTTTACTAACACGCCTTGGAATGCTTCCGGATTAAAACGGAAAGTCGTGCAACCTTTCAAACCCTTTTCGTAGGCGTAAAGATAAATATCTTTAAAATCTTCGTAAGGGAAATCTGTTGGCACGTTAGCGGTTTTTGAAATACTTGAGTCGATCCAAAGCTGTGAAGCCGCTTGAATGTCTACGTGTTCTTTCGGTGTAATGTCTTCTGCGGTAATAAAGTAATCCGGCAATTGCTCAGCCGGATCGTCTGAGTAAGGCATGGCATTTTCGTTAACCAGCTCGCGATAAGCTAATAACTCAAACGAGAACACATCGACTTTTTCTTTAGTCTTACGACCTTCACGAATCACATTACGCGCATAGTGATGAGCAAAACTTGGTTCAATACCATTGCTTGAGTTATTCGCTAACGACAAAGAAATAGTCCCCGTTGGTGCAATGGAACTATGGTGAGTAAAGCGAGCACCCTGTTCAGCTAGCTCGGCAACCAGTTCAGGTTTGTGCTCGGCAACACGTTGCATGTAACGACTGTACTTAGCATGCAAAACGCGACCTTTAATTGTGTCGCCAATTTTAATGCCGTCATCTTTCATTTCAGGACGTTTGCGTAGCATAGCAGCGGTCACGGTGAAGTCTTCGTTCATGATTGGCGCAGGGCCTTTTTCCCGCGACAATTCTAAACCAGCTTCCCAACCGGCTAAGGCTAGTTCACGGCTAACACGTTCAGTAAACTCGACAGATTCAGGCGAACCGTACTTCATGCCCAACATGGTGATAGTGGAACCTAAGCCTAAGAAGCCCATACCATGGCGGCGTTTGTTTTCAATTGCGTCGCGTTGGCCTTCTAGTGGCAGGCCATTAATCTCAACCACGTTATCTAGCATACGGGTGAACACGCCAACCACTTCTCTAAATTCGTCCCAGTCAAAATTCGCTTTATCGGTGAACGGTTCACGCACCGCTTTGGTTAAGTTCACAGAACCTAACAAACACGAACCGTAAGGTGGCAGCGGTTGCTCACCACAAGGGTTAGTGGCGCGGATGTTTTCGCAGAACCAGTTGTTGTTCATCTCATTAACTTTATCAATAAGAATGAAGCCCGGTTCAGCGTAATCATAAGTAGACGACATGATGACGTCCCAAATACGCTTGGCAGGCAAGGTCTTGTAGATCTTGCAGCCTATCTCACCCTGATCATTAACCAGGTAATCGCCCGGTGTTGGCCAGTCACGCCAGATAATTTGTTTCGGATCGTTGATATCAACATTATCAGCTTCCGCTTCTTTGGCACTGATTGGGAATGCCAGTGGCCAGTCACCACCTTCTTTAACCGCATTCATGAAACCTTCAGTTACCAGCAACGATAAGTTGAATTGACGCAACCGACCGTCTTCACGTTTGGCTTTAACGAAGTCCAGCACATCCGGATGCCCCACATCAAAGGTCGCCATTTGCGCACCGCGACGGCCACCGGCTGATGAGACGGTGAAACACATCTTGTCGTAGATATCCATGAACGACAGTGGGCCGGAAGTGTAAGCACCGGCGCCAGAAACGTAAGCGCCTTTCGGACGCAGGGTTGAGAATTCGTAACCGATGCCACAACCTGCCTTCAAGGTTAAACCGGCTTCATGGACTTTCTCGAGGATGCCATTCATGGAATCTTCAATGGTGCCAGAAACGGTACAGTTAATGGTTGAGGTCGCTGGTTTGTAGGCCTGTGCACCAGCATTGGAAATAATCCGCCCAGCCGGAATCGCGCCGTGGCGTAATGCCCAAACGAAACGTTCAAACCATTCTTCACGTTTGGCTTCGTCTTCGACGTCAGCAATCGCACGCGCAACGCGTTTGTAGGTTTCATCTATATCCGCATCGAGTGCGGTATCGTCTTTCTTTTTAAGGCGGTACTTCTTATCCCATATGTCCATCGACGCAGGTTGGAAGGGTATTTGTGCAACGCTAGTTGTAACAGGTTTAAGATGCGCACTTTTCGCAGTCATGAATGGTCTAACCCCTTAATATAAATCATGTTTATTGTTTTTATACGGCGCTTTCACAGCACAATAGCCGGAGAGAAAGGTCCGATTACTACCTCAAGAGGTAGAACCACAATATGTTGTGGTGATGACACAAGATAGCCACTACATAGTGGGTCTGTCAAACAATTTTCGCAATTCTTTTATCTGCCCATTAAGAAAAAATAAATCACCTATTTTTCAATCACCTGCGTGGCCTCTCAACAAGCTTGATTTCCACACTATTGCCCCCATTTTTACAAATATGTTTTTTGGCACTCGTGCAATGCCAAACTGCAGGGCTACACTGACAATATGACTCACTCTGGCCCCAAAACACCAAGCTGCACTAACTCAAACTAAGGATTTCTTTATGCCACTGTTATCTCGACGCCATTGGACGCACACTCTTTCGCTATTAGTGATGCTGCTTGTCAGTCATTCTGCCTCCGCCGGTTTGCCAGTCGCCGTAGGCGGTGAAAAACTGCCCACGCTTGCGCCAATTCTCGAACGAACATCACCGGCTGTGGTAAATGTCTTTACCCGTGCGACGGTTGAAGTGCGCAGTAACCCCTTATTTAATGACCCATTCTTTCAGCGCTTTTTCGATATTCCTGAACAGCGAAACCGTACCCGCGAAACCCAGAGTCTTGGTTCAGGCGTGATTATCGACGCGAAGAAGGGCTATATATTGACCAACAACCATGTCATCAAAGGTGCTGACACAATTAAAGTGACCTTGCTTGATGGTCGTACCCTGGAAGCGAAACTGGTCGGCACTGATGCCGATTCTGACGTGGCGGTACTGCAAGTCCCTGCTGACAAACTCAAAGACATTCCACTGGCTGACTCCAATCAGCTCAGAGCGGGCGATTTTGTTATCGCCATTGGCAACCCCTTTGGTCTAGGTCATTCAGTCACTTCCGGTATTGTCAGTGCTCTGGAGCGAAGCGGTCTTGGCATCGAGCGTTACGAAAACTTTATTCAGACAGACGCTTCCATCAACCCCGGTAATTCGGGTGGCGCACTGATTGATTTAAACGGCCATCTAATCGGTATTAACACGGCTATCTATTCAAAAAGTGGCGCCAATAACGGCATCGGTTTTGCCATCCCCATCAATATGGCCAAAGACATCATGCAGCAGTTGATCGAGCATGGCCGTGTGCAACGAGGTCGACTTGGTGCACAGGCACAAGATCTGACTCCTGAACTAGCCCGCGCCTTCGATTTGAAACAACGTGATAATGGCGCGGTGGTGGTTAATGTCATTCCCGGTTCACCCGCAGAAACCGCCGGCTTGAAAGTCGGTGACGTGGTTGTCATGGTTAATAACCGCCCAGTGCGCAGCGCGGAAGATTTACGCAACTTTATTGGCTTATTACGCGTCGGTACCGAAGTGAATCTGGATATTTTGCGTGACAGTAAACAACGCCACATCGTCGCTAAAATCGAAAAATCTGAAGTTGCCAAAATTGATGCCGCTAAATTACATCGACGCTTATCAGGTGCCACTCTGGCCACACTCACTGAAGAACATCGCGCCTATGGTCAGGTTGAAGGTATCGTGGTGCTCGCGGTTGAACGCAATAGTCCCGCTGCTGCTGCCGGTTTACGCAAAGGCGACTTAGTCACTGCGATCAATAAAAAAATTATCCGAAGCCCCGCCGAAGCACTGGCTTTGCGCGATCTTGAAAAAGGCCGGTTTGTGCTCAATATTTTACGTGGGCAACGGGCGATGTATATTTTATTACGGTAGAAATCGGATAGCGTTGCTAGGTCGTTAGGCGTCGATATATATCTGAAACCTTAAGTGGTAACTTTTTCACGTCATCAATGACCGTGTAGTTTGCTGCGCCATACATGTGCGGCAAATAGTCATGGGCTTCATTATCAATCGTGATGCAAAAAGTGTGAATACCGCTTCGTTTAGCTTCAATCAGTGCCATGCGGGTATCTTCAATACCGTACTCGCCACGATAACCATCAAAGTCATCGGGCTTACCATCAGATAAAGTAATTAATAATTTAGTTTTCGCTTCAACTGTATTCAGTAATTCAGTCAAATGTCGAATCGTCACGCCCATACGGGTATAGTCTTTGGGAGTAATACCGGCAATACGGCCTTTTATTTCATCATCATAGTGTTCATCAAATTCTTTAATTCGGTATAACTCACAGCGTGTGCGCGTCCAGCCTGAAAAACCATAAATAGCATAACGATCGCCGAGCGTTTCAAGTGCCTCACAAAGCAGTGCCAATGACTCTCGTTCAGCATCGTTAATCCAACCTTTTGTTGAACCGCTCATATCGACCATGAACATCACCGCGATATCGCGTTCCATTTTATGCATTTTAGTATAAAGATTATCAGTGTACTCATGCCCGGCATGCGTATCACCAAAGGCTTCAACTAGCGCATCAATATCAACATTTTCACCATTAGGTTGTTTCTTTAGTAATTTATCAGCACCGCGCAAGGCTTCAAAAGTACGTCGAATATCTTTCACCAACCCCATATATTTCTTTAACGTTTTACTAACAAACTCTGGACCTTCACTGTGCACGGTTGATTCGCGCAAGCTACACCAGTTCTTACGATAGTGTCGACGTTTAAAATCCCACTCATTATAAAGAATGGTATCTTCACCTGTATCCACGGTGACGGTTTGTTGTTCAGACTCGTTATTCGATGTGCGATAAGCACCACTGCCTGCAGCGACTAAATAATCTTCCGGGATTTTTCCTAAATCCTGAATTATAGATTCAACTAAACCGCTAGCATCTTCTGGTATCGCTGCGGCTTGCCCATCAAGTAATAGTTCATAAGCTGGTGCGTTGCCTTCATCATCTGGCAGTTCACTTAATTCAAAGCGCTGATGTTCTCTATCAACATCTTGCTGCGTTTCCAGTGTCTCATCATGATCGGCTAAACGCTGATCTTTTTCATCAGCAACCTTTGCCAGTAATAACCGGTATTGCTCCTTCTCACGAGCGATACGTTTTAACATGACCGACTTAACTTTGCCGAGACGCATCACCCCCTGATAACTCAAACGTGCAGGCACGTCTTCTGTATGAATCGAGGCAAGTATTTCCAGGCTGTCTTCTACCGTGGCAGTCGGTTTGGCAAGCCGCGCTGCGTATTCCTGCCAACCATCTGGCACAGCTTGCTGTTCATGCATCTCACACAGAGTTTGCATGTCACGATAAACACCGGGTAACTGCCGTGCAATACAAGCATCCAGACGTAATGTTTCTAAGCGATGAAATAAACGTGTGATATGTTCACTGTTTTCATATGCCTCAAGCTTTTCAAGCACGCTAGCATGAAAACTACCAAACCGGGTTTGTGCCCATAAATGCACCATCATGGATTTATAGAGTCTGAAATTTTCTTCGCGGGTAGGAAAACGGGTAACCAATGCCGGTAAAAATAATATCTCCGTATCGGTACAAACTTCGTCGCCACCAGATTCTAGTTTTAGTTTTCGGCCACTCAAGCCTTGGACAAATATTTCCAATATATTAGCATTGTCTTCGAAACTGACTCCACGCTCGCGATCTTGTGCTTGCTGAATAAACTCCTCAACATTGCGAATCGTTGCGATACCTTCGTACAAACCCTTAGTATCGTAAAGTTCAACTGCTTGAATAAGCCATGCCTCAATCAACCATTCTTGCATGTTAGTTAACGCTGTCGCCGCGCGCTCTGAAAATTGGTAAGCCATTTCCATATTAGTACTGACAACTATTTCTACCCAGTGCAATACAAAATCTTGTTGCTCACGACTAAAGTCAGCTAAACCATTGGCCGCATCTTCGGTAGAACCACGCGCAGAAAACTCCGTTTCCAGTAGCACATCAAGCCGTTGTTCAATCTGCACAGCGTTTAATTTAGGGTTGCTATCTGTTTCAACAGACATATCAACATCGTCATACCAGATCGCGGCGACACCACCACTTAAGGTGCGATCATCTTTTGTTCGGGTACCAAGCTGTAATGTTTCTGCACCGTGACCAGGCATGAATTGATCAATGAGATCAGCAATGCTTTGCGCAGTCATGTCTTGCTTGTGAGTGGATACCCAGATACCTCGGCAGTCTGGCGTAACCAGACGTGGCAAATATTTCATCAGTGGCTGAAAATCACACCGAATATCCCAGACTTTTTTATCCGCCCGACCAAAACTGGGAGGATCCATGATAACCATGTGATAACGATCACCGCGGCGTAACATACGCTCGACATAGGTCATGACATTGTCGCGAATAAAACGCGCGCCTTTGTCACCTAAATTAAGCCGTGCCAGCTCCAGTTGCGAAGCCTGCGCATCAACATGGGTGACACTCGCACCGGCAGCCACTGCGGCTTGCGTTGCACCACCGGTACCGGCAAATAAATTCAGTACTTGCAAGTCTTCAATGTAATAACAACCTTCAAGGCGTTCGGTAATCCACTGCCAACAAGCCGCATGCTCTGGGTAGATGCCAACCTGACCACCGGGGCTAAGTCGACAATGCATGGTTTGACCATTAATCTGCACAATCCACTTATCAACTAAGTTTTCTTTTTGTGGCTGCCAGTCGCCATCCGTTACACGCACGCCGGTATAGATCCAATCCGCTGCCCAGTGAGCTAATTGTGGTGCCTTATCAGCATGCGGTGCAGGTCGCTCAATAATGTATTGACCGAATCGCTCTAGCTTGCGGCCACGACCAAAGTCCAGCAGCTCATAGTCATCTAGCATGGCAATACTGACATCTTTAATTGGGGGGTTTGAACGAGACATGCACTTCACCAACGCGGTCTAAGACAACGAATACTTTCTCACGAATATGTCGCGAGTACCTCGGCCCAATTGGGCCGAGGTAATCTTAGCAATAATTGTAGTCGGATACCTTAAATAACCACTGACTAAAACCTGTCAGCCATTACTTTCCTTGGCGTGCCTTCAACGCGGCTTCCCATACTGGGATTGCTTTAAAAGAGGTCACCATATCGTAATCTAAGCCAATTTGGCCTTTACCTTTATCCATCGGCGTTGAACCATCACGGCTTTGGAACCATTTCATCCAATCGTCTGAACCGGGCACTGTTAATACCATTGCCTGATTAGCACTGGAGCCGGGTGCGTTAATAACCTGCGGAGGAAATGTTGTTGACGGCAATAAAAAGGACTTCTGTTGGTACTGCGCAGAACTGTGGCAACCGAGGCACCCCACTGACGATAAACCCTTTGGGTAATAATGCGTACCCGCCCAGGCTGGTGTCACTACTGCGCCATCATTAGGCCCTGACAAGCGACCGTCCCAACCCAACGTTGATACAGCATACGGTGGTGCTTTGGGGTTAATCCAATTTTCGGTTAATTTAAGGTTTACTTTCGCTGGCGGTGTTAACGCTGATGGCTTGGTATTAATCACATCCGGGTTATTACCCCAAGTTGCTCCTAACGGAATCATTTTATCCCAAGCATCTTTACCCGGTGCCTTTTTATCGTACACCAAGGTCGAAAACACCCAACCAGTGTCAGGTGCCGCTTTCGAGTCTTTGACAATAATATCAAACTGCATCAAATAAACGTCGGTGACTACTGGATCAGCTGAGGTGCCGTTCGAACCATTATTTTTACATTTTGAACGCACAGGATTATTACCCGACCCATTGGTTGGACTCAGGGTGAAATACATTGGCCATGATGCTGCGCCAGTCATCGGTGACCAATCCGCGCCGCAAGGGGTAACAAACGCAAACTTAATAATCACGCTGCCTTCGGCAAATTGCGCACCGGGATTAGTTAAATTAGGTGCATAAGCTCGTTTCTCTGTCGTACCCCAAATCTTATTTAACGTTACCGCCGCACGTTTGTCATACATGGTGAACACATAAGTAGTTAAATCAAACGTTTGCCCAGTTAAAGTGCCGGCAGGGAAACCCGACCCGACATAAAGACCGTGGATTGGTTCACGCTCAGCGCCAAGCCAAATTGACTGGTACCAGCCGGCTTTCTCGGCATTCCATTTATCGTAATTGTATAAGAGTGTGCGCATATCTTTCGATATGTATTTTTTTAGTGCTTCAACGTAGGCTTTAGATTTTTTTTGCGTAATTGGCTTATTGCCTGTCACTTTTTGCCAGGGAAATTTTCCGGCAGCTGGTAATTTAGCCGGGTAATTATGGCTGAGTGAATACAAAGGCCCTGCGTACTTAGATTTTGGCGGGTTAGGTAACGCAGAATTAATAAACGGTTCAATCGGGGTTTTGGCTTTATGATGTTTTTGTGCCGACAAGGTCACAAAAGGTGCTCGACTAACGGCTTCGTCGTATTGTGATTCAGCGGCGAGTGCGCTGATAGAGAGACATGCAGATATAACAGCGATGAATAACTTCCTTATCATCATGATAACGCTCCTTCCATATTATAATATTATTATTCGTTATCTATTTAACTACTCTCCTCTCGGATAAAAATAGGGTTATTTTTAACAAACTGCATAACCTTAATATCATAAATAATATGCGGATAAAAGTTATTTACTTCCTCCTATGTAAAAATACTAATTATTTTCTTAGTAACTGCAAAGAGGCATCAATTGCCTCATCCAGATAACCACCGTAAAAGGACACGGCTCCCATACCAACTAACCTTGCGCTTAACTCTTTGCCTTGTGAATCTAATAAAATAATAGTTGGCGTTAACTCTAAGTCGTAGCGATCAGAAAAGGCTTCAACACTAACAAGTTCGCCATTAAAGTCTCTAATTTCATCACCATTATCGGTGATGACAACACGAACAATTATTTTGTCGAGGTAGTCACCACTCTTCAGCATTGGCTGTAAAAATTCTTCTTGTACCGTATCGCAATCGTCACAATCTGAGGCAGAGAAAAACACTAATATAGGCAGTTTCTTGTCTTCAGCATGCTTGGATGTCGACTGAAAATTGACCTGCTGAGAGAACAGCTCTTCTGCAAAACTGGCACTTGTCATGCCACAAAAAACACAGCTGACAATGAAAAATTTAATTATGTTGTTACTCATATTATTACCCCTAGTGTCGAAGCTTGACTAAAGACTCATCGATCGCATCATCCAGGAAACCTCCGTAATACTCGATTGTTCCCAAACCAATGACTCTTTCCACCAACTCTTTACCGTGGCTATCCAAAAACGTCACTGTTGGCGTTAACTGAACGTCATATTTTTCCGCCATATCATCTGAGTCAATTAACATGCCATTAAAATCACGCACATCATCACCACTATCGATATCAACTACGCGAATTAGCACTTTATCGGTGTACTCTCCACTTTTTATCATCGGCTCAAGAAAGCTTTCTTTCACCACAGAACAATAGCCACAGTCCGCTGATGAAAAAAGTACCAACACCGGCAGCTTATCTCGCAACGCATTGCGACCTGCCTGATGAAAATCTGCCTGCGTTGGTAAAACAGCGCTTGTCTCCGTATAAGCGCTGGTACTAAGTAACAACACAGACATTGCTACCCATAACTGGCGATAAGAAATATTCACCATATTGCTATTTCTTAAAGCCATCGAAGAATTCTTTCACTGCATCAACCATGTCTTCTTCATTACTGGCAAAGAAATGATTAGTCTCAGGGGTTACTTTTTGTTTTGAATATGGATTTTTTTGTAACGATAGCTTGCGTTGTTTGGTCGCTAATAGAACATGCGGTAAATCATTGCCACCGTATAGATCCAGCGCTGGAACATGAATGCCATCATAAGTTTCTTCCTGCGTCATACTTAACGATGCCCAGACAGGATGAATACCCAAACCGTGAACCACCACAATGCTCGGCATGACTTCATCAGCCCAACGTTTTTCGCTCGCATAATCTGCCGCTGCCAAAACCTGTTGACTACTTATCAACAGTGTTATCAGTACAACCTCAGTTTTGATTATTTGTTTAGATAAATTCATGAGTCCCTCCCCTTGCTGTCACGCTGACAACAATCTGTGAGAAGTACTATGAGTGATTAGTCATTAACCGTGAAGGCTGCAAGCCACAGCTTAGGTCGATATTACCTACCAAACGAACTGTGCATTAACGCAGTCACACTTGCGCCAGGCTATGTGGTTATATGAAAGGGTCAGGAAAATGAATGCCCCTATTGGGGCACTCAATAAGGCTAATATCTTAATTACTGAGCAATCACACTAGTATGTAATACGCCAATTACTTCACCATTAAGCATAATAGGTGTTGCCGCTTGCACACTCTGAAGCTTAGTTGTTGGATCAGATTTACTTTTGTTTGCCGCCCACTGCTTACCACGCATTGCGTTAATGTAAGGAGGACGATCAGCGATATTAAACACAGCCGGTTTTTTACTACCCGCCACTAAGTTACCGCTTTTGTCTCGTAAAAACAGCTTACCAATGCGCTTATCTTTCTGTAACTTAGTCAGCAACCTGCCAGCACTACTGGTTTGATAACTCAATGCAACAGGATCACTCTTTGAGATACCTTTCCATATCGCATTATCAAGTTTTGGAGTTGAACTAGAATTGGCTTTTTTAATTGCATTAACTAAAATCGGATCTTTCGCCCACTCAGCTAATTTCTTCTGATACTCATTAACCGTTTCTTTTAACGCAGGACTAACAGGTTCTGCTACGACTTGGGTGCTAAAAACAGAGAGGAAGACAGAGACGATTAAACTTGGGACTAAAAACCAACTTGGCCGAACATTTTGATACGTGTGTTTCATAAAATTAAATCTCCTTATTAAAATAATCTATCCTTAAACGAACAATAAAAACAGGCTCGTTTTTTTAAGCGCGCGAGATTATAGGTGATTAATATTTACAGGGTCAATACAAGAGTGTGATGGAATTAACATTCATCATAAATATATTTTTTATTATTAATTTTGAATTTTTTATAATAGATTATTATTTAAAGTTGACTTAATAAAAAATATTTTTACACTAAAAATAACGAACAAATATATTATATACCCCACTACAAAAGAGCTAACCTCATCAGCTTTTTATTTTTTCTATCAACACTTGTTTTACAACAACAAAGATTATTTGATTAGAATTAATACAAAAACCTTAACACCGGTATCTTTATCGCTAACGGTATTAACCGCCTGACTATCTCGAAGGTTGGCGTCAACATGAGTAATCTTAAAAAAATAGTACAAAATAGTTGCTGTTTACTATACGCAACTGAAAAAGGTTATTTATTTAATAGGTAGGTAAGCGTTTGGGTGAAAGTACCATCATTATTATTCGTTGATAACATTTCACCTGTAATCGTCGCGTAAGCACCGGTTCCACCAACAATACTTAAGGATGAAGACCCTTTGTCCGACTCACGACCAGCCACTTGAATGCTGCCGGTCGGTAATGTCAACGTCCACTGACATTGAAAGCGTTCGCCAACTAAAGTGCGGACACAACTACCGCTATTATTACCAATCACCGCACCTTGCTGATCTAATAAGGGTTGATCAAAGGTCAGGATATCACCCACTGAATCGCCTTTCTCACCAATGTCGACAAACTGTGCAGGCGACTGGCGGGCATCAGCAATCGTTATCAGTGTTCTCACTGACGAACTTGTACACGCTGACAAGATGGTGACACTTAAAATAAATAAAAGTTTCGCTAATTTATTACTCATATCACTGTCCTTTTTTTATTCTCACTCAGAAGAAAAAATCTCTAATACTAATTAGTAGCAATCTAGTTAAGTACTAATTCCCCGTACTACTTAAAGGTTATAGGCAACCCGTCATTTCACTCCTACGCTGAATAGGTACTTCAAAAAAAATTTTGTACGCACCACCATTATAGAAGCAGTGCCTTTTAAAATGTTTGAAGTCTGCAGTAAGTGTATCTAAAACTACGAGAACAATAACAAAAGGAGATTTGTATGTTAAATAAAAAACACTGGTTGATAGTGACCTGCGCAAGCATGTTGAGTATTTCAAACGCTTATGCCGATCACGTCGCCCAAAATACTTTCGATGTGACCACCGTCAATGCAACCGTTGTCGGTACAAAGTTAGCCCCCATTGATTTGTTAGATGGCAGCGGTGTCAGCTGCGGTAAAGTCAATATAACGGATAATCGCGTTGGCCCAGATGCCATGATCGTTAAGATCACCGAACGAAACTGTTTACCTTCCTTCACCAAAATTACGGTATTGCTAACGCAAAGCCCAACACTAGGATCGCTACCAGCACAGTTTGTTGGCGAATTCACGACTGACAGTCGTGGCTTAGCAAATTATTCAGTCGTCACGGAAGTAGTCGATGCGTTTGCCAGTGCCAATCAGTCATTTGAAAATGAACTCGGTGTCGCTGATATTTTTGCTGCCGGTGCCCGTGGTAATGGTGCCAACACTATCCCACTCGATTGGGTTCGAATGTATATCGGTGATGGCGATCAAGGCTTTATCGATGCCGTTGGCGGCAGTGTTTTTGGCCATGCCGATACGGTACTAGGTGGTGCGCTTAACCTAACCACTGCGGCGGCGATTCCATCACCAGCACTTGATCTGAATGTTGATGCCAGCGAATTTGTTTATCAGTTCGCCACCAAATCACTTGCTGACCAGCACATCGCTTCTAGTAATTTTTTTAGTCACGCATTTTCAAGCAGTCATACACTCTATACTGATGCCAGCACCGGTAATATTCTGAAATATGACATTGCGCAAATTTCTGGCCCAGCCGTGACAGTTAGCCAGAGCACAAAAGGTGTATTTCGTTACAGCTTACCGGTGAGTGAAGATTTATCTGGTAGGCAAATCAGTTTTAATATCACTGCAACTGATCATCAGGGTAATACCAGTAGCGAAATTGTCACTCAACGTATCTTTCGCTCTGCTGAAGAGGCACCTCTTAATGCACAACATAGAGCGCTCTACATAACCTACCCTGGTGGCGGTTTGTCTTGCGGAATTTGTACCGGTGATATTGCAAGCTACGAATGGAAAGTGCTCGGTTTAATTGGCTTTAACAAGCCTGACCAACTTGGTAGTCCAACGGGTCGAAGCACCACGATTCGTTTACCAGAAGGCTCACTAGCCACCGTGCAGCTAACCATCACTGATGCCAACGGCAACAGAGACACAACCAGAGTTCAAGTGACTACCGTTTCTCGAAGCCAATTAAGGGTTGAACAAAATGCTCGCTTTACCCCGACTCCACGATAAGACAGAGCATGCTTGGGGAGAAGATGACAATAACCATTAGTCATTAAAGGGGGTATCCGATAGGTAATATAAGCACCTATTGGGTTACGACTAACTCGACTCTTACCGCATGGTAAGAGTCGATGTTCAGTAGCAGACTCTTGCCTGCAATTTTATATTCTGAATTTTCTACGAAACCCAGCAAAACCAATAAGTGCTGAGCCAAATAACCAAATTGCTCCAGGGATCGGTACTGCAGACGGGGTGATTGATTCGGTTACATTTAAGGTAATTGTATAATCAAGTACACCACCTGGATTAGCAGTACCAAGTGTGGTTTCGCTTAGTATGAGCGAATATAAACCAGCGCCAACTGGTAATGACTCCGTGAGGAAATTAGTCGGCGAATCGACTGCAGGAAATTCACCAATGAATATATTATTGAATAATATTTGCGTTTCAGGGTCGGCAATAGTTTCGCTGGGGTTGAGTCTTGCGAGCCCATAACCTATGCCAAAAAGTGAGTTTGATTCATTAGGCACTACATTTGAAAACGAAAAGATGAATGAATCAAGTTGATTACTATCAGCCACGTTAAACCTAAACCCATCAAGATCTCTATTTAGCCCTATCGATAAATTACCGGTTATTGTATTTGCACCGACGCCTAAATCAAATGTGTCAGCAAATATATCGCCACTCACTGCTTCATCATACTCAACGATAGTGGCATTGGCAGAGAGACTGGTAAAATAGAGTAATACGAGTATAATTTTTTTCATGTGCACTTATCCTTAATAGCATATAGAAAAGGAAAAGGGATTAAAGCACAATGAGGATCGCCCATTCCTAGCGAGTACAGCATTCCATGTGTTGCAAATAATAAAATACCCCCCCAACTTTAGCAATAAATTTAATCTCTATTAGATTGCTATGATGTTAACTGTAGTCGGAAAGCAGTTTCCTCTCATATTAGAAAGTATTCCCCAGTTTTGTAATGCATTCTTGGACCTGCTTGCTCTTATTTCAATACTGCAAGTATCTGATCTAACGATTTCTTTATGTGCATATCATCAACTTCTAACTTAAACCATGGCTCGATGAAGTCTGTCATCCACCATTCTTTATATGAACTCATTAGCGTAGTCATTGAATTAGCATCTAAACCATTATTGATTTCAAGTAGAGCCCACCTTTCAAAGTACTGGTAAATTTGGAAAGCATGTTTTTCTCTTAATACTGCAGATTCTATTTCATTTTGAGCTAGTTGTTGCTCTAGCGGGGTTTTGAAATTCAACTTATATTCTGCTTTTGCATCTTTTTCAATTTTACTTAATGAGGGTAGAATAAGTTTACTAGCTATTTTTTTCTTTCTTATAGGATCTCCTTTCCTAATATGGACATCCTTTTTTATTTTCTCGGTTTCAATTGTTAACCAATGAGACATATAAATACGACTTTCCCTGATCTGAGGCGAACTCCATTCGAAAAATATCTGTTCAGTATTTTTTACGCGCCTATTTCGTCGTTCCTTTGCTCGATTATAAATATTTGTAAAAATGAATATTGCAGCAGCATAGTAAAACAGACCTGTCTTACTTTTATCTATTTCAGTATAATTAACTATTATAACAACTAATATAAATGTAGGAATAATAAGCATAATTTCATATCTATGCATCCTAAGAAAGGCTGTTACATTAAGTCTATTTGTTAAAACCATTTTAAAATGCCGATCGACTCAGTTCATTCACTGCCGTTAACATTTCGGCATCATCGGTAAGTGCTTCAGCAATTGCACTACGACATGCCAACACAGGATCAATACCTCCAGCGACAAGTTTTCCAGCATGGACTAATAAACGGGTGCTAGCACCTTCTTCCAGACCACTGCCTTTGAGGTTACGGGTCATGCGCGCAAAGCGCACCAGACTTTCAGCTAGGCCCGCATCAACGCCTGACTCATTCATGACAATATCGCGCTCAACCGACTCACTGGGGTAGTCAAACTCCAGCGCCACGAAACGCTGACGGGTGCTTTGTTTCAGGTCTTTGAGCACACTCTGGTAACCCGGATTGTAAGAGATGGCCATGCAGAACTCGGGGCCAGCTTCAATCAACTCACCTAATTTCTCCATCGGTAACACCCGCCGGTCATCGGCCAAGGGGTGAATCACCACCATGGTGTCTTTACGCGCTTCAACGATTTCATCGAGGTAACAAATGGCGCCATGACGCACGGCTTTGGCCAGCGGACCATCAACCCAGACGGTTTCTCCGTCTTTAACTAAGAAGCGGCCAACTAAATCTGATGCGGTGAGGTCGTCATGACACGAAACTGTGATCAATGGTCGTTTCAATCGCCAGGCCATGTGTTCCATGAAGCGAGTCTTGCCACAACCGGTTGGACCTTTGAGTAAGACCGGTAAATGTTGCGCATAGGCAGCTTCAAACAACTCAATTTCTTGCCCAACAGCTGCGTAGTAAGGCTCTGTTTCTACTAGGTATTCTTCTATTTTTAGTGCGCGTGCCTGAGTCATTCTTGCCTCGGAGTAAAGTCTAAAAAGATAGTCGACTAAATTTGTCTGTTTTTGCTTGCCTGTACCTTAACGGCTCGCGCAATCTATCACAAGAAAGTAAAAATGCATGGGTTATACATTCTGTCTATTTCAGCATACGAAATTTGCATGCCTGCAAACCATTGGATCAGTAGTATTTTGTGCCTTGCGAGAGTATCGTTACAACCTGTTTTTCTGCGCCTAGACCACACTGAACACGAGTGTTTAACTTGTGACGCAGAAATAATAAAAAAAATGTCATTAACAAAAATTTTAATGTGTCGGGTTGTCCGGCACAACGTAGTCATTTAAATAACCTGCAGTCGATCTCTCCATATATAAGGAGTGTCACTGTAATAATCCGTACGGAGGAGATTCAATGTCGGATGTAATCGCAACCAATGAGACCATTATGGTCGTCGGCGGCGGCATCAGCGGTATGACAGCGGCTCTTGAGGCAGCAGAATGTGGCAAGCAAGTCATTCTGGTCGAAAAGAACCCATCTGTTGGCGGCCGAGTCAGTCAGCTTTATAAATACTTTCCGAAATTATGCCACCCAACCTGTGGTCTGGAAATAAACTTACGCCGCATGAAGGCCAGCAAAAACATCACCCTGATGACGATGTCAGAAGTGGCGGCCATTAGTGGCGATGCTGGCAACTACACCGTCAGTGTTAAAACTGCGCCACGCTTCATCAACCAGAACTGTACCGCTTGTGGTGCTTGTGGTGATGCAGTCGAAGCGGAGTTTGATGACGATTACAACTACGGCATGAAAAAGCACAAAGGTGCTTACCTTCCGCATAAAATGGCGCACCCAATGCGCTACGTTCTGGATGCCGGCATTATCGGTACCGACGATGCAACCAAAGCTAAAGAAGCCTGCAAGTACGATGCAGTTGATTTAGACATGCAAGAAACAACAGCCGACATTAATTGTGGCGCCATTATCTGGGCGACTGGCTGGAAACCTTACGACGCAGCCAAGATTCAGCCATATGGCTATGACCGTTTTGAAAACGTTATTACCAGTGTTGAGTTTGAACGCATGATGGACCCGTTTGGCCCTACTGGCGGTAAGCTGGTTCGCCCAAGTGACGGCAAAGAAGCCAAAGATGTGGCCTTCATTCAATGTGCCGGTTCACGTGACCGTAACCATTTGAAACATTGCTCACGCATTTGTTGCATGGCCTCACTGAAACAATCCACTTACCTGCGTGAGCAGTTTGGTGATGAAGGTAAAGCCTCCATTTACTACATCGACATTCGTGCGATTGACCGTATTGATGATTTCCATCAAAAAGTTAAAGCCGACGAAAACGTTCACTTCATTAAATCAAAAGTCGCTTCTATCACTAAAGATAAAGAAGACAATCCAGTGCTTAACGGTGTTGACACCGAAGGCTACCACCGCTACAGCCAGTCACATGACTTAGTTGTCTTAGCAGTGGGTATGGAGCCAAGTGTATCGGCCGCAGACTTCCCGATTGATGTGGTAGTTAACGATAACGGCTTTATTGAACAAGACGAAAGTAACGGTGCCATTTTTGCCGCCGGTTGTGCATCTGACGCATTAGATGTGAACCGTGCCGTACAAAGTGCAACAGCCAGTGCGCTCCGCGCAATTCAGGTTGTTAACCGTGCAGCAGCGGCGGAGGGCTAGACAGTGGCTGATGAAAAGAAAATAGGCGCCTACATGTGTAAAGGCTGTGGTTTGGGCGATCGCCTTGATACCGCAGGACTTGGCACCATTGCTGAGCGCGAAGCAAAAGCTAATTTAGTGAAAGAACATGACTTCTTATGTTCTGAAGCTGGCGTAAAAATGATTCAAGACGACATCGACAACGAAGGCGTTACTCACGTTGCGATTTGTGCTTGTTCACGCCGCGCTAAAACAGAAGCCTTTAACTTCGAAGGTGTCGCCATTACGCGCGGTAACTTACGTGAAGGCGTTATCTGGGTTCGTCCTGATACTGATGAAGCACGTGAAACCACACAAGAAATGGCCGCTGACTATGTTCGCATGGCCGTGACTGAAGCCAAGTACATGACACAACCTTCACCGAGTGAAGCGGCTGTGTTCAACCGCAACATTATGGTTGTCGGTGGTGGTATCTCTGGCATGACTTCTGCGATTGAAGCTTCTAAAGCAGGCTACAGCGTACACATCGTTGAAAAAAATGGTGAGCTTGGTGGCGTAACCGGTCAATTAGCAAAACGTATCCCAGGCAAAGCGCCTTACGATGCGCCGGCTGATAACCCAGTACCAGCGATGATTGCAGCGATTGAAGCTGACAACAACATTACTGTGCATTTAAATGCAACCACCACCAAGACTTCTGGTGCACCGGGTCGTTTCTCTGCTGACATCACTACCGAGTCTGGTTCAACCAGCACTGAAAACTTTGGTGCGATTGTTCAAGCTTCTGGTTTCACTGAATACGATGCTAACCAGTTACCTGAATACGGTTACGGCAAAAGTAAAAACGTCGTAACCCAGCTTGAACTTGAAGCAATGGTCAAAGCCGCTGATGGCGGCGCCATTAAAACCGCTGACGGCAAAGACGTTGGCAGCGTATTGTTTGTACAATGTGCCGGTCAACGCTCTGAGAAAGAAGGCCACCTGCCTTACTGTTCAGGTCATTGTTGCTTAACCTCTATCAAGCAAGCGATGTACTTCAAAGAACAAAACCCAGATGTTGATACTAATGTTGTTTACTCTGACCTTCGTACTCCAGGTGCGGGCGGTGAAGACTTCTACCGCGCTGGCCAAAAAGCCGGTGTCACTTTCACTAAAGGTGATGTCACAGAAGTGGTTGTCGGTGGCGATAGTTTAACGGTTAAGTTTAATGACAAGATTCTTGATGAAGACACTGAAGAGCAAGTTGATTTAGTCGTTCTCGCCACAGGCATGGTCCCTAACTCGGGTCACGATGCTGAACAAGCGGCGGCTGATGCAAAAGCACTTGCTGACGCAGGTGAAGAACCTATCGAAATCACCATTGAATCAGTACTGAATCTTGATTACCGTCAAGGTCCAGACTTGCCACACTTGAAACACGGCTTTAACGATTCACACTTTATTTGTTTCCCTTACGAAACACGCCGTACTGGTATTTATACTACCGGTCCTGTGCGTCGCCCAATGGATATTCAACAAGCGGTTGAAGATGCCACCGGTGCGGCGATGAAGGCTATCTCCGCGATTGAGAATGCCGGCTTAGGTAAAGCCGCCCATCCTCGTTCTGGCGATTTATCATTCCCAAGCTTCCGTAAGGAAGGTTGTACACAATGTAAACGTTGTACGGTGGAGTGTCCGTTTGGCGCGATTGACGAAGACGAAAAACGTTTCCCTCAATTTAACGAAGCACGTTGTCGCCGTTGTGGTACCTGTATGGGTGCTTGTCCGGTACGCGTTATTTCGTTTGAGAACTACTCAATTGATACGGTTGGTCAACAGCTTAAAGCGGTTGAAGTACCGGAAGAATGGGATGAAAAACCGCGTATTCTAGTACTGGCTTGTGAAAACGATGCCTACCCGGCACTCGACATGGCCTCAATGAACGGTGCTGAAATTAATCCTTGGGCTCGCGTGATTCCAGTTCGCTGTTTAGGTTCGGTCAACACTATTTGGTTGAACGACGCACTCAACAACGGTTACGACGGTATCGTCCTGATGGGTTGTCAGAAAGGCGATAACTATCAGTGTCACTTTGTGAAAGGCTCTGAAATTGCGCATATCCGTATGAGCAAAATTTCTGACACACTGGAAACGCTTAACCTTGAAGCTGAACGTGTTGCAACTTATGAAATTGCAATCACCGATATCGAGCGTGCCCCTCAACTGATTAACGAAATGGCAGAGACGGTTGAAAAAATCGGCCTTAGCCCATTCAAATTCTAGGAGTCTGATCATGAGCGATATGAATAACGTAATGGTCGAGAAATACCGCAACAGCTTCCTCAAAGAAGTGGAAGCCAATGTGGAAGAAGGTGACTGGGTTAAAATGTGCATGCAGTGCGGCGTTTGCGCCGGCTCATGCCCTCTCGGCGATGCCTGGGAACACACACCACAGAAACTGTTCATGATGATTCGTGCTGGTAAGCGTGACGAAGTCCTGACCTCACCTTCTATGTGGATGTGTACTTCTTGTTACAACTGTATCGTCCGTTGCCCACGTGAGTTACCGATTACTCACATCATGCACGGTCTTGCACACTACGCTGCCCGTCTTGGTCTGGCACCGAAGAATCAGCCAACACGTAAGTTTGCGAAAATGTTCTGGGATAACCTGACTTCAACCGGTCGCGTTAACGAGTTAACCCTCGGCATACGTTTGTACTTCATGAACGGTTTTGTTGAAGGTATCAAGACAGCCATTAAAGCAATGCCACTGGGTCTCAACATGGTGAAAACCAAACGCATGAACCCAATGGAAATTTTAGGTGGTCACAAGTGTAAAGGCGCTGGCGACATCAAAAAGATATTAGCTAAGGCTCGCGAAATCGAACTCGCGAAAGCCAAGTAAGCTAGGAGAACATCATGGCTACAAAAGAATATTCGTTTTACCCCGGTTGCTCCGCACAAAAAGGTGCCTCGGCGTCTAACTACATGACATCTGTCAACAGTATGTGTGATGAGCTCGATATCCAGCTCAACGAGATCCCAGACTGGAACTGTTGCTCGGCTTCCATCGGTTACGCCGAAGGTGGTGAATTACCTCGTTTAGCATTGTCTGCTCGTAACATGGCCTTGTCTGAGCAAGCAAATCCAAATCAAGATATCGTCGCGACATGTGCCGCTTGTTGGTTGTCGACCAAAGAAACCCAAGAACGTCTGAAAGATAATGACGACTTGATGTCTGAAACCAACACTGCATTAGCTGAAGCTGGCTTAGAGGTTAAAGCGGATCAAAATGTTCGCCACATGGTTGAAGTTTTAATTGAAGACTTTGGCTTTGATGGTTTAGGCAAGCACGTGACTAAACCGCTTGAAGACATGAAAATTGCCGGTTACGTCGGTTGTCAAACTAACCGTCCTTTCGGTATTGATGGCGAGTCTTACGAAAACCCAATGTACCTCGACAAGTTAGTTGAGACGATGGGTGCTGAGCCAATTACTAACTACGACAAGAAAGTCTCTTGCTGTGGTGGTGCACTGGCTTTCTCTGAACCAGAAAAGAGTCAGGCATTAATTAAAGACATCATCGAGTCTGCCTACGACGGCGGTGCTGAGATGATTGTCACACCTTGCCCTGTTTGTCAGATGAACGTTGAAATCTACCAAAATGATATCAACGCCAAGTATAAAACCAAGTTCAACATTCCGGTTGTGTACTACTCAACACTGATGTCAGTAGCTTATGGTAAATCAGGCAAAGAAGCAGGCCTTGATGGGCAAATCATCAAAGCTAAAAAGCTTGAGGAAATTGCTGCGAAATAAAACCTTATTTTAAGTAGTAATTTGAAGGCCCCTTTTGGGGCCTTTTTTAATGTTTACTCGGAACAACTACCCAACATAGCAATCAAACCTTTACTGGCTGTTGTAATTAGCTATATTAGTAGTATTGAAATTGGGGATTGTAATGAAGAAATTAAGTATCGTTTTCCTTACGTTAACGGCAATGCTATTGAACACGTCTGTTGCCGTGGCTGCTGAAACAAAAACCTTACGCTGGGTTGGCTGTGGTATTTCTAAAAAGGCTTTTATGAAAGAACTCGCGACGGCCTATGAAAAGAAAACCGGCGTTAAAATTGAAATTCATGGCGGTGGTGCTACCCGCGGTATTCGTGAAGTCGCTGCCAACACCGCTGATTTAGGCGGCTCATGTCGTTACAAAATTGGACAGACAGCAGAAGAACGCGCGGCTGAATTAGAACCCGTCGCCTGGGATGCGTTAGCTGTCATTGCTCATCCAGACAATCCTGTTAAAAATATCACCCTCGACCAGATCCGCGGTATCTATCTAGGTAAAATTACTAACTGGAATCAACTTGGCGGTAACAATGCCAAGATTCGCTTGATGGCGCGCAAAGGAAAAATATCAGGTGTCGGACGTGCTATCCGTAAACTGGTTTTCGCCAACTATGAGCAGGACTTCAGTGCTAGTGAGTTCGTTAAATCATCGGGGCCATTAGAAAAAGCCGTTGAAAAAGACGTTAATGCTCTCGGCATCACGGGTATTAGCTCCTCTCGCAAGCGTCAGGTCAAAAATCTCACTCTTGAAGGTAAAGCCCCCAGCTACGAAAATATTCGTAAAGGGACTTATGGTCTTTACCGTCCCTTATATCTCGTCGTTAATCGTAAAGGTGATAACTATAAGGAAGTCGATAAATTCATTAAATATGCTCACAGCCAGGAGGGCCAAGCAGTAATTAAAGCCAATGGCGTTGTCCCTTATCTGCAAGCATTAACACTCGTCCTTAAACAGGTTGCTCAAGAAAATCGTGCCAATGAGCGCGGCCTGTATCGAAACTAACGCATTTTAAATGCAATAAAAAAGCCCTGACTGCTAAGCGCAGCTCAGGGCTTTTTTATTGATGATAGAAACTCATTCGACATAATCTCTTGTGTACATTGTGGTTTATGCCAAGAGAATACGCTTGACGCTGCTAACGTTAAGACTAACAATGCAAAGCGGTCAGAATATTCTATTGTATTAGTTAGCTTGTCTCCCATGCGGTTTGTGATAACAAGGATAGTGAACTGTTATGCACGAAGCTTCTCATATTGCAGATAGTGTCGCCGGCATCATTATGCTGCTGGTCATTGCTGCGGCAGTGTTGGCAATTACCAAGCAAATTAAATTACCGTTTAGTGTGGTGCTAGTTTTAGTCGGTTTAGGGGTTACCTATCTGACGAATAGCGCACCGCATCTACTAGGCCCTCTACGCGAATTAACGCTTTCTCCTGATTTAATACTCTATGTTTTTCTGCCGACATTAATTTTCGAATCGGCCTTTAATCTTGATGTCCGGCAGTTACGACAAAATTTATTATCTGTCCTCACACTTGCTGTGCCCGGTCTGCTTATTTCCACTGCGATTATTGGTGGTATCATTTCATTCGCAACACCTATCCCACTACTGCCGGCCTTATTACTTGGTTCTATTCTCAGTGCTACTGATCCCGTTGCGGTTATTGCTTTATTTAAACGCCTTGGTGCACCTCAACGACTAACCATTTTAGTCGAGGGCGAAAGTCTTTTTAATGATGCCACCGCCATCGTACTGGCTGGAATTTTAGTCGTGATGGTTACTGGTGATGCTAGTACCGAAAGCTTTAGTGTATTAGATGCCGGTATTCGATTTTTTACTGTCTTCATCGGCGGACTTATTATCGGTTGGTTGCTCGGCTGGGTCACCGGTTTAATTCTTGGTTTTGTCCGTAGCGATCCGAATATTGAAACGACCCTCACGACTATACTTGCTTATGCTTCATTTCTAATAGCTGAAGAAATGTTTCATGTTAGTGGTGTGATGGCAACCGTTGCGGCAGGCTTAACGCTTGGCGGCTGGGGCAGGATGAAACTTTCAACCCATGTGCGAAATTATGTTGAACACTTCTGGGAATACATGAGTTTTGTTGCTACGGCACTGATTTTTTTAATGGTTGGCATGCGCGTTGATGTCAGTGCACTCATCAGTACCGCTGACATTTTATTAATTGTATTATTAGCAATGTTACTATCACGCGCGATTGTTATCTTTGGCTTACTGCCGATTATTAATAAGTTACCTCGAGTACAGAACACTAGCAAAAAATTTCAGGCCGTGATGTATTGGGGTGGCTTACGTGGCGCCATTGCCCTCGCTATCGTATTAAGTATTCCCGCTTTTGAATATTCAGATATTTTTGTTGCCGTGGTCATGGGGGCAGTGTTATTCACACTCATCGTGCAAGGCCTGACAATGGAAATGTTAGTGCAACGCCTTGGTCTTAATAAACCACCTTTATCTGATCGTATTGCCGAAGCAGAAGGCGCACTCGCTGCGAAGCAGCATTCACTCTCACGACTTCCCGAACTACAAGCTGGAGGGATGTTTTCAGGTTTAATTGCCCAACATGCACAACAAGAATGTGAAGCGGCACTCGACACAGCTAAGCATCACCTGCAAGATATTCGTGAACATGAAATATCTCAGAGCACTGGTATGAATTTGTTGTACCTGCGCTGTTATGCCAAAGAAAAATCAATGTACATTGATCTATTCAATAAAGGTCATCTATCAGAGAAATCTCTGCGGGCAATTTTAGCGGTACTGGTTATCCAAATTGATGTCATGCGTTTTCAAGGTCAGTATCGTAGTGTGCAATTGCATCGACTACCACAACAACGCCTGTTCAAATCTTTTCTGCATTTTCTTGATAACATCCCATTACTCAGCATGCTCTCTGAAAACATGCGTCTTAAGCACATTGTTAGCGCTTATGAGCAAGCTTGGGCGCATTTCCAAGCGTGTCAAAGCGTGATCATACATATCGATGAGTTGGCGACCCTCACTCAACAGGATCCTAAACAGGTTGAAGAAATTACCCAGCAGTACCAACACTGGCAGCAACTGGCTCAGCGCTATATCGATCAAATGTCTGAACAATACCCTGAATTTGTCGATGCCATGCAACAACAACTTAGCCAGCGGCTTATTTTACATGCCGAAATGGATGCCATTCACTCACAACGCCGCCGCGGTATTCTGCCAGCATCGGTCACAGAAGAAATGCTCGATGAAATAGACAACCAGCTTTGGAAACTACAAGGTAAAGAGGTAGATCGACTCAAAGTCGGCCCCAGTGAACTTTTACAGAAAGTGCCCTTCTTTGCCGAAATTTCAGCTGAGTCCTTTGATCTCATTGCCAGCCGAATGCACAGTCACAGCGTTCATGCGCAGGAGAACATCATCAAACAAGGCGAGCGTGGCGATTCTCTGTTCCTGATTGTCCGCGGCGTTGTTCGTGTTAGCCATGAGGAGAATGGCCATTCTCAAGATCTGGCGACCCTCAAAGCGGGCGATTTCTTCGGCGAAATGGCCTTACTTAACGATGAGCCACGTATGGCCAGTGTCAATGCTGTCACCACCTGTAGCCTCTATGTGCTGCAGCGTAAGGACTTATTGCATGTCATGGAGACCAACCCCTCTATTCGCGAGGCGCTACAACAAGCGGCTAAGCAAAGAGCCAAAAACCTAGCACAATCCTGATCTCCACCTGGTCGAGCGCTACATAGGTGTAGCTTATTCCCCTATAGTGCCGAATGACGCGCACCCCCTCCATTTTTCAGGTAAAATGCGCGGCTGACATTTCAAATAACCGCTAAACGATGACTGAACAATTGAACAATATTAACGTCCTGTCGCAGGATCTGCTGCCAACACCCGCAGAGGTCAAGCGTTCCTTACCGCTGTCTGAAAGCGCCGAGAAGACTATTGTTACTGGACGTGAGACCATTCAACAGATACTCGATCGTGAGGATCACAGGCTTTTCGTGGTTGTCGGTCCCTGTTCAATCCATAATGTCGAAGCAGCTCATGAATACGCTGAGCGCCTTAAAGCACTGGCGGCTGAACTCAGTGACACGCTATACATCGTTATGCGCGTTTACTTTGAGAAACCCCGCACCACAGTCGGCTGGAAAGGCTTAATCAATGATCCCTTGATGGATGACTCTTTCCATATAGAAAAGGGCCTATACAAGGCGCGCGAATTACTCCTGCATCTGGCAGAAATGGGCTTGCCCACTGCCACTGAAGCATTAGATCCAAACACCCCGCAGTATCTAATTGATCTAGTCACCTGGACGGCAATTGGTGCACGTACTACCGAGTCGCAAACTCACCGTGAAATGGCCAGCGGTTTATCCACACCGGTTGGCTTTAAAAATGGTACGGATGGCAGTTTAGATGTAGCGGTTAATGCATTGCATTCTGTTTCTCAGCCGCACCATTTTTTAGGTATTAACCAACAAGGTCAGTGTGCGGTTTACCACACTCGTGGTAATCAGTATGGCCATGTTGTATTGCGTGGTGGCAGCGGTAAGCCTAACTACAGCCATGAGCATATTGCGCGTTGTGAAAAAGTACTTGATGAAGCCAAGTTACCTAAAAATATTGTTGTTGACTGTAGTCATGGTAACTCGAATAAAGATGCGGCTAACCAACCTAGTGTTGTTGCCGATTGTCTACAGCAAATTAATGACGGCAATCAATCTATCATCGGCTTTATGTTGGAAAGTAACTTGCACTACGGTAACCAGCCAATTCCTGAAGACTTAAGCCAGCTTAAATATGGTGTTTCAGTTACCGATGCTTGCATGGATTGGGAAATGACTGAGAAGTTATTGCGTGACACACATGTGAAACTTAAAGATAGTTTGAAACCTCGAAGTTAGTCTAAGCAGCCATATTATTTAAGTTTAGTACTATTTCTAAAGTATAAAATTAGCTTAATAATTTTTAATGCATATGCGCTGCCAAAAAATCAATAAAGATCCGCACCTTAGCCAACTGATAATTTTGGTCCTGGTAAACGGCATAAATTCCCGCATCATCGATTTGATAATCCGGTAATACACGTATCAGCCGCCCCTGTTTAATATCCTCTTCAACCAAAAAATCAGACAAGGTAGAAATCCCTGCTCCTTCCAGTACTAACTGACGTATTGCACTGGCGTTATTAGTTTTGATTCTCCCCTTAACCTCAATAGTTTCAACTTTATTTTTATAAGTAAATGTTTCATGAAACGGTGTTGGCATTAAGGTTAAGATTATCCATTCATGCGCAGTAAGATCTCGCAAGTTAAGTGGTGTTCCATTTTTCTTTAAATATGCGGGTGATGCGCAAATTTGTCGTTCAACATTATTTAATTTTCGTGCACGTAAACTCGAATCAGGTAACCAACCGATTCTTATTGCTACATCAATACTTTCCTGCACCATGTCAACGACATGATCATTCAACAATAAATCAATTTTTAAATCAGGATAAATTTGTAAAAACTGGTGTACTAATCCGGTGATCTGCTTAACCCCACTGGTCGGGCAGGCAATCCGTAAAGTCCCCACCGGTTCATCTTGTAAACTACTGGTACTGCGCCGGGCATCATCAGCAATTTCAACTATCCGTGCACAGCTTTGATAATAGTTCTCACCCACCTCAGTCAGACTCAAACTGCGCGTGGTGCGATTGAGTAATCGAACCCCCACATGCTGCTCTAATAAAGAGATATGTTTGCTAACAGCGGACTTAGCAATACCAAGCCGTTTTGCTGCCGCAGAGAAACTTCCTGCCTCGACGACATAGGTAAAAATCGCCATTCGTTTAAGATCTTCCATTTTCTGACCACTCAATTGTTCACTTAATGAGAACAGATATATACCAAATTGCCATATTGTCTTCAATAGGTGTCCAACATATAGTCAATAACCCTATATTAGGCACAAGGAGTCGCCGCTATGCGTATTGATGCAACTATTCCCTATCTGTTCTCATCGATAACAGATCGAGAGCCAAATCAACAAGCTGACAGGATGCCAGCTGAAATCGCCATACAAGAACAAGTATCATTGTCTCAGCAACTGGAAAGGCTAATTCGTCAGCGAGATTTACTTCGCGCACAAGACAAAACCCTGACACAGGAAATTAAGTCTGTTCGACATATACTCTCGCAGCAAAAAATGGATAATCGCGGTGTTAGCGCCAACGCTGATGTAAAAGCGGATAACAAACGTCTGCAATATGAACTGGCACTGCTCGCTCGAGAATCAGGGAAAACCTATAGCCAACTGGGTAAGATGTTAGGCGTTTCTCGTCAGCGAGCACATATCATTTATCAACAAGCTAAAAAGACAGAACCTGCAATTTAAAATTACTATGTGACTAGTTTACTCATTGGTGATTTTTTTCTTTAGCTGACGAATGATAAAACGTGATGGGTTCAATGCCTGCTGAACACGGCGAGACAACGTAGAGGGTTCGTTATTGATTTGACTTGCCAACCACTGCGCAGTGAGAAAGCTTGAGGTAATTCCTCTCGAACCATGCCCTGTATTGACATATAGGCCCGGATGATACTTTGCCGACGGATAACTGTCTGGTTTCTTGCCTTTATGTAAATCATGATAATGGGTATTAAAAAAGTCATTATCGGCTAACGCCCCAATCATCGGTAGTCGGTCTGCAGTAACCGCTCTTCTTGACACTCTACCTTGCAATGCATCAACGTTAATACCTTTAACATCGGCAATATGTTGTTGTAATGAATTTATATTATCTTCATGATCGGCGACAGACACATTCATACTTTTATCATTAATAGAAAACGTAGCACCGACAATATGAATACCATCCATAGCGGGAGTCACATAGCCATCGTGACAAATAACACATTGTAAATCTGCAATTTCTTTCACAGCTAAATAACTTATTTGGCCTCGAACAGATTCAAGCGATAACCATTTAGATTGCTCAAGTTGCATGCAATCAGCGGCGTTACATAAAACAACCGTCTCTGACTCAGTTATGCAACGATTATCACTGTCATAAATAGACCATGTATCATTACTATAATCTAACCGCTGAATATTTATGTTGCTATAAAACTGTATATTATCACCACATAATTGCTGTAATGCCTTACACAATAATGGCGCATCTACCCAGCCTGCTGTAGGTAGCAATAAACCGTTCTCTTGCAGCTCAATACCAGCCTGCTTACTCGCTTCTGAAGCCGATAACGGTAAGCTAAAATCATCAATATGTTCATTTTTCTGAATAAGCTTAGTTAACCGTTCATTTGAAGATAGTTGAATAACACCACATTGATGCCAGCTGAAGTCCTCAATCGCTGCATCTATCGCTTTCAGCTGCCTAATTGCCTGCAAGAATGCCGTTGCATAAAATTCATTTTCTACACTATTATTAATACCAATTCTGGGCATCACTATCGCCGCAGGATTGCCGGATGCTTGTTGTGCAACATCATTCTCTTTATCGATTATGTTGACTTGATAACCTCGTTGCACCAACTCCCAGGCAGTTGTTAACCCAGCAATCCCTGCACCAATGATAGTAATTCGTGAAGCATCATAAGTAGGAGCTGGATTAAACCATGGTAAAGAAACAGTTTTTGTATTTTCTGCTTCAAACATAGCTTTTATCATGTGACGTTTCTTACCAAAGCCTTTTACCTTTTTAACCTGAAACCCAGCAGAAACTAACCCTCTCCTCACATGCCCTGCAACTGTATAGGTACTAAGTTGTGTGCCTCGGTGACTGAGTTCAGCAATGTTTTTAAATACCTCTTCACTCCACATTTCTGGATTTTTATCTGGTGCAAAACCATCGAGATACCAAGCATCAACAAGACAGTTCATCTGTGGCAACATGCTATTAATATCGCCCTGTAACAATATCAATTGAATACTATTTTCATATAGCGATAGCCGGTGAAAACCTGGTATAGGCGGTGGAAAATTATCGATTAGTTCATTAACAAGTTGCGATAATGATGGCCATTTATTAAGCGCCTTAGAAAGGTCAGATTTACTTAATGGGAATTTTTCGACTGAATAATAATAAAGCTTAGAATTTTTATCGCTTGTCGATAAAAAGGCATTAGCAGTAACAAGAAAATTTAAGCCAGTGCCAAAACCTGTTTCAGCAACAACAAACGCTTTAGTATCCTTCCATCGTTCAGGTAATTCATTCTGTTGAAGAAAAACATATTCTGTTTCCTCAATTCCACCTTCGGATGAAAAATAACAATCGTCAAATTCTCTACTTTGTGGAGCACCTTGCTGCCAATCAATATCTGCTTTTTTCATTTAAATGCTTTATTTCACTAGCAACGGCGGCATTGGACAATCAAGCGTTTCTGATATTGCGCGGTATAATTCAGTTTCTTTTACAGAAATCGTATTATCAGCTGTTATGCAAATTGCACAAGCTTTAAGTAATAAAGGCTTCTTCAATGGTGCTAAATTTCGTAAATTGTTTAAGGCCATATCAAGATCAGCCAGCGTCAGTGTCTCCTCATCTGCCAACGCAACCTTTATATCTAAAGCTTGCGCTGCCTTTTTAAATGTCATGCTTTTATCAATATCTAATGAGCTATCCGTGTAGATAAGTATTGATAATAATGTCCGGCAGGCATATTTTACTTCAAATAAGCGCTTGGTAATCTTTTGATTGTGGCTAACAATGCCGAAAGCACGGTCTAAATGACTTAGCAATATCTTCTGCAAAATCCATTCAAATAAATTTTGTTTGTCATCTACTGACACCAACATATTCACATTGTGTCTGAAGACATTAAACTGTTCCGTACTTAACTGTCTTAATGCTGGCAATGCCATATCGATTAATGGCAATCTGAACTTTTCATTGATCTCGCCCTGTTCACTCGCTAATGTTTTTGTTAGCGTATAAACAGCTGGATCAGCATGCTCACTAAGATAGGTGAATTGATTCTCACGTTCTATCTCGTCTTCATTTAATAATACATAGTATATGGCTGCTCGCGCACCGTAGGGAATACTCAGTGCTTCGCGCAATGAGCTGGGCATGCCATCGACAATCTCTTTTGCATATTCAACATGCTCAGGACTGGGTCGGCCAACACCTTCTTGTGCCATTAATATACTAGCAGCCATCGCAGCTGCCGATGCACGACTCTCAGACTTGGCTGATTTTTGCTCTTCAGCTGTCGCTGTCGGCTTTATTTTCGCTTTACGTGCCACAGGATATTCACCATCCCAATTCGGCAGAATTTGTTTAATGCGAATTGATAAAGGCGGATGTGTTGCAAAGAAAGAAGCGAAGCTAGTTTCAAACCCACTACTAAATAAACAATGACTAATTTGCTCTGCCTTTGGATTTTCGATTAGCGAGCCATTTTCGCTTGCCCCAATTTGCATTAGTGCGTGCCCGATACCTTGAGGATTTCTAGTAAACTGAACGGCGGAGGCATCAGCTAGGTATTCACGTTGTCGACTAACCGCAGACTTAATCATATTGCCAAAAAAGGAACCGGCGTAACCGACGACTAGTAAACCAAATCCTAGTGCAGCTAAAGAACCAGCACTTTCTCTACTAGAGCGCCTACGATATCGCGAGCGAGAACCTAAACTAAGTATCACACGACCTATTAAACCAATCACCAGGATGCCATGCAAAATACCCATTAGACGAATATTAAGCCGCATATCACCATTAAGGATATGACTAAACTCATGGGCAATAACACCCTGTAATTCATCCCTGTCGAGTGTTTCGATTGCTCCTCGGGTAATACCAATGACAGCATCGCTACTGTTATAACCTGCGGCAAAGGCGTTAATGCCTCTCTCCTCGATGAAATACACTGGTGGCACGGGTGTGCCTGATGCGATTGCCATTTCAGCAACCACGTTTAATAACACTCGTTGCTTTGAGTCAGCATCGACAGAAGTAAGTAATTGCCCGCCTAGCATTTCTGCCACCTGTTCGCCACCACTCGACAAACTGGCCATTTTAGTCAAACTTGCACCGCTAATAATGATGATAACGACAGCAGAAATGAAACCGGACAGTTTCCAATCTGATGCTGACATATTCAAATTAATGGATAGCGTTTCGGTTTGTAAATAACCTAGGGTCATCATAATAATGATGTTAGTTAATACAACCAGTGAAATAACGGCCAATATAAATAGAAGAACTAAACGAAACGTTTTCTTTCTGGCATCATCCTGTGATTGAAAAAAATCCACGGTGATATATTAACTAAATTAAAATGATACTTTTGGTGCTTCTTGAATTTCTTCACTATTGGCAAATTCTAGTAATGTTGCATCCTTCCCATGACCAAAGGTAGTCGCAAACATTGTTTGCGGGAAAGACTGCTTATAGGTGTTATAAGCCATAACTTGATCGTTAAATGCCTGTCTTGCAAAGGCTACTTTGTTTTCCGTCGTGGTCAACTCTTCACTTAACTGCATCATGTTCTGATTGGCTTTGATATCAGGGTAGGCTTCCATCACCAGGTTGAATTTACCCATGGCACTGCCGAGTGTTGCTTCTGCTCCCATTAAATTAGTTATAGCAGAACCGCTTGATGGATCTTTTGCGGCGGCATCCAAAATCGAAGCAGCAGAATTACGGGCTTTCACGACTGCTTCAAGTGTTTCTCGTTCGTGCTTCATATAGCCCTTGGCTGTTTCGATAAGGTTGGGAATTAGATCGTAACGACGCTTTAGTTGAACCTCTATTTGAGAAAAGCCATTTTTAAATCTATTTTTAAGTCGAACTAATGTATTAAAAATATTGATGACATAAAACACCACCATCACTAGTACTGCCAACACGATCATCGTTGAAATTTCCATGCTATCCCCTCAATTATCACTAATTATATTCTATATATGGCCTAAACTGCTTTTTTTCAAGCTGAAGATAATAGTAAATCTTCTATATTATCAACCACATCTATCATCATCGCCTTAACAAGTTTTTGCCCTTTCTCTGACGTCGCCTTACGAGGATCACCGTATATGCCATTCGGTGCATAGTTCGCATTCTGTTTATCACTCGCACTAAAAGGACCCGGTATTTTTTCCGTGATCAAGCCTTTACCGGCTAAACTCATGTCCACTAAATTTGGGTACATCGCTAACATAATCGAAGTTTCTTCTTCATCAGCATGGCCACCACAACTTTCTTCTATACACTCTTTGCTAGCGTCTAAATAATTTGCCCCACTATAAACATTAATCAACCTGACGACGTGGTCAGTCAATGACTTTATAGCTTCACATATAGGATCAATAGTACTAATACCTGTATTTAAAATGACGATATTTTTTGCACCTGATTTTTTCATTGACTGTAATATAGATGCAATCATCGTCGTAAATGTTTCCTCATCCAAACTACATGAACCAGCATAATCGATAAAATGAGGATAAAAGCCGTAACTAACCGTTGGCCAGATTAAGACATTGTATTGATCCGCTAACTGATCACAGAGCCATTGGGCTTGTAGCAAGTCTGTCTGCATGGGTAAATGAGGACCATGTTCTTTGCACGCAGCACCGACAGGCAAAATAGCGACTGCATTATCAACCAAGCGCTCCCTTATAGAATTCCAGTGCATTGTCGCTATATAGTGCCCCATAGTTCTCTCTAGACTTGTTAGGTAATGCTAATACTATCACTAATGCATCAATCTGAACCAACAACACTAGCGCCTTAAATTACTCACAAGAGACTATTAACAAGTACTAACACGCTGTATTATTGAAAAATGCGATATATTTATTTCTATCTTATAACTATTTTCTTAGCTAACCCCAGCTTTGCAGACAATAGAAGTTTTGAAGATAAATTTAAGTCCTTACAATCAGACTGGGCGATTGCTCGATTTGATACCGACAAACAAAGCAAGCTCGAGGCATTTTTGAAGCTTCGCACTATCGCCATCGAACTTGTCAGTAAACATCCAAAACGTGCCGAGTCACTCATCTGGCTTGCTGTGATTAAAAATAACATTGCTGGCATCAATGCTGATGCCTCATCGCTTGAGATAGTCAGTGAATCGAGACGCCTACTTGAGCGCGCAAAAAAAATTGATCCGAAAGCGTTAAACGGCTATGCCTATATTGCTCTCGGTGGTTTGTACTATAGTTTACCGGGTTGGCCATGGTCTTTTGGTGATAATGAAAAAGCCGCATCTAATTTGCTAGCTGCACTTGAAATATCACCGAACGGCGTCGATGCGAATTATTTTTACGCAGACTACCTAATAAATACCAATCGTAGTAACGAAGCAAAACAATACCTAATTAAAGCACTTAATGCCGCACCACAGAAAAATCGCCCTATTGCTGATGAGGGTCGGCGGCAACAAGCAAGAATGGCACTTAATAAATTACAATAACAAATCGTTGCTACTGAGATTAGTTGAATTAACCCATGATAAAAAAACTAAGAATCTTAATCTCATTATTTATACTACTGCTGGTTTCTGTCTCAGCGGCCCTCACCAAGTTTCGAGTTACTTCATGGGAAAATACTCTGTGGGTCTATATTTATCCTATTAATGGTGATGGTAGTCAAACGACAACTCAATATATAAATTCTCTGTCAGAAAGAGACTTTATTTCAATTGAGAAATTTATAGAACGTGAAGTTAGCCAATATATTGACATTGATGTTAAGCCTGTTGAGCTTACCGTTGCACCTGAAATACATGAAATACCACCCACGCTCGATAAAAATAGAAATTTTCTAGATGTTGTTTGGTGGAGCTTAAACATGCGCTATTGGGCATGGACTCATAACTCACAACCTGGACCCGACCCTGACATACAAATTTATGTGCTTTACTTTAATCCCAATACTCACCCTCAGGTTGGTCACTCTCTTGGGCTGGAAAAAGGCCTAATAGGTGTTGTTCAAGCCTATTCAGGTCGCGCTAATGCACAATCAAACAACATCGTAATTGCTCACGAAATGTTACATACATTAGGTGCCAGTGATAAATATGACTTAAGAAATAATGCGCCACTATATCCTATCGGTTATGCCGAACCACAACTAAGTCCACTTTATCCGCAATCCAAAGCTGAGTTAATGGCTGGCAGAATTCCATTATCTAACAGTGAATATCGAATGCCACGCTCCTTTAATAACGTCGTTATTGGTCCGGCAACAGCTTTAGAAATTAATTGGCAGTAATTTTTTAAAAAATTTAAATTTTATTATTAACGAATTTTTTTAGATAGAATAATTTCAGATAATTCTTCTACAACCCGCATACAGCCTCATATTTAGCTTTTACATTGAGCTAATATTTATACCATAATATTTTCTCTATCTATTATTTCATTCTAAATATTGAACTATTTATAAATCTTTCAAGTATCTGGTATTTATAAAAATATAGCTGAAATTTAACTTTTTTGTTCCATCACTATTTTTATTCACAATTTCTACTGCATTGACTCATGTTAATTCATTATATATTCTCGACTCCCCTCTTGATGGTTAATTATTTATTGTCGTAATGATTGACAATTTATTAGGCATTAAATGGGACATGGAGATTTATTCTATAAGGAGATAGAAAAATGAAAGTAGCTATAATTGCTAAGGCACTAGCGTTTTTGCTAGTTATTATCCCAACAAGCCAGTTTGCTTATGCATCAGATGATGATCGCGATTCAGCAAGATTGTTATATACCGTACTAAACTCTGCAGAAAATAATAGTGTTGCCGGGTTTCGTATTAACGAAGGTGGAACACTAGAAGAATTACCTGGTTCTCCCTACCCAACCAATGGTTCAGGCTTAGGCCGTGTTATTGTTAATTTTAATGGCCTTGTCAAAAGTGAAGATGGTCGCTTCCTTTTTGCATTGAACATATCAAGTAATACGATCGCAGCATTTCGTGTAAGGAGAAATGGAAGTTTATCTCATGTACCGGGGAGTCCGTTTGAAACAGGTGGTCAATTCCCGTTAAGTATTGCGCTCACTGATGACATTCTTTATGTCGGTCACTTCCTTTCTCGGGACTATCGTGGCTTTAACATTAATAAACGCGGACAACTAAGTCCTATTCCTGAAGGAGTTGCTACTTTTGAAGCCACTGGTTCATTGCCTCTCGCGATTGGTTTCAATCCAGATGGTGACACTTTAGTTGCAGCGCGCACCTCTCTCGACCTGGTTACTTTCGGTCGTAATGCCATCGATACTTTTACCTTAGACGAAGATACTGGCTTGCTAACTGAAGCACCAGGCTCTCCATTTGTCACTACTGTAGCGGATAATAACTCGATGCCAATTGGTTTCGGCTTTAGTCCTACTGATGAAAACCAGCTTTTTGTATCTAACTCAGTGGATCTAAACCAAAATATCGCCACGATTTCCACCTATTTACTTGGTGAAAATGGTCAATTAGCTGAAATTCCTGATGGCATCGCTAACGCAGGTGGTCAAGCTGCAGCTTGTTGGGTTGATTTTACCAGCGATGGTCGCAATCTCTATTCCTCTAACACAAACAGTGACACTATTACGCATTTTAAAGTTAACACTGCTGGTAACCTCGAGATTGTCGAAGTTGTGCAAATTCCGAGTGGTGGCGTTGTTGGTGATGGTGAACCACTTGATATCATCGTGACTGCTGATGACGAGTACACCTATGTCGTTAACGGTCTGACTGCTGGGCTTGTTGCTTATGATGTTGGCGATGATGGGCGCCTTGCACTGCTTGATCAGAATCAACCATTGTTGTTACCTGAAGGCTCATTCCCATTTGGACTTGTCATCATTGGTGAAGAAGAAAATGATGACGATGACAAAGAAGACCGTAACTAATCACAATTAATCTTTAATCTCTATGTAGAAAGGGGGCCTAAGCCCCCTTTTTTATTACTTTATTTATCTTTTAGCTAACTACCCCTTAGGCATAAACTTATCTGCCTGCTCTTGCACACCCTCTGTGTTAAATATTGGCACCGAACAAGCTGTCGGGTTACATATATACATTGCTGCCCGACCTAGGTCTGGGTAATGACCTGGCTTTACATAATGAAGAATCTTACGCGGATCATGATAATTACGCGCTGTATCGAAAAGCTTCACTGCTAAGGGGTCATTCGCTTCGCCCACGACCGAAAACTCGACATAATTAGCCGTTACTGTTTCCAATGCTACTGCGTAATTACCAACAATTCGGCCTTCGCGTTCTAATATTTCATCAGAAACAACTGCTCGAAGTGCCCTTTCAGCGGCTTTTTCATATTCTTCATTTTTAATATAGCGACCTAATTGATAATAAAAACGTGCTGCCACACCATTATCCTGCAGTGGTTTTCTTCGTGCTGCTATTCCGTTGGTATCTTCCACAGTCGTCGCATAAAAACCACCTAACTTAGGATCTTCTAAGTGCTGTTTAGTCGCCTTAGCAAGTTTAACGGCTATCTCAATCCATTTTTTATTACCTGTTGCACGATGTAAACCTAACAGCGCAATACCAAACTCAGCCTGTGCTCTAAGAATTGGCCTTGGCTTGGCGTTAAGTAGATGTATCCGCGCTTCATTTTTTACCTTCTCCGTTTGAACAACCTGCAACAACCAACCTTCCGCTTGTAATCGTGTATTTACAATCGTATTAGCCGCTTTAGTAGCTCTGTTTAAGTATCTTTCTTCACCAGATGCTTCATACATTTCTACATAGCCCTTAATAACCCGGGCATTCAAATCTGTATACACTGTATGATCAATAACCGGCACGCCGAACTTCCGTCGTTCTGCATCTGTTTTCAACTCAAAATACTCAGCAGGTGACATGTCCTTTGGCAGTTCCTCAGACTCACCTTCCTGGCTGGTATAAAACGAACCTTGTTTAGTCATCATCCAGTCACGAAGATATTTATCAACCTCATCTGCAGCGGTAATAAATTTCTTATCCTTTGTGATCTGATATGCAGCAGCAAATGCCATTAACGCTGTCGCCTGAGCACCAGTACGCTTCTCAGTGATAGGTACCTTCCAGCCTTCTTCACCTGCAGAATAAAAACCACCCCATACATGATCCATTCTTTCTGCCATCGCATAGGCTGTTTTTACTGCTCGTTTTCTTGAAATACTATCCGCCTCGGTAAAGGCTCTAAAAAATAATTGCTCTATTCTTCCAAAGCCATTTATTTCTTTTAGCTCATCACCCCAGCCTGCATTCACGTCATCATAATCTTCGTCAAGACTTTTTCGTATGCCATCTCTAATAAAAGTTAACGCAGAAGTCTCTGGTTTCTCAGGTGCTGAATAAGGAGCTAATACATCAGCCTTAAGCTCACCCTTAGCATGCTGAGATATGAGCTTATCTAACACTGGGATAAAATTACGTGGTCGTCGGCTACCTCTTAACGCCAACACTTGCGTGCCGTTGGGATCTAGAAATATCGTTGCCGGCCATGCCCAGTCTGAATATCTTTCGCCCAGGTCTGGCCGGGCATTCGCATCAACTTGTATTGCTACAAAATTTTTATCAATACGATCGATAACAGGTTGCTGGCTATATGTTCCTTCTTCCATCCAATTACAGGCATAGCAAACCTCAATGCCTACATTCACAATGATCATCTTCTTTTCTTTCTTGGCTTGATCAAAGGCTTCTTTATTCCATTCTTGCCAAGCAATACTATCTCCAGTATATACTTGCGTACTAACAAATACGGTTAACAAGCTAATGATGCCTACACTTCTTTTTAAAATATCCATTTTCAACGTACTCCTCATTTCCATTTGATAATTTCACTTGTAATATTTTGTGTTAATTTTCTCAACCTAAATATATTCAGTGTTTATTATCGACTTCTAAACTAATCACAAGTTTCAAAATTGCTTTTGTAAATGTGATCGTTATTTAAAAACACTTACTGTTCAAACAATGCTTCTATCGTCGAAGTTGCCATTGCCTCTAGCACCTTTCGAGGATAATTAGCTCTTGCCATAACAACGACACCGGTAATCAATGCTGTTATTTGATTAGCAACGACGGCATTATCTTTTTTAAAGTTCTTTTCACCCCTTAACTGTCCCAAGGTCAAACGCTCTTCAATTCCTGCCGTTAGTTGTGTTAACGCACCATCTAGCAACCTTTGCGTTTCAGCATCATGTTGCTCATTTTCCATTACCGATAAGATCATCATGCAACCACCAGGCATTGACTCGTTAAAATTAAGGGAGATAGTTTCCCTTAACACTGTCTCAACACCTTCTCTTGCCGTTTTTGCTTCTGACAAGGCCGTGACGAAGCCGCTCAATATCACGGTGAAGTACCTCTTCAAGGCATGGGTAAATAGCTCACGCTTGTTACCAAATGCGTTATAGATGCTCGTTCTCTTCAAACCCATTGAATTTTCTAGCATTTGCATAGATGTCGCGGCAAAGCCGTTAGCCCAAAACAGCATCATTGCTTCATTTAGAGCCTCGTCTTCATTAAATGCTTTAGTTCTAGTCATAATAATCACACCCCTATGTAGTATATGTACATTATATACCAATCGGTACAAAATAGCTTGACGTGACTATAAACCACAGTTATATTGTAACCATTGGTTTGTACCAATCAGTACAGTTTAGGTTGATTTAGCAGTTTTAGCACTGCTGTAGAAGAGAGAGCGTCAAAAATGCTACCTGACAGTAGTCATTAGACAACAATTCCAACTACGAGACTTGTTTCCACTGCAATAAAAGCATTTATCTGTACGGGAAGAAAATAATCGTCATTAGCAATATCGTGACAAATGTTTATCTCTCAACGTCGAAGCATGATGCCTCGATAAATATAAAAAAGGATTTTTATAATGAACATTAGTAAATCAAAAATATTATCTACAATAGCGGCAACAACTCTCTCAGTTGTACTTTCTCTCTCAAGCGCCAGCGCATCAGATCGATTACCCACACACGAAGAATTACGCGATGCATTGCGTGATGTAGTTGGAACAGAAATTAATGGCGGTTCAGGTTTTCATTTCTATGCGGTTGTTGTTGACCGTGATGGCGTAGTACGACGAGTCGTTTTCTCTGGTGAGAACCGTGGCGACCAATTCCCAATTGCTCGTGCCGTGGTTGCCGCAAAAGCAAGTACGGTAAATGGATTAAGCCTAAGCAATTTTGTTGTTTCGACCTCGCAATTAACATCTGTTGTTCAAGCAAATGGGGTTTTCCAAGATCTTCAGGACGTTCCAAAGCTTAATGACGTTATCTATGAAGGCCCAGCTAGGTTATATGGGACAAAACGAGATCCAATGATTGGTCATATTGTTGGTGGTGCGACATCACTAGGTGGTGCCGTTGCACTCTACAACGACGATGGTGAGGTCATTGGTGGCTTAGGCATTGGTGGTGAATCACAACCTTGTGCAGACCATGTTGCCGTTTGGATCATGCGTGATAGATTTGGTTTAGATAATCTTGCTCCAGGTATTGGTGGTAGCCCAACAGGCGATGACAACATTATTCATGATTTAGATGAAAATGGTGTAAGTGCAAGTGGTCTCGGCACACCGGAATGTTCACCGCTTTCTACCGAACTTGCAGCACGACTACCATTCGACTTCCCTATTGGCCCTGAACTGGGTGCCTTTAATGCCGGTAGCCCACCTCTTTTAGGTGGCTCGGATGATGATGACCGTGATAACGATAGAGACGACGACTAATTAGTAATGGATAGACCTGGTATTAACAGTTCTGCTGTTAGTACCAGGCGTTTTAACGAGTGTTAAGTTGAAAAGTAAATCAAGGATGATGGTTCCCACGGATGGGTTTTAACACATCGAAATGAATTGCTTCAAGTATTCCTCTTATAAATCTTCATCAAATATTCTGGAACCAAGTTTGATTGATGAAGGTCCAATTTCAAGTGCAACAAACATAGTTGTATTTACTATAGTTTTATAATGTTGAATTTATAGTAAATACAACTTTCAAGAAATAATAACTTTTTAACGTATTTAGACAGGATGTCAAAATACATAACCGATAGCAGGCACAATATGGACGTTATCAGTGCGACAAATGCAGCATTACTTATCGAAGATAATGCATCAATAATACCCGGCGGATTTGGTAGTTGCGGACACCCTGATATTTTAACCACTGCAATTGAAAAACGCTTTCTAGCGACTGGTTCACCGCGCAATATCTCATTGCTATTTGCTTCCGGTGCGGGAGACAAACAAGGTATGGGGTTAGACAAACTCGCACATAAAGGACTCGTTCGAAAAGCAATTGGTGGGTTCTGGGGTCTTTGCCCCAAATTAACAACCATGGCATTAAACAACGAGGTGGAAGCGCATAACTGGCCACAAGGTGTGATTAGTAACCTTTTTCGGGAAATTGCTGCACAATCTCCAGGCGTTATTTCAAAAGTAGGTTTAGGTACATTTGTTGATCCGAAAAATGGTGGCGGCCTAATAAGCAAAGACAAAGGTCAAGCTCTTATCAATGAAATTACTATCAAAGACATAAACTATTTACATTACCCAATCCAACAAGTTGACATCGCCTTGCTCAGGGGCACGGTAAGTGATGAAGATGGTAACATCGCCTTTGATGATGAAGTCTCTTTTACAGATTCTCTTTCACAAGCACAGGCTGTCAAAAACTGCGGTGGAAAAGTTATATTTCAAGTTAAGCGTATTGTTAAAAATCACAGCATTTCACCAGAACTAGTTAAAGTACCCTGTTTTCTCGTTGACTACGTTGTGATTGCTGAAGATGACTCTCAACATCCCCAAACATATGGTCGTGCTATACTCGAAAGCGAATATACAGCTACAAATAGTAGCCCACGTCAGCAGCCTCTTGCTAAGCGTATTATTGCTAGCCGCGCTGCACTTGAACTTCAAAAGCACAAAACATCTAACGTAAATCTAGGTATCGGCATCCCTGCACTAGTGGGTGCTGAAATTGAAAAAAATAATCCTGACAAGCATGTCGTGACAGTAGAGTCTGGCGTTATAGGTGGGGTGCCAGAAGAAGGACTATCATTTGGCGCATCGAATAGTCCAATGGCAATTATTGAACAGTCTTCATTATTCAATTTTTATGATGGTGGTGGTATCGATGTTGCTTTTCTTGGTTTTGCTGAGGTAGACACAAACTGTAATGTCAATGTAAGTCGATTTGGTAGTCGTGCTCCTGGGGCAGGTGGTTTCATTAATATTTCTCAATCCGCAAAAAAAGTTGTCTTTTGTGGGACGTTAACTGCTGGTGGATTGGATTTATCATACCAAGATGATTTTATCGAAATCAATCAAGAAGGTTCTTTTAAGAAGTTTAAACATCAGGTAGAGCAAATAACCTTTTTTGGACATTCTCCAAAAAATGAATCTCGCGAAGTTTTATTCATTACAGAACGAGCAGTCTTTAGCATTCTTAAAGGGACTCTAACATTAGTTGAACTTGCTGCCGGCATTACTGTAGATGACATAACATCATTAGTCGATTGTGATTTTTCTGTTTCAAATGATTTAAGTGAAATGAAATTCAATATCTAAAAAGGAGGAAAACTATCTATGAGTACTATTTGGGAACACATGTAATCATTCTCTTACAAATTTAGTAAAAATTCTATTTTTAATGCTTTCAGAGAATTTGTTTTTCCTCAATGCACAGGATGTGCAGTATTAACATAATTAATAATTAAATGGATTTATCTTAGGAGACGATCATGAATATCAACGAAAACACAATTACTCTGATAGGTGGCGGAGCATCTGCACTATCTTTTATACATAAGTTCTTGCAGAAACACCCTCGCAATGCTAAAACCACGACAACTATTTATGTTGTTGAAAAACGGGCTGAATATGGCTCAGGTGCTGCTTACCACTCTGATTACAGCAGTAACATTATGAATACTAAAACCGGCTATATCACAGTACACCCTGAACTGCCTGGTGACTTTTCTAACTGGCTTAACAAAAATACAGAACTATGGCAGGATAAATTTCCTGACTACAACATTGATAACGATGGCTATGCACCTCGACCTTTATTTGGACTGTATCTTCAATCTTCCTTCAGTGAAGAAATTCGAAGTGCCATCGCTAAAAATGTACGCGTTGTTCAAGTTAACGCTGAAGCGACTGATGTCTCAAAAATAAATTCTTCATATGTCACCAAAACAAATTGTAATTTGGATATTACTTCTGATTTCGTTTTTTTATTGTGTGGTACATTACCTAGAATTAAGAAAGATTCACCTAAACAACCCGGAGCAATCATCAGTAACCCGTATCCAATTAACAAATTAGCCGCAAATATAAACCCAACTGAAGATGTCGCTATTATTGGCTCTAGATTAAGTGCAATTGACACGATCATTGGGCTAGTTGAGAATGGTCACAAGGGTAAAATCCGCATGTATTCCAGAAGCGGGTATTTTCCGTCAGTACGTGGTACACAGGGGCGCATTACTCCTGCTTTTCTCTCACCTTCTTACCTGTCTACATTAATTAGTAATATACATACAGTGCGTATCAATGATGTTATTGATCTGGTCAGAATGGAAATCGACACCTATTTTGCAAATAATCCTTCTCACCACCGTGAGGCATTGGTTATTCCACCGCCTCCAATTAGTGATTTTGCTGAATTTCTGAAAAAAGAAATTGAGCTCGCAAAGAAGCCTCGTGGTTGGCAAGCGGTGCTCTATTCTACTAATGTCGTTATTGATCAAATCTGGCATGCCCTACATGATGATGATAAAGAGCGTTTTCTATCTGAATTTTCTGCACCATATTTCTCATACCGTGTATCGATACCAAGGGAAAATGCCGAAAAAATCTTATCTTATGTGGAACAAGGTAAGTTAGAATTTATTACTGGGAATACAACTATCACTAAAAATGAAGATGGCTCACCTGTTATCTACTTAGCCAAAAATGGCATCAATAGTGCTACCGACTATGGTTATGTTATTTACGCGACCGGCAGCCCTAAATCTCCACAACAAAGTGATTCAGTATTACTGAATAACCTTATTAATAAGGGCTCTGTCACCATGCATCCACATGGAGGCTTAAACGTCACTCCTGATACTTATAAAATTATCTCTCGTACTGGCGACACTCAAAATGGGATGTACGCATTAGGTGAAATTACTGCTGGTACATTCCTGTTTACAAGTGCGCTTGATATCATTGCCAGGCATGCCGGTAATTGTGCCGACGTTTTCTATGATGAACACTTCCTAGAGCAGGTGCCTTCTATTGGGACTGAACAGATTTCTATATCATCAGCTGTCTAAAAGAATGAGCTATATAGAGTATTATTATTCTATATAGCTCTTCTTGATTTTAAAGAGATTTTGTAAATACAAATAATCCTGATACAACTAAGCCTGCCCCGATTAATCTTGTACTACTTACAGATTGCTGCAATACACCAAATAAGCCAAAGTGGTCAACAAATAGCGATGCAACCACTTGTCCGGCAACCACTGCTACGAGCATATTAGCGACACCCACCTTTGGAATTAACACTATTGTCGCGGTGATAAATGTCGCCCCTAACAATCCACCAATCCAAAGTCGTGTAGGAATATTTGTAAGTTGAGACAGCGAGGGGAATCCAGCTGTCGACGTTACTATCACTGCAGATAGTCCAATGACACCGATAGAGAATGAAATAAGTGCTGCCTGTAACGGATGTGACAATGTCTTGCCTAATTCTGAATTAACAGCACCTTGAAAGGCAAGTAGTCCTCCTGCAATGAAGGCAAGACTGATTACTAATAATTTACTCATGATTTAAACATCCTTGTTTCATATTAAATATAATTAACTCTAAATATTAATACATATTTTCCATTTTATGTATTGAACTATTATACCTTTATTTACTTGTTAATTCTTATATAACAATACTTACAATAAAAAAGGAGCCTTAGTCACGTCCTTGTGACTAAGGCTCCTAGCGTAGTTATATCGTCTCTCATCGATATATTTCTACACCTTCCACTTACCATCATCCACTGGCAATTAGTTTATTAACATCATCCAGCCCAAGGGCATTACCACCGACGCCCCACTGGCCACTTTTTATTTCATCGATTATTACCCATGTCACTTCTCTTATCTTTTCACTTGTTATATCTGTGACAATTTCGGTTATTCTTTCAATCAGTTCTGCTGATTGGCTTTGACTTAATTCATTTTCAAATACTTTAATTTGTACTAATGGCATAATATTATTCCTTTAATATTTTAACTTGCATTGAGTTTCTCAAGGTCACCAAGGCCTAAGCCATTTATCGCACCTGATTGAACTGGTGCTATTGCATCATTCACAGCGTCGGCACCAAAGCTTGTTCCAACTACTGTTCGTGCAGGTCGTGAACCTTTGGGTTGTTCAATCAATTTTAAAATTGCTTCGGCTACATCGTGTGGGTTTGGTCCATCCTTAGCTTCAAACATTGTCATAAACTGTTTAAACATTTCACCCGGTATTTGACCTACCTGACCATATTCAGATACACGGACAGTATCAACTGGCATGGTTGCACTGGCGTACATTTGAGTTGGGTAAGCACTAGGTTGAATCAATGAAACGTCTACGCCAAGTTGTGATACTTCATAACGTGTACTATCTGTGAGTGCTTCAACAGCAAACTTACTCGCCCCATACAATCCAAAAAATGGGAAAGTCACTCGACCTAGAATTGAACCAATATTTACAATTAGGCCATCTTTCTGTTCGCGTAATTGCGGAAGCACAGCACGTGTAACACGATGCACACCGATGACATTGACATCAAAGAGTGTGCTTGCCTGTTCGTCGGTAAAGGCTTCAGAAACACCTGCGTATGCAACACCCGCGTTATTAACTAACACGTCAATCTTGCCTTCATTATTGACGACAGTTGAGACAGCCTGGATGACAGATTTGTTATCTGTAACATCAAGCTCAATTACTTTAATTCCCTTCAACTCTAGTGCCGTTGCATGGGCGTTATTTCGTCCTTGTGGGTCTCGCATTGATGCGTAAACATTGTGACCAACCTGGGCTAGTGTTTCTGCAGTATCACGACCAAAACCAGTCGATGCACCTGTAATAAGTATTGTTTTAGACATAATCATTTCCTTTGAAGAGTTCTTAATTTAATCACCACAAAATTTCGTATAAATACTCAATATCTGTTAGCAACCACTTTATAGTGTAATAACAGCTACTTAACCAGATTGGTTAATAACCAGTGAAACACTAAATTGAAGGTTATACCTGAAATAGTAACTTGTCAAGAGTAGTTTAGAAGGTTATTATATGTGTAGGGGTAAATATATTCTGGAGAGAGTTTTATGCAAAGCGAAACACAACAAAGTGCTTTTTACATTGCTGATAACAAAGCCTTGGATTTTTTAAACAGTATTGCTGCGCCATCAGGGACTAACATCGAATGGCTATCTAGCGACTTAGATCTTGCCAGCTGGTTGCTCAATGCTAAATTAATTACAAATAAAGAATATGATCAGTATAAGACTAAATATGCTGGCCCAGCTGAGGGTGATATTGCTAGCCGTGCGAGAGTACTACGTGAATGGTTTAGACAATTCATCATTGATCATGCTGGAAAAGCATTGCCTACATTATCAATGAGCGATGTGAAGCCCATTAATACACTTCTATCGCAAGATAACCATTTTTTACAAATTATAAATGATTCGAGTCAAATGGATAGCGAGGCTATTAACAGCAATGAACTTCAACTGATCAAACAAAGACGCTGGGATTCACAAAGTGATCTATTACTACCTATTGCTGAAGTTATGGCTGACTTAATTTGTAATAGTGATTTTGAATTTATAAAAAACTGTGAAGGTCCAACTTGTACGCTTTGGTTTTATGACGTCAGCAAGAATCGTTCAAGACGTTGGTGTAGCATGTCGGTGTGTGGAAACCGTGCTAAAGCGGCAGCACATAGGGCTAAACTGAAACAAGCCAAGACTCACTGATTATGGCGTGCTCTATTGCGAACCTAATTTATAATCTATTCGAAATACTCTGTTCTTAATTAGAAACTAATCAAGAACAGAGTTTAATACTATTATTGAAGAGTCTTAGGGAGCTTATTTCTTTTCTTCTTCCACTTTCTCTTGTTCAATTTCATAGGCGTCATTCTTGCCTTTCCATTCTTTTAGTTCAGCTTCTTTACGGAATTCAAGAATTTCTTTACGTTCTTCCATACGTTTATTGTAAGCACCATCTTTCTCATCAATGCTCTTGTCACCATAAAAGACCTGCAGCATTAATTTAAAGCCAAATTGTACTAAGGCCACATCATCATTTTCAAATGATTTAATAGTGTCGGCATCAACATTATAATTATTAGCAAAACCTTCACTTAATACAAAACGACGGAAGCGGTCAACGTCGTAACTGGCCATAAAGAACATCTGCAAGCTCATGTCAGAAAGACTACCAATTGATGGACCACCAGAACGTTTTTTCAGAATAATACGGTACCAGTCACGATTAATATCATCATATTCAACCACGCCTTGCTGCTTGCGATATTCAGCAATCGTAATCTCATTCTTCTCATCATGGCCTTTACAGTGACCTTCTCTGACGACAAAGTGATGTTGTTCATCTTCTTTCTCGTCTTTCTTCTTCATGTTCATTAATCCAACCGGATAATAACGGCATGCTGTTGGGCGATCTTCATAAACACTACAACCTTCACCTTCAACCATCAGTTTGCAGGCGGGTGATTCGTCCATTGTTTTCAATTTTACAGATGGCATGCCATGGCCATCCATTGTGTCTGGGACGGTATATTCTTTTAAAAATTCAGTGGATGTCATGCCTAAGTTTGTTTTCAGGCGAATGATGTCATAAGGAGTTAATTGAATACTGGATTGCTTACAACAGGCATTGAAACATGAAATACCGGGGTAACATTTAAAACTTATTTTGGTATCTTGATCCAGTAACTCAGGGACAAGCGGTGAACCAAAGGGTAATTCGTTAATATCGTCAGTCATGTTCGTGCCTCTTGGGGTTTCCCCCATACATCATTAAAAATTACGGGTTGTAAATCTATTGCTAAAAAGAGCGGCTGATCATGCCCTGTTTAGCAATAAACTTGCAACTATTTAAACGGTTAAAACCTTAGTTTTTCTAACCTATTGCTAAGAAAGAAAAATCCGGATGCCATTGCTGGCACCCGGACTTATCACAAGCGATTGCTTAAGTAATTGCTTACTTGAACAATTTAGATTTGTCGACCAAATCAACGTGGGCACGTTTGAAACATGTCCATTGCTTGCTTTCTTTGTCGTAAATTGAGTTCACGAAACAATGCCAGTTTTCTTCGTCGACAAAGTTCTTGTCTGTACGGTAGTAGAAACCTGGGTAACGTGATTCTTGACGGAACTCAATGTGCTTCAGATGTGCTTCAGCAGTCAGGATGCGATGGTAGTTTTCCCATGCACGAAGTAATTCGTGAAGGTCTTTCGCACGCATCACAGCAGCGTCTTCTTTGAGCATGTCTAGTTTTTCACCAGCAATGCGCATCATGTCAGCATTAGTTTGGTAGTAAGTGGCAACACCAGCTACGTACTCATCCATAATTTTCTGCAAACGGAATTGCAGCATTTTTGGAGTGATGTAGTTAGGGTTAACATCAATCGCAGTTGAGTAATCCTTGAATTCCAAGAATGTTTTAACTGGTTTGTAGATGTCTTCAACCAACTGTTCTACAGATGTATCAAGCTCTGGTTTGAAGTCTTTATTGTCTAAGCAGTACTTAACCATAGACTTCGCACACATACGACCTTCAGCATGTGAACCTGAAGAGAATTTGTGGCCAGAAGCACCAACACCATCACCAGCTGTGAACAAACCACCAACAGTAGTCATACCGCGGTAGCCCCAGTTCCAACCTGAAGGTAGGTGATCAGGTACGCCAGCTTCTGTTTCTTCTGTTGGCGCGCCAACATCAGTAGGACCAGAAACCCAAATACCACAACAGCCTGAATGTGAACCTAATAGGTATGGTTCGGTAGGCATTAACTCAGAGTTTTTCAGCTCTGGCTCAATGTTCTCACCAACCCAGATACCACACTGGCCAACACACATATCAAGGAAATCTTCCCATGCTTCAGCTTCAAGATGCTTAACTTCACGTGGTGTTAATGTTTCACGTAAGTTGCCAAGCGCAGTCACTGTGTCCATCCAGATAGGACCGCGACCTTCTTTCATTTCTTTAAGCATTAAGTGGTTACGCAAACAAGAAGCAGGAACAGCAGCCTGACCGTAAGGAGGGTAGTCGTTCAACATTTCTTTGTTGCGGTCCATGTAAACTTCGCCAACAGCATTTGTTGCTTTAGCTTTGAATAACAGGAACCATGCGCCAACAGGACCGTAACCGTCTTTGAAACGAGTAGGAACGAAGCGGTTTTCCATCAATGTTAGCTCGGCGCCGGCTTCAGCAGCCATCGCGTATGTTGAGCCAGCATTCCAGACTGGGTACCAAGCACGACCTGTGCCTTCACCAACTGAACGAGGACGGAAAATGTTTACACAACCACCAGCGGCTAACAAGATAGCTTTAGCAGTATAAACAACAACTTTGTTGTCACGTGTTGAGAAACCAACGGCACCAGCAACACGACTAGGATCGTTCTTATCATTAATTAATTTAACGATGAAGATACGTTCTTCGATGCGTTCCATACCCAGTGCTTTCTTTGCAGCTTCTGCAACGATCCACTTGTATGACTCACCGTTAATCATAATCTGCCATTTACCTGAACGCACTGGCTTACCGCCATCAGCGAGAGATGTCATGCCTTTAGAACCGTCGAAACGTTCGCCGTTTTCGTCAGTTTTCCAAATTGGCAGACCCCATTCTTCGAACAAGTGAACAGATTCGTCTACGTGGCGACCAACATCATATGCTAAGTCATCACGTGTAATACCCATCAGGTCGTTAGAAACCATGCGAGCGTAGTCAGCAGGATCCTGTTCTGAACCAATGTAAGTGTTAATAGCAGACAAGCCCTGAGCAACAGCACCTGAACGGTCCATTGCAGCTTTATCAACTAATTTGATGCGAAGGTCTGTGCCTTCAGCCCAGCGCATGATTTCATAACCTGTACCACAACAGGCCATGCCACCGCCGATAAGAAGAATGTCTACTTCTTCTTCAACAACTTCTGGATTACCAAATTCTCCAGCCATTTTAATATCCTCTTTCTAAATTCTGCTATTAAAGCTTAATAAGTTCGCTACGATCGCCGGCACGGTAACCGTTGTGCTGCACGAAGAAGCCATTGTCTTCAATCTTGCTCATGTCAGCTTCTGGCTTGCCACCGAAAGGATCGATAGAACCTTCTGGAGTTGTGCGGATCGGGAACTTGAAGCGCTTCATGTTGCCGTTACGGAACTTGATAGTCCACATAATTGAGTCTGTACCACGTAAAGGCTGTACTGAACCGCCAAGTGGAACAACGTCAGCGTAGTGACGACATTCAATAGCATTTTGAGGGCAGATCTTAACGCAGGAATAACATTCCCAACACTGTTCTGGCTCTTGGTTGAAAGCGCGCATTGCGTGACCAGTTTCTGAGCCGTCCATATCTAGCTTCATCAGGTCATGCGGGCAGATGTACATGCAAGCGGTCTTATCTTGACCCTTACAGCCATCACATTTATCTGTACGTACAAATGTAGGCATGTTTTTCTCCTAGGTTTATTTCTTTTTTAAACTGCAGTTAATATTCACTCTGATCTGCGCAGTACTCAATCAGAGCGCTCGAGACAAAATCTTATTTTGCGGAATGTCCGCTCATTTCAATTTTTACATTTTCTTCGTCACTCAATGATGCGTAATGTGCGCGCAAGATTTTGAGTACTTCAGGACGAGAGAATTTATCAGAGACGTCTTCACCTTCTGATAATGATTTACGTAACTTAGTACCCGACAACAAGATGCGGTCGCCGGCTTCATGTGGACATGTCTTCATTGAAGCCATGGCATCACACTTGTTACACCAGAAGGTCCAGTCAATTTTCAGCGCTTTAGTTTCTAACGCATCAGCTGGAATTTCGTCGAAGATATCGTGTGCATCAAATGGACCGTAGTAGTCACTAACGCCAGCATGGTCACGACCAACAATCTGATGTGAACATCCGTAGTTTTGACGGAACAAAGCATGTAGCAGCGCTTCACGTGGACCCGCGTAGCGCATATCTAACGGGTAGCCCGCTTGAATGATGGTGTTATCAACAAAGTAGTTTTCACACAGCGTACCAATTGCATTGGCACGGACATCAGCAGGAATATCACCTGGCTTTAATTTACCAAGTAATGAATGAATCATCACGCCATCACAAATTTCAATTGCGATTTTAGCTAAGTATTCGTGTGAACGATGCATTGGGTTACGAGTTTGGAAACAAGCGATTGTTGACCAGCCGCGCTTATCAAATTCGGCACGTGTTTCAGCAGGTGTTTTGAATAACTCGCCGTATTCGTCTTTGAAGTTACCAGTGGTGAGTACTTTGATTGGGCCCGCAAGGTTAACCGCACCTTGTTCCATGACCATTTTCACGCCAGGGTGGTCAATCTCAGTGGTCTTGTAGACCTGCATGCACTCATGTTCTTTGTCGATGGCGTATTTTTCAGTGATGACCATTGTCGCAACAATTTCATCAGTCTCATCGTTGACTAGCGCAACTTCGTCGCCGTCTTTAATCCCGCCAGCCGTTGCATCATCCGCAGAAAGCGTGACAGGAATCGGCCAAAACAGGCCATTGGCCATTTTGTAGCCGTCACATACGCCTTTCCAGTCAGAATGGGTCATGAAACCGGTCAGTGGTGTGAAACCACCGATACCCATCATGATCACGTCACCAAATTCACGAGAAGTAATGCGAACTTGCGGTAAAGAAGCCGCTTTTGTCTTTTCAGCAGCAAGGGCATCACCCTCAAGCAGTAACGGTTTTAGCTCACCGCCACCATGTGGATTCACTAACTTTGACATGCGTATACCTATATCTGTTTGTAATTTATAGTATTTTTCTAAATTCTTGCTGCGCGTCCTATATCCTAGTTGTCGCGCTAGCGGCGCCAATAAACATTTAATCTATTGACGAGGAAGGCTACCTTAATCCTTTGTGTACTAGAGTCCAAACAGTTTTATCTGTTCATACTATAAGTACGATTTATTGTGATTAAATTGGTTATTTTATAGGCAATAAAAAGCCAAAAACCGACTGTATAACTAGGTTATGGCAACCTTAGTTTTGCGATCACAAACAAAGGCTTAGCTGGCGGCATTAATGTAATAAAGAGATTGATATTGAATCGCATTTGGCTGTGCAATACAGGCCTGTCGACACTGCCCACAACCGACACAATTTTGGCGGTTTATGGTTGGTCGAACCCCATCAAAAACCAGCGTATTGGGTATCGGGCAAATGCCCTCACAGGCACCGCATTCTGGTCCCTGATATGGCAGGCAGTAATCCGTACGCAAATCTGTTTTCGCCAGCCTAGGAATGGCCTCAAAGCCTTCCTCAACCTCCTCTGGGGCGGCTAAGGCTTTTGGCTCACAAGCCGTGAGGCAAGGCCAGTCCTGGCACAAAAGACAGCTATTGTGCTGCAAATCCAGTGCAGGGGTACCGACAACATCGACGCCATAACTCTGTGGCAAAGCAAAAATCAGTTTTTGTGGACAGACTTCAATACACGCATTACAGCGAGTACAGGCCAACACAAACTCCAACTCGGCTTTGGCCCAGGGTGGTCGTATCCATTGCGCGGCGCGCGCCTCGAGCTGAGCAGCGGCTTTATCCACCACATGCTCTCCAGCTTTGGCCGCAGCCTTACGAAAAAACGTACGCCGGCTATTATCCATCTTTTTTTTATCGCTCAATGTGTTTACCAGACTATCGGCTTGCCAGTATCAGGCATATTGGCATGGCAATCACCACAAGGTCGTTTGCTGGCTTTAATTTCGGCATGCAGCGTACCATCAGGATCAAATCCTTTCGGTAAGTTATGAGCAATGCCGCGGTGACAATCAATACAGGTTAAGCCATCTGTAATCGCACGGGCATGTTTACGCTGCGAACGTTCCGTTTGTCTATTGAGTTTCATGAACTCATTGGCGTGACAGTTTCGACACTCGCGCGAATCAGTTTCTTTCATGCTTTGCCAAACATGCTCGGCGAGTTCTAAGCGCTTGGCTTCAAATTTTTCTGGCGTGTCTATCGAACCAATGACTTTATGATAGAGCTCATTAGTAGCGCCAATTTTTCGTACGACTTTATAACTCCATTCTTTAGGGACATGGCAATCCGGGCAAGTAGCTCGCACACCCGTACGATTCTCATAATGCACAGTCGTTTTATATTCCTGATAAACATTATTGCGCATTTCGTGGCAACTAATGCAAAAGCCTTCGGTGTTAGTCAGCTCCATGCTGGTATTAAAACCGCCCCAAAATATAATTCCCATGGTAAACATCACAACGATAAAAATAACCGGGCTATGGCTGGCGTATTTACACATCCAGTCACGCAAGCGTTGGCGGCGGGTTCGGTTTTGTTTATCTACTGTTTGGTTCATTACAACACCCCACTACATGCGCATAATCATAGGTTGCACCAACAACCATAAATTAAACGCGGTGACACAAGTAATAAAAATAATTCCTGGTACTAAATAGTATCGTCGCCATGAAGCTTGATCATTAATCGCATCAAGACTGCGGCGTTGTAACACCTGCAGCGCTAACCAAAAACCAAACACCATTAACCCTGCCTGCAAGGCGTAAAGCACTTGTTCAGACAACAGCGGATTCATGTGCCGCATGTGTAATTCCTGACTACTTAGCGGTAACACGTCACGGCCTAATGGGTTCAGTAACACATCGGTAAAACCTCGACTTTCACGAATCAAATGATTGAGGTTGTGTGCAATGTGATAAACGAACGCCAATGGTAACGACACGAATGCTAGCCTGGAAAATAATTGTTTAAAATCTATTTTTACAGGCATTAATACTTGTGTGATTTTTATCAATAATGCGTATAACACAATAGGGATAACAAACACGATCAACATTCCTAAACTGAAACTCCAGATAAGCTGGCCAGAGTCACCAATCAATTGTGCAAAGCGTGACAAACCTTGTTCCCAAAATTCCATCATAGTGATGCCATGAAACGTGGTCAGTCCCAATAACCCAAGCATGAACCAAGCTTCGTCCCAATGTGGCCGGGCGTGTTGAATCGCTTCAGCGGCCGGGCTACGCAGTCGCCAACCAACATTGTCGTGCGGACAACTCATGGTGCAGGCTGAACAAGACGTGCAATAAGTGCTTTGGGTTAAACTGCCCATCACTAAATGGGTCGGACAAGGTTCAATTGAATCAGTGCCGTAATAACACTCGAGTGTTTTACAATCGGCACAAGTCTTTTGCTGGCGTGGCCGTAACTCCACCATCGATACTTGCGCATAAAAGCCAACGGTACGACCCACCGGGCAAACGTGTTTACAAAAAGCCTTGCCTTCAAACACCGCCATGTAAATCGTTGCCAACACAATCATGACTAACGACAATACTGCTGTGGCATAGGGATTTGTGGTCACCCCCACACCAAGTTCCAGCCACGTTAACCCAATAAACATAATTAACGCCGGCCAGACATTGCGCCACATTTTTGGTACGCGTAAACCTAAACTGGTTGATGCATCAGCACGTTTCCATAAACGACGCTTGACTAACCAGCCAGCCAGAGTATCCCATGGACAAACGGCACACCACGCTGAACCTAAAAAGAACACGGTGATAATTAACCCCGCCCACCAGACTGTCCAAGTTAAGGTGGTAGCTAAATTTCTTTCCGGTATAGGCGTGCCAAATAAACCGGCAGCAATGACAGTAAGAAACAATGCCACTGAAATAAATTTCAATATCAACAGTGGCCATGGGCTGGATGAGAACAAACGCGCTAATTGCCCGAATACTGGCACTCGCTCTATATTAAGAAAAGCATGCCCTGCTGAGGCATTAGGTAAACGCATCAAAGTCCACATCACTGCCAGCGACATGCAGGCGATCGCAAGCCATAGCCAACTATCCGGCAAGCCGGGATGCGTCATCGTCATTGTTGGTGTGCGCGTTGTGCTTTAAGACTAAAGCGACGCTTGCGTTGCAAGACGTTCACTAACACCAGTACCGTAATCAAAATTAAAACCGTAAAACCAATTGGGCCAACCGGGAACGGTTCACCAATACGTAAGGGAAAATCAATCGTATAAGGCTCACCACCTGATTCAAACTCAGCGGTGATAATGTAGTCGCCTTCATTTTTAAACACAAAACCTTGGCGATACACGCTGTCATCAATATCCTGCACACCTAATGTTTCCTGGGCTTTGGCAAACCAACTATCATCACGGACTTTAAACGTGACCTTGCCATCAAACGGCAAGCCATTATCAATGCGTGAGGCATAGAGATTAACTCGACCTTGATCATTAGGCTTCGGGAAAGCAGGAAAAGCCATATAGGTGACATAAAATTCACCAATTTGGGTTTCAATCTGAAGACTCGGTGGCGTGTTCGAGTCTGCACCCAAACTATAAGCCGGCCGGCCAAGTACATGATGTGCTAAAGCAGGTATAGCAAAGATCAACATTAAAACAAAAAGTGTGGCTGTCTTTAATTTCAGCATTTTATAAAATATATCTCTGTAAAAAATATTATTAGTAACTACGTCGACGTGCAGCAACACCGTGTTTGGCAACAGTGCCTTCGCTACGCCTGACAATTCGAATAGGCAAACTAGGTTCCGGACATACTTCCACACACTGACCACAACCCACACACCCTTCTTGCACTGCCGGTTTGTAAATATTGGCAAATTCAAAATCAATAGCATCTTCACCCAGTGGGCAAATGGTGACACAGGCGCCGCAAATACCTTCATCTACCCAGGGATAACAGGCCGCACGATCAATCTGTGCAATTCCCATGTCGACTTCACGTACCGGGGTTTTAGTTAATGCATCCGTCGGGCACACATCCATGCATTTGTTGCACAAGATACAGGCTTTTTTAGCGGGATTAATATAAGGCAGATTTAACTCACTACCGCCTTCCCGTTGTTTAAATTCAACACAACGCGGCGGACAGACTTCACCGCATAATCCGCAGCCAATGCAAGCACGGGCAAAATCATCAGCATCCGCTAATGCACCGGGCAGTGGAATATGTTCATGATCAGCCGCATATACTGCCGGTGCTAATAGTCTCGCCAATCCATAAGGGATGGATGCCGCCACGCCTAGCGCGGTGTAGGCGCCAACGGTTTGCATGAAGCGACGGCGTCTCACTTTTCGTTGTCCTTTGCAGACTGTTTGTTACGATAAGCATGACCAAGGTGACCAGGACCTTGATAAGGCTGGTCTTGAATTTGAATACTAAACTTCAACGCATCAGTTGGACAAACAGCAATGCAGGCGGTGCAGTTATTACATTCCTGACCAAAACCATCTTGCAGTGGATCAAGACCAAACTCACACACGACATTACATTTTTTACAATCATTACACTGACTAACTACCCGTTGAATTCGTAACAGGCGGTAACGACCTAACAGTGAATACAAAGCACCACCGGGACAGATGTATCGACAGAAACCACGACGAGCAACGAGTAAATCAAATAAAATAGTCAGGATAAAAAATACGGCACCCGTACCTAATGCGCCTTGCGCAATCGCATAGTAAAGTTCACGACCAATAATAGCAGGCGGATAAATGGCTGCAGTCACCACACTACCTAATAACATTGACGCGATTAAGCCAACGACCAACACTAAATATTTAAGCCGTTTATCATAGGTTTTATCACCCAGTGGTACGCCAGCACGGCGCATCCACGCCGCTAACGTATCATTAAGTTCATAAATAAATGTTGCAGGACAGATCCAGCCACAGAACACACGACCTAACAATACCGTGACGATAACGGGTATCAATGCCGTTAAAATAAATGGCCAATAAAAAGTGAGTGATGCTGATACTTGACTAACCACTGATAACGGATCACTTAATTGAATATTAAATAATGACCCTGACCAGGTTGTGCCTTTAATCGCATCAAGATCATGTTCTGGATCTTTGACAAAAGGATTGGTTAGCCATTCCATAGCGTCATAAATTGTTTTTTCAGACGGCAATAATAAATCATAAGCATGTGCAGCAACGAAACTTTGATAAACATGAATGAATGGCAACAATATCAACATTGCAAAAATTATCGTTAACACCACCCAGCGCAATTTATTAAGGTGTCTTAACTTAGAAGAATTTGCAGCAACTTTTGCCATGGTTAAACTCGTTTCTGTGTATGACTAGGGATAATGCGAATCGCTTGCGGTATTTGGATGCAGGAACGTTCACACAAACCGCAACCAACACAATCTTTTAAGACATGTGGCTGTTCCAAACGACCAATCCGTATTGCCACATCAGCGAGTGGGCAAGCGCGATAACAGACACCGCAGGTCTTCCCTTGCCATGATAAACATAAGGATCGATCAACACGGGCTTTACCCATTTGAATATTTTCGAGAATCGCATCGGCTTCGCGTGGCACCGATTTAATCGCACCCGTTGGACAAACGTCACCGCACTTCATGCATAAAATACAGGCTTGTTCGCGCGGCACAATATAAGGTGTGTCGATTGAACTGATACCATTTTCAGTACCCAGGTACTTTATGCAACGGTTAGGGCACACTTCACCGCATTTACCGCAACGAATACAAGTGGCCAGAAAATCAGTTTCATCTTTCGAACCTGGCGGCCGCAAAAAACGAAAAGATGGTTGATTAGATGCCTGTAACACAGGCGACATCGCCAATGCAGCGGCGGTAGCCGCTAACGACTTAATGAAATTCCTACGTTGCATGTCCTACCCCTGCCGGCACCCCTCGCTCATAAAGGGGCCGACAATTTTGGTGAAGGTTTAAACCTTTTCAATCCGACAAGCGAGTTTCTTGAAATCCACCTGTCCCGAAACGATATCCCAAACACGTGATGACACACCGTTCACCAACCATTTGTTCTTCTTCGGATCGGCACTGTCAGCAACCGACAAGTTCCAGGGACTGAACATGTAACCGCGCGGCACACTATTACGTGCAGGTTTTACCAAGCTCTTAGTACCGACTTGTGCTTTGGCTTCGTAAGAGCCGCGGCGAGTCACTAAACGCACTTTGTCACCGTCTTTAATGCCCAGTTCTTTGGCATCTTCAACGTGCATTTCGACGTACATTTCCGGTACTAATCGACGCGTGGTTGGGCTGCGATTCGATTTCGCGGTATGGAAGTGTTCGTACACAACACCCAGTCCTAACCAGAAGGGGAATTTATCTTTAGCGACTTTGTCCCATGTTTGACCACGTTCTTTCTCATCTGGCATGTCAGGTGTTAAACCCATGTCGCGTGCTTGTTTCAGTAACGGAATATTATCGATGGTGTAAACACCCTCTTTGTCACCGAACTCCATTAATTTCTTGGTGATCTCTTCGCGCTGTGAGTAATCTTGTAAACACAGTTTCATGTGAACTTTGCCATCTTTGGTGCGGAAGTAACCATAAGGCTTACCTTTCCACTGACCTTCCTGCAGCATGAAACGACGTTTAGTACCACCGTTTTTGGCAATTTCATAAGTCGGTGCTGGCCATTGAATACCGCGTTGGTCTCGCAACTGCTCATAAGGCGTTTTGCCATCGAGTTTTTCCACTTCAAGCAAGCCAGTTAAATCAGTATCGGTGCCTTCTGATGCTGCACACACGGCGCGGAAGATTTCTTGTGCATCATAGAAACCATCTTCTTTACGTTTCCAGGGGAAGATCTTGTCCGCATCAAGCCCTAACAAATGTGCAATCTCTTTACCTTTGTCGATCACCATGTCCATATCTGGACGACAACCTCCCGGGGCATCAGCGGCTTTTTCAACTCGATTGATACGGCGTTCCGAACTAATATAGGTACCGTCTACCTCACCCCATGTTGCGGCCGGGAAGATAACATCGGCGTACAAATTGTTAGGAGCATGACGATAAATTTCCTGCACCACATTAAAGGTCTTGCTCATGGCCGGACGAACTAACTTATGTTGGTCAGGCAAATCAATGTGGGTAGCGTAAACAAAGAACATCGCTTTCACATCATCTTTCAATGCGCGTTCCATCATGCCAATGGCATAACCGGGGTTCTTAGCTTTCATTGCCGTAATCAAATTAGCTTCTGGTACATTCCAGTGACGCGCCATGTGTTTACGATGCAAAGTATTTTTCAACGGTTGGTTGAATGGCAAACGGCCCGTTAAGCCACCGGTGAAACGCTCACCCATCGCATTCGGTTGACCGGTCATTGAGAATGGGCCACAACCAGGTTTGGCCAAGTTACCGGTTAAGGTTAACAAGTTAATAATCGAGATAACGTTGTGTTGTCCATGAATGTGTTGGTTATAACCAATACCCCACATGATGATGACACCACCATAACCTTCGCCTGACTGTTTACCTTTACTACGTGCTAAGCGTTTGCGCGTTGCATCAGCAAACATACCGGCGATTTTGCGAATCAGTTCAGGGGGTACTTCGTGGTTTGGACCACCCATGCGATCTTGTACTTGTTCAGGGCTGTAATCGTTTAACACACCTTGGGTGTATTCTTCCCAGCCAGTGGCATGTGCTTTAATGAAATCCCAGTCAATCACATCTTTATGATCTTTTAAGAGCACATGTGCAATCGCGTTTAAGAAACTGATGTCACCATTAAGAATCGGCACATGCACAGAATTATCAGGATTAATATCACTGTAACCTTTAGCAGTACCGGTGTAACGCGGATCAATCACAACGGTTGGGATGTCCATTTTCTTTTTATGGTCGGCAATACGCCAGAAAATAATGGGATGTGCTTCGCGAGCGTTATGACCAAAGTGCATGATCATGTCGGCGAGTTCAATATCTTCATAGGCCAGCGGCGGTGTATCGGAACCGAGTGTGGCAAAATAACCGGTTACTGCTGAGGTCATACACATACGTGCATTCGCTTCGATAGTGTTAGAACCCAACACGCCTTTCATAAATAAATTTTCTAAGTACTGGCCTTCCATCGTTAGCTGACCAGAACCATACAAGGCAATTGAGTTGCCAGTATATTTCTTCGCAAAGTGGGCAATCTTATGCGCGGTCATGTCAGAGGCTTTTTGGTACTCAACACGAACGAAGTGTTCTTCGTCGAATGAGCCTTTGGTCTTACTGATGTACTCCATGTCACCATGGCCAGGCTTATTCCACTCTTCCCACACGTCTTTGCGCACGTAGGCATCGCCTTCCATACGGTCAACGTAAATTGGTTCGGCGGCGGTTAAACCTTTAATGCATTGCAGGCCATAGTTGGTGGGGTGATCTTTATCAGGGCGCATGGAAACAATTTTTCCATTCTCTGCCTGAATAATCGTGCCACAGCCAACACCACAGTATGGGCATTGCGCAATCGCAGTTTTCTTTGATGGCGCAACTTTATCGGGTGAAGCGGGTGCGGCTTCAAGTTCGGGGTTGGCACCCACCAACAAACTACCGCCAGCTGCCGTGCCTGTGATGAACGCGCTGCCTTTAAGGAAGTCGCGGCGACTCATCTTGATACGTTTCATAACCTATCTCCTAATGTTCTATTTAGCTTACTTGCTCAATTTATTTAATTATTTACTTGGCACGGTGCGCAAGTAAGCAATGATATCTTCAATCTCTGTGCTACTTAGGTCGGCCATCGCCTCTGGGCCTGCAAAGCCATACATACGTGTATTGGATCGACCTTCTTTAATCGTGGTGCGAATAAAACCATCACTGACTTTGCTTAAGAAACCGGCTTTACCAATTGCGGTACCAGTACCCCCTGCAGCATAGCCATCTCCGTTAGTGCCATGGCATGACAAACATATTTGGTCATACATGACTTTACCGGTAGTAACGTTTCCGGTTGACGCAGGCTGTGCATCAATCGCTGCTGAACGATCGGGTAAGGTGGCAAAACTTCTTAAATACGCAACCATGGATTCAATTTTTTCTTTACCCAAATGCGCGAACGGTGGCATGCCGGTATTAATACGACCATCACGAATAGTGGAGAGCAAAAATTTATTGGATGAGACGCTTAACAATTCTTTATTAGTTAAGGACGGCGCAAAGCCTGGTTTACCAATCGCATCTGGTTGATGACAGAACACACAGTTCTGCGCATACAATTCTTTGCCTTGTGCGGCCAGTGCAGGGTTAATCACCACCGGTTGAGTGGCGACGGCTTTAGGCGCCGCTTTTTCTGCAGGTGATTTAGTGGCGGAGGGCGTACTGCCCGTGTCACAAGCTGTTAGTGATAAAAGTATGGGAAATAGCGCCCAGGTAGAATGAAACTTAATCATGATGTCCCTCGAGTTTTATTATAATGAGAATCCATGTACTACATCCTAAAACCAGATGCAGTGACTAACCTTGATGTAGATCAAAACTATATCAAAATACTCTAATATTCTTTTTTCGAGATATAAACCCGGACGGGCTTATTGAGATTAAGCCGCGATTGCTTCTAATGCGTCGATATCAAGCAAGGTAATATCTTTGTTCTTTATATCTAACAGCTGACTATCTTGCAACCTTGCTAATTGTCGGCTTACTGTTTCAAAAGCCATACCCAAATAGTTACCCACGTCCTGACGCGTCATGGGTAAGTGCAATGTATTATTACTCGCACCACGCTCTTGTTGGCGCTGATGTAAATTTAATAAGAATCGGGCAACACGTTGTTCTGCAGTGGTAGAAGTTAACAGCATCAAGGCATGTTGTTCACGACGAATTTCACGGCTCATGATGCGGGATAAATCATGACTTAAATTCGGCGTCTTTATTTCCAAACTTTCCAAATCACTGTAGGGCAGTTCACAGATCTCGGTCTTCTCTAATGCCACAGCATTACAATGGTGATTATCTTCATCAATGGCATCGAGCCCTAACACTTCACCTGTCAGGTGGAAGCCGGTAATTTGTTCTTTGCCATCTAGGGTCATACCATAAGTTTTCATCGCGCCGGTTTGAATCGCGAATAAAGAACGGAACGAATCGCCAGAACGGAATAGATGATCACCTTTCTTCAACGTCGTGCGCTGTTTAACCAAGGCATGCATATTCGACAGTTCATCATCGTTAAGCGATACCGGTAAACACAACTTGCGTACACCACACGACTCACAAGCGGGTCGAACGTAATGTGCATTTGAAGATTTTCTATCCATAGCAATAGTTTACAGCGATCACCTCTAACTTATAAGAGTATCTGCGGATAAATTCTCACCTTTAACAACCTTTATCTTTTGCGTACCCACAAAATACCATATAAAACAATAGGTTAATTTATTAGCTTTTTCTAATTTACAAAGACATTGACTCACGACTGGCGTATAGTGATTACTTCAGTCATTTTAGTGAGCCACGCTCACATTAGGCGAAAAGATCCTATATATAGTATGAGCAGCTCTTCACTCACAGACAGCTTCAACCGCCACATCGAATATATTCGACTGTCGGTAACCGATCGTTGTGACTTGCGCTGCTTTTACTGCATGCCGAAAGGCTTTGATGATTATTCCGAACCCGAAGATTGGCTTAGCTTTGACGAACTCGAACGGGTAATTGCTGTGTTCGGCAAACTGGGCGTTAAACGTGTCAGGCTAACCGGCGGCGAACCGCTAGTAAGAAAAGATCTGCCACTGCTTGCTAAACGTCTCAGTCAATTACCCGGCATTGAAGATTTATCACTCTCAACCAACGCAGTTAGGCTTAAAAAACAGGCCCAAGGGCTTGCTGATGCAGGTATCGCTCGCATTAACGTCAGCCTCGATTCGCTTAATCCTGAGCTATTTAAAACCATTACCAGTGGTAAACTCAGTAAAGTCATTGACGGTTTAATGGCCGCCAAAGAAGCCGGTTTAAACCCCGTTAAAATAAACATGGTCATCATGAAAGGCATTAATGACCATGAAGTGGAAGACATGGTCGAATTTTGTCTCGAGCATGGTTTCACCTTACGCTTCATTGAAACCATGCCACTTGGCGACACTGGTCGTAATGCAACTGATCACTATATGCCGTTAAGTGTAATTCGTGAGCGCCTGGAAAAGCGTTATAACTTGGTGCAGGGGGTTATGCCTGGTGGTGGCCCCGCTAAGTATATGCGCGTAGTCGACACCGACTTACGGATTGGCTTCATTACCCCAATGTCACAACACTTTTGCGAAACCTGCAATCGGGTTAGGCTGTCAGCAGAAGGCACGCTCTATTTATGCCTTGGGCAGGAAGATAAGCTGGAACTGCGGCCGTTATTACGTAACGGTGTCAGCGATGACGACCTCGAAAAGGCTATTGTTGACGCCATATTACGTAAACCTGAAAAGCACGAATTCAAGGATAATCCTAGTCAGCTCGTCCGTATTATGTCCATGACCGGCGGCTGAAACCCTAAAGATCTTACGTATATTAGACAATTCTAATATTCTGTTTATAATAGCGCGCCCTAACACGTAATAAACACTTTTTCCGGGAGCTCCGTATGAACCTCGATCGCGTCAATTCTGGCCACAACGTCCCTGATGACATTAATGTCATTATTGAAATTCCGTCACACAGTGATCCGGTTAAATACGAGGTTGATAAAGAAACCGGCGCGATGTTCGTCGACCGCTTTATGAACACCGCTATGCACTACCCATGTAACTACGGTTATGTGCCTCACACCCTGTCTGAAGATGGTGATCCGGTTGATGTTTTAGTCTTAACGCCTGTGCCACTGATCAGTGGTTCAGTTATTCGTTGCCGCCCGATTGCCGTGCTGGCCATGACAGACGAAGCTGGCCCGGATGCAAAAATACTTGCTGTACCGGTCGACAAGCTTTGTACTTCTTACCGCAAAGTAAAAACAGTGGATGACATTGAGCCAATGTTACTCGCACGAATTTCTCATTTCTTCGAGCATTACAAAGACTTGGAAGCCAACAAATGGGTCAAAATCGACGGCTGGAATGATATCGATGCCGCGCGTAAAGAAATTCTCGACTCTATCGAGCGCTACAATAACGCCCCTGAAAAACCCTGCTTCTAATGCACATCACGGGCAGCTAATCGCTGCCCGTTTTGTTTCAATCTCAACCTGCAATATCTCACTAATTCCCTAGATTACTCACCGTTTTACTTCGCACCAGCAACGCCTATACTTACTAATGAAGGCTCTATTACCCTTGTGTAATCACTCAGCTTTCCGGTGATACTTTGCCCAACTCCTTATGGCCCTGCATAGGCAAAGTTTTCTTTTCGGTCTGTAGTTAGGAGGACCCATTATGGCTATCGCAATCACGCTAAAAAACTTCATGGAAAGCCAAGACATTGCCTACGATGTTATTGCCCATGATAAAACCCGCACCAGTATGGAAACTGCCGCTGTTACCCACGTATCAGGCAATTGTCTGGCCAAGACCGTCATACTTGAAGACGAACTCGGTTATGTGATGGTGGTCATTCCTGCCAGTCATCATGTTGAATTAAGCGCCGTACACGAACAAATGCGAAGAAGACTGACCCTGGCGCATGAATCTGAACTGCCCCGATTATTTACTGATTGCGAACTTGGCGCGATTCCACCCGTAGGTGATGCCTACGAAATCGAGACTATGGTCGACGACAGCCTCGCCGAACAACCCGATATTTATTTTGAAGGTGGTGACCACCAAGCCTTATTGCATGTCAGCTCAGAAAGCTTTGAAAGCATGATGGTAGATGCCCAGCATGGGCATTTTAGCCGCCACGATTAAGCGGCTTTTAGTCAACTAACCGGCAAGTAGTGTACACTCTGCGCCGACCACTAAGGTCGGCGTTTTTTTATGGCAGCAGCATGCTTACTACATCGAAACAAACTCTCAAATATGATCGCCAAGTAGCGCTTTGGCTACTCAGCGTCGCGGTGCTCATCTTTTGTATGGTGCTATTAGGTGGTGTGACTCGCCTCACGCATTCTGGCTTGTCGATGGTTGAGTGGAAACCTATTGTCGGTACTCTACCACCAATAGGCGAACAAGCCTGGCAGGACACCTTTGAAAAATACAAAGCTTTTCCCGAATATCAAAAAACTAATTTGGGTATGAATTTATCCGAGTTCAAATCAATCTTCTGGTTTGAATACAGCCACCGCGTATTAGGTCGAGCTATTGGTTTAGCTTTTCTGATTCCATTTTTAATCTTCTGGTTTCAAGGGAAATTACATCGCCGACAGATCCCCACCTACATCAGCATGTTTATACTTGGCGGGTTACAAGGTGTGCTTGGCTGGTACATGGTAAAAAGTGGACTCGTTAATGATCCTAATGTCAGCCAATATCGGCTCACCGCACATTTACTCGCTGCCATCAGTATTTATATATTTATTCTCTGGGTAGCCTTTAGTTTGCTACATAAACCCGCTGCGCATGGTGTCGCTACTCAGATTAGCAGTTTACGAAAACACGGTTTTTTTGTAACCGGTTTAATATTATTAATGATTATCTCAGGTGGTTTTGTTGCCGGCACCAAAGCAGGTTTTGTATTTAATACTTTCCCGTTAATGGATGGCCAATGGCTGCCACCGGGTGGCATGGCACTAAATCCCTGGTGGCTTAATTTATTAGAAAATCTGGCGACAATTCAATTTACCCATCGAGTCATCGCTATTGTCGTCACGATTGCCGTTTTAAGTTTTGTAATTCGCGGCTGGCGTACCAAAATGCTGGACCCAGCGACACGCAGTGCCTTTAATTTATTATTTGTGATGCTACTCATTCAAATTGGCTTGGGTATCAGCACGCTCTTATTCGTGGTACCTGTAAAATTAGCCGCCGCTCATCAAGCCGGTGCGCTACTGCTGTTAACCTCAGCGTGGATCATCAATCACCGCTTACGAAAGTCTGCGACCAGTGATTATTTATAAACTAGTAATCGCTCTATCCTGACGATAAAATTTACGTAACTTATTATAGACGTCAGGATAGATCCGTTGAACAAGCTCTGGGCGTTCAAAAAACACTTCACTTAACACCGCAAAAAACTCTGCCGGCGAAGTCGCCGCGTAGTGATTAATATCCATTTCCACACCGGAATTGACGGCCTTTGTGAAATGCCCATAGGCATGACTAAATACCGAAGACCATTTTGCTACATCCATACTTCTATGTAATGGTGGAAAACCATTCGCCACCCCATTGCGCATATCTAACTTATGCGCAAATTCATGAATGACTAAATTTTCGCCATCTATCTGGCCAGCATGTTGGCTGTCTTTCCATGACAGCACGACAGGGCCACGCAACCATGCTTCACCACTTAAATGCGATGAGCCTTGATGAACAATGCCATATTGATCGGTTTCATCGCGGCTCGGCATAAAGCCTTCAGGGTACATAACGATTGTCTGCCATCCATCATACCAACCGATATTTAAATGCAATATCGGTAAACACGCTTGCAAAGCAACAATCAAAGTCATGTATTCGGTGACAACAAAGTCGTGTGCACCAACAAATATTTTCTTATGCAAAAAAACTATCGCTAATTTCCGTAGCTTACTTTTTTCATTGTCTGATAAGGTTTCAAGCAAGGGTAAGTGTGCATAAGCTTGCAGCCATTTTTCATGGCTAATCGTAGACTGTTTAATAAGGTAGCCATGCCAGAGATTTGTTAGGAAGGTAAACATAAAATATTTAACCGAATCACTTCAATATCAATTCAGATAACTTCAATCTTTTCACCCATGTATTCAACTTCATTACCACTGCGAATTTTGCAACGTTTTCGCAACTCAACGATACCGTTAACACGCACATCGCCTTCAGCGATAACAACTTTAGCGCGGCCGCCACTTTCGCACAGACCAGTCACTTTGAGTAGGTTGTTCAATTCAATAAACTCTCGATCTTCTAGTTCAAATTCAATCACGTCTTTAACCTTATGTTATCCGATCATTAACATTTTTAAGCCCAATACAATCAGCAACAAGGCAAATATTTTTTTCAAACTATCAACAGGAAGTTTATGCGTCAACTTCGCACCGACGGGCGCAAAAAGTATACTCATCACAGCAATGCCTACTAGTGCAGGCCAGAAAAGATATCCCGTGCTCCCTGCCGGTAAAGCGCTTTCATTCCATCCAGTCACCGCGTAAGACATAGCGCCGGATAAGGCGATGGGTAAACCACACGCCGCTGAGGTCGCAATGGCTTTACGGATATCAATATTACACCACAATAAAAAGGGTACGCTCAAGGTGCCGCCGCCAATACCAACAATTGATGACAAGCTACCAATGAAACCACCGGTTGAAGTGATACCTATCAGGCCAGGTAATTGTCGATGGGCCGCGGGTTTAGCACCCAATAGCATCTGCGCCGCAACCAGTAACTCAAAGATCGCAAAAAAACAGCGCAAAGTTTGTGCCGGCATAAAGTCCGCAATGATCGCACCGATGACAGCTCCTACGACAATGCCCGGTGCCAAACGTACGAATACCGGCCATAACACCGCTTTATGTTGATGATGGGCATAAGCTGACGATATTGAAGTTGCCACAATCGTTGCTAGTGAGGTGCCGATAGCCAGATGCACAATGTGACTGGGGTCAAAACCCTGCCATGTAAACAAGCTCACCAACACCGGCACTATAATTAATCCGCCACCCACTCCTAGCAGCCCGGCCATGATCCCAGCGGCAATACCCAAAAGCACGTAGGCAATCAAAAATTCAATTATCATCACAACTTTTCGGCTAAGGGGCCTTTCAAAATAACCTGTGGCAAGTGACGTAAAAAAAGCCGTCGCTTCAATGGTGACAGATTTGCCGCTTCTTGGTAGATAGCAAGAAAGCGATCAATACCGAAATCATGAACAATCCCTGATTCAAATGGGTATCGGAGTAAATGATAAAAGTTTCTAGCCCGTTGCCGAGGACTTAAGGCGAAAATTGAGAAACGAATATCAGTAATATCGATAATACCCAGCTCGCCATTCTCACAAAGGACGACATTCCCCGTATGAACGGAACGAAAATAAATTCCCTTGGCATGCAATTGAGCTAAAAACTTTGCAAACTTCTCAACCAGTGCCGATGAATCGGTCTGTGACGCAAACAGCGAATCCAGTGTTTTGCCCGCTAAGTAACGATAAATAACTATCTGTCGTTCAAGTTCTTTACAAACATATTGCTCTTCGACAGTCACGGTACGAATACCAAGCCGTTTTAGCTTGATGCTGTTACGCACAAAACGGCTCGCATATGAAAATAACCGTGCACTACTCAAGCGTCGCTTAACCCGAAACAACTTTAGAATTCGGCCATCGGCTAACTGCCACACTTTATCGCCAAAGGCATCACTTTTAAGCAGTGATCCACCCTCAATCAAGGTTTGGTATGTCTGTTTGGAAATTTTCTTCATGCTGTTTGGTGCTGTGAACTGTCTCTAAACGTGAAGGATAGCACTATTTTTATACCGAATTTCAAATATAACTACCCTATCTGGTACTTAATGATTAAAGTTTCGCACCGTCCGTAAGATATAGAGAGATGATATGCGATCCTGATAGCAGACTCGGCTATACTATATAAAACTTGCATGGAATAGCATGGCACTTACGTTACAAAAAACACTAGTTTGCTCGCTCTTAATGCTTTGCCTGTTACCGGTAGAAGCAGCGACCAAACTTGAACAACAGCGCAAAGATTTTGCAGCCGGCCACCAAGCCGTTCGGCAAAAGGCTGTCACACGCTATCGCCAAATTCTTAAACGCCTCGATGATTACCCGCTTCGTGATTTCCTCGAATATGAATATTTAAGACGCCATATCAGCAGTCAGAAACCTGAAAAGATGCAGGCGTTTATAACTAAAACGGCTGATTCCTTTATCTCGGATCGATTACGCAAAAAATGGTTATTAAAACTTGCCTCTCAAGGCAAATGGCAGCTATTTGTCGATAACTATGTTGATCTTGGTAATAGCAAATTAGCCTGCTATTACGCCACCGGCCTGCAAAAATTGAAAAAAACCGCGGCTGCCAATGCGGCAGCTGAAAAGCTTTGGCTAATTGGCAAATCACGACCTCGTGCCTGTAATGCTGTTTTTGCTCAATGGCGAGCCAGTGGTCAAGCGACACCTGAACTTATCTGGCAACGCGTTAAGCTGGCGATGCATAGTCGCCGTCCTAACCTTGCCAAATATCTAGCCAAGTTCCTCGGTCCTGATGAACGAAAATGGGTTGCCCGCTGGCGACGTATGTATCGTAACCCTGCGAAGATGCTCAACCACGCTGACTTTCGTTCTGATACACCGTTAGTGCGTGAAATTGTTTTGCACGGGCTTGAACGCCTCGCCCGACGCGATGCAGTCGAAGCCGCAAAACGCTGGCAGGGTATTCGCACACAATACACCTTTAGTGTTGATGATATTGGCCGCACTAACCGTCGCATCGGTATTTCCGCTGCCACCGATAGGCGCCCTGAAGCACATGCTCTGCTAAATGCTGTCGATCAAAACAATACCGATCTCACTGTTCATCAATGGCGTATTCGTAGTGCTTTAAATAATGGTGACTGGGGAGATGTCCTCACCAGTGTTGAAAGTTTACCCGACGACAAAAAAGGCAAAGATAGCTGGCGCTATTGGCGTGCTCGGGCACTCAACGAACTTGGCTTTTCAAAACAAGCAATGGCTATTTTTACCGATCTTGCTGGCCAACATTCCTATGAAGGTCTATTGGCTGCCGATATTATCGGTGTTCCTTATGCACTCGACGGCGTACCTATCAACCGTACTGAAATTGAACTTAAAAAAATGAGTGCCATGCCTGGCATTCAACGCGCTAAAGAATTATTTCGTCAAGGCCTAACGGTCAATGCACGCCGTGAATGGCAGTTCACTATCGCGCGATTAAACCCTCGTCAACTCGAATTAGCAGCGGTGCTCGCCAGTCAATGGGGCTGGCATGATCGTGCGGTACTGACTATCGGCCGTACCAAAACGCTCGGCGATCTAAAACTTCGTTACCCCATCGTTTATGCAAAAAAAGTGCTGCACCATGCCAAACGTAATAGGATTGATGCTGCCTGGGTGTATGGCGTCATACGCCAGGAGAGCGCCTACATGACTGATGCACGTTCACATGCCGGTGCGCTAGGGCTTATGCAGTTAATGCCGGGTACCGCTCGCTTTGAAGCGAAGCGTTTAAAATTATCATTGCGCAACCGAAACGAAATTCTGAATATTGATAAAAATATTCGCCTTGGCACCGCGCACATGAAACGTATTCTTGATATCAACAAAGGCCATAAGGTTTTGGCAACTGCGTCATACAACGCAGGTGTGCAACGAGTAAAAAGTTGGTTACCAAAATCTGCTCAAACACCCGCTGATGTGTGGATAGAAACTATGCCTTTTTCAGAAACCCGTCATTACGTAAAAAAAGTCATGGCCACGATGGCTATTTTTGAGAAACACCTAGGCCAGCCAGTCACACCGCTTGGCTCACGTTTAATAGATATTAAACCCCGCAGTTAACCCGTTAATAGCCCTCCATTTGAGTTTATCCTTGGCTCGCCGATGATTGTAGATATCTGCCAATCATAAGGAAGTAACCGTGTCTGTCTGTCAGTCGTTCTCTATGCGTAATGGCGTGCTTAAAATTAACCACGTGGTTTATGGATCAATAAGCTGATTATGCCTATCGCCAACCCTAATGAGATCAGCAAAATCACCAACGTTGAGCTTGCCAATAAGGTTCTTATTGTTGAGGATAATCACTCCATTGCCGATGTTTTGCGGCACAGTATCACCACCACATTACAATTAGAAAGTATCTATGCGGAATCTTTGCGAGGAGCAAAGCTCGCCTTAGAAACCCGGATCAATGAAATCTTTGTCGCGGTTCTCGATCTTAATCTGCCTGATGCACCGAATGGTGAAATCGTTGAAGAAGTACTTAAATATGGTTTACCCATAATCATACTCACCGCAGAAAACTCTGAACAAACACGCGATAGTATGATGGCCTTGCCCATCGTTGATTATGTGATTAAACGTAATGCCAATGAACTGGCCTATGTGACGAGTCTGCTTCACCGAATACACAAAAACCGCAGCATTAAAGTTCTCATCGTCGATAATTCCAAAGCGCAACGTCAACTCATGCGTTATTTACTTGAAAGACAGCTTTTCCAGGTATTAGAAGCTGGTAACGGCCACGAAGCCATCACCGTTATAGAGCAAAACCCGGACACGCTATTAATGATCACCGATCAGAACATGCCCAACATGACCGGGCTTGAACTTATTGTGCATTTACGTGACACCTACCCGCGTAATGAACTAGCCATTATCGGTCTCTCTAGTGATGCCTCAAAAAAAATGACTGTGCAGTTATTAAAAGGCGGTGCTAACGATTACATTAATCGACCTTATCTTAATGAAGAACTTTACTGCCGCATTAATCAAAATATTGAAGCAATTGAAAACTTCACTACATTGCGAGAAGCGGCAACTAAAGACTTTTTAACCGGACTACATAATAGAAAATATGTATTTGAGACCGGTGAAGTATTATTTCAAAATGCCAAACGCGATAACATGAGCCTTTGTGTTGCGATGATCGATATTGATTTCTTTAAAAAAGTAAACGATACCTATGGTCATCACATTGGAGACATAGTGCTACAACATTTTTCAGCACTATTAAAAAAACAATTACGTGATGCCGACATGGTTGCTCGTGTTGGTGGTGAAGAATTTTGTATTATTTGCGTTAACATCACTAAAGAAAATGCTAAAAAATTATTTAATCGAATTCGCGATGCAGTGATGAAGTCACCAGTAAATCATGGCAAACGTACGATTTCTTTCACAATAAGTATTGGCTTTAGTTTAACCGTCAATCAAACTCTAAGTGAAATGATTGATGATGCCGATCAAGGACTCTACGCAGCTAAAGAAGGGGGTCGTAATAGAGTAATTTGTCTTAATTAAAAACTTCAGAAATATTTTATTTTTTCTCAGCACGACTCATTAGTGAGTTCAATTTTTTTCGTCTTACCTTCGCATCCTGGGCGGCTAAACTTTCAGCAGCCTGATAAAAATCGACCAAGCTATTATTGTTCTCCAGTAACAACTGAGAAAAAGCAGGGACGTCACCATGGTATGTGCCAATGGGTGCCAACACCGCATTATTCATAGGTCGATTAAACCAGCCATCAAAACCACTATAGCCATTCCATGATATTTTTAATTTCTCGTAGTCACGTTTAATTTGATTAAACGTTCGACGTTTCGCCGCCAATTTTTCCATCAATGGCTTATCACTGGTATACAATTTTTCCAAACGATCGCGATGTGCTAACAACATGGCGACAAATTCATCATCTCGTTGCTGCGAAAGATAGTAACTATCATAGCTTTCCGCCTTATTCTGCTTTGCTAGCCAACGCCGGACTCCTTCAAATTGCACCGTCATAGCAAATGATTCGTTGGCTTGCGAATCATTATTAAAAAATACTTTCTCGTGCGCTAACTCATGAAATAAGATACCGGCGATAGTAGTATTTTCATAGCGCAATACCGGGCTATAAATCGGATCAGAAAATAAACCGCGCGTTGAATATGCCGGTGACGGTGCAATATAAACATCCCAGCCCTTATCTTCTAATTCTACTGCCACTTGCTTGGCATAATCATGATTAAAATAGGAACGATAGCTAAGACAACCCACAAAAAGATAGCACCACTTCTTTGGTGTCAGTGAGAGTGTTGGGGTCGCAAACACGTTCCATAAGACATAGCGGCGTCCCACATCACTGTAGCTGCGAAAGCTATCACTGTCTGGTAGTATTAATTCATCTATCGCATAATCATGCGCTTTTTCGATATAAATCAACTGTTGTCGCGTTTTGTCCGACGTTATTGGATCGGCAACCACCTCAGCAATCGGCCGGCGTTGACTAACCACCTCTAACTGGCCGACGACGGCATGGCCGTAGTACTGCAATTCGGCGCAGCCGGTTAACAGCAATAAAAAAAATGTCAGGATTAGTAAACGCATGCTTTTTTATACTACGCCAGCACAGTAAACTTAACACTATGAAAATATATCTTGTTGGCGGTGCTGTTCGCGATACCTTGTTAGGGCTTGTTCCAAAAGAACGAGATTGGGTCGTGGTGGGCAGTAATACAGATGAAATGCTGAATCTTGGGTTTAAGCAGGTGGGTAAAGATTTCCCTGTCTTCCTCCACCCTGACAGCCATGAAGAATATGCCCTCGCCCGCACTGAACGTAAAACCGGGCCCGGTTATACCGGCTTTGATTTTCACGCCAGCACCGAAGTAACGCTGGAAGAAGACCTCATGCGTCGTGATCTCACTATTAATGCTATTGCCAAAGATGATGAGGGTAATCTCATTGACCCTTACAATGGCCAACAGGATCTTGATTCTGGGCTATTAAGACACGTCTCACCTGCCTTTGCCGAAGATCCTGTGCGTATTTTGCGTATTGCTCGCTTTGCAGCAAGATTCGCTAAATTTGGTTTTAAAGTCGCTCACGGCACTAATGCGCTGATGCGTAAGATGGTCGCCAATGGCGAAGTTGATGCGCTAGTGGCAGAACGGGTCTGGAAAGAGCTTGATCGTAGCCTCGCTGAAACACAGCCCAATGCTTTCTTTAAAGTCTTGCGTGGCTGCCATGCTTTGGCTGTGTTGTTCCCTGAAATCAATGCGCTGTTTGGCGTTCCTCAACCTGAAAAGCATCACCCAGAAGTCGACACTGGCGTGCACGTAATGATGGTCCTTGAACAAGCAAGCAAACTCAGCAACGAACCGCGAGTCCGTTTTGCTGCGCTCACCCACGACTTAGGGAAAGGCACAACTCGCAAAGATAAACTACCTCAACACATCGGTCATGAAAAACGTAGCGTCGATTTGGTTAAGCAACTTTGTGATCGTTACAAAGTGCCCAATGATTACCGAGCCTTAGCTTTACTCACAGCCGAATATCATACTCATTGTCATCGCGCTTTAGAGTTAAAACCTAAAACAGTCTTAAAAGTGCTCGATGTTAGTGACGCGTTTAGAAACCCTCAGCGGTTTGAAGAGTTTTTACTGGCCTGCGAAGCCGATGCTTGTGGTCGACAAGGTAAAGAAAGCGAAGCGTATCCCCAAGCCGATTTTTTTCGTGCTGCACTACGCATTGCACAAGCAGTTGACACCAAAGCAATTATCGAAAAAGGATTTGAAGGGAAAGCAATTCGGGATGAATTACATCAGCAACGAATTAAAGCGATTCAGTCTCTCGAAATTAAACATTTTAAACCCTAGAGGCAGGAGCCTCACTACACAGAATGCGTAAACAATTAATACACAAACAGTCACTATAAAGTTTACCAATATATTCTATTTGCGCATCGGTGAGTTGAATCGCGGTGCATTGACACTGCAAAATGTTACCGACCTTGCACTCAAACTCTAACTGGCAACGCGGGCATTTTTTAGATTCGTGACGACACATACTTGCACGCTCCTGAGTACTGATAATTCAACGCGCTTTAGTCTGTCTCAATGACCATTAGTTTGGCAAGATATTTTTATGGCAAACTAAATTAAACCTTAATGTACTGCCAACCATCCTGCATACGGAATATGATTTGCTCTAATGCAGAAGGTGCAATTTGAATTTCCGGTAGTAATTCAACATCAACTCCATTTTCCTGTAAACGACGAATTGCCTTTGCACAGGCAAGAAAACGAACATTATCATATTTTTCTGCAATACTTTTAATGCGATCCTGGTACAAAGAAACATCGGTACGCATTAGGTCTAAACCACCACCATTGGCAATCACTTCAAGATGAAGGCGTTTGTTATTCGCCTTATATTCACTTAACAAGGATTCAGCCTGATCCAAGGCGGCTGTTAATCGGGCAGGGTCCGAGCTAATTAAATGTAAAATAACATTTTTAGATGTTATCGGTAATTGTTGGTTAGACACAGAACGAATATTGCTATCTTCATAAACTACCTGCGCAACATTTTCTGCGTTAGCCGAAACGCCTTCGTGCGCGAGCCAGCCAAAGACGCTACCCACACATAAGAACAAACACGCTGCTACTGCCGCCACTTGATAGCGAACACCTTTAACCGCCGTCTTTTCTACTTTGGCACTTGGTGGTTTTGGCGGCTGCTGATAGGCATGCTGAACTAAACCACGCAGCTGACGTAACTCACTGACTCGATGCGATAAGGTTTGATCACGATTAATCGCACTCAACACCCTACTGTTTTCTTTTTCACCTAATTGACCATCAAGAAAAGCATTTAACTCTTCTTCTGATATAGAGTGTTCAGACATTTTCCAAACTCCTAATGGGTGTCACGTTAGTCGCTTTCTCATTTTCAGCGCCTAACAACACTTGTTTAAGCTGACGTCGCGCACGGCTTAAGCGACTCATTACAGTGCCAATCGGTATTTCTAATACCTCGGCAACTTCTACATAACTAAACTGTTCTAACTCAATCAAACTCAACACCTGACGTTGTCCAATCGGCAACAAAGCCACGGCAGCTCGTACTTCAGTGATGGTTTCAAACCGGCTATTAGATATTTCCGGGGTTAAACCATCTTCAAGGTACACATCTTCAAATTCGACAAAGTCCTTTTTCAAACGCAGATGGTCGTACCAAGTGTTGGCCAAGATACGAAACAACCAACTGTCAAAAACTTTTTCATCGCGCAATTTACCACGTTGCTTTAACGCCTTGGCACAGGTGTCCTGAACCAAGTCGTCGGCTAGCGCCGCTTGATGGCACCACGAGTACGCTAAACGATATAAACGCTCTCTGCTTTGTGCCAGTTTTTGATCGAACTCACGGTGTCGACACAGATAATCAAGAATATGCATAGGTTTCATTATTATTCATCTACTACTAGGACGAAGGATTGGGTCAGATTATTCCACATCTGTTCAGAAAATTCCCTGCCGTCATTAGGGAATAAATCTTGATAGTCATTCGTCCTACCCTTTAAGCACACCCATTGACAGCTCTTTAAGAAGCCAGAGAGTGTGATAATAATTATTAAATACAATGACTTATTCCTTAGGAGGATACCCCATGAAAAAAACTCTGGTGAGTTTTTTTATTACCTTATGTTTACTATTGACGCTGCCCATGACAGTCTCGGCTGAGAACAAGCCGTTTGCAGAAAAAAAAGTCGTATTACAAATCAGTGATGCTGACCCGTTTAAACAGACTTTAGTGCTAAATGTGGCGAATAACTTGATTAAACATTACGGCCAAGACCGTGTTAACGTTGAGATTGTTGCTTTTGGCCCAGGGATGAAATTACTGGTTGCCAAAAACAAAAATAAACAGCGTGTTAGCAGCTTAAGTGATCAAGGTGTTACTTTCAGTGCTTGCAGCAACACAATTAAAGCAATGACAAAGAAAGCCGGCAAACCGATTAAACTCAGCCAAGCTGCAAAAGCAGTGCCTGCCGGTGTTGTGCAGATTATGGACTTGGTGGGTAATGGTTATACTTTAATTAAGCCTTAATAATTAAATAACGCTTAGCTTAATAAAATTAAAAATATTTTAGAACGAACAACTTACAAACAACACAGACATATAAATAGTTCGGGAGGACATAGATGTTTAATCAAAAAACACTAAAACGTGTCGCACAAGTCGCAGGCTGTGTCGCATGTTTCGGCGCCATGAGCACTCCGGCTCACGCGATTAACTGGCTGATGCTGCAAGGCGTCGAAGGTAAAAAGGCACCAGATCACCGTTTGTTTGCTTTTGTGCAACCAGCGTTTACTTCGACTAAAGGTGACCCACTACAAGGTATTCGTGGACCTTTAGCTAATGCTAACAATGGCCAGCAAGTCGCGGCGAACACCATTACTCCTAACTTCAACAAAACCAATGAGCTTTACCTTCGTCGCGCTCGCTTAGGTGCACGCGGACGTTTCACTGGTCCATTGAAAAATAGCTTCACCTCTAAAATTAACTACTTTGGCCTGTTAGCCTTAGATGATGGCTTATTTAACCAACCACAGTTCAGCCGTGATCGTCGCCCTGTCTCACTCGACCATGCCAGCTTAACCTTCAACCATATCCCTGGCGCACGTATTCGTGCGGGTTTATTTAAGAACCCAATCACTGAAGAAGTTTTTCAAGCCGTTGCAACCATTGATTTTATTGAATTCACCAGCTTCAACGCGACTGCCGCATTAGAAAATTTCTATAGCGGTACAGCAAATGTAGTTGGATCACCTGGTACAGGAACTTCTGCTGGTTCTGGTCAGCGCAGTGCTTACGGTTTCAGTGCCGCACGCGACTGGGGTGTTCAAGTTTTTGATAGCTTCAAACGGGGCAAATGGGACTTAAGTTACGCTGTTAAAGTCGGTCGTGGTGAAGCAACTCACCGTGGTAGCGACAGTGATAACAACGAAGAACTTTATCTCTATGCCTCAGCCGAATATGACCTACCCGGTGGCCGTGGCCCACGTAAAAACGGCGTAAAAGTTTACGGTTGGCACCAAAGTGGTGAACGCGAATTCTACAACGACACAAATGAAGAAGAGTTTGACCGTGAACGTTTCGGTATTGGTGTAAAAGGTCTTGGTAAATTCTTTGGCTCTAAGTACAAACAACGTTTTGGTGCTGAATTAGAGTTTGCTGAAGGCATGATCTTCCTTGGACCAATTGGTGGTGTTGCTGGTAATGGTGATGTAGCAATCGCCACTGACGATGATAATAAATCTCGCGCAATCAGCCTTGAATATGGTTTATATATCGGTAAATGGCAATTTGATGCACGTTGGGCACGTGAACAACGTTTGTATGAATCAGCCGCTAACATTAATGACGGTAACGAACGTGAAATTGATGCGACAACTCTCGGTGTGACTTACCATTTCACTAAGAAAGCACGCTTAACATTTAACTACGTTTTCCAGGATGTTGAACAAACTGATGACTACGAGTTACTTCCAGGCTTAAATCAAAACCAAGTTAATACTATTAACAACAATGTTGGTATAGCCACTGACTCGGTTGGTGATCGCATTGGTTTACAGTTAACTTATATTTTCTAACTGCGTAGCTGAAACAGTTTTTCAATCGTGATTAAAAAAGCCTCGCATTGCGAGGCTTTTTTTTGCCCTGACACTGGAAGTGTAGGGTATGCATAATGAACCCAAAGGGGTTCTTTGCTAGCCCTGACACTGGAAGTGTAGGGTATGCATAATGAACCCCACAGGGATTCTTTGAGTGGTGACAATCAACCTGTTAACAAAGCATATTAAAGAGTCTTAGGATTGATAACTATTTGTTTTTTTTGATTACAAAAACAATTTCAAACTGATGCAATATTTTCCCCAGTGGACCACGAAACAAAATCAACGCAACCACAACACCCAAACTATTCGCCAACATATCGGCAAATTCAAAGTGTCTTGCAACGCCCATTCGTTGACCAAATTCTAACAACACCCCTAACAAGCAAAACCCCATGGCTATCAATAAGCGTTGCTTCAGTTGTTGTGCTAATTGTGCGAACCAGGCCATTAAACTGAAGTAACCCGCAAAGTGATAAATCTTGTCCCAAAGGATTTTGCCCGCGGCAGGTGGTTGCGGCGTTAACGTGACATAGATGATATACGCCACCATCACCCAGCCAATAACTTGCCACAAAGGCATCCAGCGTAAACGTTGCGTAGACGGCATAACTATTTAGTTAACTTCCTACAACAATGACGAGTAATACCGTACCAAGTATTAAGCGATAAATAACAAATGGCCACATACCAATGCGGGTAATAAAATGAAGAAACAATTTAATACAGAAATACGCCGTCACTGCTGAGACTAACGCACCCATTATTAACACGCTCCATGATATGGCTGATTCAGCGCGAATAAGTTTCACTGTTTCGAGCCCTCCTGAACCAAGAATAACTGGAATCGAAAGTAAAAAAGAAAAACGTGCTGAGGCTGTACGGGTTAAGCCTAATAAACGGCCGGCTGTCATGGTAATACCTGAGCGTGAAGTACCGGGAATCAATGCAATTGCTTGAGCAAAACCAATAAATAGTATGCCACGCCAAGCTAACTGTTGCTCACTATAGTCTTGTTTGCAGCGCCAATCGGCAAGCCCTAACAATAATCCAAAAACGATCGTCGTTATCGCAATAATTAAGGTGCTGCGTAATTCAGTCGCAATAAAATCATGCCAGATAACGCCACTCAGTCCAGCAGGAATCGTTGCAATAATCACCGCCCAGGCAAGACGACTTTCGCCAATCGTAGTTCCTTGCCTAAGCGAAATAAACCAATCCTTTGTCATTGTCTGCAAATCATTACGGAAGTACCACACTACCGCTGACAGAGTGCCAATATGAACGGCGACATCAAATGCCAAACCTTGATCTGGCCAGCCTGCGACTAATGGCACTAGAATCAAATGCGCTGAACTTGAAATAGGTAAAAATTCAGTCAGGCCCTGAACCAGTGCTAAAAATAAAATTTGTTCCAAACTCATAAAATTCTTTATTCCCTAAAATGTCTATAAGCGGCTACGTTGATCTTGCAAACTAAAGCCTTGTAAATCTATATCCATATTTTTCGTCAGCGCAATAACTTTAAATAGTTCACCCATTTCAGAAGGCAGCATCAACTGCTTTAATTGCTGTGCTAACTGCATATGTTCACCGGCATCTTCAACACTAGCAAGATTTTGTTCTATGCCTAACGAAAGTAAAAAGTGCGCCTGAGTCGTGAACCCCTCAACCACTAATCCTACTGCATGAGCGGCTTCCGCCACGGCGGTAAAATCGACGTGTGCAGTAATGTCTTGCAAACCGACCCACAATAGCGGATCGGCGTGAGCACGGTGTTGATAGTGGCACATCAAGGTACCCATGTTGCGCTGAGGATGATAATACTCATGTTGCGGATAACCATAATCGACTTGCAATATTAGCCCTTGCTCTAAGCATTCAGCCATACTGGTTACCCAACCGCGGGCGGCAAAATTAATCTCTGAACAATAGCCTTCTGCAAACGGTTCACCCAATTGCTGCTCAAGTTTGCGCACTACTTCAACAACATCATCATCGGCTGGTTTTTGCTGCCAGATAAACTTGCCTTCTTCTATCGCCACAGTGCGAGTGAAGATCTCTCCATCATGAATATAAAAAATATCTACCGGCATCGCATCAAGTAATTCATTACTGACAATCACGCCGCTAAAACCTGACTCAGGCAAGGCATCAATCCATTGCACACGTTCAACAAGATCTGGTACACGTGCCTCAATCGTCTCACGCTGACGAGCACGCAAGGAGCCACTTAACTCCAAAATATAATAATGATTTGGTAACGATTCATTTCTCTGTAATGCTGCCAGTATCTCGGCCGCCATTGCGCCACTGCCCGCACCCACCTCCAGTACATCGGCACTCTCTAATTCAGCAATCACTTCTTCACACTGGCTAGCCACGCAGCGAGAAAATAAAGTTGAAATTTCCGGCGCTGTGGTGAAATCACCACCACTGCCAAATTTCTGCAACGCTGCACTGTAATAACCTAAGCCGGGCGCATATAAAGCCATCTGCATGAACTCAGCAAAACTGATACTGCCACCCGAAACAGCCATCTGTTCGGCAATCACTTGTTGCAACTGCTGACTATGTGCGAGCGCATCTGGTTCAGGCTGTGGAAGGTCATCATTCATGAGTGATAAAACATGCTGGGTGTCTTTGCGTTAGCTTTGCGTTACAGTAAGTGAAGTATATCAATATTCAGCAGGAAACGGCCGTGGAGAATTCAACACCCTCAGCAAACGACAACTGGGCGGGCAAAGTTGCCTTAATTACCGGTGCAGCGCATCGCATTGGCGCGGCCACTGTTCGACTGTTGCACGCCGAAGGCATCAATATCATTCTCCACTACCGCAGTTCACGTGATGCCGCGCAACAGCTGCAAGAAGAGCTAAACGCCATTCGTGAAGAGTCAGTCGTGCTTATTCAGGCTAATTTGCACGAAACAGCTGTCATTAATGAAATGGTCCGTGAAGCTATCAAAGCCTGGGGACGACTTGATGTGGTGGTGAACAATGCCTCGAGTTTCTACCCCACCCCCATCGGCGCCATTGATGAAAAGAACTGGGACGACTTAATTGGTAGCAATCTGAAAGCGCCATTATTCCTTTGCCAGGCCACAGCGCCGCACTTGAAAGTGAACAAAGGCTGCATTATCAATATTGTTGATATTCACGCAGACCGACCGTTAAAAAATCACGCCGTTTACTCTATCGCCAAAGCGGGTCTCGTAATGCTCACCAAAGCCATGGCCCGCGAACTTGGCCCTGAGATTCGTGTTAATGCTGTCGCACCAGGCGCTATTCTGTGGCCAGAAAAAAACATGGATGATGTCACCAAGCAACGCATCATCTCGCGCACCAGCTTGAAACGTACTGGTGAACCTGACGATATCGCCCGTGCTATTCGTTTTTTGATCAAAGACGGTAAGTACATGACCGGTCAAATACTCACCGTTGATGGTGGACGAACATTAAGCAATTAATGATTGTTACGCTCGCCGAAGTTGAAGTAAAGATACCTGTAGCCGAGAAAAATCCATTAAAGAAAATATGGCGGGCGATAAAAGCTGAACTAAGCGGCTAAGACTAAGCACATATCCATTCGTTTATCTTAGTCTTAGCAACAGAGTTGATTCTTATTCAGCTGTAAAACCAAATGCTTTGTCGTGCACATAAACTAACTTGCAGTCATCAATATATTTGGCATCGTGAATACGACCAGCTTTAATATAGCCTGTCTCGCCTTTGTTTAAGATTACTTTCTCACCATCTACAACTAAACCATCTTTTGATTTAGTAAAAAATTGAATCGACATTTTTCCTTCAACTACCACCGTCATGTCATCGCCTGGGTGTGAATGAGGCGGCTCTTCTGAACCTGCATCCCACTTCTCAAGCATCACTTCGGCGCCCTCTGGGTTAGTCGGGTAAGTAGTTCTTAACGTGAAACCTTCTGGTGTGTCTGGGATTGACACATGATTTTGCCAAACAGCTGTTGTCTTTGCCGTGACGTCATTATTATTACTCATAATTTTTTCACCTTATTAAATTAAAATTACTTTCCGCTGCTATAAACTAAATTAAATTGTGTTGTTAAATCTTGCGCCACCTGTCCAACATTGCGACTTTGACGGCCATTCCAGTCTTCCACTACCGGAAAGGCAAAGTTAGCTTGCAAGCTAAGACTCTTATTAAACTTAACTTTAAACCCCGGTACCAAATCAACAAACTCGCCACCGGTATTCAATACCCGTTTGCCATCTCGCAACCTTGCAGGGACGTTTGATTCTGAATCACGATCATGTTCTGCGTATAAGTAACTCACGCCTAAACTAATTGAAAGACCTTCAAACACTGAAGGCAATGGATAATCTATTGAAGCGTTAAGTTCGTATTCGTTGCCAAATTTATAGCCGCGCCGATTTTCTTCTAGCGGAATACGGGCGTAGGCATTACCTGAAATGGTGTAACCACTAAACTTTTGTGAGTATGAGGCTGTCGGTACGATGTCATAGGCACCTGAGCCTAACTGAAAGGCAGGTGGTAAGCGCGCATTGTCATCGGGTTCTGAAATACTGCCGGTGGGTAATTTTATGCCAACACCTAAGGCAACAGCGGGTGATGTGTTAACAAAGGGATCTAATACTTTATAGCGGCCAAATACTGACACGTCGCCCAAGCCTTCAGCGATACGTGTGCCAAAACGATTTGTTTCCTGGCGCTTGCGGACATATGGTAATAATAATGAAGCAGTGAATTTTTCTGTGATGCCGTAATCGATAAATAGCGTCGTTTGTGTAATATAGGCGCGATTTCCTCCTTGGTTAAAAATATTCTCATCACCTTCGCGGAAGTTATCAAAATCTGCATGTTCGGTGACTAAACCAACGCGGTATTGGCTTTGCCGCAATAAACTTTGATCTTGTTCAGCCGCTGCAAGTGGCAAACATACTGAACCACATCCGCCTGCCGCACGAGCATGCTGCCCGGCAATCATGCACGCGCACATGACTAAGACACTACAACTGCGGATAAAAACTTTACTAACGAGAGAGTTGGATTTATCTGCGTACTGGGTACGCAATGAATTTGAATAAGCCATAGTGCATCCTTATTATGATTATTATAAGGTGCTGACTTTATGCATCTCACTACTGCATTTCAACCATAGTTTTGTAAGGATACTAAGGTAGCAGAACTTCTCAGCGTTTAGCTATCTTCGTAGCTATACCGCTTCGAGATTACTCTCCATAAGTTGATCTAAAAACGGCTTCACTTTGCACTGACTGAAGAGCTCACCATCTAATAATTTTTCACGTAATGCCAAACTAAAATTATTAAACTTATCAGAGGCTGACTCCAACAATAAATTCACCACAATGGGCTCATTCATTTCATCAAAGCTCACCACTGGAAAGTAATTCAACATACTGCCGTAAGCAATTAAACGACGCATACCAGAGTAAGCACTCATTTCTCGTGCCACCGGATATTGCTGCAACTTACTATCTTTTAAATATTGCCCCATCGCACTTTCGAACGACGCCAATTTGTTGATCACTGATTTATTCAGCACCAACGTCGCTGTGTCTAACCAAGGCTTTTCACCAACCTTTGGCCATGCTGGCATAAAATAACCAAGCTGAAATTTAAGCGGCATTTGTTTATAGCGCTTATCAAAGATCATCAGCTCGTTTTTAAATTGTTTTGTAAACGCTTCGTCAAATTCAAGACGGCCGTCTTCACCAATAAGGTAAAAATTGGCACCCATTACCGCATGCAGTTTATTCACATGCGGATATTCTTCTAATTTGATTGCGTAGTTTTCAGATGTAACATCAGACATATTGCTACCCACCTTTAAAACCCCGTGACTATGGTACCGATAATACCTTGAAGAATATAGTGGATATGTAGGATGAAGCTGACTTTGGCCTAAGAAAATTCGTAAATACTAATTTAAATCAATGGGTTACAGTTATAGCTCAAAATCGACAGCCCAAAGACCCTGACCAGTCTTATCAAACATTTGCCACATTTCTTCCATGCTAAGACCAATCACTGGGTGAATTAGTTCAGGTGCAATCTCTGAAAGAGGTAGCAACACAAACGCGTATTTATCAATTTCATAGCGCGGTAACTGCAGGTCTTCACCCTCAAGAACAAGATCGTCATACATCAGTAAATCAATATCGAGGGTTCGCGCGGCAAACTTTTCACCCATGCCTCGCAAGCGACCATGCGCGTTTTCAATTTCGCTCATGGCTTCATCAAGTTCATGCACGTCTTCTAAGGTATCAAAACCAACGACCAAGTTAAGAAAGTTGTCGCCTTCAAAACCGACGGCTTCACTTTCAAAAATCGTTGAGACGATCATGTCATTGTAACGTTCATGCAAGACATTAATTGCCGAACGAATATGTTGCTCGGCTTCAATATTACTGCCTAAGCTTAAGTAAACGCGTGCCATTAAGGTTTCTCACCACGTTCAATAATGATGCCAACATCACGCGCACCGCGCACCGCACCTTGTTTGTTGATGCGTACTTTCACCCACGGCACTTCAAATTCAGTTAACACCACTTCAGCGACTTTCTCTGCCAAAGTTTCCACCAACTGATATTGCGACTCGCCGACAAACTTAATTAATCGTTTAGCCACACCCTTATAATTAAGTGTGTCATCGATGTGATCAGACGCGGCGGCTTTTCGAATGTCGGCAGCCATATCCAGATCCACCACAATGGTCTGCTTAGTACGACGTTCCCAGTCATAAATACCAATCACGGTATCGATTTTTAAGTTATGTAGAAAAATTATATCCATCGTCAATATCTGGCTTTCAAAGATAGCGCGCACTGTAGCATATTTGGTGGACTAGACGGCAATAGCTCCCTGCCCCTTGACCTGCCAGCCGTTAGTGTTTCCAATAGCACTATGGAAATACTTGATATCAGCTTAATTGTTCTTGGTTACCTACTCGGCTCGCTCTCTAGCGCAATTATTGTCTGTCGCTTAATGGGCTTACCCGATCCTCGCACTCAAGGCTCAAATAACCCCGGCGCCACCAACGTGCTGCGCTTTGGCGGTAAAAAGGCAGCCGCAATTGTGCTGTTTAATGACACTTTAAAAGGTGTTATTCCTGTGGCCGCTGCACTGTTACTTGGCGTTGATAGTCTCACCTTAGCGCTGGTCGGCATGTTCGCTTTCCTCGGCCATTTATACCCGGTATTTTTCAAGTTTCAGGGTGGTAAAGGTGTGGCGACGGCACTCGGTGTCTTCATTGCGGTTAACTGGCAAATCGCCATCGCGCTTGTATTGACCTGGCTGCTTTTTGCCAAGGTATTCAAGATCTCGTCATTGGCGGCCCTAATTGCAGCAGTAATAACACCGCTTTATGTTTGGCTGCTCGATGGCGATCAATACTTGTTGCTGATGAGTATTGCCATTAGTGTGTTACTGATCTGGCGCCACCGCTCGAATATTAAAAATTTGCTGGAAGGTTCTGAAGACAGCATTGGCACGGATGCTGACGAAAGCTAGAAAGGTGTCAGAGAACAATAATTTCTAATATTAGTAACAATGTTATCTGAAACCTATACAAGTCTATGGCGCTGTCAGGGTTTCTAGCGACCACCTTGGCTTAGCATTAAAACCGGCTTCAACTTCTTGATCACTATTCTTTGCCATTGCCGCTAAACGGCGGTAACCCGCATAAGCAATCATCGCGCCGTTATCAGTACAAAACTCCATGCGCGGGTAAAACAGTTCAGCTTTTTCCTTTTCAACTAATTCGGCCATCGCCTCACGTAGTGCAATGTTAGCACTCACTCCGCCTGCAAGCACTAGCCGCTTTACACCTGTTTCACGAATTGCGCGCTGGCACTTAACTCGCAAGGTATCCACCACCGCCGTTTGAAAAGCATGCGCGACGTCCGCTTTGTCTTGCTCGCGATCATCTGACGGGGCCTCGATTAACTGCTGCCAAGTGTTCAGGCTGAATGTTTTTAAGCCGCTAAAACTAAAATCTAAACCCGGTCGGTTAACCATTGGTCGCGGAAATTTAAAACGCCCTGCCAGACCTTTCTTTGCCATCGCTTCAATCGCCGGTCCGCCGGGATAGCCTAGCCCAAGCAGCTTGGCAGTTTTATCAAAGGCTTCACCGACCGCATCATCTAAAGTATCGCCAAGAATGGTGTATTCACCAACCCCATTCACACGCACCAACATGCAGTGACCACCCGACACCAATAACGCAATAAAAGGGAATTCAGGTGGGTTGTCTTCCAGCATTGGCGCTAACAAATGACCTTCCATGTGATGCACGCCAACATGTGGCACACCCCAAGCCCAAGCAATGCTACGACCGACCGCCGCGCCAACCAGTAGCGCACCGACCAAACCGGGCCCTTCGGTGTAGGCAATGCCATCAATCTCAGCTTGGTTAACACCAGTCTGCGCCATCACCTCTTTTAATAGAGGCACAATCTTGCGGACGTGATCGCGCGAAGCTAGCTCAGGTACTACCCCACCGTATTCGGCGTGCAAGGCAATCTGGCTATGCAGCGCATGGCCGAGTAAACCCTGCTCGCTGTCATAAATTGCAATGCCGGTCTCGTCACAGGAGGTTTCAATGCCAATAATGCGCATACTGTAATGCCTTGTTTTTACTTATCAAAAGGCTATTTTAGCAAAGCTTCGAGGTGGTTGAGCAAGAAATTTGCATTTTTAGCCGCTTTTCACTGCAAGAACTTTGCTTTTTGCCGCATAGATCATTAATATATCGCTCCCTTAGCCACGGTTGTATTGTGTCTGGGACAGATTTCCGGGAAATTACACTATTTTAAGGTTTTGATTAATGCCATCAGTTAAAGTCAGAGAAAACGAACCCTTCGACGTGGCCCTGCGCCGCTTCAAACGTTCTTGTGAAAAAGCAGGCGTATTGTCTGAAATTCGCCGTCGTGAATTTTACGAAAAGCCAACTTCAGTTCGCAAACGTAAAGCTGCTGCCGCTGTTAAGCGTCATCAGAAAAAGGTTCAGCGCCAAGTTCAAAACCGCGTTCGTCTCTACTAAATTTCTATCTTTTAGACTTTTCATAGTCTAAACAGCGAAATATGAGCGAAGAAAGCCTCAAAGCCCAGCTTACCGCAGCCATGAAAACGGCCATGCGCGAGAAAGATAAACCGCGTTTGGGCGTTATTCGTCTTATGCTGGCTGCTATCAAGCAAATCGAAGTTGATGAACGTATCGAGCTAGACGATGCACGTGTCTTAAGCGTGCTCGATAAAATGCTCAAGCAACGTCGTGACAGCATCAAGCAATACGAAGATGCCGGCCGCCAGGAACTGGCTGATCAAGAACACTTCGAAGTCGGCATTATTCAAGAATACTTGCCGTCACAACTCGACGACGCTGAAATTGAAGCCATGATTAAAGCCGCCATCGAAAACACCGGTGCCAGCAGCATGAAAGACATGGGTAAAGTCATGGGGCAACTCAAGCCGCAATTACAAGGCCGTGCCGACATGGGCGCCGTAAGCGGTAAGATTAAAGCACAACTGAACTAAGCGTCTGTTTCCAGTCGCTATTATCAACTTCCTGCCAAAGCTGTGAACCGGAACACGATTCCTAGGCTGACGGCACCGCAAAGTCGGCATACACTCTAGTCATGGCCGGAAAAATACCACAATCCTTTATTGATGAGCTGCTGGCTCGGGTTGATATCGTAGACGTTATCGACAGCCGCGTGCCGCTCAAAAAGAAGGGCAAAGACTTTATGGCCTGCTGCCCTTTCCATGGTGAAAAAACCCCTTCTTTCAGCGTTAGTCAGGACAAACAGTTTTATTACTGCTTCGGCTGCAATGCCTCTGGTAGCGCGCTGGGTTTCCTGATGGATTACGAACATCTGGGCTTTGTCGAAGCCATTGAAGCACTGGCCGCCCAGACCGGCATGGAAGTACCGCGCGAAACGGGTGATGCAGAACATGCCGCTGAACGCCGCGCCAACGTCGAGCCACTGTATGCCGTGGTTGATAAAGCCTCGCAATATTACCGACAGCAACTCCGAGAGCATGCGCAATCTGCTCGGGCGATTGGCTACTTAAAAGAACGCGGCTTATCTGGCGAGATTGTCACCGCCTTTGGCATTGGCTTTGCGCCACCAGGCTGGGACAACTTAATAAAACAGTTCGGCGGTGATGACAAGCAGCAAGCCTCACTCACCGAAGCCGGCATGGTGATTGAGAAAGAAGACAAACGTTACGATCGTTTTCGCGATCGGATCATGATTCCGATTCTTGATAAACGTGGTCGCACCATCGCTTTTGGCGGTCGTGTGCTGGGTGATGATAAGCCCAAATATCTCAACTCACCGGAAAGCCCAATCTTCCATAAAGGTCGCGAACTTTACGGCCTTTATCAGGCGCGAAAAGCGCTCAGAAATTTGCCGCGTTTACTCGTTGTTGAAGGCTACATGGATGTGATTGCGTTGGCGCAGTTTGGCATCCGTTATGCAGTGGCGACACTCGGCACAGCCACCACCGCTGAACATTTAGAAATGGCCTTTCGTACTACGCCTGAAGTGGTTTTTTGCTTTGACGGTGACCGTGCCGGCCGTGATGCCGCCTGGCGCGCACTGGAAAATGCGCTGCCGGTAATTCGCGAAGGACGAGAAGCCAAATTCTTATTTTTACCCGACGGTGAAGACCCTGATACCTTGATCAGAAAAGAAGGCCATGATGCATTTGAAGCAAGAGTTAAAAATGCGACGCCGTTATCAGAATATTTACTTGAAAATTTGAGTCATCGGACCGATATAAACAGTGTCGATGGCGCAGCAAGAATGGTTGAGCTGGCCAAGCCACTATTTAGCAAAATTGGCCCCGGCCTGTATCGCGAAATGTTGACCGATAAACTCGCCGCCTTAGCGCAAATGGACAGCGAACGACTCAGTGGGCATTTATACGCGGTGAGCAAACAGCCAGAGCCGCCAGCGGCTGTTGAACGCAAACCCGTGCAGCGGGTTGTCAAACGCCCGACCTCTGGTTTGGGCTATGTGGCAAAAGCGGTGAGATGTTTATTACATCAACCCAGTATTGCCCAATCGGTGGTCTCAATCGACGCTTTGGAGACCATTGAAGAACCGGGCATGAACGTAGTAATTGAACTACTTCGCTTACTGAAAGCCCAACCGGATATGCACACGGCATCGATTATTGAGCACTGGCGTGACAAGCCTCTCGGCCAACGATTTGCAGAATTGGCGGCCGATCCGCCGCTGCTAAATGATGCTGAAGTGCTTGAGGCTGAATTTGGCAGCATATTGGTAAAAATGCAGGAATTGACCGAGGCCAATCGCCAACGTCAACATCTTGAAGAATTACGTTCAAAACAATTTGTAGATTTGAGCGACGATGAAAAAAATCCCTTAAGAAATCAACGGGATAGTTAAAAGGCAATAAAATTTAATTATGACTACACAGTGTAATCACCACGTAGTTAAGCTATAATTAATGGTTTTAGTGCCACCCAAGATCTGAGACACATCCGTACTGAGGCAATTGAATGGATAACGAAGCAAAACAAACACAGCTCAAAGTACTTATCACTAAGGGCAAAGAGCAAGGCTACCTCACCTACGCCGAAGTTAACGACCATTTACCGAATGAAATCGTCGATCCAGAGCAAATCGAAGATATCATCCAAATGATCAATGACATGGGCATCCAAGTGATGGAAACCGCGCCTGAGCGCGATACACTGATTATGTCAGACGCCGCGGTTAACACCGATGAAGATGCCTCAGAAGAAGCTGCCGCCACATTAGCCTCAACCGTTGAAGCTGAGTTTGGTCGTACTACTGACCCCGTGCGCATGTACATGCGTGAAATGGGCGCTGTTGGTTTGTTATCTCGTGAAGGTGAAATCCGCATTGCCAAGCGCATTGAAGCCGGCACTAACCAAATGCTACGTTCGCTAGCCACTTACGGCGACACGATTGCCACACTCATCGAAGCCTACGGTCGCGTTGAACGCGAAGAAGGTCGCCTGACTGATATTCTAACCGGCTACATTGATCCCAATGCACCGGACGAAATTGCTAAACCTGCCAATGCCGGTCAGGGCAATGCCGACAAGAAAGAAGAAAAGGAAGAAGAAGAGGAAGAAGTGGACACCGGTCCTTGTCCGGAAGAAGCCAAACGCCGCTTTGACTCAATTCGTAAACTCTACAAAAACTATCTAGCTGCGGTAAACAAACACGGCACGCAAGATGAAAAATGTGACGAACTGCGTTTAGCCCTGTCTGCTGAATTCATGGAAATAAAACTACACCAGAAAATGATTGACCGTCTGGTGTTTGATATTCGTGATGTGATTAATCGCATACGTGCGCAAGAAAAAATCATCATGAACATCTGTGTACGCAAAGCGCGTATGCCACGAAAAGAATTTGTGCTTAGCTTCCCTGAAAATGAAGCTGATCCAAACTGGTTAAAGAAAGTCCTGCGTTCAACCAAGCCTTATGCCAAGGTTCTGAAAGAACACAAAGACGAAATCGCCCGTGCGCAAACCAAACTGATTGGTCTACAAAGCGAATGCAGCATGACCATCACGCAAGTGAAAGACATCAATCGTAAGATGTCTATCGGTGAAGCCAAAGCACGTCGCGCCAAGAAAGAAATGGTTGAAGCCAACTTACGTTTGGTTATTTCGATTTCCAAGAAATACACCAACCGCGGCTTACAGTTCCTCGATTTAATTCAGGAAGGCAACATTGGTTTAATGAAAGCCGTTGATAAATTTGAATACCGTCGTGGTTACAAATTCTCAACCTACGCCACATGGTGGATTCGTCAGGCGATTACTCGCTCTATTGCTGACCAGGCTCGTACCATTCGTATTCCGGTACACATGATTGAAACCATTAACAAACTGTCACGTATCTCACGTCAGATGGTGCAGGAAATGGGTCGTGAGCCAACGCCAGAAGAATTGTCAGAACGCATGGAAATGCCAGAAGACAAAGTGCGTAAAGTCATGAAGATTGCCAAAGAGCCAATCTCAATGGAAACACCGATTGGTGATGACGAAGACTCACATTTAGGTGACTTCATCGAAGATGGCAATGCCATCTTACCTTTGGACTCTGCCACTATCGAAGGTTTACGTGAAGCGACTCAAGACATACTTGGCAGCCTCACCGCACGTGAAGCTAAAGTTTTGCGCATGCGTTTCGGCATCGACATGAACACCGACCACACACTAGAAGAAGTGGGCAAACAATTTGATGTCACACGCGAACGTATTCGCCAAATTGAAGCCAAGGCACTACGTAAACTTCGTCACCCTAGCCGTTCCGAGCAGCTACGCAGCTTCCTCGACCAAACCGGCACTGGCGGTTCTTAATTAACCAGACTGTGTGCTGTTAAGCATGCAGTCTGGGTTTTGTTTTTACTTCCCTGCTACATTCCTTTGTACGATCCTCTTTACTAAATAAATCTTAATTACTGATAAAAGCTTTAACTTAAAGCAAAAGCTGATAAAATACTTTTCGTTCGGGCCTATAGCTCAGTTGGTTAGAGCAGGGGACTCATCAAAATGGTGCGTCTATATTGAAAAATATAGAATGAACGGGATGAATTCAGGGAAACCTTAACAGCTATTTTAGATAGGCTGATGGCAATCCTGAGCCAAGCTGGGAGTACACTTCCAGAAGGTGCAGAGACTACCTGAGGACTGGTAAACCCAAGTGTCCTTAATAACAGGTTTAAGCGTCCCGCGCCCTAGCAACGCAATTTAACGATTCTGTTGTGGGTGATGATATAGTCCGCTCCTGATAGAAATATCAGGCAAAAGTGAATCCCTTGGTCCTTGGTTCGAGTCCAAGTAGGCCCACCAAACAAAAGCACAGCATTAATGGCTGTGCTTTTTTTATGTCTAATACTAAATAACCCAGTGTTTATTTATTGCTATTTTTGCATACCATATTAAGATTGCCGCAACGATTATAGGTAGCACTACCATCACAATCATTTCACCGAGATTAAAATTAATAACTGAACTTGCTACATCAACCGTGTGAATCATGGTGACAACAATACCGATCAATGATCCTATGAAGACATAAAATGAAACGGATCTTTTAAATAAAAGCAAAAAACAACCAAGAGCACCACCGAAAACACCTATCGCAAAGCCCCCCGTGGCCCAGGCAGGTCGACCTTCAATAATGGCACGATGCGTATCCGGTAAGCCTGCGACGAATTCTGGACTTGTCTGCATAAAGTAATTAATCGCACCACCAATATTCCAAAGCAATGCAAGAATACAAATTAGCCAGAAACTCCAGTGAACTCTACTCATATCGTTACTCATAACATCCTCCTAATGTTTTATTAGATCTTCGTAGTTACGCGTTACCATCATTACAACTTTCATACATTAGATTCATACCAAGTGCAAAAACACGTGCAACATGAATAGGTTTATCTTTTTCAATTGGTACCGCTTTCTTTCTAACGACAATGGTATTACAGATACAATCACGAACTGACCTTTTCTCTTTTATCATACCCATAAACAAAATATCAGTTATTAAATTTAGTGGTCCAAAAAACCAGAAAAGTAATCTTAGCGTCATTCGAAAAAAGTTTGGTTTAGATCCATAAATAGTTTCTACTCTTGTTTTAGTAACCAATTGCCCTAAGGTGCCAAATTTAGATGTTTTAATAACGGTAAGATAAAGAAATGCCACGACGATCATCAAATAGTAAAAATAGTAGTTATCGTAAGTAGCAGAATTATCAAAGTTCCATTCATCAAATAATATTCCACCATACATAAGTGATACTATGACAGAGAAATCTAGCAGCAGGATAACGAGTCTCCGAAAAATACCTGCGTAATCTTCATCTTTGTATATGACACCCCACCCGAATTCATTTTTCATTTGAAGACCATCTGTTCTGACTGATTTATTCTATAGTTAACTTTCCGGTGGTGCATATTGCGCAAAGACTTCCTCACCAGTCAGTTCCTTTGTTTTATTTCCAAAATGGTAATAATCTGGCTTGGATTCAATGAATATCTGGTGATCGAATACAAATGGTATCTCAGTATCGAATAAGCCAACCGGCATAATATATTGATTGGACTCTTTTAATCGATAATACAGATGACTTCCACACTTATTGCAAAAGGCACGTTCAGCCCAATCTGAGGAATTGTATACCGAAATATTTTCTTGACCGTCAAAAGACACATTACTTCCGCAATCCACCGCTAACAATGGGCCACCAGTCCATTTTTGACACATATCACAATGGCAAGCTCCCACCTCTTTGCTTATGCTCTTAACAGATATTTTTACTGCTCCACAGAGGCAGCTTCCATTTCCTTCATATACATCAGTCATGATTGTTCCTTCATCCATTTATTGTGTTTATACATAAAACGCACGGAATAAGCGTCGTCTTTGATGTGTTTGTTATGAATTAATCCCACCAGAAATACCAGAACTTGTGATTCAAAACTGATGCTCCTAAATTTGAAACCGTTTCAACACCCTGCTCAACAATATCGTAGCAGTAAAGGTATTGCTCCCATGCAAGCTCCATGGCTTCTTCTTTTGATTTTGGCGGGTTTGTCACATAGGCCTCAATAATATCACTGCTTACACCAATTATTTTTGCACCGTACTTTTCTTCCCAGTACTTCCAAATAGCGCAATGTTCTTCAGGATTTGGGCAATCATTCCATCCACCAAATTTTAGCTGTGCTATAACCTTCCATGCTTCATCAGAAGACAATTTAATACCCGTTAAATTGTCTAATAGTTTTCCAGACAAAACATCTGACGTAAGAGTAAAGTCTTGTTTATTTACAATTTCACCAGGCCATTCACCCTCGTTTTCACTAAGTTCCATTTCCCAATCTTCTTCAAGCTCAGCCCTTTTTTCTATAAACCATTTTGAAACGTCAATTTCAGCTGCATCTGTGAGAATCTTCTCGGAAGAAAGATCAGATAATTCTGCATTTTCTTCAAGAATTGATCTTTGTTCTTTGTCCCCACAAATGATCAAGCGACCTGAACATTTTGATGCCTCTATCGACTGATCAAGCGCTGTTCTTGAATCTAAATCTACGAATTCCACCATCGTTCTCCTATTGATTCATAACGTTAGCATTGTGGGGCTGGAGAAAACGCACAGGGAACTTGACCCAATTTTGCACACATTGCTTATTATATTGAACATAACTATCTGTCACCAACCAATAGCGATCGTTTTAGATTAAGCTGCATTACGTTTTTTCCACCATAAGTGATATGTAAGTGGCTCAGCCAGAAGAATAAGCATCATAAACAAGAATGTGAAAGCAATCTCCCCCTTGACGATATCAAAAAAATCTCCAACCTTATTTCCAAGTGCTTTACTAGCTACTTCTGCAATTGTAGAATCTGCACTTGATATGCTCGCATCTGTTATTGATAACTGAGTGAATTCAAGATCGCCTTCACTAAAGTGCAAGGCCTGTCCTGCAGAATGAATAATATGTGTTACAAGTGCATTTATAATGTAAGTCATTACCCATTCTCCAGCACCTGATATTACATAGTTTAATGAGTCTGATTTTAATTTCTCAAAGTAATCATCAGAGCTGGGCACATAGACTATATCTTTCATAATATGCGCTGCAGCAGTGCGAACCGTAATTTTTTCATCTGGTGCTAAGACTGGTAGCTCTTCCACTAAATATTCATATACAATTGGAACACTAACTTCAATATATGGTTTAACAGTCTTTTCTAATACATTTTCAACACGGGTCTCAACTGCATTAGCAGTTCCATATGAAAAGCCCGCAAATATAAATACTATTATCCATACAGGGTAGTGTAATTTCGCCAAAAAATCCCATATTCGATTTTTTCTTACAAATACATTTTTTCTTTTTAGAAGATATAGCACAACAATAGAGATGATAAATGCGGCTACTGAAGTAAATAGAGCTATTGGTAGGATAAAAATTAACTCGTGAAATACTTGTACGAAGACGTCTTCTACATAACCGAGTGATTTTACAGTAATGATTTCAAGATTATTATCCATATATACCTTGTAAAATTAAAGAAAAACTATAGTTAAAAAATATTCGCTTTGATTCGCTAGAAATAATTTTCAAAACACATAACGATTAAGATAAGGGGCTTTTAAAAAGTGCGTGCGGAGCACCGCTTTTAAAAAGTCCTAGTGAGTGATTAGCGAACGATCTTAATTGCCTTATTAGCCGTTACCTCCCATATTTACGATGATATACATCTTTTCTGTCATCATGAAAAATGTAAGACAATTTAATGTTCGCGCCAATAACCTCATGTAATTCTAAACCACATATATTAAAACCAAGTTTTAGCTTTGGGATTAAAGCTGCTCTATTTGTACCTAGGTGGTGACTTGTAACTTTTTCATAACCAATATTTCTTAGGTACTCTAACAACACATTCAAAAATGCAGTGTAAATTCCTTTGTTCTGATACTCCTTTAAAAAACCAGTATTTTGCATATAGAAAGTGATTTGGTCCTCTGTCTCGCCAAACATCCAGCCTATAGGAGTATTGGCCTTATTAAAAAACAAAATATATTCAGAATGCAGCAACTTATAGCGATCTTTCAGAGCGGCTCGCTTGTTAGTCCTATTTTTCCTCCCTTCACATAAAGAAAAATCAGAAAAACTACTATCTGGAAAAATATCATTTACATGCTTATTGAAGACCTGAAATAGTTCATCAGAATTTACCTGCCTTGCTGTGACATTATCAGGCAAACTCATAGGAAAGAACTTCTCTTGGTTGTTCTTTAAAACTTCATCCAGCGCATCATTAATTTTCATAGTGATAAATTTCTAGTTTTTCTCGCTAACGTTTTTAATAAGGGGCGCGCCGCTTTTTGCGCGTCTGACCATACCCTAAAATAATTGACACCATATTACGCGACCTGTTTTTCACATAGTACTGGCGTTAAGTAATTTATGCCAGAGTGAATACGGTCATGATTGTAAAAATGCATATGCTTAATAATATAAGCTTTTGCCTCATTTAGGGTCTTGAACTTATTAAAGCAAATCGTTTCTGTTTTTAGCGAATGGAAAAATGATTCCATGTTCGCATTATCCCAACAGTGGCCTTTACGGCTCATGCTCATTTTTAAATCGTTTTCAGTTAATGTGTTTTGATAAAGGTGTGAGGTATATTCACAATCTTGACTGGTTTAGATTCGCATGCACTCTCGGGTAGCTGTAGCTTTCATTGCTCTATTAGTGAACGCGAATGATTTCTTTTAGTAACATTTCATTGCTGAGCATTCGCTCGTTTGGCTTCCGTTTTCTCCAGGCATGGTAGCCAGCCGGGGTGACAAAGAGTTTACGGCATAAGGACACAAAGGTGCTCTTTTCTTTATGCTCATGGATAAAACGAAAGCGATCTACTTTTTTTAGGAAAGACCCTCTCTGCTTTTTTAAGCACTTGGTTCTCTTCTTGCGCCTGTTTTAGTTGTTGCCTGAGCATATAGATCGTTTTACGTGCCTTCTCTAAGTCGTTAGGCAGGTCTTCATTATTTATTCTGTTATTGTCTTTGCGCAAAACACCTTCCCTCAGTTGTTTTTTCCATCGAGATAGCATGAATGGATGGATGTTTAATGCTTCTGCAACAGCCTTAGTTTGTATGTCAGGATGATTGGCGGTTAAGACAGCTGCTTGTTTAAAGTAATATTTGTAAAAGTAGTGTGTTTCTTTTTTCATGTGAACCTCGTCATTGGTGAATGATGAGGTGTCAATTATTTAGGGGTAAGTCCAGTCCCAGTGAGTGTAACGAACGAATTGAGCAATTTGTTAGGTGAGTTTAGTCGTAGCACAAAGCACCATAATTATTTACAACATTGTCGTTATCATGAGTATAAAGACAAAAACAACTATACTCTTCTTTGCTAACTTTCGTTGAGTGTTTAATACTTTTTATAAAATACCCATCCTTTTCTGCTAATAGCAGAATCTCTGAGTGCTTCTTTAAACCCTTAATCGATTCGCAAATGCTTTCTGCCTCTCTTAGCTCTACCTGTTTCTGGTAGTACGCCACAGCGATAATTAAAGCCACTCCAACTGATATTATTCCAAGCACTCTAATAGTGGATTTTAATATTATCTTATTCACCTAACTATAATTAGTGGACAAAACTGTCGTCTATCATATTGGTCATTTTGTCGTATTACATTCTAGCCTTAACGTTATCAGCAGCTTAACAAAATTTAAAGGAGCTTCTTAATTAATTATTTTTACCAATAACCCTTATATAACTACTACGTGTTTATTACAACAACAGTTTCTTATTCTAGATAAATGACTGTAAAAGCTTATAAGAATTAACGTCGAAGAATTGCAAACCAACGTGCCAGGTTAAGTAAACTGGCTAATGAGGCGGAGACATAGGTGAGTGCTGCGGCGGTGAGTATTCTGCTGGCGTGTTTGTGTTCACGCTCAGAGATGTATTGGCCTTTTAATAGAATGGGTAGTGCTCGGTTGAAACTGGCATCAAACTCTACAGGCAGCGTTGTTAAATGAACAATGGTGCCTACGAGCATGCTACCAAGGCCGATAGCGATCATTGTTAGCCCAACATTAGGAGAGCGTGTTAAGAGTGCTAAAAATGGCACGGCAACCATCATAATCGCACCAAGTTTTTCGGCACCATAAGCAAGCCCGACTAACCGCTGGCGCATTTTAAAAGGTGCATAGCCTTGTTGGTCTTGTATGGCATGACCCACTTCATGGGTAGCCACTGTAATAGCCGTGAGTGATTTGCCTCGCATGTTTTCTTTACTCAAACGCACCGTTTTATCTCGCGGGTCGTAATGATCGCCATGTTCGGTTTCTTCTACTTTCACTTCAAGATTTAATACTTTGACTAAGTGCTCAGCTAACTCACCACCAGTGCCAGGATAGTGTTCCTGTTCTGTGCTGTAGTATTTAAGCACATGACTCACCCAGTATTGGGGGCCATAAATAATAGCAAAGATGAGTATTAATCCGAGGATAATGAGTATCATGTTTCGAGTATTGTCTTCTCTAGTTTCAAGCGAGTCATAAAAATTAGTGATAAAAAAAGGGCGCAGACAGCGCCCTTTTTAATAGCATTTTTTGCATCACTGGCCTTGATGAAAGCCCCATACCGATGCAAGCAAGCGTGCTAAACCTTTATATTCATTGGCTTCAGCAGCAACAAAGCGTTTGCTTTTAAATCTATCAAGCACTGGTTTAGTGCCGGCCTGACCTTCAGAGTTAATTAGCGCAGCAACAATTTTATCACGGGTCACAATATCAATTGTTTTAGTCATACTAAACGTTCTTGGTGGTAAAGGACGTTCTTTGGTTGAATAAAGTATCTTTAAACCGGTTGTTTTTCCTTTCTTTTTAAATTTGTTCCAGAATTTAACCGGTAAAAATGCTGCGGCACCTTTGTCTAACTTAAGACATTTCATTGCGTCTTTAAAGCTACGCTGTGAAACAATCACAGGTTGTCTAACAGGGTTAGTGAAGGCATCGATAATAGATAAGGTCGCAAGGTTCGGTGAATTCACTGCACAGACTTTTTTTGCAATCAAATCATCAATTGTATTTATTTTTGCATCTTCCTTTACTACTGCAACAAATACTAACGCGCCAGGTAGTCGCGCAACGGGAATATGTTTTATGCTTTGCATACGCCAGCTAACAAAGTGCGGGCCATCAAAAATAATGTCGTATTCGCCTTTACGCATTTTGCTGGTGTATTCGAGGAAATTTCGTGGAATAACTAGCTTAACTTCTTTACCTGTTTTTTCAGACAGATATTCTGCAATGGGGCCATACAGTTCTTTTGTTCTAGCAACAGATTGTGTTGGCGCTGTTGCAAAGGTAATGACATCACCCACAGCCGCATTTGCGTTTGCTCCCCACCCAACTGCAAACATGGCAAGACTTGCCAGTGCACAATTCCAAACACGCATCCTCACTTTAAGCATTAGGTTCTCCAATCTGACCGATTCTAAAATATTATTATTGTAGATTCCCATATTGTAAGCCCACACTTTATTGATTTGGTCTGGTGCTTACCCGACTATGAGAGTATGACAAATAAATCGCCTTTGTGCTGCAACCTTTATCATTAGAGTATGTCTTAATCAGACAGCCTGTCTATTAACATTTATATATTAGGGTTATAAATTAACGATGGATTGGCGCTTATACCAGCAAAAACATACAATGGAGTGGTTAATAGCTGTTTTTATTGAATATTCTGGATATATCACACATGAAGTCGACACCTAACACGCTGACAATCACTCTCACTCGGCTGCTTTTGTTGCTCTGTTTCAGTGCGATACTCGCAGCCTGTTCAAAGCCAGCAAAAAATCCGGCTCGCCAAGGCCGCGCCGCGCCACTGGTCTCCACTGCCATAGTCAAAACCGAATCTGTTCAACATCGCAGCCAACGCACTGGCACACTTCGCGCTAACAGTACCGTGCGCATTTTTAATCAGGAAGAAGGTCGCCTAACCGAACTACCCTTTTTCGCCGGCGATACTGTTAATAAAGGCGATATTTTACTGCGCATTGACGATAGCCTGCTCAGAGCTGAGATGGATAAAGCAACCGCCACCCTTCGTCAGGCGCAACAAGATCTTAAGCAAGCGACTAAGCTACGTAAAAAACGACTCATTGCCAAAGATGAGTTAAATCGTGCACGTACAGCATTAGATGTTGCTAATGCCGAACTGCGTTTGCTCAAAACTCGGATGAATTTCACGGCGGTGCCATCGCCGCTAACGGGTCTGGTAAGCGAACGCTTAGTAGAGCCCGGAGATGTTGCACCGCGTCATACCCACCTGCTTACCCTTATCGATACCAAGACGCTTATCACAGAAGTTGCCATTTCAGAGCTGCTGCTACCTAGCCTAAATGTGGGCGATAATGTTCAGGTCAATATTGATGCACTGACCGGTCAGCAATTCACTGGCCACATACTGCGTATTCACCCAACCCTTAACGCCAGCACTCGTAACGGGATTGTTGAGATCATTCTTGACCCGGCACCAAAAGGTGCCAGACCGGGGCAATTCTGTCGGGTTGATTTGCAATCTCCAGCGGTGATGCGTCGACTCATTCCCTTTTCAGCGTTGCGCCGTGACAACGAAGGCGAATATGTCTTTGCGCTTTACCTGGATAAGGACAAGCAAAAAGTATCACGCAAAACAGTGCGCAGCGGCCTGCGCATTGATGACAAAATCGAGATCCTAGATGGTTTAACTGACGGCCAGAATGTTATTGTGCGTGGCTTTCTTGGACTCAGAGAAGGCAAAGCGGTTCGCACGATAGATGTACCCACAACTGCCGCGGCCATAAAGTAACCTACTCTCATGTCTCACAGCACACATAATCTTCGATTTCGCAGTGGTGGTTTAGCCAGCTGGTCAATTCGTCATCCCGTTGGCATTGTCATGATCACACTCGCGGTGATGGTGTTGGGCGCTTTCGTCTTAGAACGGCTCTCTATCAATTTACTGCCGCATATTATTTACCCTGATGTACGGGTGCGTATTATCGACCCCGGTGTGCCCGCCACCGTGATGGAAAACCAGATCACCCGGCAGTTAGAAGAACAACTGGCCATTACCGAAGGGGCTATTAGCGTGCAGTCGCGCACCTCTGAAGGTCGCACCGCGGTCGATTTATCATTCGCCTACGGTAAAGATATTGATGTTGCCTTGCGTGATGCCAGCACCCGTTTAGATCGTGCAAAACGTTTTCTCCCCACTGATATCGAACCGCCAGTTATTTACAAACGCGACCCATCACAAATTCCTGTATTGGAGTATGTCGTCAGTTCCTCGCAAATGAGCTCGGTTGAATTGCGTGATTGGGTTGATAATCAATTTTCAAAGTGGTTTTTAAACTTACCCGGCGTTGCTGCCATTGAAGTCGGTGGCGGTTACGTTCGTGAAATCAGTGTTCAACCCGATCAAGAACGATTAAGCGGTCTTGGCTTAAGCATTGAGGATATCGTTTCCAGTTTGCAGCGTGGCAATGTTGAGTCTCCCGCCGGTCGGCTGGTCATGCGACAGCAAGAAATTATCAGTCGTACTTCTGGTCGCTTTACCTCAATTGATGAAATCGCCCGACTGCCGATTAGCTTAAACAGCGGTGAAACAATTCGACTTTCCGATATCGCAACAGTGATAGACGGCCATGAAGATGAACGTTTACGGGTACGTTACAACGATCAACAAGGCGTTAAACTTTCAATCCAAAAACAACCCGAAGCCAATGTCGTCGGTGTTGCAGAAGTCATTAATGCGCAGCTACTCTGGCTCAAAAATCAAAACCTATTGCCGCAAGGCACCGTTGTGCAAAAAGTGAACGATCAAGCTGTCTACGTTCGTAATGCTATTAACAACGCTTCATTGGCCGCTGTCAGTGGCGCCATTTTGGCCATGATAGTGGTGTTTATTTTTCTCGGCAATATTCGCCACACACTGATTATCGGTAGCGCTATTCCCATTGCGGTGATGGTTACCTTTATTATTATGGGGCTTGGTGAATTGAGCCTTAACATCATGACACTCGGCGGCTTAGCACTCGGCATTGGCATGCTGGTGGATAACACGATCGTCATGCTTGAAAACATTGCCCGTCATCAGCGCGACAAAGAAGTCGTTGATTCTGAATATACCCAAGGCCTGTCAACTGACGCCGCTGCCGCTGTTACTGCGGCTACAGAAGTGAATAGTGCGGTGGTTGCATCAACCACCACTAACCTTGCGGCAGTACTTCCGTTTCTATTTATTAGCGGTTTAGTCGGACTGTTGTTTCGTGAATTAATTTTCACCATTTCTGCCGCCATCGTTGCATCACTGATTGTTGCGCTTACTTTAGTACCTGCCTTAGCGGCACACACAGCCAAATCACAACAAAGCCGTTTCAGACAATTTGTTGATCGCATGATGCTGGGCGCTCAAAATAAATATGTAAAAATGCTCGGTTTTATTCTTAGCACATTTGCTAGCCGCATTATTGTTGTTTTACTCTTTAGTGCTGCGCTTATCTTTAGTCTTTATGATATCAGTGCTAGCAAACAAATATTTCTACCCTCACTTGACGATGGTAACTTACGTATCTCCATCCGTGCCGATCAAGGTATTTCTTTAAATGAAATGGATGCATCTGTTCAACGCATTGAGAAATTGCTTCGTGAACAACCTGAAGTCGAAGGCGTATTCAGTATTGTCGGTGGTTTTATTTATGGACGTTCACAATTTGAATCGAGTAATTACAGCACGCTCACTGTACAACTAGTGCCGAGTAATCAACGCAGGTTAAGCAGTGAACAAGCTAAATCTAAAATCAATAAACAAATTAGTCAGCTCAATATGGCAGGGATTAAAGCCTATGTTCGCGTTTACGGTTTACGTGGCTTACGCCTAAACCGAAAGAGTGATGATGACTTTAGCATTCGCATTCAAGGGCCCGATCTCACCACGCTAAATGATATTGGCAATGAGGTTATGCAACGGTTAAAGAAAGTTAAAGGCCTGAGTAATTTGCGTAACTCGGCGGCCGAAGTAAGGCAAGAGCTTTCGATTGTGGTGGATCGTGAACGTGCGAGCAGTTTGGGACTGGATATTGAAGATGTTTCAAAGGCCATGCGTTACGCACTAGATGGTGTCGTTGTTACTGACTACATTGAAGGTGATAATATTTATGATGTACGGTTAAGACTGCCTAGTGCGCGTATTGAGTCACCGCAAGATTTAGAGTCTGTTTTACTGTTTAGCAAAGAATCCGATCGTTCTGCGGTATACCTCGGTGATGTCGCGGCGGTACAAATCATTCCTAGTCCGGCACAAATCATGCGTGACCGACAACAGCGGGTTGTTGAAGTCACCGCATCAATGAAAAATACTGCAACCGGCGAAATTCTCGACGCAGCCGATGCAAGTCTGGCTGATTTGAATTTACCGCTTGGCTACAACCTCTATGATGGTGGTACCAAACAAGCCTTACAAGAAAATAGACAACTGGCTGATTTATTATTATTGCTCGCGGTATTTTTAGTGCTCGTCGTTATGGCAGTGCAATACGAATCTTTACTTAACCCGGTTATTATCTTACTTAGCGTGCCGTTTGCAGCAATAGGGGTTGAGCTCGGATTACTTCTCACCCCCATAACACTGTCAATGCCGGTCTTTCTAGGCATGATTATGTTAGCCGGCATCGTTGTGAACAATGCGATTGTGTTGGTTGAGTATATTGAAATTCAACGCGCACGCGGCAAAGACATTACTGAAGCTATCTTACTCGCGGCAAGGCTTAGACTACGCCCCATCTTAATGACCACACTAACTACCGTGGTCGGCATGCTACCGCTGGCCTTAAAACTTGGTGAAGGGGCCGAGATGTTACAACCACTGGCGGTAACTATTGTCTCAGGCTTAAGCTTTTCGCTACTGGTGAGCTTATTACTAATTCCTATTCTTTATTCAGCCTTTCACCCAGCGGTTGCCACTCTACGATTGCGGTTGGCGCATCACTAACTGCGCATAACTACTGAACCAATAGGGGTCAGTCATCAGCTGTGACTGACCTGCACTCAGTGCAGCATCATATTGCTGCTGCAATAGTGACAGTTGTTCTTTATTACTGCCCGCTTGCGCCAAAATATCTTGTGTCACATTTAATAAAATTGCTGAGGGGGAAGGCATCGGTCCATCAGGGATCATAATCTCCCGGCCACCATAAGCGATTAAACTATTATCAATCATGCGCCAGCCCTTATCAGAAAAGAAACGCTGCCAGGCCTGATTTATCATCACGCGGACGGTGGCTTTATCTTCTTTGTTATTTGTTAGCATCGCCCAGTCGAGCAGACCACGACTGACAAAGGCATAATCTTGCAAACTAGCATTGCCAATAATCTTGTTATCAGCACTACGTGCGCGGAGCAACTTTCCGTCTTGCCACAGATCGTTTAATAAGAAGTTGCGCAAATTTTTAGCAATCTCTCTATATTCTTTACTATCAGTTTGTTTCACCGCTTCAACAAAGGCGGAAAGTGCCAGCCCGTTCCAACCGGCAAGCCGCTTGCTATCGACAGGTAAACCACGTTGTTCACGTGCAGTTAACATTTTTTTCGATGCGCTACTGAGCTGTTTCTTTAATGTTTCAATACTAACACCGAGTGTTTTTGCATCATCAACCAGGTCAGTGGCTACCATTGGCAGGCTACCGTCTTCTGTTGTTTTCGCTGCCGCTATCTGCCATGCCTGCCTCACCGCTTTTGTTTCATCTTTGCTAAGAATTTTTTCTAGTTGTGCTGGTGTCCAAAGGTAATAACCACCCTCTATATTATTATCATCAATCGCAGACAGGCTACCGACCATTCCGCCACTTTTAGTGCCTAAGGTATTCGCCATAAAATCTAATGTTTTCTTGGCAGTCTTTAAGTACCCAGGTTTATTAAATAGTTTTGCCGCATCTAAATATAACTTTGCTAATTGCGCATTGTCGTAAAGCATTTTCTCAAAATGCGGCACTTGCCATTGTGGGTCTGTGGTGTAGCGAAAAAAGCCGCCACCTAATGAATCATTCATACCCAGATTCTGCATGCTGTCTAAGGTCAGTTGCAAAAAGTCACCTAACTTTTTATTGGGTTTGTTTTTATAGGCTTCAAATAAAGCATTCATTTGTGGCACGAGAGGGAATTTGGTTTGGTTACCAAAACCGCCCGAGATCGTATCTGCGCGTTGTAAACCAGTGCGAGTCACAAGCCCGGTTAATAATGGACTAATGGCTTTATCCATTTTCGCTTGCATATCAATCGTGTCGACTTCTAGCTCACTTGCAGCCGCTTTCGCATCTTCACTTAATTTTTTATCACCGTCTTTCCACAAAGCAGTCAGCTGGGTAACTAAGTCTTTGAAGCCATCATGTGGCAAATAAGTTAAGCCAAGAAGCGGATAACCTTCAGGGGTAATAAATACATTCAGTGGCCAACCTGCTTGTCCGCGTGTACGTTCAACAAACTCGATTAGCTGCGCATCCAATGCAGGATTTAATTCCCGATCAATTTTGACTGAAATAAAATCCTTGTTAAGCAAGGCAGCAATATCTTCAGCTTTATAACTTTCGCGCTGCATCACATGACACCAATGACAAGCAAAATAACCAATTGAAACAAATATCAGCTTATTTTCTTTTCTAGCACGATCAACCGTTTGCTTATTCCATTGCTGCCAGTGAACGGGATCTTGCCCATGCATTGCTAGATAGGGGGATGGGTTATCAACTAAACTATTTTTTGCTGCAATTGCGTGATTACTTAAAATCACAGTGAAAAACAAAATAACTAACTGCTTAAACATTGCCATACCCTTTATTATTTCGCGTACAAAGCTGAAAACTCATTCAGCTCTTTACTGTTTAAATCTGAAACAACCCAATAATGTAATCCAGCTTTCTGCCATTTGACCATGTTATAACTGTAGCGCGACAAAGATTTAAACTCTTTCACTTCATCATTATTTGCACGGTATACAAAAACATTAATAATATGCCCGCGTTTCTTATAGACCACTGATGATGCCGGTTGGTTATTAATATACTCCAAACGGCCACCCAGTAAGCTTAGCTCTTTAATGCCCAGTTTATGCACTGGTGGTGAAAAATTTAAGCGCCCATTAAACCACGGTTTCACCGTATGTTTATCTGTGCTTTCTATATCTGTTAAATGATCGACCATTAGTGAGCCCACATGCGCACTCAAAATTTGTGATTCAACATCAAACTGAGTAGTTGTCACCAGGCTAGTGCTAAACATAAACCATGCAGTCACCGCTAACAACGCAGACGCACCACCACTAAAACTTAACCAATGTAACCAGGTTGAAGCGGGTACAGGGGTTTCATCGGACAATTGCTTAAGTTGCTTTTTCACAGACTGTTTTAAACGACGAGGCGTTGCGACACTCGTGTTTTCTTGTATCACCTTTTGCAGTAAGCGATATTGAGATAAGGTTTCGCTGCATCGATGACACGACTCAATATGCGATTCTACCAATCGTTCATCGGATAACGTCAGCTCACCATCTAGATAGGCTTCAAGTTTCTCGCTTAGCTGATTACATGGCATCGGTTTTACCTCTATTCTGGTAAGCCGTTAAAGTTTTCCGCAAACTACTGCGACCACGCGACAAACGTGACATAACCGTCCCAGACGCAATATCCAGAATCTCTGCAATTTCCTTATATGAGTAACCTTCGATTTCTCGTAAATAAATAACTTCACGATATTTAAGTGGCAACTGGCCAATTGCCTTGTCGATATGTTGTTTGACTATATCATTGTCGAGTAACTCTTCAGGCGGTATTTGGCTGGCATTGAGGCTATGGACATCAGAGCCGCTATTATCTAATAAGGCTTCATCAAAACTAACCAGATTCCCCACTCTCTTACGCTGTTTGATGGTATTAAAAGCGGTGTTTCGGACGATGGTCAGCAGCCATGCTGATGCATTGCCCCCCTTAAACTGCTTGAAGGCCTTGAACGCTTTTATGTAAGCGGTTTGCACCACATCTTCTGCTTCCATGGGATCACGCAATAACCAGCGTGCGAGGTTATAGGCAGCTTCCATGTGACACAGCATCTGCGATTCGAATTGTTGTCTGTCGTGTTTATTTGGCATGAGTAAAGTTATCCCTACTCTACTGACAATATATGGCCGCTTTTATTCCCTTACTGGTAAATTTAAGCGCCGAAAAAATTTGTATTTTATGGACTAATAGCTATAAAAGCATTAAAAACAAATACTTAAAGTATTAGAAAGAGATTTTCTTATGATTTGGCTGGTGGCGTATCGTCGTCACTATCGTCAGGTTTTTCATCGTCCTCATCTTCGTCGTCCATCTTATCGAGCTCGGCATCCATGTCTTCATCGCTCATTTCAACGAAGGGTTCGTCAAGATCATTAGCATCTTCGCTGGTGATGTCTTCAGCGACAAAACTACTAACGGAGGCATCCGTTGTTTCAGTCTCAGCGACTTCAGCCGCAACGGCTTCATCAGGCATGATGCTATTTTCTTCAAACTCGCGATCTTCCTCAGCCTGACGTTGGCGCTTGCGACTCACAATACGTCGCGAGAAAAACACCCCAATCTCAAACAGCAACCACATTGGAATGGCCATTAGTGTTTGCGAGATGATATCAGGCGGGGTGAGTAACATACCGATAATAAATGCACCGACAACCACATAGGCACGCTTTGATGCTAGCTTGTCTGGGGTGGTCATGCCGGTCCAGCATAATAAAATAGTCGCAATCGGCACTTCGAAAGCAACACCGAAGGCGAGTAACATTTTCAGCATGAAATCTAAATACTGAGAAATGTCAGGTAGGAAGTTGACCCCTTCTGGTGTGACGGCAGTGAAAAAAGCAAACACCAACGGCAGCACAACAAAGTAAGCAAACGCAATGCCGCAATAAAAAAGTACCGTGCTTGACACTAATAATGGGACAACTAATGAGCGCTCGTGCGAGTACAAACCAGGTGAGATAAAACTCCACACTTGATGTAATAAATAAGGCACCGCAATAAAAATAGCCGCAACAATAGAAAGCTTAAACGGTGTTAAAAACGGTGAGGCAACGCCCGTGGCAATCATTTGGCTGCCTTCAGGCAAACTGCGCAACATCGGTTCAGCGACAAAAGTAAACAAGTCGTTAGCAAAATAGAACAGCGGCACCATCAAAACAATAATAACTAAGACACTGCGTAGTAAGCGATCACGTAGCTCAAACAAATGCCCGAGGAACGGTGAGTCTTCTACTGCTGTATTCGAATCACTCATTAATAATTATTGTTTGTTTTGATCGTTGGGTTCGGCGGCAGGTTTGTCATCATTAATAGCGCGCAATACAAAGTCTTGTTTGCCAATGTCCTCAGCAACCGATTTTGTTTCTTCAATTATGTCGTGCACGCTGGTCGAGTCTGATTGATCTTTTAATATTTTTTTCAGCTCGTCAGCTTTTAATTCTTGGTCAATGTCAGTTTTTACCGAGGCAACAAAACCCCGCATTTTACCGACCCAAAGTCCTGCCGTACGGGCAACACCGGGCAAACGCTCGGGGCCAATAACAAGCAATGCAACAATGCCAATGAGGGCTATTTCGAAGAAACCAATATCAAACATGCGATCACCGCTGAGTAATTAAATACTTACTCAACCTTATCTTTTTCTTCTTTAACAACTTCAGCATCAATCACTGAGTCATCTTTTTTATCAATTTGTGACGCTGGTTGTTCAGCATCATCTTTTGCGCTCTCATCACCATCTTTCATTGCTTTACGAAAGTTACGTAACGCGCCACCCACATCACCGCCCATGTTGCGCAGTTTTTTCGTGCCGAACAGTACGATCACGATCAGTAATATGAGAATCAAGGAACCTGGTCCAATACCACCAAAACCCATTGTCTTATCTCCCGACGTTAATATATTTAAGTGTTAGTAACGTGGCCTACTTACGTGAGGCCTTTTCATCATGACCTGAAACGCCTTCACGGCGTTGCAACTCATTCAATACATCTTCTGGCCCAAGGTCACAGTGTGCCAGCATAACTAGCGTGTGAAACCAAAGATCAGCGGTTTCATAAATAATTTGTGACTTGTCACCACCCTTGGCAGCAATCACTGTTTCAGTGGCTTCTTCGCCAACTTTCTTCAGTATGGTGTCGATGCCCTTGGCATACAAACTGGCGACATAGGAACTGTCTGCATCCTGTTGTTTGCGCTCTTCGAGCACTTGCGCCAATTGTTGTAACACGTCACTCATGATTGACCATAAATCTCTTTTGGATCTTTCAGCACCGGATCAATTTCTACCCAAGTGCCATTTTGATATTTCTTAAAAAAACAATTATGCCGACCGGTATGGCAGGCAATCCCACCTTTTTGTTCAACGGTGAGCAACACTACATCATTATCACAATCAATGCGCATTTCATGCAGCGTTTGTACGTGGCCAGACTCTTCGCCTTTGTGCCAGAGTCTGCCGCGCGAGCGCGACCAATAAACGGCATGGCCTTTTTCAGCGGTGAGCATCAATGCTTCGCGGTTCATCCACGCGAACATCAATACTTTGCCGGTATTCACTTCTTGTGCAATCACCGGCACCAGACCATCTGAAGTCCATTTTATCTCGTCGAGCCAGTTGGCTGTCTGTGTATTCTCGGCCATCTTTCTCTCCGCAATCAGATCCCTACTATAACAAATTCAGACAGCAAAAATTCCCGTTTTTAGCGGGCTTGGGGCCTAAACAAGGGGGTAAAACTGTCAAAAAGGCTAACGATGCAGATAAATACGACTTAAAGACGCATTTCGATGCCGCGCGCGGCCATGTGGCGCTTGGCTTCTTCCACCGTGTGATCACCAAAATGGAAGATACTGGCAGCTAAAACGGCATCGGCTTTGCCTTCCAGCACACCATCAGCAAGGTGATCGAGGTTACCGACACCACCGGATGCGATAACCGGCACTTCTACTGCCTCGCAAATAGCCCGCGTCAGAGCTAAATCAAAACCATCACGAGTACCGTCACGATCCATACTCGTGAGCAAAATTTCACCTGCACCGAAGTCGACCATTTTTCGTGCCCATTCGATAGCGTCCAGGCCAGTGCCTTTGCGGCCACCGTGGGTAAAGATTTCCCAGCGATTAGGCTCACCATCAGGACTGACTTTTTTCGCGTCGATTGAGACCACGATGCATTGTGAACCAAATTTTTCAGCGGCTTCTCGGACAAACTCAGGTCGATTAACTGCCGCGGTATTGATGCCGACTTTGTCAGCACCTGCGTTAAGCATGCGGCGAATATCTTCAACTGTGCGAATGCCACCACCGACTGTGAGTGGAATAAAAACCTGCCCGGCGACTTCTTCAACAACATGCACGATGGTGTCACGATCATCTGAGCTAGCAGTAATATCCAAAAAGGTGATTTCGTCAGCGCCCTGTTCGTCGTAACGTTTGGCAACTTCAATGGGATCACCCGCATCGCGGATGTCGACAAACTGCACGCCTTTTACAACACGGCCGTTATCAACATCGAGACAGGGGATAATTCGCTTAGCAAGAGACATAGTATTTCTAAAAAAACCTACGGGTTTTAAAATTTATTTGGCGAGTTCATCGGCCAGTTTCTGACCTTCTGCAAAATCGAGAGTGCCTTCATAGATAGCACGACCGGTAATGGCGCCAGTAATACCTTCTTCTTCTACGGCGGCTAAAGCACGCACGTCGTCTAATGAAGTAATACCGCCAGAGGCAATCACGGGAATAGTAATCGCTTTCGCCAGCTCAACAGTGGAATCGATATTCACACCTTTCATCATACCATCACGGCCAATGTCGGTGAAAATAATCGCTTCAACGCCATCTTTTTCAAAATGCTGAGCCATATCAATCACGTCATGGTGTGACAGCTTTGACCAGCCATCGATGGCCACTTTGCCATCTTTAGCATCAAGACCAACAATAATGTGGCTAGGAAATTCGATACATAGATCAGACACAAAGTGCGGCGCACTCACTGCCTTGGTACCAATGATGCAGTACTGCACACCGGCTTCTAAATAAGTTTGCACCGTGTCTTCATGACGAATACCACCACCTACCTGCACCGGTAGATCAGGGTAGGCATCAGTGATTCTATGAATGACATCGGCATTGACCGGCTCACCGGCAAAGGCACCATCTAAATCAACGATGTGTAGCCGTCTCGCACCGGCTTCAGCCCAACGCCCTGCCATGGCCACGGGGTCGTCTGAGAAAATTGTTTCGTCGTCCATGTTACCTTGACGAAGACGAACGCATTTACCACCTTTTAAATCAATTGCTGGTATCAGCAACATGTTTCTTTCCCCTTAAACCTTTCCATTCCAGGTAACAAAATTTTCTAACAATCTTAAACCAGCATGCTGGCTCTTTTCTGGGTGAAATTGTACTGCGAATACATTATCGCGCGCCAACACAGATGTAAATGGTCCACCATAATTAGTTGCCGCGGCGACATGCTCCGGACCGGCTAATTCGGCGTAATAGCTGTGCACAAAGTAAAAGCGGCTACCGTCTTTAATGTCCTGCCATAGCGGGTGTGGGGTTAATTGCAGCACCTCATTCCAACCCATATGTGGAATCTTCAGCGGCTCGCCATCCTCACCCAACATGCCAGACTTAAAGCGACGCACATTGCCTTTGAAAAGACCGAGACAATCAATACCACCATTTTCGTCACTGGCCTCGAGCATGCTCTGCATACCAACACAAATACCTAATAATGGTTTTTCTTTAGCGCACTGTTTTACTACAGTATCAAGTTCAAGCCGTTTTAGTTCACCCATGCAATCACGCATGGCGCCAACCCCGGGGAAGATTACCCGGTCGGCGTCGAGAATAGTCTTAGGATCGGCGGTGACAACCACCTTTGTGTCGCCACTGGCGACATGCTCGACGGCTTTAGCAACAGAATGTAAGTTGCCCATGCCATAGTCGATAACAGCTAGCGTTTGCATAGTGCTCTCTATCTATAGAATCTATTTACAGGCTGCCTTTGGTGGAAGGCAAAATGCCGCTCATCCGTGCGTCAGCTTCAGCAGCCATGCGCACCGCGCGGCCAAAGGCTTTGAACACCGTCTCTGCAATATGGTGTGCATTGACGCCTTTGAGGTTATCAATGTGCAACGTCGCCTTGGCGTGGTTGCAGAAACCTTGAAAGAATTCGTGAAATAAGTCGACATCAAACTCGCCAATACGGGCGCGTGGATAATCGCAATTGTACTCAATCCCCGGTCGACCGGAGAAATCAATGACGACTCGAGACAGCGCTTCGTCAAGCGGCACATAGGCGTGACCGTAGCGACGAATGCCTTGTTTGTCACCCAGCGCTTCAGCAACAGCCAGACCCAGCGTAATACCAATGTCTTCCACAGTGTGGTGAGCATCGATGTGCAAATCGCCTTTAGCCTTTATTTCTAGGTCAATCATGCCATGACGGGCAACCTGATCAAGCATATGATCAAGGAACGGAACACCGGTTTCGAAGCTCGATTTTCCGGTGCCATCTAAGTCTAGCGAAATTGTAATTTGAGTCTCAAGCGTGTTTCGCGTGACGCTCGCCGTGCGGTTAGTCATGTCAGGATTCCGGAGTGATAAGTCATTTTGTCTGTTGTGATGATATCCAATCTTGGATGGTGCATATCATAGCGTATTTGTAGGGTAAATAAACCTATCTTGGTGCCGACAGCCAAAACACTCAGATGCTCTCAAACATCAACATTGTTTGATCTTGGTCAATGTCTTTAAAACTAGGGTGGCCATAATTCCCCCTCAATTATTAATCAACACATTAGCAAAAGTAGTGAAATGGGAGTAAGAAAATGAACAACCGAATTCGATATTGTGCACTAGCCGCCTGCATGGCTGCACTAAGCCCTGTCGCCAACGCCTATGAAGCGGGTGATTGGGTCGTTCGAGGCCGCGTCATCAATGTCGATACAGATCGAGGTTCGAGCACCATCCGCGTTGGCGGTAACTCAGTTGCCGGCTCTGGTGTTAGCGTTAATGATGACGTCGTACCCGAGCTTGATATTACTTATATGATCAATAAAAACTGGGGCTTAGAGCTGATTTTAGGCACTTCAAGCCACGACGTAGACGGTGAAGGGACACTAGCAGGCTTAGGCGGGATTATTGATGCCAAAGTGCTGCCACCTACTTTAACCTTGCAATACCATTTTCTACCTAACAGCCATTATCGTCCGTATGTTGGTATTGGTCTGAACTACACCACTTTCTATGACGAACGTGTCACAGGTGGACTCAGCGCCCCAGGTGCCCGTGTGTCAATCGACTCATCCACCGGTCTTGCCTTACAGGCCGGTATTGATATTGATATTAATGACAGCTGGTTCATTAATATCGACGTTAAAGCCATCGACATTGATACCACTGCAAACTTCACTAACACCGCTGTTGGCCCTGCTGCTGTGGATGTTGACCTCGATCCGGTTGTCTTCGGTATTGGTATTGGTACCACTTTCTAATTGTAAGCTCTCTCTCCCATAGAATTGGGATCTTGGCCGGGCATCCTCATGCTCGGCCTTTTTTTTCTGTGGCTCTTCTTCATAGCTAAAACTCTTAAAGCCCTTTCGCAATACAAAAAACCATTGAGTGAATATAATAATATTCTGCTAATAGGGAATATAATAGATCTTCCAGTTGTTACATCTATAACACATCGATGAACTATAGATATATCAACGGGGAGCAACTCTATGTTCAAACTTAAACCTAACTTTCTTTTCACAATTTTGTTATTTTCGATCTTATTTTTTTTGGCTATTGGCATCACTCATGCAGCCGGTGACTATACTGCACAAAAACCTATTGAGCGCACCATTCATCTGGGTAACAAAAATAATGATTTACGCTTTTACCCTAATAGCCTCGAATTTGAAACAGGTAAACTATATAAACTCATCATAAGAAACCCCAGTAAACAAAAACATTATTTTTCTGCTGAAGCTTTCTCTCGTTCTGTTTTCACACGAAAAGTGCAAGTAATTAGCAAGCTGAATAAAACCTTAGCAGAAGTTAAAGGCGTCATTTCAGAAATTGAGGTTTACCCTAGTGGGATTACAGAATGGTGGTTTGTGCCGATTAAAACACTTAATGCATCAGCACTACATTGTTCAATTAAAGGTCATACTGAAGCTGGTATGACTGGCAGCATTACAATTAAATAACCCCCGCGAGGTCAATATGAAATTTTTAACGACACTAATAGTGCTGATGCTGCCAGCCGGCATTTCTTTTGCCGGTGGTGATCCTGTCGCAGGAAAAAGAAAAGTTGCTCTGTGCATGGGTTGTCATGGCGCAGATGGCAATGGCACCAGCACACAATTCCCAAAACTTGCTGGCCAAGGCGAAGAATACCTTGCTAAACAAATTCGTGATTTTAAATCTGGAGAACGAAAAGAAGAACATATGACGCCTATGGCTGAAACTATCAACGTTTCAGATATTGGTGATATTTCTGCCTACTACTCAAGTTTAACCCGTAGTATAGAGACCAATAACAATAAAGTTGGGAAAGGAAAATCTATTTTCTTATCAGGCATTAAAAGTAAAAATATTGCCGCTTGTGCAAGCTGCCATGGTGAAAAAGGTCAAGGCAATACTGCTGCAAAATTCCCTGCTCTCTCTGGGCAGTATAGTGAATACTTAGCAAAATCTATCAAAGATTTTCGCAGCGGTGAACGCAATAATGATACAAACAATATTATGCGTAACATTGCAGTTAAACTCTCTGACAAAGAAATCACCTCATTATCTAATTACCTATCAACACTTAAATAATTTTAAATGACTCCTGCTCTGATATTATAGATTTTATACCGAGTTCTTTTTTACCCAGTACTTTTTTGCTTTCACGAAACCTTCACACTTCTGTCACGCCTAAGACAAATTTCTTGCCTAAAATACTTTGTGTATTTCACACGCATCGTGTCTTATTTATAAAACGACTCCGATGTAAACACAAAAATAAGCAGGAGAATTATAGATGGAATTATCACAACGTCTGATTTTAAACATGAGCGCCAGCATTGTCCTTGCCAGCTCTCTTCATACGGGTATCGCTTTCGCCGATGATGACCGTGACGCAACAGATTTTGGCGCTAAAGTAGAACAAAAACTCAACAAGCAATCTAAGCGCCTGTTTGGTTTCAAAGGTCCAATACGCGATTCAGCAGCACCTACAAGTGGTCCAGTACGTACACTGTCACAAACAGCTGCCGATCAGATTCTGCTCGCTAAAGGTCTAAAAGTTGAATTCCTAACACGCAACGCGGCTAACCTCACTGATATGTTGGCATTCTTCCCGTTGAATAATCCAACTCACCTTATTTCTTGCGTCGAAGGTTCACGCAGTATCATTGACACCAATGCTAATGGCAGCGATAAGCTCAACCCATCAATCCAACGCATTAACTTAAAGAACGGTGAAGTTACTACTGTACTTCGCGGTTTAAACCGTTGTGATGGTATTCGTACCACACCCTGGGGCACAATCCTTGCCACAGAAGAATCTAACGATGGTGGTGCTTATGAGTTAATCAACCCATTACTTAGCACTGAACTCACTATCGTTGCTCGCCAAGACAGTAACTTTATTGATATCAATGGTAATGCTGTAAACAATGAAATTGCATATCGCGCTGCATTACCAACCATGGCATGGGAAGGTTTAACTGTTTTAGAAAGCGGTGTCGTCATTGGTGGTGACGAATTACGACCAGGTACAAACATTGCGGACAGCGATGGCGGTTCTATCTTCAAATTTGTTCCATCTTCACCTCGTGCAATAGGACAAGCTGTCACTCGTCTTACTGACTCACCACTCGTGTCAGGTAATGTTTTTGCGATGCAAGTTTCTTGTGTTAACCGTCGCCAGCAAATTGGTCAAGGTTGTGAAGTCGGCAATGCCGCATGGTTACCTGTTAACGCGGCAACAGCTCGCGCTGATGCAAACAACAACAATGCAACTGGATACTACCGTCCTGAAGATCTTCACCTTGATGCTAACTTTAGCGACAGTAGTAATGCTGACGCTATTCGTTTTTGCTGGGCCAACACAGGTAATCGTGGCGCATCAAACTTTGGTGAAGTCATGTGTGGCATCGATAGTGCACCACTTACCGCCGAGATTGATCAACGCACTGTTGCCGTAAACCGTTTGATTGAAGGAGATACTGATTTGAACGCACCGGATAATCTGGCGTTTCAACCTAATACTGGCATCTTGTACGTTATTGAAGACAACCCAAATGGTGATGTTCACGCCTGCTTACCTGATGGCACTGACCGCAACATTAAAAGTGATGGTTGTGTGAAAGTACTTTCAGTGGTTGATTCGTCAGCAGAGCCTTCAGGTTTCTTGTTCACTGATAATGGTGACACTGCTTATGTCTCTATTCAACACTCACGTGACGATTTAGTCCCTGCTGTTGATTCATTCGGTACTGATGATGTCTTAAAAATCACTGGTTTTCGCCAATTATCACGCCGTAACCAAGATCGTGACGAAGACGATGATTAATAAATAAAAAACTGAAGGACTAAAATCACAAGGATGGTGAGAAAATAATAAACAAGGATGATACAAACACGGAAGTGTAGGCGATAAATCTGATAGATATATTAGATTATAAAAGGACTTAATATCGTCGATTAATAATTGAAGAGCCGCGCAAGCGGCTTTTTTTATTACCCTTCTAGTCAGTAAAGTGACACAAAGGTATTATTAACTCACTTTCAACCAAAAAGTCACCGGACCATCATTAGTCAAACTCACTTGCATGTCTGCACCGAATTGACCACTCGCCACTATTGGATGTTGCGACTGTGCACGAACAAGAAAATAGTTAAATAGCTCTTTACCTAATTCAGATGGCGCGGCGCTAGAAAAACTAGGTCGCTTACCTTTTTGTGTGTCAGCCGCCAAAGTAAATTGTGGCACTAACAATAACCCGCCACCCGTATCAGTCAGACTTAAATTCATTTTATCTTCATTATCGACAAACACACGATAGCCCAGCAATCTTTCTACTAAACGATCTGCTTGTTGTTCGGTATCATTTTTTTCAACACCAACCAACACTAATAATCCCGCTTCGATTTCACCAATGCATTGCCCATCAACATCGACGCTTGCATTGGTGACGCGTTGTAGTAAACCGATCATTTTGCAAAGCGTCTCGCTAATTCACGCGTGGCACTGACTAAAGCATCGACAATACCCTCTTCAGAGGCAGCATGACCCGCATTCGCAATAATTTGTAAATCGGCATGCGGCATTGCTGCGTGCAAAGCAAAAGCATTATCAACCGCGCAAACAACATCGTAACGACCATGCACAATGACAGTCGGTATATGGGCAATTTTATGCGCATCACGCAGTAGTTGGTTTGGCTCAAGAAAGCTGTCGTTCATAAAATAGTGACATTCAATACGCGCCATTGATAATGCAAAATGTGCATTACCAAAACTATCATCAGTTTGTGCACAAGGTAGTAAACTGATTGTTCGCCCTTCCCACAATGACCAGGCTCGCGCGGCTTCTAAGCGCTTGCCTTCATCCTCACCCGTTAACAATCGATAATAGGCGCTAACCATGTCGTGACGCTGGTCTTCTTCTATCGGTGCGAGATACTGCTCCCAATACTCAGGAAAAATTCGGCTTGCACCGTGTTGATAAAACCACGAAATATCTTCTGGCCGACAAAGAAAAATGCCACGTAAGACTAAAGCTAATACACGGTCGGTATGGGTTTGTGCATAAAGCAACGCCAAGGTAGAACCCCAGGAACCGCCAAACACCAACCAATTTTCAATACCCAGATGTTCACGTATAGCTTCGATATCGGCCACCAGTGCTTGCGAAGTATTACCCTCAAGCTCGGCATGCGGAGTCGATCGCCCAGCACCGCGCTGGTCGAACAACACAATACGATAAATAGCCGGGTCATAAAAACGCCGATGAAAAGGTGCACAGCCCGCACCAGGACCACCATGCAAAAACAACACCGGCAAGCCGTCTGGATTACCGCACTCTTCTATATAGAGTTGGTGCGGCGCTTCAACAACCAGCGTATGCGTTTTATAAGGCTCAATCGGTGGGTAATACTGTTGTAAAGTTTTCACCATTTACGCTGTTGCACCCTTTTTAATACCTACTCCACTGGCAATGGCCGCCAATAACAAACCAATCAATATCAACACCGGACCAATGCCCGTGCCAAGCACTGTGCCGGCCCAAGCTTGTTCAAAAATAATCGCCAGATACATCATTCCCGAGTGCAGTAAAGTGCCAACAATAAAGATGGTGCTAATGAGCTGTTTAAAGCGCAAACCAATACTGAGCATCAATAACACCACGCCCACAGCAATATTCAGTAAGGCTTCTAAGTTACCGTGCGCATGGGGCCCGCCTTTGATAACGGTATTTGGCACTTGTGCGTTGAGTTGTTTATTCAATGCGAGTAGTGCCGTTGAGTTAGCTTTGGCCAGCTCAATACCGGTCATTGGTTCTAAGGTTTCAGTGTTTTCAAACTCGCTATCGGCCGATAACTGCAGTGAACCGACCGCTTTTTGCTTGTCAGCACCGGCATCGGCTATCGCCGGTAAATTACCTACCATGACCGGCCCTAATGAGGCTGTCAGTAGTAAAAAGAAAAAACCGAATACAATATTACATTTCCCCGTCATCTTTCTTCTCCTTGTTACATTTTGTAACTTGTTGTTATTTAATAGAATAAAGCTGATTCATAAGCTTTTTAGCGATTTAGTAAGTTATTTCACTTCACTTCCATGCGGGAATTTCCTACAAATGCAACTGACCGCAACCGACATACGTAAGCCGCTATTTACTGGATAATTTAAATCGTCAATCTCCTTCCAAAAGAGTGACGTTTTTTAAACCCGGTCCTTGTGACTGGGTTTTTTTTGGCCTCTGATTTGAAATCGATTAACGTCATAGCAATGTATAATGCCGACAAGTTACTAAAAAGAACAGTCAGGGAATATTGCATGCACATTGAATTACACAACGACACCGATCTCACCATCACTCGCCTAGACGAATCGGCGTTAACCGTGAATGTCGGCGATGGTCATTATGGTGGACTACAAATGTTAATCGTCAGCTTAGCCAGTTGTACTTATTCGACGCTCGCCAGTTATGCACAACGTGTTGAGGCGGGGACTGAAAAAATGTGTTTTCGCATGAAGTGGAAATTCGCTGAAAAACCCAAACGTATTTCTTCAATCGATATGGATATTCTCTGGCCAGAACTTGCCGAAGACCGACTTGATGCAGCGCAGCGCGCCGCACACATGTGCACCGTTCACAACACACTCAAAGACAGTGTTGAGATTGAAAGTTTTGTGCACAATTAAAATAAAGCACTCCCTATCTATAGTTAAGTAAACCAACGCTGTCTTGCAACAAGACAATAAACTGTGACCGATTAGGCAGTTTAATTTTAACGACGCACCATACTCTTAACCTCTGAGTCGCACGACATGCGATGTCTTCTCTATCAAGGAGGTTGTGATGTCTTTTGCTGATATCTTTTTCATTGTACCGAGTCCTTTCTTTTCTGGACTTATCTGGCTGCTCGCAATTGTTATTGCGCTTTATTTAGCACGCAACCCTGCACACTACAGCATTCATGCTTTTTCACGTGTCATTCATAATGCTATGCGTTTATCTGCTCGCTCAGTGATGAACACTGAAAAACGTTTAACCCAACGTAATAAAGAAGTGTTGCTCGCACAAGGATTAGAAGCGAATGAACGCATCATTGAACGTGAGTTCGAACGTATTGAAAACATCGTGCAACGTGATCTATCTGAATACCCGGCCTTACACCGAAAATTAAATGAAGAAATTCTCATCATCAATGAAGATTATGCAAACAGCACTGAAGTCCCTAGCAATCCACCCAACTGGGTTAAAGCCGTTGAAGCCGTCGCAAAGATTCCTGCCAAAGGCGATCCAATGGTGGCGAATATTCTGGAAGACATTCATGGTTCATTAAAAAAAGCCAATGAGCAATCTCTTGACGATGCACGGCGAGCTAATCAAGAACGACACACTCTACTAAAAAACATGATGCCGCAATGGCGACACATTACCCAATTACTTGGTAATGTCGACAAAAAAGTTAGCAGTGTCTTTGACCGCTGCGCGACCATTGATCGACACATGGATAACTACGAACAAATTATTCAGAAAACTGACCGCGCAGAAAGGATGTTATCGTCTTCATCACTCACACAATTTTTTATAGCCGGTTTAGTCTTAGTAATTGCTGTCGGTGGTGCAGTCATTAACTTTCACTTAATCGCCAGACCACTATCAGAAATGGTAGGGGGTAATAGTTACATAGCCGGCTTCCAAATCAATACCATTGCCGCCATGGTGATCATCTTAATGGAAATTGCCATGGGGCTTTTTTTCATGGAAACCATGCGCATCACTCGACTGTTCCCAATCATTGGGGCATTGAATGATAAAACTCGCACGCGTCTCGCTATTGCCTTCTTCACTATTCTGGCCTTTCTTGCTTGTATAGAAGCTAGTCTGGCATTCATGCGCGAAATCCTCATGGAAGAAGATGCGGCCACTCGCGCGTTGCTGCGCGGCGGTGACGCGACGACACTAACCGGTAGCTCTTACCTATGGATAACAACCGCCGCACAAATGGGCATGGGCTTTGTCTTACCTTTTGCACTGATGTTTGTCGCTATTCCTCTTGAATCGTTTATTCACTCGGTGAGGACGGTGATAGGCCTTGTCACGGTGTGGCTGCTGCGTACCCTTAGCTGGGCCTTACGCCTTGGTGGTGACGTTACCCGCTTTTCAGGCAATATGTTGATTCATGGCTATGACTTTATTATTTTTGCCCCACTGTGGATTGAGCGAGCTATTAAACAAAAAGGCTTACCTGATTCCTTAGCACATGAACCTAGCAGTAGTGGTCCTTCTGTCTTCAAGAGGGCCCAATCATGAGCATGAAGAAAATAGCTCGCTTACTGTTACTCACTGTCGCTGTATTGCTGCAAACCAGTTGTGCTGAACAAGGACCGTATACAAAAGGCGTTTACATGCTGGTTGATACCTCCGGCACCTACACCAAAGAGTTGTTGCAAGCGCAAAATATTATTAACTTCACTCTGTCTAAATTAAACCCCGGCGATACCTTTGTTGTGGCGCGCATTGATACTGGCAGCTTTAGCGAAAAAGATATTGTGCAGAAACAAACTTTTGAAGACCGCCCCAGTATGGCGAATCAACAAAAGCGAAATTTTCGCGATAATATTGATAAATTTATTAAGACTATCAAACCCAGCGCCTTTACTGATATCTCAGGCGGATTACTACAAGCTGTTGAATACCTGAACGAAGCACGCTCGGGCAAGAAAACGATTCTCATCTTCTCCGATTTAAAACAAGAACTGGGTCCCGGCTTTATTCGTGACTTGCCCTTGCAACTAGAAGGCTACCGCGTCATTGCCTTAAACGTCACCAAGCTGCGTAGTGATAACATCGACCCACGAGAATATCTGGATCGTCTAGACGATTGGCGTGGCAAAGTTGAGTCTGGCGGTGGTGAGTGGTTGGTGATTAATGATTTAGAACGACTCAGCCCCATTTTTGGGGGCTGAGTACAATACTTTCTAATACACTAACCAAGGTAATATATTACCCGAGGTTTTCAGAAATGGTCGACTTCTGTCCCTAATTATCTTCCCACCATTTTTGTGCTCGCTGCCTATTAAAAGGTGGGAGTATTGATTTTTTAATATCAACATTTTTTAGTGCTGCAAATTTTTCTCTAAACATAGGCTCATCTTTGTCCCACCGATCAATTATTTCAATATCAAATGTGCCACCGGATGCGCCCGCAACCGCTTGATCAATAAGTGGTATCGTAGAGCCAGCCTTAAACTCTTCGCCTACTCTCTCTCTAACTGTCGCGCTAACGTGACCAAGATAATATATACCCGGTCCATTTACATTTATACTTTCATGTAATGGCGTAAAAAAGAAACCACGGATAGGAAATATACCACTTATGCTTGTTAGTCCCCTTAGTACATAGTCACCAGAGTCTAACTCCATACGTAATAAATAATTGCTTCCTCGATTCGGGTCATCGGATTCATTTTTTGCTTTATCATCCATAGTGAAATTTAATCTGTCTTCACTACCGTTAACGACTGACTTTTCAACATTCACAACCAACAATTTTGGTTGATATGATGTCTTATAAAGATTACGAATATTTGCCGTCATAAGATAGACGGGTTTGCTTTTCTTTGTTAAGACATAGGATTCATCTTGAAAAGCCATTTGCGTTGGCGTTGCACAGCCCATTAATGTCGATAGCACTAATAACAGACTGATGAAAAGGATACGCTTACTCATATTTCAAATTCCTGTATAGTTTTTTGTCATTCTAAAAGTAAGTAATGGAAAAACGATCGCAAAAACGCGATCGCTTTAACATATTCAAAACTTAACTATTTATGGCGCTGAAATGACTTCCGTTAAATTAAGCACGTTGCCAATAGAGTCAATGCGCTTAACCAAACCAACATCTGCACAATACCATGACACAAAGTTGAAATCACCGCCTAGACCATTAGCACTATCACGGTTGGTGTGTATTCTTAAGCATGAGCTAAAGGTTGTGCCACCATTTAAAGGTACTGTCACATCGCTAATACCTTGAAGCGTACCATTTTGTACAACAGCAGAAGTAGAAACACCACTATTTCTTGTTATAGTTAAGCCACTACCATTACCAAAGCTTCGACCGACTTGCATTGACGTTGTGCGTGCTAACAGACCTTCATCTACCTCGCGAAGATTACGTGAAGCAAAACCATCTGGTGTGCGGGCATCATTTGAAAGTAAAAACAAACCATCAGCACGACCATCAAAAGTAAAAACATTAAAGCCACAATTCAAACCGTTTACGTCTGTCCGCACTCGCTCCAAAATAGTCGTGCTATCAATATTACGCGTCGCTGAACGGGTTTCAGTGACACAACCTGTCGCTGCAAGCCCACCGCCACTAATCGCAAATACTTTACTAGTAATGGTTGGATCAGCGCTAAAATCACGATAATCAAAGCTTTGTTCTACCGCTAGACCAGCTATCGCTGCTGCGTTAGTTGCAACTCCACTTGCGTTAGTTGAAATGCCATTAGCATTAGCAGCGACGCCGCTTGCATTGCCCTCAACACCACTAGCGTTGATCGAGATGTTATCTGCATTAGCTGCAACACCATTTGTGTTGGCTGTGATGTTACTTGCGTTTTCAGTAATGCCCGTGCCGTTCTGCTCAATAGCGGTGCTATTATTTTGAACTTGTACGACCAATGATCTGACTCGTGAATTTGATCGTAAATCACGTCTTGTGTCAGAAGCTTCAACGATTCCACTGACTGCTAACAATGACGCTACCATACCGGCTACTATTTTATATTTCATATATCCCACCTTAGTTAATACATAGAAAATTAATTGACTAAAACTAATCCCGCCCCTTAATAACAAAAATAAAATCTCTTTAGTTCCTATTTGAAATTATTATGTTGCAACTAAAAACACTCTAACTTGTTATATTTCTTAGTATATTTTAACCCACCACTTGCTTCAAATACTATATTACTTATCCACCAATACAAATTTTTGATGTTTATAAAAACGTTTACATATATATAAATTATGATTATTTTTTATCAAATTTATTTACTTATCTGTATAAAATAAAATCCTATGCGTATATAAAATCACACTACAGAGTTCAGAGATAAGTGAATTTCAGTAAATAAACAGATTGGGAACGTATGCTTTGAAATTGAGGTATTGACTAAAAGGGATACCGGCAGATGCTAAACTATCTTTATGTTTACCATTCACTTGCTGATCAATCAGGGTATTTAAAATCGATATAATACAACCCAGATCGGAACATAGTTACCTCTAATATTTAAAATACTGTGTTCCGACCCTTGTTTTCTTTCATCTACACAAACAGGAAAATTATGCCTCTGGAAGTTGATCCTGCTCTTTCCACTTAACAAAACACTCCAGTCCACAAAAATGACGGACATAGTCAGCGGCCTCATCAACTTTAGCCTCTGAGACAGGTACTTCCTTAAAACACACTTCACAGGGGACTTTTTCTTCAGTGGGGATTTTATCTTGGTTAGCCATCGTGCACCTCCCAATTACAGGGCATTTTACAATAGAAAAGATACTACTCTTACACAATATATAGACCCAAATTAGCCAACAGACAATACTTGATTTACACACAAAAATTGCTATCTTTAGCTAACGTGATAGGTTGGCTCAATCATAAGGAAAGTAGCTTCAAACGACGCAAATACATCAAAAAGGAATTCTCCCCACCTCGCTCACTTAAATTCAAAGTAACTTATCGAGGTAAAGAAATGATAATAAGAAGTATTGCATTATTAGCGATGTTGGCCGCGACAGGAGCAGCGACAGCAGGTGACTACATGACCGCAGATGAAGCCAAATCATTGTTCACCAACAAGACCTTTGATGGGGTTTATTTACCAAAGGATAAAAGTTTTTCCGTGTATGAAGCCGAGGATGGCACGCATCATGTTTTACGCCCAAGTGGTAAACGCGACAAAGGACGTACATGGTTCATTAACGAAGAAGGCAAGCATTGCACCACGCATCCTAAATGGACCAAAAAAGGCAAGTGGGTCAATGGCCGTTGCTCATTTGTTAAAAATGCTGGGGATGGCGAATACCACAAAATTAGCGATGATGGTGATCATACTCACACGTTGACTAACTTTCGTGAAGGCGATCAATTGTAAGCACCCGTATTCAGGATACTTTTGAAGCAGGCCAACAATGGCCTGCTTCTACTTAATTTCAATTTTTTTGATCTCACTCAATGTTTAAAAATGATTAGCAGGGTAAATTTAATCTGTATTCATATTCAAACAATGATGAGGAGACAAGAGTTATTAGTAACGAACTAGAAAATTTGATATCACGACGTGATGAACTTCGACAACGCATCGCCGCAATTGAAAGGGATTATCGACAAGGGCTCGACGCAGATTCTGAAGAACAAGCCATGCAGCTCGAGAATGCTGAAGTATTAGAAGCTATCAGCAAAGCTGCCGCCGAAGAGTTGACAGAAGTAGAAGAAAAACTAGGCAAGTTTGCCTAGTTATAACACCCGTCAAAAAACAGTCCTAGGCTTAAATAATCAATATGATACGGTGGTGGTGCAATATGGAAAGTAGTGTGTTCTAACACCGGACTTTTTATTATCGGCCTTATTTGAAATTTTGTATGTATTCCCAGCTTTTATTCACACCAAAAGCAGGAATCTCAGTCGGACTCGGCCTAAAATTAACATTGCCATAGCGGAAAAAGAAGCGTGTGTTCGCTAAACCGGCTCTTTCGGTTAGCAACACCACACCTCGAAAGTTTGAGTCTTTATTGGCATTAAAAATAAATCGATAAATCCCATCACTATCACTTGATAGTGCGCGGCCATGGCAACGTAATTTATTGGAAATAACTAAATGTCTCACATGCTGCGTAAGCTTTTGTGCTTTGCTGAGCACGAAAAATCTTATCGGGATAATCTTGGCCATTAACGTTAAACATGACTGTTGGGCGATTACTACCTGCGCTTGACGATGGTCCTTCTCCAACATAAAGGCGTATTGGGTTTTGTGCTTTAGGGTTAAATATTAATTCCACAAATCGGTTATTACGTGGATTAAACATTTCAAACTGATCATGCTCAGCCGCCGCACCAAAGACTTGAACGGCATTATCTTCAGTAAAAATAAATTTTGAAATTTTCGACGAACCCTCGCCACGAATGCCATCCGACGCCAGATAGAGTAATTTACCACTTGGCACACCAGTAAAATTGGCCATGCCATCACCGAACGTTGCTTTCCTGTTATAACTAATGTTTTGTCCTGTTAAAACAATATCGGCGCCACTACCATACACAGTAAGCGTGCCCGCATGTGCAGTCAGTGCGCTTAGAAACAAACCTAAATATACTATTAATTTTCCATGTCTCATTTTCAATCCCTTATAATATTATTTTTCTAGACCTTAGCGAGTATAGTAGATTTTTACTCTAACGCCTTATCCCCCGACAAATTGCCAATGAATAATATATATCGAAATATCACTGTCCTCATGCTCTGTGCCGGCATCACGCTATTAATGGGTTGTGCCACGCGCGAACACAAGGCAACAACTAAAACCATTGCGGGCTTTGAGACAGACTTACTCACCAGCAGTAAAGGCATTGAAGTTGGCCAGCAAGTTGCCAGCTATGAAGTGCTGTTTGTGCTCGACGCTATTCCAACCAACCCCGCGATAAACATGACATTCAAAGTCAAAAGCACCGGAATTTGTTTACATAGCTACCTATACACCACCTTACATGTTAACGACACACTGGTGAAATCAATTGATTTTCGTGAGTTAGCGGTTGATTCTAAACAAACCATGACCGTGCCGATTAATCCTTTGATCTTAAAGCAAGGTAAAAACACATTACGGCTCGTGACGGGCGATTGCAGCTATGATATCGATTCACTGCAACTTGATAAACTCGATCTGGTATTAAAGAAGTAATCCAAAATGAAGGCAGCTCACTTAATATCAGAGCCAAACATATTAATAACTTTCTCTATTTATTATATTTAGAGTTTAAATGACCAAAAGTTTATATATGTATAAACCTTTTTCTGATTTTGAGGTATAAATTGGTGTTTTGGGCGGATTTTTGATTTTCAATTTTTTTACAAACGGACTCGAAAATATGCTTTAGTCGTTTATTACAGCGTTAAGGTAACCAGTATTTGTGGCCTTTCATCTGCAGGCGAATCACTTCTGGTGCACCTGCCGGTACAAATTCAACCTCAAGCGGGAATTCACTTTCTTTTAGTCCCCAGGCACGCATGCTAATGCGGCAGGCTTTGAAACGGACACCACGATTACTGAGCTTGGTGAGTAGCTGAGATGTTTCTTCGTTGTTTGCCAGTAAGGCCTGAATACCTGATTCGTAAGCAACGACTTCTATGTTTAATTTCTTTTCACCGATATCCTCAAGCACTTTGTCTATTTGTAACATAGCGCGGCGGTGGCCGAAATTATCGCTGGTGCGGGTGAGTTGCAAGACAAATGACACGGGGCTTTCATCTGCGAAAGTTAATGCTGGAAGGCTTAACAAAGCGATTAATAAATAAAATATAACGTTACTTTTTCTCATGCTGGTCACCCGTGTTTATCTCTAAAGCAGCGATAGCTAAATAGCCTACCGCGCATAATCGTTGCGCAATCGCATAGGATTTTTCAATGTCTATTTTACCAAAGGCGAGTGCTATTTCTTTTTCACTCGCGCCACTTATCTGCGCATCTAATAAACGCAAATATACTCGCCATTGCTGACTCTGGCTTGCTATATTACGGACAACCATTTGTCCGCTTTGTTCGGCTTGGCGTTGCAATATACGTAACATTCGCTGGCAGTATTCAACTTGTTTTTCTATTGGCTGGTGAATATCGAAACCCAGCGCAATATGGCCGCTGTTAGCAGTGAAGTATTCGGCTTCGCTGCCGTCGAGCAAGGTAACGACCTCTTCTGGTTCTCGCCAAGGGGGTGGCTCTTCTTCAGACGGTGATTGTGGAAATACATAGAAGCCCCAGCGACTACCCATCCAACATTCAATTAAGAGGTTTTCAGGCTCTTCTGAAGGTTGGAAATCATTAACACGGTGTGCGCGCGGATCTTGCTGCCAGCGGTTAAAATCACGGTTAGGCGGTTTTCCGTACTCAAACTCAAGCGCCAACCAGGTGGTGTTAAACCAGTCCCAGTCAGTGGCATATTCGGGGTTTCGGCGTAGAAATTCCCACGCCCATTGGCTAGCAGTGAAGTCTTCTGTATTGGCATAATCTGCCTTATTTGACCATTCGCGGCCAAATAGTTTTTTCGCACTCATTATGGGTGGTTGGCCTGGTTATATAAATAACCAGTATTATTACAGAAGATGAAACTTGGTGCGCGCTTTATGCGGCTAATTTACTCGCGAGTTTGTCCAGTGATTCACTCGCATCAAATACTTGTGCCACCACTTCTTCTACCTCTGCCGGCGATAAAGCGAGTTGTTCAAATAAGCTTTCAGGGATTTCTGATACCGCTTCATCGCCAATTCCCTTGCCTTTTAACAAACGATTAGCGAGTAGCACCAGCATGACCTCATCATTGTCTTTGCCCACATAATCAACTTCATGATGATGATGCATAACGTGAATAATGGTGTGTGGCAAATCCCAACGTCGCATTAGATCCGCGCCTAAATCAGCATGGGTTAAACCATAAAGTTCTTTCTCATGTTCCCAAATGGGTTTCTGCGAATCTTTTTCGACTACCTTGGCTAAGTCTGCAAACTCACCTGTAAAACAATGACCTAAAATCATGTAACCAAAATTATGTAGTAAACCATTCAAGTAAGCAGAGCCCGGTTTTATTTTCGTTTTAGTTTTCATAATACGTGAAAGGCCTTCGCATAGCGCCGCACAGTACACGGCGTGTTGCCATAAGTGATGGCCACTAAGTACGCCTTCTTCCGGCAAAGTGAACGCTTTGCCTGCTGACATTCCCAGTGCTAAGTTGGCAACCATATCAACACCGAGTACGGAAAAAATAGCTTGTTCTATGGTCTCAACTTCACCGCGGTAGGAATACCAAGGTGAACGCGCATAGTGCATAATTTGCGCAACAATAGCCGGATCTTTTGAGACAATTCTGGCAACGTCTTCAGCTGTACTTTCTGGATCACGACTTAGATCTAATAATTCAGATGCCACATCAGGCATCGCTGGTAAACTGTCTAATTCGGCCACACGCTCGCGCATGATGCGCGCTTTAGAGAGCATTTTATCAACCGCGTTAATCGGTAACGCTAGCGGATTGTCTAAAGCTATCTTGGCACTAATAGGTTTTTGTTGAAGACGTATAAAATCAGTTGTCTTTATTTTCAGCAAGCCATAACCACTGCCATCTGAAACGTAGATGCTACTTTGATTGATTAGCTCAGAATCGATAATACAATCTATGCTAAAGAAAATTGATAATGCCGGCACCGCATTTGATTTAATATTTGAAAATAACGCCGCGGTTTCTTCTGGCCAGCCTAACTCAAACTCTCGATCTAATTCTTCTTCTAGGCTAACAAAATCAACATTACAACCTAATGGCAATATCGCCATCATGTAACCTTGCTTATCACGAATAAGTTGTGCGCGGGCAAATTGCTGAATAGGAATAAACAACTGCTGTGCAATTTGTTCCAGCGTCATAGCAGGTTGATGTGTAATCATATTAAAACCGATATTATTATCGGTTAAGAACCTGCACATAGTGGCAGGGTCTAGCGCCTTCACTGCGCGGCTATTTTGTTCCAATGTACTGTTCTCCATGATTACATTCTACGTCCACTTATTTATATGTCTAGAAACCCCACCCTCGATCATTATTATCGTCAGAATTGACGAAAACTTTAATTGGCTTTTTCTTCACAAGGCCTGCTGTCGCGGCATTCTTCCATGTATAATCTTACAATCTATAACCTTTATTAATATGCTGGTTTTCAGCTAGATTACCCAAGAGATTGCAATAAAATGAAATGTTCCGGTCACTTACAAAAGATGCGTAACACCCTCTCAAACCCGGTCGACTACCATCTTCTACTAGACGATCATGCCGAGCACTTAAATCCCTATATTGGCAAAAAAATTAGTATTGATTATGCGGGTGCGATTCACTGCACTGCTTGCGGACGTAAAACTAATAAAAGTTATAGCCAGGGTCACTGTTACCCTTGCTTTCAGAAATTGCCTCAATGCGATATGTGTATTATGAAACCAGAAACTTGTCACTACGATGCGGGCACTTGTCGTGATAGCAATTGGGGTGACGATCATTGTATGCAACCGCATTATGTTTATCTTGCTAACTCATCAGGTATTAAAGTCGGCATCACGCGTGGCACGCAAATTCCAACTCGCTGGATTGATCAGGGCGCGAGTCAGGCATTACCGATTTTTAAAGTGAGCCACCGAAAGTTATCGGGCTTAATTGAAGTCGCGTTAAAAGATCACGTTAGTGATCGCACTGATTGGCGAAAGATGTTGAAGGGATCTCCAGAAGCCGTTGATCTTATCGAGCGCCGTAATGAGCTACTTGCACTGGCGAGCAAAGAACTTGATACCTTGCGTGAACAATTTGGTGAACAAGCAATGGAAGTGCTCACCGATGCTGAAATAGTATCGATAACATTTCCAGTTGAACAATATCCAGAGAAAATAAAATCTTTAAACTTAGAAAAAACGCCTCACGTTGAAGGCGTTTTACAGGGGATTAAAGGTCAATATTTAATATTAGATTGCGGTGTCATTAACCTGCGTAAATACACTGGTTATGATGTAACCTTTTCACTGAATGAATAATTTAGGCACTCGCGGCGGCAACATACCCGCTGTTGAAATACATTAACGCACCATTTTTTGTTCTACCGACACTATGCTTGCTACCCTTCGGTGCAAAGTGATAATCACCGGCGGCCAGATGAATGTCGTTAATCACTACTTCGCCTTCCATCACCATGCACAGTTCATCATGGTCATGTGAATGCGGCGGGGTTTGCGCACCAGGACCAACGCGTAGTAAAAATTCTTCAGTGCCATTAGTGGTATCTAAACGCAGCACTTTCTTTTCTAGCCGAGGGCCAATTTTTTGCCATTCACCCTGGCTCTGGCGAATCGTCACAATACCTTGTTGCTTAGCTTGTTCTTCACTATCAATAGTGCACATGACTCGACTATCAAGACTGCTTTGAGCCTGCGCATTTAAATTCTTTGCTGATTGTCCGCAACCCAGTATGCCGAGAACTTCTTCATCTAGCACCTGTTCATTACTGCGGGTTTTACTATCACTCATCAAACTATCCTCTGTTGTCATTGTTAACTAACATTTCCTTGAGTACTATCACGGCTCGACGAATACGTGTCTTAACCGTTCCTATTGGCAATCCAGTCATCGTCGCTAACTCGCTATGACTGTAGCCTTTAAAATACGCCAAACTTAATAGCTGGCGTTGTTGCTCGTCCAGTGAATGTAATGCCTTATGTAATGCGGTATTACTTTCAACAACTAACAACAAATCCTGTGGGTGCTCTTCGCACATCGCTTCAGGTGCTTCGTCAATGCTTACTGCATCGCCCATCACACCGGCTCGATTACGTCTCACCCTGTCTAATGCCCGACTGCGGCACATGATGGTTAGCCAGGCTAAAACACTGCCACGGCTGCCATCAAAGCGTTCAGGCTGATTCCAGACCTGTAAGTAAACATCACTTAAGACTTCTTCAGCCATTTCTGTTTGCATGGTTACCCGCTGAGCAATCGCGGCCATGCGTGTCACTGTTGTCTTATAAAACGTATCGAAAGCGGCTCGGTCACCTGACTCGATGGCTTGTAACAGCCTTCTTAACTCAGACTCCTGCTCCTTATTTGCCTCACCAGCTTGGGCAGCCCACGTTTCCGTTGTCATATTGTGGCCTCAGGGAGAACGCACTTAACCGGCGCTTTAACCATTGATGCCTCGTTACAGCCCAATTTATAAAGGGAGCTAGACTGTAAAAATGTAAAATTCAAAAATTTTAACAACGTATTCGCTCTCGGGTAGGGAGAATTCCGATAAAGCGACTGCTAACCACTCTACGAACTCGATTCGCCACTGGATTCAAAGAATTTATTGATTTAACAAAATTAACATAATCGCTCTGATAAGCGTTATCATACTTGAAATAATCCTTATTTCACCTAACCTTATTGCCTTATGCCTATGCTTGACGAACAAGATGATGAAAGACGAGTTTTTCCGCGCATAACGGCGGCTTGCCCGGTGTTGTATCGTGAAAACAGCCATGAACGCTGGAGTGTAGGCTTACTGACTGATTTCTCGGCAACCGGTTTGTCGATGAATTGTACTAAAGCTATACCGATCGGTACAAAAATAATGGCGCAATTAGAGCGAGGCCGCAATCGTGTTATTCCGGCCTTGAGTGGAACAGGTGTTATTACCCGCTGTAGCAAACTGGACAACTCAAAATACGAAATCGCCTGTAAAATGATTCAATTCGATGCACCTACCCGTGACGAAGACGCTTAATCACTAAAAAGTAGCCCGTTCACTGTTTAAACTTAAATCACTGGTGTCGATATCAGCCTCTGGTACGTCTTTTGGCTTCACCAATGTACTGCCCGCATCGGCCATATCCAGACTACTGATATCAATCTCGAATTCTTCAACTTCAACATGTTCCGCAATGGTCACACCGACTTCGGCCATATCAATGCCACCGGTATCAATGTTCGCCTCAGGCACCGCAACCGATTCACTCATCCTCGCACCCACCGCTGACATGTCGATAGCGCTAATATCAATATCGGCAGCAGGCACCTCCACATGCTCTCCTATGTTTGCACCCACTTCCGACATATCTATCGCGCTAATATCAATGTCGGCGTCAGGCACCTCTACGTGGTTGCCCATGGTTGCACCCGACTCAGCGAGGCTCATCTGATCGTCGCTTGCCACCGGCTCTGGCGTAGCCGGCACTGTGGCTGGGGGAGCTGAAGCCGGCGCAGGCGTTGGCGCAACGGCGTCCATTGAATGCACTTCACAAACCGCGCCTGCACGTTGCATGGCCAGGCGATACTTCTCGGCAGTGTCTTGATCAATGTCTTTTTTAAGGACTAAACGACGACCACAAAATAAAGCGTCAATACGATCAGCTGGTAACTTAAATACTTTGCCAACATTTCGCTTCACCATATCAAGGTTGGCGTTTTCAACAATCTCACCACCAAAGATAACTTGAAAAGATCCCTCTGCCATCATTTACTCACTAGATTAACTATTACTAAAAAGTTTAGTCACTTGTCAGTCAATCATCAATAACTAATGCAAAATTTATTTCAAATTGGAAATGATGTTACCGATAGCACTGTTTAGATTCTGCAACATATCGGCGTCTTTTTTCACGATATAATTTGGATCGGATAATCGGCCAACACTACCACCGTGACTTGACGTCAGTAACACACTTGAAATTGAATTATTGCGACTATGCGACATTTTAATCGCGGAAATAACCGCATTACCTTGCAGATCAGGTAACTCCATATTGGTGACGAGCAAATCAAAAGGTTGCTTCAGTAAACGCCCTATCGCTTGATAGCCAGTAGAAACGTGGCTATATTTAACCGAGTGGTTCTCAAAGGCACTTGCGCATAATTGTTTGTATATTTCATTTTCTACCACTAGCAATGCTTCAAATTCAAAGTCTTTACCTTTACCGCGCAAGACTTCCATTGCATTTTCTATTTCGCTAAAGTCTTCTACTTTGTCATGAACGAAATTTAATGCCTGACGTAGTAGATCAATAAACGATAACCACTTACTGGTTTGCTCTTCATCAAGATGCGACTGGCTTTCATCAACTTCAATAATTTCATCTTCAAAGGCATGACAAATAGTCGTGAAAATATCCAGCCCGTGCGTACCAGCAGAACCCTTAATACTGTGTACGTTGCCATAAACATTGTGGTAATTTTCGCGAAATGCCTCACTCGATTTCATCTCTAATATTTGGCTTTCAAGATCTTCAAGGCGCGAGGGAAATTCTGCTAGAAAAGCATCACGAATCTGCTGCAACATTGCAACGACATCGACGGAAGCCTGTTTGGGTTTCTTAGCCATTAACCGTTGTTAAGTATTTTAAGCAGATTGATCATTAGCCTCTTTATCGACACTAAAAATCAATATAAAACCCTTTTATTTCTAATTATTCTAACTCAACAGGGCCAAAATTGAGGCCAATAGACAGGCGTAGATCATCACTATTATTACAACTAACTTGATGCAAAAGATTGGGCGGGAAAAATACACACTCGCCTGCTGTCGGCTCAATCGTCAGCGTTTGCGAATTCTGCATTAATAATAGATCGCCTGAATTATCAGGCACTTCGATGTAATACACGGCCGAAAGTAATTCATCATCATCATCATGCACATGCGGTTGAGTCAGTTGGCCTGGCTGCATCGCATTAAACCAAAAACCACTTTTCAAGCGCTTGGGAATTGGCTGGTCACGTTCAGTTTCAGTAATGATTGACAGTGCATACGTTTCAAGTTGAACAATCAAATCAGCCATTCCGGGAATCAAATTTTTGCCCAGATAAATATTTTCATAACGACCGGATAGAAAGTGGCTGCGGCGCACATCCGGATTGTCTGAACTTTGTAAAAATGCGTGTAGGATATCCGCATTCAATGCGGATGCATTGTCGATGCTTCTTCGGTGAACAAGATGGGTAAGAGTGTCTTTCATTAGCGCGATTTTACATGCCAAATACTTCAACCAGCACTGTTTTTGCCACAAAACCCACCATGCCAAGTCCTAGCGCGATAAAAAGCACCACGGCACCGTACCTGCCGGCCTTAGACTCGTGCGCCAGCTTATAAATGATATAGAACATATAAAGAATTAGACCACCGACGCCAATGGTGAGGGCAATTGATTCAAATTCAGCAACAGTCATGGCAATTCCGTTAAATTAACTACCCGCAGTATAGCATATTAGCTAATTCTTATATTCCATGACTTTTTTGCCTGATATTAGCTTACCGCTCTATCGGCCGCAGCAGATCTGACCAAGCTTGCATTGATAACAAACCCCGATGATGAAAAAACACGGTTTGTGCCAGTTTACGAAACCAATGGCTATCAAAAGCCACATCGATCAATTTATTTGAGATAGGCAAGGTATCAAATGATTTTCGTAATACGCGCTTGGTAACATATCGTGGCGTTGCCGCTTTAACCACTTTGTAAGGATCCTTAACTGGCATGCCAATATCATTTTGTAAATAATCTGTGATGGCTGAACCCGCTAAATTTCCCAGGTGCATGGCCGGTTGTATCCCCCCTGCTGTCAATGGTGAGACCATCCCCGCCGCATCACCGAGTAACATCAGCCGCTCGCGTGACACATCTGACAGCGGCCCACCACAAGGAATTAGTCCAGCGCGTTGGCCAACTTGTTGCGCCTGACTAAAATCAAACACCGAGGATAATCGTTGTATCAAACGGCTTAACTCAGGAATAGCCGGCCGCCGTGTGGCAATGCCTACCTGTGTAATGCCCATGCCTGGCAGTGCCCAGGCAACATAACCCGGGGCCAAATCAGTGTCGATAAAAACGTGCATGCAATCTTCGTCCAAGCCGTTAACGCCAGTAAACTCGGCTTCGACCCCCATTAAAAAATGTTTGTTTTGGGATAAACCAAAATTACGTGCGACACGAGAATTAGGTCCATCGGCGCCTACCATGTAACGACTGACTAATTTATGTTCTGGCAAGCTGACACCATGGTGCGTAATTGAGGCATGTTTAAATGCTTGGCCAAAACGAATTTGTGCGCCCACATCCACCGCGCGCTGCGCCATCCATCGCATTAGTGCTGGCGTATCAGTGGCTAGAAAATAATAATCGGGACGATGTAACGTAATGCTACGCAAGCAAGGACTATAAAGTTTTACCCGAGTAATTTTTCGACAAAGCCGACTTGGAATGTCCCACTCATCAGCCACTTCTTTGACTAAGATACCGGTGGTGTGTGGAATCGCACCGGCATCGATCTTTCGATCCAGCACAATCGTATTTAAACCCTGGCTGGCTGCTGATTCTGCACAGCTTAAACCGGCAAAACTCCCCCCCACTATCACTAGATCCGTTTGATTCATTTTATTTTCACCTATACGAAATATTCGTTAGGTAGAAAACTACAGTTGAAATGTGGCGAAATTATGACAAGGTTAAGGCTTTTCGAGGATAAAGCGAGACTAAAAAATTATTTAACGTTTGGATACTATAACGCGATTTCGACCACCACGCTTGCCCGCATAAAGCACTTCGTCGGCATGTTTGATCACATCATCAATCTCTTCGCTGCCGTCAAACTCTGCAATACCAAACGTCATCGTGACCGAGAACTCATCGTCACCATAATGATAATTGGTGTCTTCGATACTTTGTCGCAGTTTTTCTATTGCTTCAAAAGCGCCATCCGCATCGGTGTCAGGCAACAAAATAAGAAACTCTTCACCACCCCAGCGCGCCACCATATCCTGCTCGCGCAAACTATGTTGCAATAATTTTGAGACTTCTTTTAAAACGTAGTCACCACAGTCATGGCCAAAACTGTCATTAAAGCGTTTAAAGTGATCGATATCGGTGTTGGCTAATACAAATGACTTACCGTCACGTTGAAAACGTACCTTCTCAATATCAATTAGCTCAACCATTTTACGGCGGTTAAATAACTGCGTAAGCACATCAACCGTCGCCAATTTTTCCATTTCATTTTCAGCGCGCATTGATGACACGCGCAGATTATAACCTAGCAACCCGAGAGCGGTGAAGTTAATCGCAATATTCATGAACAACAGACTATTAATTAAGGTCTGTGGGATATCAATAGAATAAGTTTCTGAATGGGTATACAAAAATAAAGCGCTGTAGCCAATAAAAATAAGCACCGCTTCAATCACAATTACGGTGATGGTTTGTTTGTGATTAATAAACACAAACAATACAAGTGGCATAAAATAGTAATGAAAACCGCTTTCCCAGCCTAAAAAGAATATGCTCAAAATGGCATGAATAATAACTTCAGAACAAATCAGTAAAATCGCATCGCCATGACGACCATTGCGGTTCAGAAAGTAACCCACGACCCAGGCAGCAACACTAAAAAAATTAAAATAGGCGAGTGGCTCGACGCCTACCCAAAAAAATAACGGAATAAAAAAACTGTGCGCCGCAAAGCCAAGATAGGCGATATAGTTAAGTACAACGAATAAACGGTAGTTTTCCTTCAATACATGATCAGGACGTACCGGGGCAGCGGTTAAGCTCATAATGTCTCTTAAGGTGTTGTTATCGTTTTTATTAAGTGCGTCCCAGCCGGAACTAATTATCGCACACTTCTACCGCATGAGCGGTTTCTCACCCCGGAAATTGAACCTCGAACTGGGTTATAATGTCATAAATAATAACTTCACCACGACTGAGCACAGCATATGTTACAAATTAAAACTCTAATCACCAGCATGTTGTTGGTATTTTTCCTTTTTTCTCAGCCAGTTACAGCTGCACCACAGGAAAAGAGTGTGCTCTATGGCTTTGATGGTAGCCCGCAAACACTGGCAAATTACGCCGGTAAAGACAAGTGGTTAGTGGTGATGTTTTGGGCCTCGGATTGCCATATTTGTGGCGCAAAAGCACCAGACTACGTTAAATTCGATGCTAAGCATCAGGATGACAATATGCGCATCATCGGTGTGTCTGTAGATGGCTTAGAGAACAAAACTGCAGCACAAGGCTTTATCGACGAACATCAAATAAAGTTCCCAAACTTAATTGGTAACTTGGAAGACATTGCCGGCATGTATTACGACATGACCGGAGACCACTGGTTAGGCACGCCCACTTTCTTCATCTATGAACCAAGTGGCGAGTTACGGATCGTTCAAGCGGGAATAACACCTACTGAGTTAATTGAAGAATTCATCAATAACAACTCAGTTGCCAGCGCGGAATAAAGCTATTTAATCGCTTTGTTACTGAGCAGAATAACCTGATCATTCACAAAATTGGCGGTGATATTACTTTCCTCACTACCCCATATACAACTACGAATGCCTAACGTTTCGGAACAAGAGTCTGCCTTGCCGATAACAGCCACTACCTCAGCGTAGGACATGCCTGATTTAAGCTTGGCATAGTTTTCCATCGTGGCGTTGCTACAAGCCGTTAAACTGAGACTGATCAATAATAAACAACCCAACCATAATTTTTTCACATCCTACTCCTATTCATCGTAACCAAGATTTGGTGATAACCACTTTTCAGCCCACTCAGTCGTTTCACCTTTACGATTTGCATAATCGGCTACTTGATCGCGGTTTATTTTGGCTACTGCAAAATAACTCGATTCTGGGTGAGAATAATAAATACCACTGACCGCTGCTGTTGGTACCATCGCCATCGACTCTGTTAACCAGATGCCCGTATTGGCTTTTGCATCGAGTAATTGCCAGAGCAATTCTTTTTCAGTGTGATCAGGACTGGCAGGATAACCCGCCGCAGGGCGTATACCCTGATAGGTTTCTTTAATTAGCTCATCATTACTGTGCTGCTCATCAGCGGCATAAGCCCAAAACTCTTTGCGTACGCGTTGATGCAGTCGTTCAGCAAAAGCTTCAGCCAAACGATCAGCTAAGGCTTTAATCATAATCGCACTGTAATCATCGTGCTGCGCTTCAAACTCTGTCACTTTTTCATCAATGCCAATACCCGCTGTTACCGCAAAGCCGCCAACGTAATCTTTCAAACCAGTGTCTTTCGGCGCAATAAAATCCGTTAAGCATCGATTAGGTTTACCTGGTGGCTTTTCGGTTTGTTGACGCAAATTATGCATCATCATTTTCACATCGGTGCGAGTATCATCAGCATATATTTCAATGTCATCACCAATACTATTTGCCGGGAACAAACCAATTACCGCTTTTGCTGACAACCACTTTTCAGCAATGATTTTATCTAGCATAGCCGTGGCATCGGCAAATAACTTCTTCGCTTCAACGCCTTTATCTGGATCATCAAAGATCTTTGGATAGCGACCTTTTAATTCCCAAGCATGAAAAAACGGTGTCCAGTCAATGTAGTCACGCAACTCTTCTAGTGAATAATCATCAAACACTTTGGTGCCAGTGAAGGTTGGAACAGGTGGGACGTAATCTGACCAATTAATATCACTGCGGTTGTCACGCGCTTCTTCAATCGTTAGCCATTTAATTTGTGCCCGACGGCCGGCATGGTTTAAGCGAACTGTTTCATATTCAGCTTTAAGTTTAGTAACGAAGTCATCACGTGAATCATCGCTAATTAAATTTTGTGCCACGCCCACCGCACGCGAAGCATCTTTCACCCACACGGAAGCACCGTGATAATTTTGTTCAATTTTCACAGCAGTATGTGCTTTAGAGGTTGTGGCACCACCAATCATTAACGGCACTTTGAAACCCAGCCGTTCCATTTCTTTGGCCATGTGCACCATTTCATCCAGTGAAGGTGTGATCAAACCACTCAAACCAATAATATCAACATTCTCTTGTTTCGCTGTTTCGAGAATTTTATTGGCCGGCACCATCACGCCCAAATCGACCACTTCAAAGTTGTTACATTGCAGCACCACACCAACAATATTTTTGCCAATGTCGTGCACATCGCCTTTAACGGTCGCCATTAAGATCTTACCGTTTGATTGAGCGCCATCTTCTTTCGACGCTTCAATAAAAGGAATTAGATGTGCGACTGCTTTTTTCATTACTCGCGCGCTTTTCACCACTTGCGGCAAAAACATTTTTCCTGCGCCAAATAAATCACCGACGACGTTCATACCATCCATCAATGGCCCTTCAATCACTTGAATGGGGCGCTCAAAGTCTTGTCTCGCTAATTCAGTATCTTCTACAATAAAAGTATCAATCCCTTTTACCATGGCGTGTTCAATACGTTTAACAACTTCCCAGTTACGCCACTCCAATGTTTCTTCTTTCTTTTCAGCACTACCATCGCCGCGGTATTGATCAGCGATATCAAGTAATCGTTCGGTAGAGTCATCACGACGATTACTCACCACATCTTCAACACATTCACGCAGTTCTTCTGGCAAATCATCATAGACGGCTAATTGACCGGCATTAACAATGCCCATGTCCATGCCCGCCTGAATAGCATGATATAAAAACACTGAGTGAATCGCTTCACGCACTGGGTTATTGCCACGGAACGAAAACGACACATTGGATACCCCACCGCTGATCATGGCGTGCGGTAAAGTCTTTTTAATTTCAGCCGTGGCTTCAATAAAATCTAGACCATAATTGTTATGTTCTTCAATCCCTGTCGCGATAGCAAAAATGTTCGGATCAAAAATAATATCTTCTGCTGGAAAATCTAATTGCTTAGTTAAAACATTGTAGGCGCGAGTACAAATTTCAATTTTTCGTTCTTTGGTATCTGCCTGGCCAGTTTCATCAAAAGCCATGACGATAACCGCCGCACCATAACGACGGCACAAAGTGGCTTGCTCAATAAACTTCTCTTCACCTTCTTTTAGCGAAATAGAGTTAACAATGCCTTTGCCTTGTATACGTTTCAAACCACATTCAATAATTGGCCATTTAGACGAATCCAACATAATTGGCACACGTGAAATATCTGGCTCACTAGCAATTAGGTTAAGAAACTTAATCATTGCCTCTTCACCATCTAACATGCCTTCATCCATGTTGATGTCGATCACTTGCGCACCGTTTTCTACTTGCTCACGGGCAACACTTAAGGCTTCGTCGTATTGATCTTCTAAAATTAAACGTTTGAACTTTGCAGAACCGGTGACATTGGTGCGCTCACCGATATTCACAAATAAAGAATCTTTATTAATGTTAAACGGTTCAAGCCCTGATAAGCGTGTGGTGAAATCATGCTTTTTCGGTTGGCGCGGAGGATAAGGTTTTACTGCTTCGGCAATGGCTTTAATATGTGCCGGTGATGTACCACAACAACCGCCAATAATATTTAAGAAACCATTTTTTGCCCACTCTTCAATCTCACCGGCCATTTGTGCTGGTGTTTCATCGTATTCGCCAAACTCATTTGGTAAACCGGCATTCGGGTGAGTGTTAATATGGCAACTAGCGATGCCCGCAATTTCTTCAACATACTGTCGTAACTCGGTTGCACCCAGTGCACAGTTAAAACCAAAACTAATTGGGTTAACGTGGCGCAATGAATTCCAGAATGCTTCCGCGGTTTGCCCAGACAAGGTCCTGCCTGATGCATCGGTAATCGTACCCGAGATCATGATCGGTAATTTGATTTCATGATCAGCAAAATATTTTTCAATCGCAAACAATGCCGCCTTGGCATTCAAGGTATCAAAAATAGTTTCAACCAATAGAATATCCGAACCACCTTCTACTAGGCCTTTAATCGCTTCACTGTAAGATTGAGTTAAGTCGTCGAAAGTAATATTGCGAAAACCTGGGTCATTAACATCCGGTGACATACTTGCGGTACGATTGGTTGGCCCAATCACACCAGCAACAAAACGAGGCTTGTCTGCTGTGCCTACTTCATCACAAGCCGCACGCGCTATCTTGGCTGATTCCAGGTTTATCTCGTAAGACAATGCTTCCATGTTGTAATCAGCCATGGAAATCGAGTTGGCATTAAAGGTATTTGTTTCAACAATGTCTGCACCGGCTTTTAAATATGCCAGATGGATGTCCTTAATAATCTTCGGCTGGGTTAGCGATAATAGATCGTTGTTACCTTTCAGATCCGATGGCCAATCAGCAAAGCGTTCGCCACGATAGTCGTCTTCACCCAATTTATAAGATTGAATCATGGTGCCCATGGCACCGTCCAAAATCAGGATGCGCTCAGAAAGCGCTTGAGTAATTGCTTCAAATTTTGTGAGATCGACAGACACCGGAGACTACCTACGTTATATATAGAGAAACGGGCGCAAAGTGTAGCACAATGCACCCGATAGTCACTGATTGTAGCGTTTTCTGTCCGCTATGTTTGTTCTTCAACGGTCAAAATAACGCCGTTAACGCCTGTGATTTTGACTTGCGCACCGGCGTCCATGTCCTTACCACTAATCTTCCAGCAAGTATCATCAACATGCAGCTTACCGACACCATTCACAATGGCTTCATTGAGGGTAAATTCACGGCCGACGTATTGTTCACCTCGGCGATTCAATGCCGGTTGATCTGTTTCTTGTGGGTGTCTGCTCTGGTAGGCACGTGAGCCATAAATACTCGCCACCGATACAACAGCAAAAATAATAAACTGCGCTTCCCATGCCAAGCTGGGGACAAAAGTCATGATGATGCCAACCATGGCCGCGGCAATGCCTAGCCAAAGCATGAAAGCACCCGGTACGAACATTTCTAAAACGATTAATACCGTGGCAATAATTCCCCATTGCCAGGCATTAAGTTCGGTCACCAACTCCATTATTTGTCATCCTTCTTGAACGCAGACTTGGCGATTTCACCTATGCCGCCAATCGCACCAATGACGCTGCTGGCTTCCAGTGGCAGAAATAGTACTTTTTCATTTTCGGCTGTGCCTATCGCAGTCAGCGCGTCCATGTATTTGTTAGCGACGAAGTAGTTAATGGCTTGCACATCTCCCTTTGCTATCGCCTGCGAAACCATCATCGTGGCTTTGGCTTCTGCTTCGGCTTCACGTTCTCGGGCTTCGGCATCGCGGAAAGCAGCCTCTTTGCGACCTTCTGCATCGAGCACAATCGCTTGTTTTTCACCTTCCGCTTTCAAAATCTCGGCGGCACGGAAACCCTCTGCATCAAGGATATTAGCGCGCTTGTCACGCTCAGCTTTCATTTGCCGGCCCATGGCTTCAACCAAGTCACGTGGTGGTGAAATATCTTTAATCTCGATACGCGTGACTTTAATACCCCAGGGCGTAGTGGCTTCATCAACCACACTCAGCAGCTCGGCATTAATTTTGTCGCGCTGTGAGAGCAATTCATCCAGATCCATTGAGCCCATCACGGTACGGACATTGGTCATGGTCAAATTCAATATTGCGTGCTCAAGAAAATTAACTTCATATGAAGCTTTGGCGGCATCAAGGACTTGAAAAAACACGACCCCGTCTACCCCAACCATGGCGTTATCTTTGGTAATAATCTCTTGCGAGGGGACGTCTAACACCCGCTCCATCATGTTCACTTTATGACCGACTTTATCGATAACGGGGATAATCACATGCAGGCCAGGGCGCAATGTACGGGTATAGCGACCAAATCGTTCGACAGTAAATTCCATGCCCTGGGTCACAGGCTTGGCCCCCATGAATAGCAATATAATGGCCGCAAGCGGTATCGCGATGACGAAAAAATCTGCTGCAGAAATATCAAACATAGTCTGACTCCTTTATTGTCTTTATTCTTATGTTGCCCCCAGTATATGACGACTGGCTAAATTTGGTTAGCAACAATGCTTTTGATCGGGTTTCCTCCGCGATAATCTTGTCATTACTATTCTAGTTATATCTAAAACGATAAAATACAATAAAATAACCCACTATAGCTATTAATATATTTATATATGGTCAATAAAACCCATTTTCAATACTTGTTGACATAATATTATTTAAACAAGCCAAATACTTTATATGTGGGGATAATTTTACTAAAAATAGCTTTTTATCTGGTTTTTTGGTTTTTATCACTAATTCTTTCAGATAAAGTCGGGGAATTTAACTTCGTCTATACTCTTATTGAAGACAGACCACGGAGTCAACCGCTTCTATGCATTCGTATACCTAGCCACTCCATGACCTTTATGAGCGGAGGTCCCTATCATGAAAATTTTACCCCTACTGTGTGCAACAGCACTACTGCTAAGCACAACAACTTTTATTGCCAGCGATGAAGTTTATGTCATGTATGAAGATCTCGATCTGGATGACAATGGCTGGTTGGATAAACAAGAAGCACGCGAACGAAGTGACTTATACAACAACTGGACGAGTATCGATCTGGATGATGACGGCTATATCAGCTCAATGGAGTATCTACGCTATGAAGGACGAGACGGCTATGGGCTGCCGTATGAAAGTCAGGACATGGATCCCGGTGGCGCACCGCTGTAAGTTTGGTTTATTGGTTAGCCGCTTTAAGTAAGCGCTTGAGAAAAACCTGCATTTCTTTTGCCGCCTGCTTATCACCAATTCGCTCTGCGACAGCAATGCCCTGCGTGTAAACCTCTATCGCTTTTTCTGACTGCTGCAAGGCAACTAATGATTTACCGTATAACTTCCATGCTGCAGAATAATCAGGATTCTGCGACACCGCTTGTTCAAAGTGCAAGCTGGCCATGGCAAAATCTTTCAACTTAAAATATTCATTGCCTAATGAATATCGCAACAAAGCATTGTCTTGACCTTGCGCAAGCATCGCTTCAAAGTTTTGTAACGGATTCATTTACTCTCTCTTCTGTGCTACCAGCATAGCAATATCGCGGCAGCCTTGCGTGGTATCACCAACCTGACCTTCATCGCGGAAACTTAAAACATGCATGCCTGTAGATAAATGCAACAATTCGTTAGCCGCTAATAAGTATTCGCGGCTCGTTGGACCTCTGGCATTCACTTTATCAACCACAAACGTCTCATAAAAAAGTAAGCCTTCTGGTTTTAACGCTGCGATGAGGCCAGGCCATAGATCACGATCAAGAAAATAACTCACAACGATGACATCAAACTGTTCTTTTGGTATTGGCGTCGCTTCGACATCTTTTACTTGCGCAACAAGTGGTAAATTTTTTTGATTAGCAAACTGATTCAGTTCACCAATCGCCACTGGCGATAAATCCCAGGCTTGGGTTTGTAGTCCATGCAATGCCAATAAGCGGGCATTGCCGCCACGACCACAAGCAAAATCCAAAGCCGTTCCAGAACAAGGTAAAAGATGTTTATTCTCGGTTAACACCTGACAAGCTGTGGGGGCAGTATCTGCATCGCGATAACGGTTGTCCCATTTCTCGCGTATTGCGTCCGTCATGTTAACGGCGCCAAAAAGCAGGGGTTAATAAAACCAGTAGAGTAAAGATTTCAAGACGGCCTAATAACATCGCAAAACATAATACCCATTTAGCGACATCGTTAACGTTGCCATAGTGGGCAACAACATCGCCCATACCAGGACCCAAATTATTCATACAGGCTGCCACAGCTGAAAATGCTGTGACTTGATCCATGCCCGTTGCCATCAAAATTAATAAGATAATACTGAAGCTGCCAACGTAGGCAGAGAAAAACCCCCACACGGCATTCACGACACGATCAGGCATCGCTTTGTTTCCAACCTTAACCGGAATCTGTGCATTCGGATGAACCAGTCGAGTCAGTTCACGTAAACCTTGTTTAATCAGCAACAGAAAACGAATCACTTTCATGCCACCACCCGTCGAGCCAGCACAACCGCCAACAAAACTCAGGAACAGTAATAGCAATGGCAGAAGTCCCGGCCAGGTGGCATAACCGGTAGTGGCATACCCGGTCGTCGTACCGATAGAAATTGTTTGAAAGACCCCGTGTTCTATCGCTGAGCTCAAACTAGGGATGCTACCACTGAAATATAAATATAGTGAGGTAATGAGAGACACCACCGCCAACAAACTGAGATACATACGTACTTCTGAGTCCATGATGTAAGCACGAATACTGAAATTACGCCATGCCACAAAATGCAATGCGAAGTTCATACCGGCCAGTAGCATAAATACCATCGCGACAATATTTATCAAGGTACTATCGAAATAGCCCATGCTCAAATCATGTGTGGAGAAACCGCCAATCGCAATCGTTGAAAAGCTGTGCACAATCGCATCAAAGATATTCATGCCTGCCAAGAAAAAAGACACCGCACATAAAATGGTTAAACCCAGATAAATATACCAAAGTGCTTTAGCTGTTTCGGTGATGCGTGGCGTTAACTTTGAATCTTTCATCGGGCCCGGAGTTTCAGCACGGTATAACTGCATGCCCCCAATGCCGAGCATCGGCAAAATGGCAACTGCCAATACAATGATACCCATACCGCCTAACCACTGTAGTTGTTGGCGGTAATACAAAATAGAATGGGGTAGGTGATCAAGACCGGTAATTACTGTTGCGCCAGTGGTGGTCAAACCTGAAATAGATTCAAATACGGCATCGGTGAAACTTAAACCTAATTCTTCATAAAGCATGAGGGGCAGGGCACCAAACATGCCTAGCACCGTCCAGAACAAAACCACGACGATAAAACCATCACGTAATCGTAGTTCTTTACGGGATTTATATACCGGTAGCCAAATCAATAAACCAGTTACAATGGTAACCAGAAAACCTAATGCAAATGCACCTCGCGCACCATCATTATAAATAAAAGAAACTAGTACCGGCGGCAACATGGTAAAGCTGAATAGCATCAGCAATAAACCTAGTATTCGTTGTATTGCGATTGGTTGCATTTAGAGGAAAGTAATACCAACTTGGAATAGGCGCTCAACTTCGCCGATTCGGTTTTTATCAACCAGGAACAAGATTACATGGTCATCTTCTTCTACCGTTGTATCATGATGAGCAATGATAACGTCATCACCACGCACTAGCGCACCAATGGTTGTGCCAGGTGGTAACTTTATTTCATCAACGCGACGACCCACTACCTTGGATGAATGTTTATCACCATGAGCAATCGCTTCAATCGCCTCAGCGGCACCGCGGCGTAATGAATGCACAACCGCGACATCACCACGACGAACATGCGCTAACAAACTACCTATAGTCGCTTGCTGCGGTGAAATAGCAATATCAATAATGCCACTTTGTACCAGATCAACATAAGCCGCGCGATTGATTAACGACATTACTTTACGTGCGCCCATTCGCTTCGCTAACATAGCCGATAGAATATTGGCTTCGTCATCATTAGTCAGCGCACAAAACACATCACAACTTTCGATGTTCTCTTCGAGTAATAGTTCTTCATCGGCTGCATCACCGTAAAGTACAATCGTCCGATCAAGTTCTTCTGACAACTTGATAGAGGTTAATTTATTATGCTCAATAAGTTTTACTTGATAGCGTGACTCTAATGACTCTGCGAGGCGCTTACCAATATTGCCACCACCTGCCAGCATGACTCTCTTACAAGGCCTATCAAGTTCACGCAGTTCACTCATCACGGCGCGAATATTTTTTCGTGCAGCAATAAAAAACACTTCATCATCCGCTTCAATAACGGTATTGCCTTCTGGAATTATCGCTCGGCCACGGCGGAAAATGGCTGCCACACGGGTTTCTATCTTCGGCATGTGCTCGCGTATTTCACGTAACTCATGCCCGACCAATGGGCCGCCGTAATACGCACGTACTGCTACCAGTGAGACACGCCCGTCGGCAAAGTCGAGCACTTGTAATGCACCGGGATGTTCTATCAAACGCTGAATGTAATCCTTCACTAATTGTTCAGGGCTAATCAGCACATCAATTGGTAACGCTTCTTGAGTAAAGAGTTCTGGCTGCGACAAATATTCAACAGCACGCACACGAGCAATTTTTGTTGGTGTGTGAAATAGCGTATAGGCAACCTGACAAGCAACCATATTGGTTTCATCACTATTAGTCACGGCGATGACCATATCCGCATCTTCAGCCCCTGCCCGCGCAAGCACTTCGGGGTGTGCCGCATTGCCGGCAACCGTACGCAAATCCAATCTGTCTTGTAATTCTTCAAGTTTAGTCACATCACTATCAATCATCGTGATGTCATTGGCCTCACTGACCAAGTTATCAGCAACCGATGAGCCCACTTGCCCTGCACCTAAAATAATAATCTTCACGGTCTACTCGTTATTTTTTTCGGATCAATACCCAGTGCACGTAACTTACGATAGAGATGCGTACGTTCCATGCCCGCCAATTTAGCCACTTTACCAACACTGCCACCCGCTTCTTTTAAACGGTGTTCTAAATACGATTTTTCAAATAACTCGCGTGCTTCGCGAAGTGGCAAACTGTAAACTTCAGGTAAAAGACCCGCTGCTCGATTACTCGGTACTGCCGAAGTGCCTAGCATTGGTTCAATTTCGTCCAACTCTGCGGTGTCACCACCACCCGTGATCAACACCCGCTGAACTAAATTTTGCAGCTCACGAATATTACCCAACCAATTATAATTTCGTAATCGATTTTGTGCCGCCACCGAAAAGTGCCGATAAGTAAGATGGCTCTGTGTAACAAAATGATCAACAAAGAAATTTAGTAACTCAGGGATATCTTCGCTGTGCTCACGCAAGGAAGGTATTTTTAGCGGCACAACATTTAATTGATAAAATAAATCATCACGAAAGTCACCATTCGCCACGCGTGCATTTAAATCATACTTAGTTGCGGCGATAACTCGCACATCAATGGTTACGGCCTCGCTGCCACCGTTGCGTAAAAAGGTGCCCGACTCCAAGGCGCTGACTAATTTACCCTGTGTGGTCATGTCCATATCAGCTATATCATCAAAATAGAGAATACCGCCATTGGCTTGTTCAAGATGGCCATAATGTATGCGCCCGTCCTGCTCACTGCCAAATAATTCTGTCGCAGCATGTTCGCTCGCCATGGATGCCACACCAATTTCAACAAACGGCCCTTGGTTTCGACTGCTCATGGCGTGTAAATATCGCGCGCACTGACGTTTGCCACTACCAGCTTCGCCCTCAATTAACACCCAGGTATCATGCTTGGCAACACGCTCAATCTGCTCACGAAGCTGTTGCATGATGACACTTTTGCCCATCGGCTCGACGACCGGCTGTAAATGCTCACGCAAATCGCTATTCTCACGTTGCAACTTACCCGCTTGCAGCGCTCGATCGATGGTTAACAGTAATTTAGCCAGTGACAGGGGTTTTTCGATGAAATCATAGGCACCCAGGCGAGTTGCCTCAACGGCAGTCTCTACCGTGCCATGGCCGGACATCATAATAACCGGTGTATTGGCGTTGCCTTCTTCCTGCCACTCTTTAAGTAAGGTGATGCCATCCACATCAGGCATCCAGATATCAAGCAGGATTAAATCGGGGCGTCGGGCACGACGAGAGTCACGCGCCGTTGCTGCATTTTCGGCAACACTGACTTCATAACCTTCATCGATGAGGATTTCCTGAACCAGATTACGAATCTCCGGCTCGTCATCGACAACCAGAATGTGCGAAGCAATCATGAATTGGCTTTTATTAAGTTAATTATTGTTGATGCCTGAATAATAGCGCATTGTACAGCGCCTGCCATTAAACCTGTACATCTTCCTGCTTATCTTTTTCATTGACGCTCGATGCCGCCGTGTTACTCGATAAAACCGGTAATCGGATTGCAAACCAGGCACCTCGATCCGCGTTATTATCCGCCATTACCATACCACCATGTTCCTCAACGATCTTTTTCACAATCGCCAAGCCTAAACCTGTGCCTTTGGGTTTATCGGTGACATAAGGCTCAAACAGTTCTGCCCGATGATCTTCCGGAATACCTTCACCATTATCTTCGACTCTGATCTCAACAAAGCGACAGGTCGCTTCCTGCATACAACGTGTGCTAACCGTCAGAATTGGTGATGCCGTGTCTTCCATTGCCTCGATGGCATTTTTAATTAAATTATGCAGTAATTGCCGCATTCTGCCCGCATCGGCCTCAATTTGTGGCGTGCTGCTATCAAACTTAACATCCATTTTAAGCGCTGATTCATCGTTTCTATATAACTCTAATACCGATTCAATCAGATTATTAAGATCCAACGCCTGCAAATTCATCTGTGGCACGCGGGCATACTCCGCAAAAGCATTAACCATTGCTTTCATTGATTCAACTTGCTGCACAATTGTACTGGTTGAGCGATCGAGCACATGGGCGCTGTCATCATCCAGTGTCGACAATAATTTGTGCCGCAAACGCTCGGCCGAGAGTTGGATGGGCGTTAGTGGGTTTTTAATCTCATGCGCCAGCCTTCGGGCAACTTCGCCCCAGGCTGAATCACGTTGTGCCTGCACAAGTGTGGTGACATCTTCGAACACCATCATTAAATCGCCCGCACCAGAAACTGAACCCGGTAAGATCACGCCTCGACAAACCAAAATTTGTCGGCCACCGGCACTGAATAAAATGATTTCTTCGCGCCACTCTTGTAGCGAACCCAGATGCGGTGTTACCGCATCCACAAAATGCGACAAGCGTGGATATCGCTTACTTAGTTCAGCAAAGGGTTCATCAACCACCGCGTTCACATCGACTGCTAAAATACCATCAGCAGCCGCGTTACTGGAGCGCAAGGTGTACTCCGCATCAAGGGTAATAACACCGGAACTTAAGTTACCCAATACACCTTCTAAATAGGTGCGCTGCTCTTCAATTTTTAACTGGCTTGAACGTGCTTCATTACGCGCCCGTTCAATACGCCGTGTCATGGTGTTAAATGACTGCACCAAAAAACCTAACTCATCATTTTCAGGCAGTGGTAAACGCTTACTGTAATCACCACTAGCCACTGCTGAAGTACCTTCGACTAAATCGGAGATCGGTGCTACTAAGCGACGTGAAGTGAAAAAAGCAGCCCATACGGCACTTAGAATCGCCAGCAACAACACCAAGGTTAGCGTTAAAGTAAAACTAAATTTAAGCGGCTTACGTAAGTAAACCAGTTCATCATATTTGGCAAAAGCTTGTTGCACACTATCAGCTAAATCAGTTTGCCTTTTAGCAACAGGATAGAGCGCTTGTAGCGCACGTACACCAAATCCGGTTTTGTTGGCCGGCACACGCACCACCACTCGCATCGATAAACCTTCACCCGGTACCGGATCAAGACCGGCGTATTGTTCACCACGACGAATATAACCAAATACTTGTTCAGAAGGGCGTTGAGGCACCAACACCACCAACGCATTACTACTACTGGTAGCAATAATATTGCCGTCTTCGTAAAGCGTCATTTCTTTTGCGCCACTACTGATGCGTAAATCATCTAGCGTTAATATCGCACTAGCATCTGGCTGTGCCGCAATTCTATCCGCGTATTCATTGGTATTACGCAACAAGGTGCGCATTTGAGAATCCAGTGACGTGCGCGAAAGTTCTAGCGCATCATCAAGCGCTGTTTCAATTTGCACATCAAACCAGGTATCAATACCGCGGTGTAAAAAATCCAGTGAGAAGTAATAGACCACCGACATGGGGATAACAGAAATAATCACAAACATGCTTAACAAACGTGTTGTTAGCCGTGAACCTGGCACGCCGAGTTTATACTGCTGATAAAGGCGATAAGCATTACGCGCGATATAAGCCAACAATAAAATTAAACCAATAATATTGGCAATTAATAGTCCGACATACTGTTGATTAAAGGTCGCTGAGTCATCTGTGGCACCACTCAAAAAATATAACGACAGCAATAACGATGCTGACAACACAGCCGCCGGTAATACACTTTTAGTCAGTTTGTTTAAGATCGCAAATCGCATACAAACCATTCACTATTTATATTCCAGTCATTGCTTATATGTGCCACCGGGCGCAATGGTGCAGGTAACGCATCAATTTCAATTTCACTTTTCATCTTTACAAGATATTGTTCATCCGCCTTCAATTGTCTGGCCGGTAATAATGGCAACTCAGTCACTCTACCAATATCTTCTAACGCGCCATTGAGTGTCAGGTAAGTTTGTTGTTTAGCCGTGTCTTTATTTTTAACCAGATAAGTTCCACTCAAGGCATGATATTGCAGAACGTTATGCTGCAAAATAGTACTAATCTTTTCATTCCATAAAATAGATCGAGTGCGTTCTATTTCAACAGACAACATCAAAGTAATGGCAACACCGCTTTTGAGTGCTTCCAATACTGCTTCAGTGAAGGTGTAACCTATTTCGGCATTAAGACGATACTGACCGTTAATTAAGACCGAATTGGCCTCACGAATTTCGATACCTTCTGCCTTGGCATGACTATTAACAAGCAGTAAGCAACAGAGCAGAACAGCAACACAGAAACGGCAGCCAATAACTGACTCAGTTTGCTTAGTTGTATTTAGGTAAAAACTGGCGCTCATATAATAGGGAGTATATCGCCTTTTTTAGCACAAAGGGCTTTAACTGCTTTTTTCGATAACGGCGTAATAAAAGCCATCCATACCTGATTCACCAGGCAATAATTGCCGACCAGCTTTTGCTTTTCGTCCCCAATCCGCATCGATGATAACTTCACTCGCATCTTGATGCGCTTTTAAGAAAGCTTCTATCTGCAAACTATTTTCTTCCTGCAACACTGAACAGGTAGCATAGACTAAACGACCACCCAATTTTAATGTTGGCCATATCGCTGCCAGCAAACTAGATTGAATTGTCGCTAGATTGGCAATGTCGCTATCACGCCGTAGTAACTTTATATCCGGGTGACGTCTAATAACGCCTGTGGCACTACAAGGTGCATCAAGTAAAATACGATCAAACTGACGTTTATCCCACCATTTCTCAATCGCGCCCACATCTTCGCAAATCAATGTTGCCTGAAGATCAATACGCGATAAATTTTCTTCAACTCTAGCTAAGCGCTTGCCATCATTATCAATCGCCACACATTCACATTCTGCGCATGACTCAATAATCGCCGCCGTTTTGCCCCCTGGCGCTGCGCAGGCATCAAGCACTAAATCACCTGCTTGTGCTGCTAACAAACCGCTAGCTAATTGTGCTGCGCCATCCTGAACCGAGGCATGACCAACGTCAAAACCTGGCAGCTTTTCAACCGCCACTGGCGTCTCAAGCTGGAGCCCAAACTCGGTTTCTTTAATCGCGGTCGCCGCAATGTCTTGAGCCTGCAAACTGGCTAAATATTCACCACGAGAATGATGTCGACAATTAACCCGTAAGCTCATTGGTGCATGCTGTTGATTCGCCTGCATGACTTGTTCAGCGTGTTCTGGCCAGGCTTTTTGTAGTCTTTGTTGTAACCACTGGGGATGTTCTGTGGTCACCTGCGCATCATCTTTAAACTTACTTAGTAAGGACTCACTGTCTCTTTGATACTTACGTAGCAAGGCATTAACTAATCCGCGCGCCCAGGGTTTGTTAAGCGCCCGTGTCCCCGAAACGGTTTCATTCAAGGCCGCATGATCCGGAATACGCATGTAGGCAAGTTGATAAATACCCAACATGATTAATGCCAGCACGTCGGTGTCGCGCGGTTTCAAAGACTTACTCAGCAGCGATTTAGTAATGGCATGTAGTGAATAATAATGGCGCATGACGCCAAAACACATTTCACGCAGCAAGCCTAAATCACGTTCGTCGGTGTTGTTGCTGGCCTTTTGTAACGCGACCGTTAATGACTCGCCTTTACTGATCACTAGCGCGAGACAGGTCGCCGCACTAGCACGGGTATTTTTTTGTTTAGCCATGATTAACTAGTAACAAATTCAAAACGGGCACCTTGTTCACGCAATGCCGGCCGGGCATTAATAAAATCAGCAGCGGCCATGCGTCGTTTACCCGCGGGCTGACACTCTACTATACGTAGTACTCCCTCACCCGTTGCTACATCAATGCCCTGTTTAGACACCGCCACAACACTACCGGGAGGTTGCTCGTTCGCCTCGCTAATTAATTCGCTCGACCAAACTCGCACGGTATCACCATCAAAAGTAGTCGATGCCACAGGAAAGGGGTTAAACGCTGACACTTGCCGCTGCAATTCAGCCGCTGAGCGCTGCCAATCTAACGGGGCTTCTGATTTAACTAATTTTTTTGCGTAGCAGGTTTGACTGTCATCTTGTTGTTCTGGTGTTGCCGTACCGGTGGCCAGTTGCGTAATCACTGCTAATAGAGCCTCATTACCCAAACCAGATAACCGATCATGTAGCGCACTGGCTGATTCATTATCGCCAATCGGGATCGAGACTTTTGCCAACATATCGCCGGTATCCAGCCCCTCGACCATTTGCATAATGGTCACGCCCGTCTCGGCATCACCACTTTGAATCGCCCGCTGAATAGGTGCTGCGCCACGCCAACGGGGTAATAACGATGCGTGCACATTGATACAGCCTAGGCGCGGAATAGCTAAAGCAGCGGGCGGCAATAACTGACCATAGGCTACAACCACAAGTATATCAGGGGAATAATTAGCCAAAATAGCCTGATTATCTGCATTTTTAAGGCTATCAGGCTGTTCCACGGTGATGTTGTTATCCAATGCACAACGCTTAATCGGCGACTCGGTCACTTTGCGTCCCCGGCCAGCGGGACGATCAGGCTGAGTATAAACGGCAAGCACATCGTGCTCAGAATCTATCAGGGTCTGCAGGCTAGGCACCGCAAAATCAGGGGTACCGGCAAAGACAATTTTTAATGGGGCAGTCATTTATTGTCCCTACAACCGCAGGTGATCAGCTTCAAATTTTTGCTCTTTTTCGAGCTTCTTAGTGATGCGCTTTTGCTTCAAAGAAGACAAGTAATCAACAAACACCTTGCCATCGAGGTGATCGATTTCATGCTGTATACATACGGCTAACAGCTCATCAGCCTCTAACTCAAAAGTCTCACCATCACGATTCAGCGCGCTCATGACAATATGTTCAGCCCGTTCAACCTTTTCATAGATACCGGGCACCGACAAACAACCTTCCTCGGTGATCTCCAGGCCATCTTTGTGAGTGATTTCCGGATTAATCAGCACTAATGGGCTATTCTTTTCAGAAGATAGATCAATAACAACAACTCGCTGGTGAACATTTACCTGTGTGGCGGCCAGACCGATGCCCGGCGCCTCATACATTGTTTCAAGCATGTCATCGATTAATTGCCGTATTTCGTCATTCACCACATCGACGGGCTGGGCCACAGTGCGTAAGCGAGAATCGGGATATTTTAGTATGTTAAGTGTAGTCATGTGAATTGCGTCAACTAATTCTAGTATTTACATAGGTTATGCTGCTAAGATAATGATCATAATGGATAACAGTGGTCTAGCACCAGCCCAGATATTCAATAATTTTGTGAAATCAGGCTTGGTAAAGATGCATTGTATTGGTTAAACTCAGGATAATATCCAGTATCACAAAAGGGATAAACATGTCAGCCAGAAAACTCCTTGCTACCATTTTACTTTGCTTGGCAAGTGCCTGTCTGGTCGCTGCGCCGACCCTCAACCCATCACATCCCGACCGCTATGTCGTCGTCGAAGGCGATACGCTTTGGGATATTGCCGGGAAATTCCTCCGCGATCCGTGGCGCTGGCCCGATGTGTGGCATGTTAACCCACAGGTGAAAAATCCTCACCTTATTTATCCCGGTGACGTGCTATCACTCACTTACGATGAAAATGGTAACCCCATCATCGTTTCTAAACGTGGACGCCCTACGGTTAAATTATCACCAAACATTCGCAGCTCACGTTTAGATCGCGCTATCCCGACTATTCCACTGAATGTTATTCGTCCATTCTTATCTCGGCCAATGGCAGTCAGTGAAAATGAATTAGCTGATGCGGCCTATGTTGTTCGCAGTGCAGGTGAACATGTTGTTGCTGGCGCTGGCGATAAAGTTTACGTCCGCGGCATCAAGCAAAAAAATAAAAGTAAGTTTAGCTTATTCCGTTTAGGTGGCCCTTATAAAAGTCCTGACGCAGGTGAAGACGGTGAAATTCTTGGCTACGAAGCTATCTTTGTTGGCGAAGGGACTGCTGAAGCATTCGGTGATAAAGAAAACGAAGCCTCAACATTGTTACTCACCAGCACCGAGCGAGAAGCACGCACCGGTGATCGTGTATTGCCTTTAGGTGATGACCAGTTCAATGAAAACTTCTTACCACATGCTGCACCTGCTGATTTAAATGGCTCTATCATTTCTGTTATTGACGGCGTATCACAAATTGGTCAGCACCAAATTGTTGTGATTGATAAAGGCGCCAGAGAAAACATTGATGTTGGCACAGTGATGACTGTTTACCGTCGTGGCGAAATTATTCAGGATAGTATCTCAGGTAAGACAGATGACCCTGTTGTGCTGCCTGATGAACGTGCAGGCACCGTTCTTATTTTCCGTGCCTCTGAAAAAGTTAGTTTTGGTTTAGTCATGGAAGCTACGCGTGCTATGAACTTATTTGATGCGGTACGTCGTCCACCTGAATTGTAAAACACTATGTAAATAGACTAAAAAGGCAAGGAGGCCTTTCTATGTCAGCGACGCAAGGATGCGATCAATCATTATATTTCTGGCTACAATTACACCACAGTCCCCGTCTTGGTCCGACAACGGTATTACCACTGATTGAAAAATTTGGTAGTGCTCAGTCACTCATTGAAAATCATGACAACCAATACAAACGTCTAACTACGGCACTCGCTAACACTGATCTAAAAGCTGTTGAAGCTGACATTGCCTGGTGTGAAAAAAAGCCGCACCGTCACATCATTTGCTACGATGATGCGCAGTATCCTCCGCTATTACGTAACATTTCCGATCCACCTTTAGTGCTGTATGTTATTGGTGATCCTTCATTATTACATTTGCCGCAACTCGCCATTGTTGGCAGCCGAAATCCCACCGCCGGTGGCATTGATACGGCAACCGCCTTTGCTAAAAGTTTAAGCCAATCAGGTTTAATGATTACCAGTGGGCTTGCACTAGGCATTGATGGCGCGGCACACCAAGGTGCGCTACTAGCTAACTCACCAACCATCGCGGTCACCGGCAATGGCCTTGATAAAATTTATCCGACAAGACACAAAACACTCGCCAAACAAATTTGTGAGCAGGGTGCTTTAGTCAGTGAGTTCTCCCCCGGCACACCACCGCTGGCGGCTAACTTTCCTCGCCGCAACCGGATCATTAGCGGACTCAGTCTTGGCGTACTCGTCATCGAAGCCGCTCTGCGAAGTGGCTCATTAATCACCGCACGGCTAGCCAGCGAACAGGGCAGGGAAGTGTTTGCCATTCCTGGTTCGATACACAACCCTTTATCCCGTGGTTGCCATCGTTTACTCAAAGACGGCGCCTGTTTAATAGAGTCGTGCGATGGCATACTCGCCGAAATAGGCAGCCTACTAGGCACCTTTGAAATTAAGACAACTGCCGAAGCCTCATCAATAGCAAGTACCGATCCAGTCTCAAGCTCAGTCGCGCCCGAATTATGGCCTTATATCGACCACGACCCCATCGGTATCGATGCACTGATCGAGCGCAGTGGATTGACGGCGGAGCGCGTTTCAGCGATGCTACTCATATTAGAGTTAGAAGGACGTATTACGACAGCACCGGGAGGCCGGTTTTGTCGCACCTGAGAGTTTATATGAAAGAAAATGTACTAGATGTCCTGGTTTATTTGTTCGAAAACTACATGGCCGACGACATCGAACCGCCTGAAGATCAAGAAACCCTCAAAACTGAGCTAAGCCAGGCTGGCTTTGCACAGGGCGAGATCTCGCGCGCATTTGAGTGGCTGGATGGCCTATCGACCCTGCAAAACAGCGGAATCAGCAGTAAATTCAATAGCCCTCGCGCTATTCGCATTTACACCATTGATGAAATGGAGCGTATTGACGTCGAATGCCGCGGCCTACTGATGTACCTCGAACAAGCCGGTGCACTTGATTCGCGCAGCCGTGAACTCGTCATCGACCGCATTATGGCGCTCAATGACGATGATGTGGATCACGATGTGGTTAAATGGGTGGTATTAATGGTGTTGTTTAACCAACCTGGGCAGGAAGCCGCCTACGCCTGGATGGAAGATTTCGTCTTCGAAGAATCTTTTTCTCAGCTACACTAAGCTCATATAAACATCCAAGCTATTGAATAAATAGGCTTTTTAAACTTTCCGCCGCGCTAAGCTTCTCTTTTACATCAAATTAGCTTACCGTGACCGGCAACTAATTTAATCCCAATAACACTATTATTGAAGCGATCACATGGGTAAAAGTCTGGTAATCGTCGAATCACCGGCGAAAGCAAAAACAATTAAGAAGTACCTTGGCAAAGGCTTTGAAGTCTTGGCCTCCTATGGTCACGTGCGCGATTTGCTGCCCAAAGAAGGGGCTGTCGATACCTCTCATGAATTTGAGATGAAATATCAGGCTATCGAGAAAAGCGCCAAACATGTCGACGCCATCGTCAAAGCACTGAAAAAATGTGACACCCTGTACCTCGCGACTGACCCGGATCGCGAAGGTGAAGCCATTGCCTGGCACTTGCTTGAACTACTTAAAAGTAAAAAGAAATTACTAAACGATGTCACTATCGGCCGCGTCGTGTTCCACGAAATTACCAAACGCGCGATCAATGAAGCCATTAAAAAACCACGTGAACTAGCGGTTGATTTAGTTAACGCCCAGCAAGCCCGTCGTGCGCTCGACTACTTAGTTGGCTTTAACCTTTCACCACTGCTGTGGAAAAAAATTCGTCGCGGACTTTCTGCCGGTCGCGTACAAAGCCCGGCCTTAAGAATGATCGTTGAGCGCGAAGAAGAAATCGAAGCATTTGTCCCGCGTGAATACTGGACCATTGAAGCCGATACTGAAGCTAAAAAGAAAAAATTTACCGCCAAACTACAAGTTTATCATGGTGAAAAATTAACTCAGTTTAGTGTTGATAATACTGATCAAGCAACAGGCATTGAAAAAGAACTTAATGCCAATGCCAAGGGTGAACTACGCGTTGCTAAAGTAACCAAGAAGCAACGCAAGCGTAATCCCTCAGCACCCTTTACAACTTCGACCATGCAACAAGAAGCATCACGTAAATTAGGTTTTACCACCCAACGCACCATGCGTGTTGCACAACAGTTATATGAAGGTATTGATACCGGCAGCGGCGCGGCAGGTTTAATCACCTACATGCGTACTGACTCCGTCACGCTCGGACAAGAAGCCTTAGAAGACGTACGCAATGTGATTGCCGATCGCTACGGCAAAGAAAAAGTTCCGGAAACACCACGGGTATTTAAAACCAAAGCTAAAAATGCGCAAGAAGCGCATGAAGCAGTGCGCCCGACTTCGTTTGCGACGGATCCAGAATCTATCAAGCAACACTTAAGTACAGAACAATTTAGACTTTACTCCTTGATCTGGAAACGTACTGTCGCCAGTCAAATGATTCACGCTACCATTGATACCGTGTCAGCAGATTTAGAAGCAGGCGAAGGAAATCTTTTCCGTGCTAATGGTTCAACCATCGTTGATCCTGGCTTCATGGCCGTCTATCAAGAAGGTGTTGATGATCAGGCCGAAGAAGACGATGAAAAATTACTGCCGCCAATGAAAGAAGGCGATACTGTTAGCCTTAACAAAATTCGACCTGAACAACATTTCACTGAGCCACCACCACGCTTTAATGAGGCGACCTTGGTGAAGACACTTGAAGAACACGGCATTGGTCGTCCTTCAACCTACGCCTCTATTATTTCAACGCTGCAAAACCGCGAATACGTTGAAATGGATAAACGCCGTTTTATGCCGACGGATGTTGGCCGGGTTGTGAAGCGCTTCTTAACTACCTATTTCACCAACTATGTCGATTATGATTTCACCGCTAAGTTAGAAGACGAACTGGATGCAGTGTCTCGTGGTGAGAAAGACTGGATCCCGCTGATGCGTGATTTCTGGAAACCGTTCAAAGATCTGGTCGACACCACCGATAAAAATGTTGACCGTCGCGACGTTACCCATGAAGCGATGGATGAAAAGTGCCCGCAGTGTGGCGAAGCATTATCAATTCGTCTTGGTCGCCGTGGTCGTTTCATTGGCTGTACCGCTTACCCTGAATGTGATTACGCACGTAATCTCAACGGTGATGATGACGAAAAAGATAAAGAAGCACTGGCGGGTCGCAAGTGTCCTGACTGTGAACATGATCTAGTGATTAAACATGGTCGTTATGGCAAATTTATTGGTTGCAGTAATTACCCAAACTGTAAATTCATTGAGCCGTTAGAAAAACCAAAAGATACCGGTGTTGAATGCCCCGAATGTCATAAAGCTAACATGCTTAAACGTAAATCGCGTTACGGAAAAATATTTTTCTCCTGCGAACGTTACCCGGACTGCAGCTACGCGGTGTGGAATGAACCACTCAACGAACCTTGTCCAAAATGTAACTGGCCAATGCTGACGGTGAAAACAACCAAGAAACGCGGCACAGAAAAATTCTGTCCACAGAAAGATTGCCGTTTCTCTGAGCCATACGATCCACCTGAAAAAGAACAGGCCGAAGCTGAGTCATCTGATTAAACTTTCAATTCACTAAATCGTTCATCTCTTTTAGGGGGTGAACGGTTATAAATTATTTTATACTTAATTTAACTTCCAATATAAACTGTAGGAGTCACGAACATTATGCCTTTTGTTGCTATTTTAATGGGATCAGATTCTGATCTACTAACACTACAAGGTACCTTTGATGTGTTGAAGAAACTCGACATTTCATTTGAGGTACGCGTCACTTCAGCCCACCGCACACCAGCGGCCACCCACGATTACGTAGTTGATGCTGATAAACGTGGTTGTGCTGTGTTTATCTGTGCTGCTGGCTTAGCCGCACATTTAGCCGGCGTTGTCGCAGGCACCACAATCAAACCGGTTATCGGTATTCCAATTGATGGTGGTCCACTGAAGGGAATGGATGCATTATTATCCACCGTGCAAATGCCAGGTGGCATCCCGGTTGCCACAGTTGCCATTGGCAAAGCCGGCGCTAAAAATGCCGCCTACCTTGCCGCGCAAATGTTATCTCTCAGCGATCCAGAAGTGGCTAAGCGCATTCAGGCCGAACGTGATCAAAATGCAAAAGACGTGCTGGCCAAAAATGAAGGCTTGCAAGAAAAAATCGGTGGCTAACATCACCTCTCTATGTCGGCACGCTTAAACTGGCTACTCAACACCGCCACTGACTGCATAGTCAATGGCGGTGTGATTGCCTACCCGACTGAAACCATCTATGGCTTAGGCTGCGATCCACTCAACCCACTAGCCGTTCACCGGCTATTAGATTTAAAGCAGCGCTCGGTACATAAAGGCCTTATCCTTATCGCCTCTGACATCAATCAGCTAAGGTACTTTATCCAACCCCTCACTAAAGCCCAGCAAGTTCGAATCAGCAGAAAGTCTACACGGCCGACAACTTGGCTAGTACCAGCGCGAAAAGACGTTCCAAACTGGTTAACCGGCAATCATACGAGTCTTGCGGTGCGCATTACTCGGCATCCTTTAGCAAAAGCGCTGTGCCAGCGACTTAATAGTCCACTTGTCTCAACCAGCGCTAACTGCAGCGGCCAGCCTGCTGCGCGCAATGCATTACAAGTTAGACAGCGTTTTAACAGTGCATTGGCAAACGCCAAACCGGACATGATTATTCACGGTCACTGTGGAACCAATAATAAAACTAACAATGGCACGGACAACCGCTCCAGTATTATTCGAGATCTACGTAGTAATAAAATCCTTCGAAGCTAACAATTAATGCCTAAGCACAACTGTCAGGATATCGTCAGCGCCAGCGCAGTGTGTTCTAATACTCCGCTATGGACATACCTGATAAGAATGCCGTAAAGGCCTACCTGCTTGATTTGCAGGATCGCATCTGTGCCGGACTTGAAAGTGAAGACGGAACAGCCAAATTTGAACAAGATAGCTGGGACCGCGCAGAAGGTGGTGGTGGCCGTTCACGTGTGATGACTAATGGCGCTGTTTTTGAGCAAGCGGGCATTAACTTCTCACACGTATTTGGCGCCAACATGCCTGCTTCAGCCACTGCAGCGCGACCAGAACTGGAAGGCCGCAGCTTTGAAGCCATGGGCGTGTCGTTAGTCATTCACCCCCACAACCCTTACATCCCAACTTCGCATGCCAACGTGCGTTTCTTTATCGCTGAGAAAGAAGGAGCTGATCCGGTCTGGTGGTTTGGTGGCGGCTTTGATCTCACGCCTTACTATGGTTTTAAAGAAGATGCGGAACATTGGCATCGCACCGCAAAAGAAGCCTGTGATCCTTTTGGCACCGAAGCATTTCCAAAGTATAAAAAATGGTGTGATGATTATTTCTATCTCAAACACCGTGATGAACCGCGTGGTATTGGTGGTTTATTCTTTGACGATTTAAATGCTGAAGGCTTTGAGAAGAGCTTCGCCTTTATGCAAAGCGTTGGCGATCATTACCTGCCGGCTTACCAACCAATTGTCGCAAAACGTAAAAATACTGAGTATGGTGAACGCGAACGTGACTTCCAACTTTACCGTCGTGGTCGCTATGTAGAGTTTAATTTAGTTTACGACCGTGGCACATTATTTGGTTTGCAAACAGGTGGCCGTACTGAATCAATTTTAATGTCGCTACCACCACTCGTAAAATGGCGTTATGACTGGCACCCTGAACCGGGTTCACCTGAAGCGGAATTATACGACGTGTTTCTTAAACCGCACCAATGGGTTTAGTCAAAACGTTAGGCGAATTAACACTACTCGGCCATTAATTTTTCCAACACCTGATAAACATCAGGACTGTCCCATTGCCGAGAACCAAACAAGGCGTAGCGAATACGCCCTTGTTTACCAATGATATAAGTTGTTGGAAAAGCAAACACACCCCAGCGTTTTAACGCCGCGCCATCTTTATCAAATAAAATTGAAAAATCGACGGCTATTTTTTCATTAACAAACTTCTGCACCGTGGCTTTGTCTTCCGCCATGTTCACCGCTAACATAGCAAACGGTTTACCAATCAGGCTATCACTTAAACGTTGCATAGAAGGCATTTCATGTACACAGGGCGGACACCAACTGGCCCAGAAATTGACCAAAATAACTTTATCCCGATAATCATTGATATCTAACATGCCTGTCGTTAACGACTCTAAACGCAATGCCGGCGCAAGCGGAGAACCCGGGTAAGGTGTTAGCACTCGTTCACGTTTAACAGATGTGCTCTGCGTGTTTGCTTCTTTTGTTATTTTTACAGCTTGCCGCTTAGGCGGTAAGAACGATAAAAGTTGAGTTGCTTGTTGAAACAAGCCGGGTAATTTAATGACAAAAGCTTGTTCACCCTTAGTGGCATCAGGGCGGTAATTAAAACGATCACGTAAATTTGGCAAGGTTCTAACAAACACTTCACTGCCGCCTTTTTCCAATGCCGGAATTGTTTGTTCCAGTTTCCAATACCAGGGAGATTGTCGTGGCTGCAGTACCACCATTGGCAGATTTGAAATAGAAACTATCGGCATCAGCTTTGCCGCTTGCCCCGGGTCAGGCGTCTCAATATACAATTTAGGGCTAAGTAATATCACGCCTTGAAAAGCACTACTATCAGCATGTTTCTGTTGCCATAATCTGGCACCGCGCAAGGCAGGAATTGCACCACGAGCACTACTCAACAAATAAACTTGCTTACCAGTGCCCACCGCTGCACTAACTATCCCCTCAACTTGAGTGGCTGGTATTTTGTCGACATCGGTAGCCGTGGTAGATAAAAAATTGGAACCTAGAAAATCTGGATACCAAACTTCAATACCTGTTGCCGCCACTTGAGTAATTAAATTTTGTTCAGCTTTAAGAATGCCCGCTTCTGTCGGAATCCAAACGAATAACTTATTACCTTTGGCCGGAAAATATCGGTAGCTCACTTCTGCTCCGTCAATAAAACTAATACTACGCTCACCATTAGTCTGCGCAAAGGCAACGGCACTCACTGAGCAACAGAGCAGACATAGCAACATGTTTCGGAGAAGTGCGATCATAAACACAGTGTAACCGGACTATTAAATGATTCAACATCACCCGAAGGCAAGGTATAGTAGGCGCCCGCATTAGAGACAATTTTCACAGGAAATAGCATGAATCCAATTATCATTATCGGCACTGGCATGGCTGGCTATACCTTAGCCCGCGAGTTTCGTAAACTCGATAAAGACAGCGAGTTAATCATTATTAGCGCCGATGCCGGTGGTTCTTACCCCAAGCCCAACCTGTCAAAGGCTTTAGCTGATGGCAAGACCGTTGAGCAGTTGGTGATGATGGATGCCGCCAAAATGTCGGCGACTTTAAATGCTCGCATTCTCACCGAGACGCGTGTTGATAGTATTGATACAGCGGCTCACAGCATCAGCCTTAACGGCGAAAGCCAGGCTTATAGCAAACTCGTATTGGCAGTTGGTGCTGATCCGATTCACCCACAGTTTGAAGGTGATGCGAATGATTTCGTATTGTCTATTAATGATATTGCTGATTACGCCCGTTTCCGCGAGGCACTGACTGATGGTGCCCACGTCGCCATCGTTGGTGCCGGTCTGATTGGATGTGAGTTTGCCAATGACCTATGCAGCACAGGCCATAGCGTGACACTTATCGGCCGCGAAGAGTCACCACTCGTTCACCTGCTGCCAAATGGCAGCGCGGAACCGCTGGTGACCGCATTAGCCGCAGCCGGCGTTAACTGGCAGCTTGGCTGCGAAGCACAAAGCATTAACCAGCAAAACCACAAACTTCTGGTCAGTTTAAGTAATGGCGAGAATGTTGAAGCTGATCTGGTGCTTGCCGCTATCGGCCTGCGCGCCCGCATTACACTCGCTAGCGAAGCCGGTCTTGCTTGCAACCGTGGTATTCAAACCAACCGCCAATGCCAGACCAGTGCTGAAGATGTGTTTGCCATCGGTGATTGTGCCGAAGTCGATGGCCACCTATTACCTTTCGTTATGCCGATCATGCATTGCGCGCGAGCGTTGGCAAAAACGCTCTATGATGAACCAACGGATGTTAGTTACCCGGCAATGCCGGTTTTGGTTAAGACACCACTTCACCCCGTTAACGCCGTGCCGCCAGTCAGTACCGATGGCGAATGGGCAGTTGACGTTACCGCTACTGGCGCTCGTGCTGTATTCTCCAACAAGGCTGGAGAGATATTAGGCTTTGCATTGACCGGCGAAGCCGTCAGTGAAAAACAAGCCTTACTGAAGGAAATACCCGCACTGCTATAGGAACAAGATGACCGTCACCATTCGACCGGCAGAAAAAAAAGATATCCCTTTTCTTGGTTGGGTGATGCTCACCTCGGCGCAATCGCATCTTGACGAATGTCCCTGGAGCGTAATCTTTGCTGAAGATGAAGCGCGCACACGCGTACTACTAGAAAACATGATGCTGATTCCGGCCATGCCATGGTGTTACGTTGAGAATTTCAGAATAGCTGAGGTTAATGGTAAACCCGCAGCGGCCATGTGCGGATTTGACCCTGCCGCAAGAATAACCCCGATCATTACCGAACTCGACGTTGCTAAACAAACATTTAATTATTCCGAGCAACAACTAGTTGAAATCAGTTCACGACTCGAAGTCGCACCACTTGGTTTTCCAGATGATTGTGATACTGTCTGGGCAATCGAAAATGTCGCGGTACTAGACGAATTTCGTGGCGTAGGTTTAATTGATCAACTGTTTGAGTATTGTCTTAATGAAGGTCGAGAAAGAGGTTTTAAACGCGCGCAAATCTTCAGCATGATAGGTAATGAAACGGGCCAGCGAGTATTTGAGCGTAACGGTTTTAAAATAATCGCAGAGAAACAAAATTCTGCATTCGAAGCATTGTTTGGCACATCCGGCGCAAAGCTAATGGCTCAGGACTTAGTGCAAGCTACCTTTCGAAGACCATAACTGATTATATTTTTCCATCACAGTACGAACATTATCCGGGTAGTTAAGTCTATCCATTTGTTCCATACCTTCTGCAAAAAACTGCGGTGCTTCAAGCGGAATGTTTTTCACTAACTGAGCGAATACTTGTTCTATCAATTCAGGCTGATAACTTCGGGTCGCGACGATCCCCCAGTTTAAATTTATGATTCGCCAGGGGCGCATTGGATTAGCCGCATCCATATCCTGTTTTAACTCAATCGCCGTGGCGTCAATTATCTTACTAATGGCATCGCATAAACCGGCTAGCTCATCATTATCTTTTAATTCATTCGCATAAGCAGCAATGGCATTCACTGCAATTTCAAGTTTGGAAATTTTGCCTCGGTGTTCTGCTATCCACAACGCCACTGGTAATGACAAGCGATGCAAACTCATCATCGCATCTTGCAGACCTCGGTTAGCGGCAACCATGGAAATTTCATCTAACAAAGTTAATGCATAGTCACCGACTTGCGATACTTCTGCTTCACTTAACGGTTGTTCATTACTATTTTGACTGTCCGCATTGACTCGAGTCATCACTTCCATGCTACTCACCATGGCAGCGATCATTTCCAATGCCATTTTTGAGTCTTCATCTGAAGCAGCTTCAAGGCTCAGCGCTAACTCACTAATGCTTTGCATAAACGCTTCGTAGTAGCTGTCGTATTCAAAACTAATAAAATTCATGGGCATTCTTCAAAAACTTGTGCCTGACAAGTTTTGCAGACCTCTTTATCAAGGCGTTTATAAATATTATTGATCGCATCTGTTTTAGTATCAAAGAAATGATCAACGCTAATCTTACTTACAAAACATGAACGCGCTGCAAACTCATACACGGTTGACTTAAGCCCAACGAAATAAAGGCCACCGCCTTTTTCTTTAAGGCGTTTATTTTCAATCACCAGCGCTTCTGCACCGGTAAGATCCATAAAATGAATGCCGGTGGCAACAATGAGTATATTGTATATTCGCTCACCTTCAGCGATTTTATTAATTCTATTTTGAATATGATTAACTGAACCAAAATATACCGCCATATCGATGCGAATTATTTTAAGCTGAGGACATTGCTTAACCGGTTTTTTCAAAATATTAATTAATTTACGGCTATCATTTTCCGGTGGCTCATCAAATGACAATGATGGAATACGTGGTGTTGATGTTTTTGCTAAAAAGAATAGTAATGACATCAAGACACCAAGGTATATCGCAAACTCCAACTCAAGAAACAATGTCGCAAAAAATGTCGTTAATAAAATCGTTGTTTCTGATCGGCTAAAAACTATCATTGCTTTGATATGGTGAAAATCAACTAAGTTATAAGCAACTAATAAAATTACCCCGGCCATCGCCGCAATCGGTAAGTATGCCGTCAATGGTGCAATCAATAATACAATCACCATTAATAGCAGTGCCGCGAAAATTGCTGACAATGGCGTTTTCGCGCCGGCTTCGTAGTTAATACCAGAGCGCGTGAACGATCCAGAACCGGCATAACTTGAGAAGAAACTACCCACAATATTCGACATACCTTGGCCGACAAATTCCTGACTGGCATCAATTCGCTGGCTCGACTTTGTCGCCACTGCACGACTAATAGACACCGCTTCAATTAAGCCCAATAGCGCAATCGCAAATGCCTCTGGGGCTAGCATTCTAATGGTTTCAAATGAAAACGTCGGTGAAGACAACGGTGGCAGCTGTGCGGGAATCGCACCAATCAACTTAATCGTGTCAGTTTGTGATTTTAAAACATAAGCGGCAACACTACCCACCACTAAAGCAATGAGTAGATTCGGTAATTTCGGTAAAAATTTCTTAAGTAGTAACGCAGTACCTAAAGTAATTAAGCCAATGCTCACCAGGTAATAATTGATATCAGCTAGTGAACCAAAAATACTCGTCCATGTGTGCAGAAAGGTTTCACCTTTGGGTACATAGACACCCAAAATATGCTTCATCTGACTGGTGGCAATTAAAATCGCCGCCCCGGCCGTGAAGCCGATCACCACCGTGTGAGAGACAAAATCAACTAACTTGCCCATCCTTGCCAAGCCGAAGGCAAATTGATAAACACCCGCTAGGAAAGTCAGCGTCAGTGCCATGGATAAAAATTCAGGCGAGCCCGGATCAGCGTGACTGCTGATCGCTGAGAAGACCACAATCGAAATCGCCGTCGTGGGTCCCGAAACCAAATGAAATGAAGAACCAAACAATGCCGCAATGATCGGCGTCACCATCGCCGTATACAACCCATATTCCGGTGGCAAACCGGCAATCGTCGCAAAGGCCACACCTTGTGGCAGCACAATAACAGCGCCCGTCAGACCCGCCAGAAAATCAGCTTTAATGGATTCTTTAGTAACTAAGCGAAACCAGGCCAAAAACGGAAAAAGGGCAATTAACTTCATGTTTAACTCTACGGTTTATCAATAGCTGGCGCCGGCAAGATAAATTGCCAGAGGGCAGAACTGAGTGAAAAGCAATGTTTTTCAGGGTCGTGTCAGACTAAGTGTCTGATATAGTGACGGTTTTACGAAAAACGAGTGGAATGCCGTGCCGATCATGGCCAGCGACATAAACTGATAGGAGGTATTTTAACCTTAAATGGCCATTAACCCAAATTAATGGCCATTTAAGCTATTAAGCTGCTTCAGACGCAATCTGTCTGGGTTTGCTTCTTCGTAACCATGCTGAGGCGCCAGCTGCCGTGACGATGCACCATACCGCGAAAAGGGCACCTGGCAGTGCGGTGATCGGCGCAAAATGCTCCAATGCTAATGCCACCCCTAAACCTGCGTTTTGCATACCAATTTCTAGCGATAACGTTAAGCGGTGAACACGGTCAAATCGGTAAAGACGCGCCAGCAAATAACCAAACAAATAGCCCAGTGCATTAACCATAATCACCAGACCGATGATTAGCCCACCCACCGAACCGATTCTGTCCTGGTTTTTCGCCACCGCAAAACTGCAAATAATAATAATCGCAGTTGCTGCTACGGCCGGAGCAATTTGTTTAACCGTCTGTTGGTGCTTACCTAAATACTGACGCAACATAAAACCTAAACTGAGCGGCAGCAAGACGGTCAATAAGATAGTTTTCATCAGTGGCCAAAATTCTACGGGCAAAAAACTGCCGCCCAAATTTTGAACCAGCGTCGGCGTTAGCAATGGTGACAACATCGTCGCCACCGTGGTTAAGGCAATTGAAAAAGCCATCGCACCACCGGCTAAATAGACAATGACATTGCTGGCCATCGCACCCGGTGCACAGCCAACAATGACAAAGCCCAAAGCAATTTCAGGTGAAGCTCCATTAGCTAGCGCATAAGCGCCAGCAGCGTAACCTAATAAAGGCATAACGGTATATTGGGTGATCACGCCCAGTGCAATTTGACCCGGTCTCTTTAGGGTTTTTTTCAACTCATCCGTTTCAAGCACCAAGCCCAGTGCAAACATCGTTGCCGCAAATAACCATAAAAAAATACTACCAAAAACTAAAAATATCTCTGGCACGAAAAACGCGAGAACGGCGCAGGCAAGGGTAAGCGGCGCCATGAATTGGGTAATCAATCGGAAAATAAACATCTGTGACCCTTTTTATTATTATATTGTGATGCTCTTCGCATCCACTGTGCCAAGCGCTTCCGCGCATTTTTGACCACAAGGACGATAATACTAGTACGTTAAATGCAGTCGCAGGTATCCAGCATGTTTCATCTTTCCTTGCTCAAAAAATTCATCCTTGTTGTTAGCGTTATTATTATTAGTAATATTATTTATACCACTTTGACGCAACTGGATGCGAATGACACAAGGGATATGTTCATGGCGCTACTGATTGCGCTAATCATGCAGCCATGGATCGTGCGTCAGATTGACTACTAGGCACTCAACAGTAATTACCGAGCACAATACTGTGCTTTTAGCCAAGCCCACTGGTTAAACCGCCGCCCCTATTAATGCTCCCTTAGCTCGGGTAGGATCAGCAAAAAGCTGGTTTTATAACAAACAGGGAGCAACAAGTGAGCACACCCGATACCGGCCACGGCCGATTTCCCCATGTCCGTATGCGTCGCATGCGTCGTGATGTTTTTTCTCGTCGATTAATGCGTGAAAATACGCTCACTACTGATGACCTGATTTACCCTATGTTCATTCTCGAAGGCACTGGCCAGCGAGAAACCATCGATTCCATGCCCGGTATTGAGCGGGTGAGTATTGATGAACTGCTTAAAGAAGCCGCTGAGCTGGTTGCCTTAGGCATCCCTGCCGTTGCGCTGTTTCCTGTTACCCCACAGTCAGCTAAATCAGACGATGCCGCAGAAGCCTTCAACCCCGATGGTTTAGCACAGCGTGCAGTACGTGCATTAAAAGCCGAGTTTCCCGATCTTGGTGTTATCACCGATGTTGCCCTTGACCCTTTTACTACTCATGGCCAGGACGGTTTAATTGATGACAGCGGCTATGTGCTTAACGATGAAACCGTTAATGTACTGGTAAAACAAGCGGTTTCACACGCTGAAGCAGGCGCTGATGTGGTTGCCCCTTCAGACATGATGGATGGCCGTATCGGCGAAATTCGTGAAGCACTCGAAGAAGCTGGCTTTATTCATACCCGAATACTGGCTTACTCCGCTAAATATGCCTCAAGTTACTATGGTCCTTTCCGCGATGCGGTAGGCTCCTCCGCCAATCTAGGCACGGGTAATAAGTACAGTTACCAGATGGACCCGGCCAATACAGACGAAGCTCTGTGGGAAGTCAGCCTCGATATCGATGAAGGCGCTGACATGATCATGGTCAAACCCGGCATGCCTTATCTTGATATCGTTCGCCGGGTTAAAGATCAGTTTGCGGCACCGACTTTTGTTTATCAGGTCAGTGGTGAATACGCCATGCACATGGCTGCGATCCAGAATGGTTGGCTTGATGAGCGTGCGGTTGTGATGGAATCATTACTGTGCATTAAACGTGCAGGCGCGGATGGTATTCTTACTTACTTTGCAAAAAGCGCTGCTAAATGGCTACAAGAAAAGTAATCACCACCATTATAGCTTTGTAACAACTTGATTTAAAAGCTCTATTATTTTTCATACGGTTATTATTACAATTTTATTGCAATTGATATCGCGGCCGATATAATGCGCGGCAAATAGAAACCCAATGAGAACGCCAGCGCCAGCATATGCCGCGCTGGGTTAAGGTTACCGGTTGGCGGTACCACTGAAGATAAAGGAACCAATATGGCAAGAACTACCATCTCCAGCCTATTCGGCAGCTCACCCGTAAAACCTTTACAAACACACATGTCCAGTGTGCAAGATTGTATCCAGGAATTAGTGCCCTTCTTTGAAGCAGTGTTAAAACAAGATTGGGAAACCGCTGCCGCACAGCAAAAAATAATTGCCAAACTCGAAAACGAAGCTGATGATTTAAAACGTCACCTGCGCCTGCACTTACCAAAAAGTTTATTCATGCCTGTTTCGCGTCGCGACTTGCTTGAAGTACTCACCATGCAAGACAAAATTGCCAACAAGGCCAAAGACATTGCTGGCCTTGTTCTCGGCCGTAAAATTAAATTTCCTGCCTCGCTCGCCGAAGATTTTATTGAATACATCAAACGTTCAATAGACGCCTCCGCGCAAGCACAAATCGCTATCAATGAACTTGATGAATTAGTGGAAACCGGTTTTGGCGGTAATGAAGTCAAATTAGTGGAAGCCATGATAAGAAAACTCGATAAAATAGAAAGTGAAACCGATAAAATTCAAGTTTGCATTCGTGCTGAAGTTTTTGCTGATGAAAAAGACCACGATCCAGTTGAAATTATGTTCATGTATAAAGTCATTGACTGGATTGGCGATCTCGCCGACAACGCCCAACGCGTTGGCAGTCGATTAGAACTGATGCTGGCACGTTAGGGGAAACGTCATGGATTTTGCTTCTTTAGGTACGACATTTATTCTCCTCGCGTGTTTGTTTGGTTTCTTCATGGCCTGGGGTGTCGGTGCAAATGACGTCGCTAATGCCATGGGTACATCAGTCGGTTCAAAAGCGTTAACCATTAAACAAGCAGTGATTATTGCGGCGATATTTGAATTTCTCGGCGCGTGGTTAGCGGGTGGTCAGGTGACCGCGACGATTCGTAAAGGCATTATTGATCCAGCACTGCTCTCAAATAATCCTGAATTTCTTGTTTACGGTATGTTGGCCTCGTTACTTGCCGCCGGTATTTGGTTGCTCGTCGCTTCTCGTGCTGGATGGCCCGTTTCCACTACACACACGATTGTTGGTGCAATTGTAGGCTTTGCTGCCGTGGGCATTGGTGTTGATGCGGTGAACTGGGGCAAAGTCGGTAAAATTGCCATGAGTTGGATTATCTCACCAGCACTGGCAGGCGCTGTGGCATTTATTTTATTCCGCAGTGTACAAAACTTAATTCTTAATCAAGATAACCCACTAGAAAAAGCCAAGCGCTACGTGCCTTACTACATTTTTCTGGTGGGCTTCATGATTGCGCTGGTCACCCTGTTTAAGGGCTTGAAACACGTTGGTCTTGAGCTCACCGCAATACAAAATTATTCCATCGCTGCTGGTGTCGGTGTTATTGCGATGGTCATTGGCCGTATCGTTATTAACAGACTCAAATTTGACCCCAACGCCACCAAAGACTTTCACTTTGCTAATGTCGAAAAAGTCTTTGCGGTATTAATGATGTTCACCGCCTGTGCCATGGCATTTGCTCACGGCTCTAACGATGTGGCGAATGCGGTAGGCCCACTCGCGGCGGTTGTCAGTGTGGTTGAACAAGGCGGCATCGTGGCGCAAAAATCAGCCATGCCAGTTTGGATTCTCATTCTTGGTGGTGTTGGTATTGTGTTTGGCCTCGTTACCTATGGCCATAAAGTTATCGCCACCATTGGTACGGGCATTACTCAGCTAACACCAAGTAGCGGTTTTGCTGCCACACTGGCTGCGGCAACCACCGTTGTGATTGCTTCCGGTACTGGCTTACCTATTTCTACCACCCACACCCTGGTTGGTGGTGTACTGGGTGTAGGTTTGGCTCGTGGTATTGCTGCCTTAAACATGAATGTTGTTCGGACTATTTTCATGTCCTGGATTATCACCTTACCAGCCGGTGCGATACTTTCTATTGGCATCTTCTTTATGCTTAAGGGAATCTTCTCTTAAACAGATGACAGATGAATACGCCGTTATCGGCAATCCGATTGGTCACAGTAAATCGCCGCAGATTCATGCCGCGTTTGCTTGTCAGACTAAGCAAAATTTAAACTATACTGCGCAACTGGTGGAGTTAGGCCAGTTTGAAAAAACTATTGCTGGATTTATCCAGCAGGGCATGCGCGGCATAAATGTCACCGTACCGTTCAAAAATGAAGCCTTCGACTTAGCGACAGAACTCAGCCCCCGTGCACAAAGTGCTGGAGCAGTGAACACCTTAATGTTTAGCGAAGGACGCATCTATGGTGACAACACTGACGGTGCTGGACTGGTTAAAGATTTAACTCAAAATCATCAAATTACTTTGCAGGGTAAACGCATTTTAATTCTTGGCGCCGGTGGCGCCGTGCAAGGCGTATTACTACCTATCATCGAACAACAACCTGCCAGTATTACTATCGCCAATCGCACTGCTAGCAAAGCAATCGCTTTAGCAAACAAGTTTAATGAGGTTAAAAAAGATTGTGCCATGAACGGTGGTGGTTTTGATGACCTTACTGGGCAGTTTGATATTGTGATTAATGGCACTGCCGCAAGCTTGCAAGGTGAAGTCCCACCATTGCCTGATAATTTGCTTAGTGAAAATGCTGTTTGTTACGACATGATGTATGCCGTTGAACCCACCGCATTTGTACAATGGGGACAACAGCACGACGCGCAAAAATCACTCGATGGTTTAGGTATGTTAGTTGAACAAGCTGCGGAGTCTTTCTTTATTTGGCGCGAAGTCAAACCTGACACGACCGATGTCATTCACACACTAAGAAGTAACTAGAGTATTCGCTCAGAACTGAGCGCTAGAACGCATTATATTTTGCGTAATTGATTCTTTTAAATGCGTACGGCGATCATTGTACCGACGTTCAACACCGGTCCATTCTACTTGCCGCCAATTTAAAGCACGACGATCATTACTATAATTTCTGTGCAGAAATTCACGCACAACAACATCATTTCCCTGAAGGGATTTATTATTAAATCGCGCCATCAATTGAAAACCTAATTTCTCTGACGCCACTTCAGCTAAACCGTAATGACAGGGATCACCATCACGCGTGTGACCATTAACGACCTGAAAGCTAGCCTCATCACCAACGACGCTAAAAAATCGACGCAGATCATAATCAGTTGCTTGCTTTGGAATATTACCGATATACAGTTCCATGTTCCGGCCTCAGAATTGATGGTGAAAAAAATGGCACACTCACCATTAAATATACACCTCATCACGGATTTGCAAAGTCGGAATTGACTAAAGGTACAATTTTTCAGATAAAACGTACACGCACATCAATTTAATACTGACAGAATTGCCTGCGAAGAGCGCTATAACCGTAATTAAATTAGATGATTTCGATGATACTAAGAAGCGCGGTGGCGGTTTTTTAAATCAACATAATGAGCGGCCGAGTACTGCAACCACTGTCGTTCTTTATCCGTTAAAGCTCGTGCCTGTTTGGCTGGACTACCTAAATATAAATAACCACTTTCAAGCACCTTACCCGGTGAAACTAAACTATTCGCGCCTAACATCACTTCATCTTCCAGCACCGCACCATCAAGCACGGTTGAGCCCATGCCAACCAAACAGCGATCACCTATGGTACAAGCATGTAAAATAACTTTGTGGCCCACCGTTACATCATCACCAATCGTTAACGCAAAACCACCGGGGGCATGTTCACTATCGTGAGTAACATGCAACACTGATCCATCTTGAATATTAGTTCGTGCACCAATAGAAATCGTTTGAATATCACCCCGCACGACGGTCATCGGCCATATCGATGCATCGTCAGCGATTGTTACATCACCTATCACTAATGCCGTATCATCAACAAACGAACTGTCTGCAATTTTCGGGGTGAATTTTTCAAATTTTCTAATCATAACTATTTAACGCATGGTCACTAGTTCTTCAGCACTACTCGGGTGAATGGCTACCGTGTCATCAAAGTCTTTTTTGGTTGCACCCATTTTTAATGCCACGGCAAAACCTTGTAACATTTCATCAGCACCTAAACCAATCACGTGCACACCAATGATTTTTTCATCCGCGCCAACGCAAATCAGTTTTAAGGCTGTTTGAGTTTTATGTTTGGTAAAGGCGTTATACATAGGTGTAAAACGTGAGCTGTAAATTTTAACGGCATCGCCATGTTCTTTTTTCGCTTGTTCTTCTGACACACCCACAGTACCAATCGGCGGGTGGCTAAACACAACCGTTGGAATGCTTTCATAATCCAATTTACGATCAGTTTGATTATCAAATAAACGATCACCTAAACGACGTGCTGCATTGATCGCTACGGGTGTTAATGCGGGTTTACCGGTCACATCACCAACGGCGTAAATACCAGCTACATTAGTATTTTCAAACGCATCAGAAGGAATAAAGCCACGTGCATCTTGCGCCACACCGGCCGCTTCAAGATTAAGTGGCGCTGTTAGTGGTTCACGACCAATCGCCCACAACAGTTCATCAAAACCGGTAATCGTATGACCGCCTTTGCAATGCAACTCCAAACTACCATCCGCAGATTTTTGTACTTCTTCAATTTCCATACTCGACATCACATTAATGCCGGCTTCAATCATTTCTTCCATCAGCACTTCACGCAGCATCGAATCAAAACTGCCAAGAATATGTTCACGGCGAATAATTAAACTGACATCGCTACCCAATGCACGCAACAAACCTGCCAGCTCAACCGCAATATAACCAGAACCGACTATCGCAATGCGTTTAGGTTGTTCTTGTAAGGCAAAGAACCCATCAGAAGTAATACCTAGCTCTGCACCTGGTACGTCAGGCACAACCGGCGTGGTACCCGGGGCAATAACAATATGGTCGGCAGTAAACTGTTCACCATTCACTTCAACCGTTTTACTGTCAATGAATTTGGCTTCACCAACAATTTCATCAATATTCGAGTCTTTTAGGTAAGAGTGGTACCAGGTGTTGATACCGGTGATATAGCCCTCACGGCCTTTAATCAACGTCTTCCAGTCCAGCCCACCACGAGTCAAATCAAAACCATAATCTTTGGCGTCATCAATCGCGTGTGACAACATACCGGCATACCACATGATTTTTTTCGGCACACAACCAACGTTGACACAGGTGCCACCAATATCACCACGTTCAATCACCGCGCACTTGGCGCCATACAAGGCTGCGCGTTCTGCCACGGATATACCACCGCTGCCGCCACCAATGGCGATTAAATCATAGTGTTTTGTCATGTCTGTTTCCTTATTAAAACGATTATTGCCAATCAATATATGGTGTCGATTGGTGCTAATTCAAGCGTAAAGAGGGCTCATCGAGCAGGGCAAATTGTTCACGTAACGTCAGTATGTGTTCTTCCCAATAACGCTCAGTATTAAACCACGGGAAGCTGCGAGGGAAGGCCGGATCACTCCAACGCCTCGCCAACCAGGCGGCGTAATTCATTATCCGTAAGGTTCGCAGGGCTTCTATCAACTGAACTTCTTTAAAATCAAAATCACAAAATTCCTGATAGCCTTCGAGCAAATCAGACAACTGCAAGATCATGTCCTGCCGTGAGCCATTGAGTAGCATCCACAAATCCTGAATTGCGGGTCCCATGCGGCAATCATCCAAATCAACGAAATGCGGGCCACTATCAGTCCAGAGAATATTACCGGGATGGCAATCGCCGTGCAGACGAATCTGACCAATCTTACCGGCTACTTCAAACTTGGCGGCCACTTTCGGCAACAAATCATCCATCAAGCTGCGATAGGCAATATCTAGCCCCGAGGGGATAAAATTATTCTCGGTAATAAACTGATACGACTGCACACCAAAGCTATCTACATCTAAGATCGGCCGGTGTTGAAAGGGCGCCAGCGCTGCAACGGCATGAATACGGCCAATAAAACGTCCCATCACCTCATAATCTTCGCCGCCATTCAATTCTGGCGTACGACCACCATGGCAAGGAAACAAGGCGTAACGATGGCCAGCATAAAACTGCAAGGTAGAACCATCAGCGCCTGATATTGGTGCGACGACAGGAATTTCTGTCTCAGCCAATTCAATGGTGAAAGTATGTTCTTCTAAAATAGCCGCATCCGACCAACGGCCGGGGCGATAAAACTTTGCCACGATAGGCTTCTCATCCTCGATGCCGACGCGGTAAACGCGGTTTTCATAGCTGTTTAGCGCCAGCAAACTACCGTCTGGGCGCTGACCAAACGCTTCAATGGCATCCAAAATCATATCTGGCCCAAGACTGTAAAAACCTTCTGTTTGTTCCGATTCAGACAACTAATTCCCCTTGTTATGTCGTTAAAAAGTGAACTTCACTATTAAAGAATGCATACTATGCCAATACTCAAGGATAAGGTACCACTACGCATGACAAACCCATTGCTCGAAATGGACGGTTTACCCCCGTTCTCTGCTATTAAACCTGAACATGTAGAACCTGCCATCGACAGTATACTGGCAGAAAATAAAGCCGCGGTTGAAGACAAACTTAACACGCTGGACACTTTCAGCTGGGACAATTTCATTGAGCCTTTAGAAGCACTAGATGAGAGATTAAGCCGCATCTGGTCACCCGTGAGTCACATGAACTCAGTGGTTAATTCAGACGAACTGCGCGACGCCTACAACGCTTGCCTTCCCAAGCTCAGCAACTACGCCACCGAGATGGGCCAGAACGAGCGCCTTTATCAAGCTTACCAACAAATCGCTGACAGCAGTGACTTTGCCAAACTCAGTACCGCGCAACAAAAAATTATTAGTAACAGTCTGCGCGACTTTAAACTTTCAGGCATTGCACTCAATGACGAAGACAAAGCGCATTACAAAGATCTAATGCAACAACTGTCGACGCTGACTTCTAAATTTTCTGAAAACGTACTCGATGCTACCCAAGGTTGGGAAAAACATATTGACGATGAGTCGCAATTAGCAGGCTTACCTGACTCGGCCATTTCTTTGGCAAAACAAAATGCCGAACAAGCTGGAAAAAGTGGTTGGTTGTTTACCCTTGAGTTTCCTTCTTACTACCCAATCATGACTTACGCCGACAACCGTACACTACGTGAAGAAATGTACACCGCCTATGTCACTCGCGCGTCAGAGATTGGCCCAAATGCCAGCAAGTGGGATAACGCAAAACTAATTCAAGATATTTTACGACTGCGTAATGAAGCAGCTCAATTACTTGGCTTCAACAATTACGCAGAACGTTCGGTGGCGAAGAAAATGGCCGCCTCACCCGATCAAGTATTAGGCTTTTTGAATGACCTCGCTGATCGCTCGGTTGAAATGGCCAGACAAGAATTTTCCGAACTTGAAGAATTTGCTAAAACTGAATATCAGCAAGATGAAATTAAAACCTGGGACGCTGGTTACTTTAGTGAAAAGCTACGCCAACATCGCTACGCCATTACTCAGGAAGAACTAAAGCCTTATTTCCCCATGAACAACGTGGTGCAAGGTTTATTCTCAGTCATCGATAAACTCTATGGTATGTCGGTCAAAGAACGCACCGATGTTGATACTTGGCACGAAGATGTGCAGTTTTTTGAAATTATCGATAGCGATGGCAACTTACGTGGCCAGTTTTATCTCGATCTTTATGCCCGTAATCAAAAACGTGGCGGCGCATGGATGGATGAGTGTATTGTCCGCAAACGCAGCGCCAATGACATACAAACACCGGTTGCTTATTTAACCTGTAACTTCTCACCACCGATTGGTGACGACCCTGCTTTGTTCACCCACGATGAAGTGATTACTTTATTCCATGAGTTTGGTCACGGCTTACAACACATGCTGACCCAAATTGATCATGCCGGCGTTTCAGGTATTAATGGCGTTGAATGGGATGCCGTCGAACTGCCTAGTCAATTTATGGAAAACTGGTGCTGGCAACAAGAAGCATTAAATATGTTTGCTCGTCATTATCAAACAGATGAAGTCTTACCCAACGAAAAATTTGAGCGTTTAAATGCCGCTAAAAATTTCCAGTCTGGTATGCATATGGTTCGTCAACTTGAGTTTGCGATCTTTGATTTCCGTGCGCATCTTGAATACGAAGTGGGTAAAGAGACTGATATACAAGCCTTAATCAGTTCAGTGCGTGAAAAAGTATCCGTGCTAGTGCCACCCGACTTTAATCGCTTTGCCAATTCATTCTCACATATTTTTGCGGGTGGTTATGCAGCAGGTTATTACAGTTATAAATGGGCGGAAGTTCTTTCTAGTGATGCTTTCTCTGCTTTTGAAGAAACCGGTATTTTTGATCGTGACACGGGCTTACGTTTTTTACACAGCGTGCTGGAACAAGGTGGCTCACGTGAAGCAATGGATTTATTTGTTGAGTTCCGCGGTCGTGAACCAAGTATTGATGCGCTATTGCGTCACAGTGGCATCGCAGCGTAATTTTATGCAACGTATTATAAAGGAAAAATTAATGCGCAAATTTACCGCATTGTTATCTTGTTTGTTAATGGTGATACCTTTTGTTGCCGAAGCAAAAACATTTTATGTCACAGACAGAGTTTTAGTCGGTGTTTATGAACAATCGAATGCACAAAGCCCATTAATTAAAGCGCTACCAACGGGTACGCCTTTAGAAATTACCGAGACTAAAGGTGAATACGTTAAAATCTCTAGTCCTGATGGCACTAAAGGTTGGGTAGAACGTTCTTACTTAATTGAAACCAAACCTTCTCAACTGGCGGTACTGGAATTGTCTGACAACATCAGTCAGTTAAAAGAGCAACTATCACTTTCACAATCTGAATTAGTTGCAACACAAACACAATTAAAAACCCTAACGCTGAGTGTTGGCAACGATGATAGTAAAGCACAGCTAACCAAACACGCTGCAACCATAAAAAAACTCACTAAAAGTAATACCACTCTATCTAAAAATAATAAGGCACTAGCAAAAAGCAAAGATGCATTAGATAAATCGTTAACAAAGCAAAAAGTCGATTTAGAAAAAAGTAATAAAAAGATTGCTAGCCTTTCTAATCAAATTGATAAACTCAATAAAGACTTAAAGAAAAAACAAACGACGCAATCATCCGTTGTTAAAGTAGCGGCTGTTGCCACTGAAGAAAACAGTGCTGAAATCAATTTTCTTAAAGCTAAGAATAAAGAGATGGATGCTGTGCTTAACAATATCCGTCAAGCCATGTCTTTGCCTGCGACAGCAACAACGTCTTCAGCAATTGTTGAAAGTAATGGTCTAAATATAAAATGGACATGGTTACTACTCTCAATCGTTTTGTTAACACTCGCTGGTTTTATTGGCGGCGTAAAATGGCTTGATTGGCGTAACCTGCAACGTCATGGCGGTTTCCGGATTTAATCATTAACTAAGAACTAAGAAAATGAAATACAATGATTTACGCGACTTCATCCAGTTACTTGAACAGCGCGGTGACCTAAAACGTATTACACAAGAAATTGATCCTAATCTTGAAATGACCGAGATTTGCGATCGGGTATTACGTTCAGGCGGTCCTGCACTGTTATTTGAAAACCCTAAAGGCAGTAACGTGCCCGTGTTAGGCAATCTATTTGGCACCGCCGAACGGGTAGCTTTAGGCATGGGCGAAGAATCGGTGACCGCCTTGCGTGGGGTTGGTGAATTGCTCGCGCAGTTAAAAGAACCTGAACCACCCAAAGGCATGAAAGATGCCTGGGAAAAATTACCAGTGTTTAAGCAAGTGTTAAACATGGCGCCGAAGATAGTAAAAAAAGCCGTCTGCCAAAAAAATAGTCTCAGTGGTAATGACGTTGATTTAAGCACCTTACCAATCCAGACCTGTTGGCCTGACGATGCCGGGCCGCTGATTACCTGGGGGTTAGTGGTTACCCGTGGTCCTAACAAGGCGCGGCAAAATTTAGGCATTTATCGTCAACAAGTCATTGGTAAAAACCGCGTGATCATGCGCTGGCTTTCGCACCGTGGCGGCGCACTCGATTTTCGCGACTGGCAAGCCGAACACCCGGGCGAACCTTTCCCCGTGGCGGTAGTCCTGGGCTGCGATCCAGCGACTATTTTGGCCGCCGTAACACCGATTCCCGATACATTATCTGAATATGCCTTTGCTGGCTTACTCCGTGGCAGTAAGACTGAGCTAGTGAAATGTGTTGATTCTGATCTACAGGTGCCGGCCAATGCCGAAATTATCCTGGAAGGGCATATTCAGCCTGACGACATGGCGGATGAAGGGCCTTTTGGCGACCACACTGGCTATTACAATGAAAAGGACAGCTTTCCGGTCTTTAGCATTGATCGCATCACTCACCGGGATGATCCCATCTACCACAGCACCTACACCGGCCGACCACCCGATGAACCCGCCATTCTTGGAGTGGCACTAAATGAAGTGTTCGTGCCTATTTTAATGAAGCAATTCCCTGAAATCGTTGATTTTTATCTACCCCCCGAGGGTTGTTCCTATCGCGTTGCCTGTGTCAGCATGAAAAAGCAGTATCCGGGGCATGCCAAGCGAGTCATGATGGGCATTTGGTCGTTTTTACGCCAGTTTATGTATACAAAATTCATCATCGTCACCGATGATGACGTTAACGTGCGAGACTGGAATGACGTGATCTGGGCCATGAGTACACGTATGGATCCTTCCCGAGATACGACTATGATTGAAAATACCCCGATTGATTATCTCGATTTTGCCTCGCCAGTCTCTGGTCTTGGGTCTAAAATGGGTTTGGATGCCACTAATAAGTGGCCCGGTGAAACAGATCGAGAATGGGGTGAACCTATTATTATGGATGCGCAGGTTAAATCACGCATCGATGAGATATGGGACGATCTGGATATCACTGAACTAAATAATGGTATAATGGACCAATGAATTATGTTGATTGGAAGTGTAAATAAATCATGAATGGAATCTATCGCTCTGCCCGCGCCTTTATCGTCATTTGCTTCTTTGCAGGTGTCAGTGTCTTTACCTCAGCCGCCACTGAACCCGCCGCTGCTCAAACTTTGATTATCGAAAGCTCGAACCAGCTTATTGACGCACTCCAAAAGCAAAGCGCTGAAATTAAACAAGATAAAGCCATCGCCTATAATCTGGTTGATGAAATCGTCTTACCGCACATCGACTTCTCTCGCATTTCGAGATTAGTGCTCGGCAAATATTGGCGCCGTGCCAATGCAACGCAGAAAGAACAATTCACTGCCGAGTTCAAAAACTTTCTAGTACGTACCTATGTCACCGCCATGGTTGAGTTCTCAGACAAAATTGTCGAAAACGCCGACCGAGTTAAATACACACCTCTGCGTGTTAGTGATGATGAAAATGTCACCGTACGCATGGAAGTCAGTTTAGAAAACCGCCCACCAGTGCATATTAATTACAGCCTCTATCTGAAAGAAAATGACTGGATGATCTACGACCTGCAGATAGAAGGCATTAGTCTTGCCGCCACCTATCGCAGTAGCTTCTCTAGTGAGGTGCGTCGACTAGGTCTGGATGGGCTTATCAGCAAACTCGCTAAACGCAACAACAAAGCACAAGCCAGCAAAGTCGCAGCTGAAGAATAAAGCCTGCTCATTTCACTGGCGAGCCCTGTTACGTTACACTATGGCGTAATTCGCGAAAATAAATAACAACAATAAAGGGCAGCTTGATGCGTACTATCATGGTAATCAATGCCAAAGGTGGCTGTGGTAAAACAACCCTCGCAACAAATCTAGCTGGTTTTTACTCCGCAAAGGGTAATAGCGTTTGCATTGCAGACTTCGACCCGCAAGGCTCAAGTCTCGACTGGTTAAAAGCCCGCCCTGACGATCGAAATGAAATAATTGGTATCGATGCCAGTAACGGTACTTTTCGTACTCCTAAAAATATCGACACTCTTATCCTTGATGTGCCCGCTGTGGTGCATGGTAAAGTACTCACCAGTTTGGTTCGGCGCGCTCAATCATTAGTCATTCCGGTGATGCCATCACCGATTGATATGCGTGCCGCCGCCCATTTCATTGAAGAACTATTATTAGTCGGCAAGGTTAATCGAGACGAAGTGAAACTAGCTGTTGTCGCTAATCGGGTAAAAGAAAATACCCTCATCTTCCACACGCTTGAAAAGTTTCTTAAACGCTTAAAGATTCCTAAGATTGCAACATTACGTGATACACAAAACTACATTCGTGCGGCTGAACGAGGCTTAAGTATCTTTGAAATGGCACCTTCTGCTGTGCAGCAAGATCTTGACCAATGGCGCTCATTAACACGTTGGTTAAACAGTAAACGTAGCATCGCTGAATAAGACCTTACTATTTTTTATCAATATCTTTCCAACTGACATTAGATGGCGTTGACATCCACAACCACAGTTTAGCAAAGAAACCTCGTTTCACATCCTGACTTTCTTGTATAGCCTCTTTCTCCTGAGCGACATCAACAGGTGCTTCTCTTGGTAAACTTGTCGGGGTAAAGGCAACGCGATGATCATCTTCAGTGCCCATTTCAACGATCTCAAACACTATGGGTAAATCTTCTAGTTGTTTACCAGCCATTAAATGATCGAGATTAATGGTTAGCGATTCTTTTATAATTAACATTTCTTGTTCCACCGCATGAGAAATATCTTGATTACTTAATACGTTATCCACATAACGGTTCATTAATTTTATTTCAGTGTGAATACGTTTACGGCAATCTTTTTCTTTAACCGCTAGATCTGAGATCTTACTCGCGAGATCTTCATCAGAGACCGATACTTCTATTGCATGAGTGATTACCCCACGCTCACGCAACAAAATGCGAATCACAATCGCGGTTTGAGACTTACGTTTAAAATCATCTAAGCGTTTATGAATATCATCGTGAATCGATTGCTGATTAATCGAACCGGTATCGTGTTCATCAAGTACTTTCTCAACATGCTCAACAATCGTCATTATTTCCTGAATATCTTTCTGAATATAATCATTCAAAAAAGTCAGTGAGGTTTCTAGCTTGTCAGTGGGTTGCGCACTGATGCTGTTTTTAATTGCATCAAATTTTACTAAATAAGATTTTGGTATTTGATTAGTGGGCTTGCCGAGCTCTAAGACCGCTTCCAGGCCATGCTGTAAGCGGGTAACCGCTAAACTTATTTTAACAACGTCTTCTAAGGCATGGCGCTGCTCAGCAATAATCGCCAACTCATCTGCAGAGCTAGTCTCTTTTGTTGAAGGTGGATCGAGATCGTCTGAATCAGTCATAGTAATGCCTTCACTACACCCATTTCTAATTCTGCATCAGCCAGAGTTTGCATGCACTCATCAGGGCCTAACTGACAGAGCGGGATTTTTTTAAAGGCCGGTAATTCAAACAGCTTTGGAAATGCTGACTGATTCGGTTCAGGCGGCTTACCGACATTGATGTAAGCCCGGGCAATATTCACCACGTCGGCATAATCGGCGATTGGGGCAGGATCACGCATCCAGTCACAGGCTGCTGTTGGCACCGCCGCTAATTCATCATCGAACTTCCAACTACGTAGTACGAAATCACCGAGCGGCCCTTTGAGCTTTTCTAGCATAAATTGCATACGCTTCTCCGACTCAATGATGCTTGAATACTCGTCCACGTACTGTAAAAATGGTAATTTTCCCACATTATGGATTAAACCAGCCATCAAGGCTCTATGTGGATCCATTCCCGGTGTTTTGCTAGCAATAATGAAGCACATAACGGCAGTTTCACGACTTAACGCCCATACATGAGACATCAATGCCTTAACCTGGCTACTTTTCGCTGAAAATGCGTTATTAAGGGTAAAAGTGAAGATTAAATGCCGCATAGTGGACATTCCGATACGTGTAACAGCTTCTTTGCAGCTGGTTACCTTCTTATGGCCCCGATAGAGTGCGCTATTAGCGACTTGAATCACTCTCGTGGTCAGACCAGGGTCATATTGAATGATGCGTGCCACATAAGCGGCGTCACGGCTCTCGTCCTCAATTGCAGTGTGCAGATCTTGCGCAAACTCAGGCGGGCTGGGCAATTGTAGCTTGCCTGACTTGGCATCTTTTAGAATTCGCTGAACAAAATCAGCGTCGGATTGTTTCACGCACTATTTCCCTGATAAACGTTTTGTCGGTTATCAATTAAATAGCTGCAATTATCAGAAAAAATTTAGGGTCAAATAAGAAGGGTTATTTGGTGACTATCGGTGCTTAACACCCATCACCTACTACTCACTCCAACTGGCATTATTATCAACCCACTTAATACAGTAGAGATACCAGATAGCAGCCAACACGAATCCAATACCACTAAAATAAATAGGTTCAACAAAACCATAAATCAGGCAACCAATACTAAGCAACAGACAAAAAATTGCATATGCATAAGCTGTTGCACGGGTGTTAATACCCAGAAGACCGAGATAAACGAAATCAGGCATGTTATCGGTTTTTTTCATTATATTTTTAACTTGCTCCTTAAGGCATTTGCTAAATAATACCTTTTTTTATCACCTAGTCCCCAGCCAAAATTTATTCTTTTTTTGCCTTCTAAAGAGATGTGTTCATATTGGTAAGACTGTTTCTCTACCACACTGCTAATACTGTTCCAATCAAAACGCCTATACCAGCCAATAGAACCGATCCCCATAAAGATAAGTCCTTTTCCATTCTCATTTGAAATGACCGTTTTCCCCATGATACTCATCAAGGTAATTGAAATAAGAACGATGCTACCAATTAAAAAAGGTACGCCGAAAAGTGACGCTTGCAAATCAAACTCTCCTGACTCAATCTGACTACCGTATATTCCGGATAACGAAATGCCAGCCCAAACCGCCGTAAAGGGGATGAGAAACAACGCAGACCAACTTCTATGTGACGCCTCTAACTTCCATGAGAAACCTTCTTGCTTATAATTCGTGCCTTTCACTAGTTCATAAAGGTCAAACTTGGGATCCGTTGAACTACTCATTAAAGAAGATAAAGATGTTAGCTCACCACACGCAGTACAATACGCCGTGTCTTTCGCTACATTAATATGTTCGTCGGCAATATGTCTTTTGCATTTTAAACAGATTACTTCCATATCTATCCTATCAATTAAATTATTACAGAATATTGTTTTCTGAGCCCAATTTTTAAACAGGTGTTATTGATACGGTAACGGTTCCTTCATTATCCTTTAGACCTTTGCCATATAGTCCTTTTAAATCATCATTAATACAAAGCTGAAGCTGCCCAGTCTGACCTGTCGGTGTTTTAGTCGGTCCATCTCCAATCAAAAAGGGTGCATTACAACCTATACGCCCAACCAGTGCACCTTCGGGCTGATTTTCCATTGGGTACCCAGTTTGGCTGGCAACAATACTGGAACCATCTGCATCATATAAATTGCCTTGGTTAACTTTTGGATTAGCCGTCCATAGACCACCAACATATTTAATAACATACTGCTTATCCACATTAACATAACCCGTATTTTGCCAAGGTTCGGCCGACTCCACTGTAAAATCAATCTCTTGCCATTTCCCAACTTGTGAGCCGATGAGTGTGACATTTCCGCCTGTACTTGAGCTACCTTTAGGCAATACAGGTCTTTTTTCGTAAATTTCACCTGAACTGCTTTGGAAGAATAACTTTTTACCAGGTAATTTCTGGAAAATCATCACAAAGGATGAGCCACCGTATTGGAACATACCCATTTCCTGACCTTTTGTTACTTGTTTCTTGGCCGCCATTTTCTCATTGAAAACAATTGTTGAAACCTCGCTCATACCAAGCGGTATACAACAAACATATCCATACTCTTTTGTTTTAAACAAAATCAAACCCCGTGCATTTACCTGCACAAGATAAGGCAGAGAAGCGGTGGTGGCACCTGCAAAATCAGGAATAACCAGTTTATTAAAATAACAACCAGCAATAGTAATTGGGTCATAGACGACCTCACCATTAACCGGACACCACCAACGATGATAATTATAAGGATTCAGATAGGTTTGAAAAATAGTGCCATCTGAAAATAGCTCGAGTAGATTTTGTTGTTTTTTCTCATCACCAACATTAAAGATATCCGTAAGGGAATATTGCATGTCTTTAAACCAGAAAACATCTTTAGCCAAAACATTTTCATCCCACCGAAACAGGGAACCATCATTGGCACTGACAACAGTCTGATTGGATGTTTGGTCAGTAATCGGTCTTGATTTATCACGGTCTTTAAATTCACGAGTAAAGAAAGAATTCCAGGAGTTCCAATAAGGCAACTGTTGATTATCTTTTTCCCAGACTTCAAATTGATACTGCTGTTTTGCCTTCGCTGAGAGCCATTGCTCTCCCTCTACACTGAACACCGTATCCGAAGCCTTACAAGCCAGGAATTTGTGCCAATCATCTAAAATACCCTTCATGGCTTTATTAAAAATTGGCAGCCTGAACAATGTCCGACCACTTAAGGTGGGGTCAATGCCAACAACTACCGCCGAAAAGGGCAAACCAACCAACTCATCATCAATAAAATAGGGTGGCTGATTTAGCAGCGCATTAAAGGCATTCAATAACACCTCTTTGCTATTAATCGTGGGTAGGTGAACCGCTTCAGCATTTTCTAGATTTGAGGCAATAATATTGCCATTTTCCTGGCAAGCATTATCAACAAAGAAGGTTAAGATCTCATTGTTTGTTATCAGTGTATCCATCGCCTGTACTGAAGGGGCAAAACTTGTCGGTGGCGCTGTAAAAACCCTAGCAAAAAATTTTGCCATACTCGGGCTCTTAGGGTCAGGCAACCAGCCGCTTTGTATATTAAATGGATAGTGAGGGTTGCTATCCATTTGTTCATGGACAAGATCTATACTCGTTAAATTTTTAGTCCTTTTTGAAGGCTTTGCCTTGTTTTCTTCCATTATATAAATCCTCTCCGTTTGATTTAATTGTCAACCACACTATTACACCATCTTAAAGGAATTCAAATACCCATGAATGAGAAACTGGGAACAGTACACAATTTACTTAAATATTTTCATGGCATATAACGTTAAATTAAATAAAAATATTGGGCTCTGATCACAGTTTTTTGATAGAGACTTGAAGTCCTTAACAATTTAGCTTAGCTCTAGATACACCAATCGTTCCAATGATTAATCTTACATAAATAATAAAGTGCTTGATCAAAAACGACAAAGCTTGAAGAAATTAACAATATTGCGAAAGCGGAGTACCATAACGGATAACCTCGTAATGCCTTCTGTGTCCAGGAATGCTTACATTCACAGCATTTCATTTGAAAAATACTATACGGCACAGCTGCAGAAAATAATACCGCTACACAAAGTGCTAACTTCCAATACAAATTAACTCTTACTGTTTTATCTGTACCACACCTCGGGCAGCAATGAGTCTCAGATTCATCTTCATCTATCAATGCAAACTCGCCCGCTTGAATTTGCTCAATGATAGTAAGCGCGGCATTAGCATCTTGTGAATTCACCTGAACTTTTACAAAACCAAGTGCTAATGAGAGTGTCCATTTTGCCCAGATATGATGCTCATGCTGCACATAAGCAGGCATGCCTTCAGCTTCTAAACGCCCCCTTATAATGTGGGCTTCAATTGGGTTTAGGTAGTGACCTATTGTTACCAGCATATCTTCCTGAGTACTAACATATTTTTTCCCAAGCTGATTTTATTATTAGGCGTTTCAATGAATCATTAATCAGGTCTTGTTTAGCAATGACTTGTTATAAATTATATTGTTTTTTGCACCCTTAATAGTAATTTATGGCATGCTTTACACAAAAGATACTCCATATCTTCAGAATCAAATACAGGACGAAAACGTAAAAAAGCCCGCAAGGTAAGTATACGCTTAATATATTGGCCAAATTTCATCTTTTCTGTGATTGAGAAGGTATCTTTTGTTTTCTGCGAGTTAAGATAATATAATCGAGAACTAACCGTTACTTTAGGCCTCCAAATCCAAGGCATCACCAGATTGGAGCTTTGGCACTACAACATCTATAACTAAATCATTGCTTTTTGGGTCAGTTACGTTTTTTGCTAGTGGTAATGACAATATCTCACTTAAACTTTTCCTGAGATCAGAATCTAAATCTTCTTTTTTGAACATACCCCATTCGTCAAAGTGCCTCTTAATATCTGAGCGAGGCGCTATAGCAAGTGTTCCTAGATATACTCTTGGCTTTTCTCTTTTTAAGATTTTTTCAAGTACCAAGACTCCCTAATGGTCTATAACAGTTACGCTGAGGAGCGCACATCTCTGTTCGTGTCTCGTTCTTGAGCGGCTTGCTATAATTCAATGCCTTCAGCTTTAAATCTAGACAGTATGCGCCCATTGATTTTGGGGGCCAATGACTCGCCGAGTTTTTGTCCTGCTTGAATTCCTTCTTGTGTTATTGCAGGTAAATTACGAATAAGTTTTTTACCTAATGGCGTGTCATAAAAGGCAATAAGATCTTTTAATTCGCTTTCAGAGAATCTTCCACCATAAATTGGGTACATCATTTTCGACAATGCAGAGCTGTCTAAAAAAACCTCATTTATAAGTTGCTTTACTTCCTCTTCTACAATATCAAAAGCTTTCGGATTTATATTTGGCTTTGACTTTTTTAAGGACATAGTCATCTGTTCAATAAACAAATTGCTAAATAATTTACCCGTATCAGTGGCAGACTGTCCCATCTGCATCAATAATTTATCTATTAATGATTTCTGACTATCACTTATTTCTACAGCCATGACGGGTTGTGAACAGAGAAATATTAGAAAACATATTGTTAATTTTTTCATAGACTATCCTTTGAAATATAACCGTTTACATAAGGCTAACGAAGTGCCCGCGTCGATTCTGATGCGATAGTTTTGTTTTTAACAATAACACCATCTTTATATTCTGTCTCATATTTAAACTTTCCTTTATTATCCCAATGCTCCCATACTCCATCGCGTTTACCCTCATAAAAGAAGCCACGTGAACTTAATGAACCATTCTTATGGAAATATGACCACTCACCACTTGGAGTGTCATTAGTAAATCCACCTTCATGTGCTTTTATATTGTAATATCTCCAGGCAACATGATATCCGATTCTATCGCCACTTCCTGTTTTACAACCAACAGCTTTAAAGTCATGATTTTCTCCAGGGTAACCATCATCCCATGTTTGAAGGCTCGCATTCATTGGACATGCCCATGTATCAGATAAAATAATTTTTTTATCTTGATCGCAACCAGTTATAAATAAAAATACTATTAGTATTTGGATGTTCTTTTTAATCATGACTTTTTAAACATAATGTTTGCGTTAATCGCGCGAGGTATAAGCGTCGATTTTGATACGCTTGTTAAGCGTTTTACTTAATACCACGATTTTGTCCTAAAATTTCAGTTCTAACCCATACATTACCTTTATCAAAACCGCCTAGATCAAGTGAGCCACCAAGAGCAAAGTCTAACTTAGGATAATAGATTTGCTCTTCTTCTAATTCACCTAATGTATTTTGTAGAGTAATAAGATCATCTGGTGGTATTGGGTATAAACAGTAATCAGGAAACACATCATCTTTTAGTATTATTTCTTCAAAGTCTTCTATGCTTTTAAATTCTCCATAACCTTTACTATTGTTACCAGGCATACTTGGGTAAAACACTAAAAACTCCATTGTTTCTGGTGACATGAGAAAGATAGAGCCAGTAGCAGAATAGCCAATTACTTTGGTGTAGTGCCACATGTGCTTTTCCCAGCAATCAAGCACCTCTCCTCTATCTACTGTTGTTTCTAAAAGTTTGTATATCATATTTTTTACACTTAACGGTTGAGCTCAGCGGCAAACGTAGGCTGGCAAGACTTTTGCGCCGCAAAAGGCGTGACAGACAAGTTTGTCCGATGGAGTGATTTGTTATGCGTTTTACTCGGTTTTACAAAAATATTCATCAAACCCCCATTCCGTTTTATGAAAGATACAATTTTTATAAAAAACCATTTTTATTTTCTCGCTATTTGCATGGCCTAAAGTTACTGAATTTACGTCTGATTCAAAAACTTTGTAACCAGAAAATTGTAGCGGTTTAATTGGGGCCGAAAGAAAGCTAACAGCAACTTTTCCGCCGCGATGAATATATTGCATATCCCCGAGGTTGTTTTCGATAAAACCCCTTTCCTTATTAGAAAATATGCCTTCGCCTAGATTTTTAAGGGTAAGGGCTTTATTAGATGTCCATGTGCCATCTAAGCGAGAGTCACCATCTAACTGAGAGCAACCAGTTAAAACCAAAAAAGAAACTAAGAATAATAATTTCATACTAATACGCATAACGGTTGAGCTAAGGGACGCGCCGCTCTTCGCGTGTCCCGTTCTTGAGCCATTTGTTATGTCGTAACATAACAAACACATCACCTGTATTATGGCGAATCATAACTGACATTAGCTAATAGCCTTTGTCTTCATAAAATGCTTAATATTCTTTACTAGCAACACAATTAAGCCTATGAACAATAATGTCTTACCCATACTTAATGCATATTTAATATATTCAATAGTAAGATTTGAGTTATTCATTATAGCTTCTACTGATGCGAAATCATTCGCATTAGGTTGATATGGAAATAATGTATCATAAATAATCCAGCCAAATCGTATGGTCCATAAAACATTACCAATCATTAGTAACCAATACGTCACAGGTGATTTCATTACCCCCCTCTTGTTATTAAGCCAACCTAATATTGGCCAAGCAATTAATATAGGGATTATTATTGATACTATATATCTTGTTGCCGTCATGGCCCCCGTCATTTCGACACTATCCCAATAAGGCACATAGTAAAAAAATATGGGGAATACATACCCTATTGCCAAGACCGTATTAATTTTCATTCCAAATATTGAGTACGGAATATTTTTTATATTCATAAAAGCCTTATCTGGACATAACGCTGAGTTAAGCGGCCAAGCGCGCTGTTTGCTTGATCCGAGTGTGTGCACGCTTTTTGCACACACGGCTTGAACGATTTGTTAGCTGTTGTTTTCAATTTGAAAATCATACACTTCTTTTGCGTTTTCTTTAATTATTTCATCAACTGAATCACTTTCAGATACTGTCTTAATAAGAGATAGATAATGAGAATAATCTTCCTGTGATAAATTTGAATTTAGTACTCTACTTAGCATAATTACACACATGTATGTTGGCTTTTGTTTAATTGAGTGCACGAGTCTTGGTATGTGTTCTGGATTATTACGCTCAATTAAATGAACTAAAGGACCAGGGTTTCCAACATCTTCTTCTGGATATGTCTCAAGAAAGTTAAAAACGGGCTCATATATAGAGCTTATATTTTTTTCATTATCTAATAGTTCAACAATGTCATATAGGTCGGCAACCAAGTGATCGGAGTTATTTGGTTGTAAATCGCCTAAGGCACTACAGAACTGTTCAAGATTATTTTTCATTATTTTTTTATACAGCTTACTATAAGTAGAGAGCCTAAAACGCATATTTAAATATGCGTTTTAGGCTTTATATTTTTTGAGTTTCTTTTATATCAAATACTTAATTATTTTTATCATGCCTTTTACGTATTAATTTTGCAAAAAGGTTTATCAAAAGCTTATAAATTTTTTACTTATCAATACTTGCTAATACACCTTCTTTTACATCACTGTGCTGCAATGTCACACCAAGTTCTCTGAGCATTTTTTTATTATCAATACGCCGTGACTCAGCGAGGTAGGACAACATGCCTTCACTCATGACTTTTTCAGCTTCGTCTCGTGTGACTATCGGTGGACGTTGTAAACCAAGCACGTCGGCAACCACGTTAAACCATTCGGTCATGGTGCCGGGTTTGCCATCGGATACGTTATAAATTTCGCCGCTGTTGCCTTTGTCGGCAGCCGCGAGGCAAATGTTGGCTAAATCGTCGGCATGAATTCGATTCGTGTAACCGCTTTCACTTTCCGCTAACACGGGGTTAGCTTTTTCTATTCTTTCTCTGGGTAGTCTTCCTGGGCCATAGATGCCGGGCACTCTTAGGATGACGAAGGGCACATTGTTTGTTTGCGCCCATTGCGTAAGAGCGGTTTCCGCATCGAGTCGGCGTCGGCCGCGATCGGTCCCGGGGGCGGTGGAGGTTTGTTCAGTTACCCAGTCACCGCCGCTGTCACCGTAAACGGCTGTCGTGCTAATTAGTACGATGTGGCTGGGGTGGTTTTTATTACTGAGGCTGTTTAACCAGTTTCTGATTCGGCTGTCTTTACAGCCTTGCTTGGGGGGTGGGGCAAAGTAATAGATTTGCGCGCTTTCAGTTGGCAGGTTTATTAAGGTTTCTGGTTTGTCCAGATCGGCTTCCAGCACTTCTATATTGTTGTTGCTGAGGTTGGCGCGGGTTTTTTCGCTGTGTGCGAGCCCAGCGAGGCTATTGCCTTGCTGTTGGCATCGCTTTGCTACACGCTGGCCGATGTCGCCGCACCCCAAAATGACTACTTTGCCCATTAATTTGCCTTTGATTCACTGCAGTTGTTTATTTGCCGCCTGAAATCGGGGATAATTCCGAGCCCTTTACTCAAGCATGCAATGATTTATTGCCAAGTATACTATCACTATGAAATTTAAGGTAAATATTGCTCCAGACAGCGAGCACAGCGAGGTTATCAGTTTTGAAGTCGCTGATAACGAGACCATTCTTACCGCTGCGCTGCGCGAAGAGATTGGCCTGTCCTATAGTTGCCTCGATGGTTTGTGTGGCGCCTGTAAGGCTCGCTTGCATAATGGCCGCGTGATTTACCCCGATGGCCGCCCAGAAGCCTTGAGTGAAGCTGAAGAAAGTGAAGGGCTGGCGCTGTTGTGTCAGGCACATGCGACCAGTGATTTAGAGATTGAAGCGAATGTCGCCAAAGCCATTGCCGGTATTCCGATTCGTAGAATGCCCTGCCGTGTGACTCACCACGAGCAACTGGCACACGATGTGATGCGCATTGATTTAAAACTGCCGGGTTCGATGAGTTTTGAATTCTTAGCCGGCCAGTACATCGATTTTATTTTGAAAGACGGTCGCCGTCGCAGCTTCTCAATTGCCAATGCCCCGCACAGTGGTGGCCACATTGAATTGCATGTGCGTTATGTTGATGGCGGTGAGTTCACCGAATATGTCTTTGCCAGCATGCAAGATAAGGCCATGCTGCGCATTGAAGGGCCACTAGGTACGTTTTACTTAAGAGAAGAAACAGACAGGCCACTTATATTTGTTGCCGGCGGTACTGGCTTCGCACCGATTAAAGGTTTGGTTGAGCACGCATTACACAGTGGCACAAAGCGACCTATTCATATTTATTGGGGTGCGCGTGCACTGCGTGATTTATACATCCCCGAATTGCCTGAGCAGTGGGCCAGCGAGAACGACAACATCAAGTTCGTGCCGGTGTTATCTGATCCGATAGATGAAGACAACTGGCAAGGCCGCGTTGGTTATGTGCATGAAGTCGTGATGCAAGACTTTGATGATTTATCTGGTTTTGATATTTATGCCGGCGGACCACCGCAAATGGTGAATGCCGGTTATGAGGCTTTCACCACCAAGGGTTTAACCGGTGAGCATTATTTCTCAGATTCGTTTGAGTATGCGCGTGATGCCCTGACTCCAAAGAAGTAACCTAGTCAATCAATAACAAACCACGTCGATAACACACCGCCGCTTTATCAGGCTCTTCAAGTTTTTCTAACAGCTCACCTAATGAACGGTAAGTTGAAGGAATAGGCCTGATATTAATACTCGCTTCATACCAAGCGCGGGCTTTACCCCATAATTCGTTTCTTACTGCTAACTGACCCAGCACCGCCAATAAGGCCGGATCATTTTCGTGTTGTGATAACCACAGTTCAGCCCACTTGAGCTGCTTGGTTGGGTTATCACCTTTGGCGTTTCCATATAGTTTTAACAATTCTGGTTGCCAATTTTTTTCTAATGCTTCGTGTAACAAGGTCACCGCATCTGTGTCGGCGCCATGTTGCAATAAGCTATTTATATAATTTTTTAATAACTCGGTTTGTTTACGGCAAGGCTTGGGAATGGAGTTCCAGCACTGCGAGACGTCATCGTGATTTTTTGCTAACAGCATGCATTCACTGTAAACGTGCGTCTCGAGTTTAGCTAAGGCATCATCACTCAAGGCTTTACTACGCTTAATGTCGGGCAGTAGTTGACGCAGACTTTGCCAGTCTTGTAACTCGCCATATAACCGCGCCAGCAGTTTCAACACGTAATGATGTTTTGGTGCGATACTTTGTAAGTGTTTTAAAGTTGCCAGCGCTTGTTCAAGCTGGCCATGGCGCAGTTGTAAATCAGCCTGGGTTAAGCCTACGGCAACATCGGCTTCCGGCATGCTGGTGTGCGCATCGGCTAAATATTGATCACGCCGTGCATCCGCAGACTGTTCTTGTGCTGCACTAGCAGCACCTAAGTAGTTTAATAACGGTGATTCACTTTCATTAACATTCTTTAATAAAATCTTTTCGGCTTTTTTCCAGTTACGTTGCGCAAGCTCTAACAAGCCTTTATTAAGGCTTTTTCTGGCACGAATATGGCTACGCTGCAAACGCCAGTCGTGCACACGAGAAGATAGTGTCCAGCTTCTTACCGTAAAACGTATAACAAAATACAGCACCAAAAAAGTTAACGCTAATAGAATTACAAACATAGTTAAGCTGAGTTCAACCACCCACGGCGTACGTGAAATTAATACATAGCCGGTATCATCCAATGCGAACAGTGCTAATAGCACAGTAACGATTGAAACAATTAAAACTTTTACAAGAAATTTCATGGCTTGCTACTAGTCTTTTCTTTAACGATATTTTTACTTTCTTTAGCAACACGTTTACTAACGTTAGTCTTTGCTTTGTTGTTGCCTTTATTCTGAGAGAGTCTTTGTAGCTCAGCTAGTGACGTTGAAATGTTTGGCAAAGCGGGGCGCAGATTAATAGTCGCTAATTGCTGTAATTGTTTTTGCAATGCCGCCACTTCATCACCGACATTAAAGTATTGGCCAAGCCAGGTGTCAGCTTGTTGTAAATTTTTCTGATAAAGCCGAGTATTACCTTGCAGTAAGGCTAAACGTGCCTGTTCTATTTGCAGCCCAATATTTAAGCGTAAGTTTTCAGCCTTTTCGGGTGCTAATAAAGGTTTAACCGGCTCATCGATGTTACGGATGACAATGACTTTTTGTAACTTAGACCAGACAGCATCGGCATGTGTACGCCAGTCACTTAACGGCGTGTCGCTAGCATCAAGTTCTGTAATTTCGGTTGCCTTTGTTAAGGGCTGAGGCGGTTTTACTACTAGCTCGCGAATACGTTCAGACAAAGCCACCAACTTTAAGCTGATGCCTTCAACATCAATCCTTGGCACGCTTTTCAACGAACTAATTTCCTGACTGAGCCTAGCGCGCACTTTATGTAAAGCCGGATCATTAAGCTCTAATAGTTGCCTGTCCGCAGCAACCAGTGCTTGTTGGGCGCTGTCAACATCAGCAAATAACTGCAAACGGGTATTAGCCAGACGTAAGGTGTAACGCACTTCAGCAAGCGCCCAGGCATGTCGGTCACGACCAAGTTCGTCTTGTAATTTTTCAATTCGTGCTTGTAGTTGACTGCGATTCTTTTCAGCCGCGCTTAGCGCTGCACGCGTCTGCAGCTGCATCTGGGTTAATTCACTTCTCGCTGAGTCAATTTGCTGTTGTGCTAACGTGCGCTGTGCATCACGTTGTTGTGACGCCTCTTGTTGGGCCGTTTGCCAAAACCAGATGCCAGCACCGGCAACGGCGAGTGACACCACAATGGCAAGACTACTGACAGCAAAGGCATAACCGGCAAAGCGTGATGATGTGTCTGACTTGTCAGACTTGGCGGGTTTGGGCTTTTTTGGTTTAGCAGCAGCTTGTTTAGATTTCACCGAATCATCTTTGGTCGGCTTACTGTCTTTCGGCTGTTCTGCCTTGCTTGGTTGTTGGTCTGATTTATCCATGTTTCCCTTATCGCTGCTTTTGCCTGCTTATCACTTCTCTCGGCTAGCTTGCTGCCACCAATGATCGATGGCTTCAATAATACCCTGATCACTGGGTGACTCGCTTACTATGATAGTGTCGGCGAAACCCAGCCGTTGTGCAATATTTTGTATGCGTTCACTCACCACCAATAGTGGCGTGTTAAGTACTTTCTCAAGCAGATTTGACTCAGTGGCCATGCTCAATAGATTGCGCAAGGTTTCACCACTGGCCACCGTGATGATATCGATACCTTCTATATAGTGTGCTGGCAGGCTAGTTGGTTCAAATTCAGGACAGATGCGAGCATAGACTTCAGCGTATTCAACCTTAGCACCGCGACTAGCAAGCCTATTTAGTAGCAGATCGCGACCACCAACACCCCGAACGATGAGTATTCGATGATCTTTGCAGTCATTCAACGCTTCTTCGTTAAGTAAGGCTTCGCTATTGCTGGCATTTTTGGGGATAAGATCAACTTGATAGCCGGCGGCCTGTATGGCGTTGGCAGTGGCTTCGCCAATGGCGGCGATTTTAACCTTTGTTAGCGCCGTGGCATTTGGCAAATGGGGCAGGGCATACTCAATGGCATTACGGCTGATAAAAATTAGCCAGTCATAACTATTTGCTTGTGTACAACGCGAAGCATTGCCACTTTCAGTGGCTGCGGCAATGGCCAGCGCCGGGTAACTAATGGCAACGCCACCTGCTGAACTCACCGACTCAAGCAGATTTTGCGCCTGTAAAGCTGGTCGCGTGACTAATACTCGGCAACTGCGAAGCGAAACTGCTGTCATTCGTGATCGTTAAACAGTGTCTCAAGAATTTCATCGGCGCCACGAGCAAGCAGTTCTTCAGCCAGCGCCGTGCCCATGTTAGCCGCCTCAGAGGGTTGACCAAAGATAGCACTGCGTAGAATTTCACTGCCATCAACTCGGCCAACTAAGCCGCGCATGTGGATTTGTTCACCGGAAAACTCGGCGTAACCCGCGATAGGCACCTGACAACCACCATTAAGACGGGTATTCATGGCGCGTTCGGCACGCACGCAAACGTGGGTAATAGGATCATCGAGTGGCGCAATCAGCAAATTAATCCGATCGTCATCTTCACGACACTCAATACCGATTGCACCCTGGCCAATCGCGGGCAGGCTGACTTCAGTACCGAGTGAACTGCGAATCCGATCATCAAAACCTAAACGTTTGAGGCCGGCACTGGCAAGAATAATCGCGTCGTACTCTCCGTCATCGAGTTTTTTCAAGCGAGTATTAACGTTACCACGCAGATCAACAATTTTCAGATCAGGGCGGGCTTCTCGAATTTGGCACTGACGGCGCAATGATGAGGTGCCTAACCGTGCACCTTGTGGCAGCGCATTAATGTCGTCAAAGTTATTTGAAACGAAGGCATCGGTTGGATCTTCACGTTGCATCACAACCGGCAAGTGCAAACCATCTGGCAACTCAACCGGTACGTCTTTCATCGAATGCACGGCAATATCGGCATCACCATCGAGCATGGCACGCTCCAGTTCCTTCACAAACAGGCCTTTTCCGCCTATTTTCGCCAACGGTGTATCAAGGATTTTATCGCCCTGAGTGGTAAAGGTGACCAGTTCGATGGTCAAATCGGGGTATTGAGCCTGTAATTGGGCAGAAACGTGCTCTGCCTGCCACATGGCCAAGGGACTCTTGCGAGTGGCGATACGTATTTGATTTTTCGGCATATTCCTTGAACCTTCGGGCTACTAGCGACTCTAATTTATACCTACCTTGGCCGCGCTGATAGCAAAGGGGGTGTACATTTTGTTATTTTCCGGTATTTTACGGCATATACGAGGGCTGCGGCCACAATTTGGCGCATTAATTAGCTATTTTATGAAAAATTTATCTTCTACATTAGTACTGCTGGCAACATTGTTTTCAGCAGCAAGTCAGACTGCGGTCGCTGCCAATGAGCCTAAGCTTGTTACCCTTAGCGATCTGCAATACGATGCCGCACAAGCCGAGGCGAAGAAATTACCTATTTTGGTTTTCTATTCTGCCAGTTACTGTAGCTACTGTAGCATTGTTAAAGAAGAATTTTTAAAGCCAATGCTTAAGAGCGGCGACTACACTGACAAAGTGATTATTCGTGTGGTTGAAATTGATAGCAGTGATGAAGTGCGTGACCTCAATGGCAAACTCATCGACAGTGAAGATTATGCTGACAAGCATAATGTTTCGCTCACACCGACACTAACCTTTATTAATCCTAATGATAAAGAGCTTGCGCCACGTCTTGTTGGTGTTACTACCCTAGATTTTTATGGCGGTTATCTTGACGATGCGATTGATGCTTCGTTAGTCCAATTACGTGGTCATAAAATTGGCGCAATAGATTCAACTACTGCACCGAAACTCTAATTTAATAACTTCACTAACTGGCTCGGGACTTCAGCAATTTTCTTAACGCCGCGACATGTCTCCGACTAACTTCTAATAAGTCATCACAATTTTTTAATTTTACTCGACTACGGCCTAAACTATCTCGTTCTAATCCAACGATTGCGGGCATCGATACGAGTGCATTACGGTGAATGCGCATAAAGCGATCTGCAAACTCTTCTTCTAATGACTTAAGCGATTCCTCAATCAGTACCATCGCGCTGTTATTATTATTACTGTAATACATCTCAATATATTTTTGTTCTGCACGAAAATAAATAACATCTTTAACAGCCACCAAATGTAAATCACCGCGCATGTGCACGCCTATGTGCTCACGCACTTTTTCGTTTTGCTGTTCAGCAAGTTTTTGTATTTGTCCTTGCTGCAATGTTTTTGCGGTATCGAGTGCTCGAGCTAATCGGTCAGCCTGAATTGGTTTAAGTAAATAACCTATTGCTTGTGTCTCAAAGGCATCTAACGCATGCTCATCATAAGCCGTGGTAAAAATCACTGCGGGTGGTTTTTGCAGTGTAATAAGGTGTCTGGCGACTTCTATACCGTCCATACCCGGCATACGAATATCGAGTAATACAATATCTGGCTGCAAGCTTTGTATTTGATCTAGGGCTTGTTGACCATTAGCGGCCTCACCAACGACTTCATAGCCATTACCATACTCAGCCACTAACGCATTCAGCCGCTGCCGCGCTAGATCTTCATCGTCAACCACGAGTACTTTCATCCGCTTACCCTTCCTTGGTAATGGGCAGGTGCATTTCTACACGGTAACAACCATGTTTCTGCATTACTTCAAGCTTCGCTTTATCGCCATAAATATTGGCTAAGCGTGCGCGAATGTTTGCTTGCGCAATACGGTTACCTTTACGTTTAGATTTATTTTCATGTAAAGGATTTTCAATTGAAACGTGCAAAAAATCATTCTCACAACGTGCTGAAAAGTTAATCGTACCACCGGCCGTCATGTCTTCAATACCATGAATGATGGCATTCTCAATCAACGGTTGCAGTAGCAATGCTGGTAATCGCACATCACGCGCAGAATCATCAACCACCCAGGTACAATCTAACCGATCACCCAAGCGTAGTTTTTCTATATATAGGTAACTTTCGCAAATAGCTAACTCATCACTGAGCGGCACCGATTGTTTAATCGTCGATAAACTGGCACGAAATACTTGTGCCAGATTTTCAATCGCTTTTTCAGCTAACTTGGGATCAATGCGGGTTAAGCAAGCAATCACATTCATGCTATTAAAAAGAAAGTGCGGACGAATGCGCGCTTGCAGGGCATCAAGTCGCGACGAATGTTCAGCCTGTAATAGTTGCCGGGAATAGTATTGAAGGTAAAAATAACGTAACAAACCAGCACAAACGATGGCGCTGACACTCATATTGCGCAAAATAAAATCAACGTGATCCCATTGTTGTTCAACATTACTGCTAGGGCCAACATATCGAAAGGCCATTTCACTGACCAGCAGGGTAAGCACTAGCAGTATCAGGTAGCTGACCACACCCGCCAAGCGGTTGCTTAAGCGCCTGAGTAATGGCCGCGAAAGGCATAAAGCTAGCACCCCAGACAAGGCGATCCACTGGATAAACAGCGAAATCAGACCTAGATCCTGCCAGCGTTGCTCGGGCACGCTGGAGGCGAGCATTAAAATAAATGCCAACACCTCAGAAAGCATGACCACCGATAACAACATGCGGATCCCGCATAAATCGGGTAAAAATAGCCCGTCATTGATGCTTTCTATTGGTTCTATGTCTTTAAGTCTAAACTTTGCCATCGTCGTTATTTTAATTATTATCCGTAATAAGGTCGCGCACTGCTGCACACAAAAACAGTGTAGCAGCCTTTTTCCGCTTAATCGCACGCCATTAGGGGCGAAAACCGTCTATAATGCGCGCATTATTGATTATTTGGCACTGTCATGACTGAACAAGAAAAAAAGCCATGGGGCGGACGTTTTACCGCACCGACTAACGAATTTGTTGAGCGCTTCACCGCCTCAGTCGAGTTCGATCAACGCCTCTACCGCCACGACATTGCCGGCTCTATTGCCCATGCGACCATGCTAGCGCATGTCGGCGTGCTCACTGATGACGAATGCAACACCATCATTGCTGGTCTGGAAGCCATTCGAGACGAAATCGAAGCTGGACAATTTGACTGGTCAGTCAGCCTTGAAGATGTGCACATGAATATTGAAGCACAATTGACTAAGCGGATTGGTGATGTCGGCAAAAAACTCCACACTGGCCGCTCACGTAATGATCAAGTTGCCACAGACATTCGTCTTTATCTGCGTGATGAAGTTGATGCACTGTGTGAAGGGCTGCTTGGCTTGCAACAAGCTTTGTTAGAGCTTGCTGACAAAAATGCCGAAACCATTATGCCCGGCTTTACCCATTTGCAAACTGCGCAACCCGTGACGTTTGGTCACCATATGATGGCCTGGTTTGAAATGATTGAACGTGATCGTCAACGTTTCATCGATGCGCGTAAACGTATCAACATTATGCCACTCGGGGCAGCCGCATTAGCTGGCACCAGTTACCCGATTGATCGGCCTTTCACCGCCAAGTTACTTGGCTTTGATGATGTTGCTGAAAACTCACTTGATGCAGTCAGTGATCGTGATTTTGCGATTGAGTTTAATGCAGATGCGGCCATTTTAATGATGCACTTCTCTCGCTTCTCAGAAGAATTGGTGATGTGGTCTTCAGCGCAATTTGATTTTGTTGATTTAGGTGATGACTTTTGTACTGGCTCTTCAATCATGCCACAAAAGAAAAACCCTGACGTGCCAGAACTCGTGCGCGGTAAAAGCAGCCGTGTGTACGGTAACTTAACCACGCTGCTAACATTAATGAAATCGCAGCCACTGGCTTACAACAAAGATAATCAAGAAGATAAAGAACCTTTATTTGACACTATTGACACCTTACAAGGTTCTGTTTACGTTTATACGGAAATGATGAAGGGCTTAGAAGTTAAAGCTGAGTCGATGTACAGCGCTGCCGCCTCTGGGTTCTCAACGGCGACTGATTTAGCAGATTATCTTGTTCGTAAAAACATGCCTTTCCGCGATGCACATGAAGTGGTCGGTAAAACAGTACGTTTCTGCATTGAAAACAATAAAGACTTGCCTGAGTGTTCACTGCAAGAACTGCAGCAATTTAGTGATGTTATCACTGATGATGTTTATCAAGTGTTAACCCTAGAAGGTTCTGTTCAAGCGCGCAACCATATTGGTGGCACGGCGCCTGAGCAAGTGAAAGCAGCGGTTAAAAGAGCAAAAAAACGCTTAAAATAATGACCGATACAACACCACAAGATTCTCTCGAAAGCCTTAAAGTGCGGTTAGCAAAGTTTGCTGCTGATCGTGATTGGGAACAGTTTCATTCTCCCAAGAATCTTTCTATGGCATTAATCGCTGAGGCCGCTGAACTCATTGAACACTTTCAGTGGTTAACAGATGAGCAAAGTTATGCTTTGCCTGATGATAAGAAGCAAGAAGTCGCACTTGAGTTGGCTGATATTTTAATTTATTTAATCCGCGTTTCAGACAGATTAGATATTAATGTCGTTGATGCCGCATGGAAGAAGATCACGATTAATGAAGATCGCTTCCCGATTGATAAAGTCCGTGGTGATGCACGGCGCGCAAGTGAGTATAACGACTAAATTCCGAGCCGTTTTTCTAGGCAACCGCGATGACTGTTTTTGAAACTTGTCCCTGCGCCTCTAACATGGCACTGTTAACTCTTTCCAGCAACGTCGCGACATCATTACCCGGTTGCCATCTCGCCATCGCACAAAAATAGTTCACACTATTGTCTGCGCATAAGAACTGAAGATTAATAAGCTGTTTTTGAGCCAGTATCTTTGCCGAAATTTCATCGGTCTCAGGTAAGATTAATAAAAAACTACACTCTAAAAAACGACCCATGTTATCAGACCACCTTACCTGACCTCGTAATTGCTGCGCGGCATTCAACATAAAGGTGTCTTTATCTTCAATTTGCGATAAATCAAAATCGATGCGTACAATTGATAATGGGTTGCGATAACGGCGACTGCGTGACACTAAGGTATCCAGCTCACGAATAAGACCACGTTTGTTCAACGTACCAGTCAAATTATCAATCAGTATGAGTGATTCAACTTTGTCTTCTAACTGATGTTGTGTCGTCACATCAATGAAGTAGGCGACCCGTACACGACCATTTGGCACGCTTAGTTCTTCTACCTTACATTGCAGCTTAAAGGCATTGCTTCTGCCCTGAGGTTGAATTTCGACCAGACCCGAATCATGAAACAGGACATCTAACTTTAGCTCTTGCGCGTCAACCCCATCCATTCCGATTAAGCGCGCAACCGATAATCCGGTGTAACTCGACATTCGGTTGTTAGCCCAACAAATTCGCCCATTGGCGTCGAACTGCAAAATACCCAGCGGACAGGATTGTAATATCTCTGGCATCCATAAACTGTTCAGTGTTGTTTCGCCCATACCCGCCTCATTTTGGTTGTTATCGAATAAACCCCTGTAGCGGCAGCTAATTTGAGAACTTTAGCTTAGCGAGCAACTTATTTAGCCTGAATTGTCATTTTTCAATAACTTAGTGATGTAGTACCTAAACCTTGCCAGAATATTGTCGCTTTCTATTTGCGCTACTCCAGTTATGCACGAATTTGCCGATAACTACATCGATGAATGCTTCACAACATGTTGATACTAATACGATTAAACGTCGCTTTCTTGCTTTGAATAAGGACCGGCTAGAGCGTATTAATAAAAGTCTACGCTGGCGCCAGCGGCATTTTCTGCGCCTGCTGCCTTTACTCTTCCACATAAACGAAGCCTCCTTACCTGGATTTATTAGCAAAGAAACGCCTTGTGGCATCAGTAATTACAAACCCACTAAAAAAAGCATCGACGCCGCCAAAACGCTTAACAAGAAATTCAGTCATAAAAAACGTGCACTCAAAAGCTATGGTATTTACTCACTGTTTCTCACCGGCAGTAGCGGCACCGTTGCCCATACTGAGTCCAGCGATTTTGATATATGGTTATGCCACCACCCCGATTTAACTGATGATGAAATAGAACAATTAGAAGAAAAAGCCAACGCCATCAGCAAATGGTGTGAAGAACTTGAGTTAGAGGTTCACTTCTTTTTAATGGACGAAACCCGATTTAAAACTGAGGAGCATGGGTTACTTGATAATGAGCACAGTGGCACAGCGCAGCACCATTTATTACTGGAAGAGTTCTATCGTACCGGCTTATTAATTGCCGGAAGATTTCCATTATGGTGGCTAGTGCCCCCCGATAAAGAAACAAACTATGATGAGTATGCCCTTGAGCTATTATGCACAGGCAGAGCTCGTGAATATGAAGTCATTGATTTTGGTGGACTCGCACATATACCGGCTGAAGAGTTTTTTGGCGCTTCACTATGGCAAATATATAAAGGCATTGATTCTCCCTATAAATCTGTTTTAAAGATTTTATTAATGGAAGCTTATGCCAACGAATACCCAAATATAAATCTGCTATGCATGAACTTGAAGCAACAAATTTATAACAACGTTACTTCACCCATGCAGCTCGATCCGTATTTAATGATGTGCCATAAAGTTTGTGATTATCTTACATTACGACATGAAAAAACCCGTCTTGAATTAGCTCGCCGCTGTTTTTATTTTAAAGCAGGGTTACACCTAAGCGCTAAATCTACTTCTGATTCTGATAAATGGCGGAAAGAACTTTTACAAGAACTCGTTGATTCCTGGGAATGGAATGATGCCCACATATTAATGCTCGATTCTCGACCTACCTGGAAAATTCATCGCGTTCTAGAAGAACGAACAAACCTTGTTAATGAGCTAAGCCGAAGTTATAAATTACTTTCTAGTTTTGCAAGAAAATATGCCAATGTTGCGAATATCGATCAACGTGATATGACCATCTTAGGTCGCAAACTTTACGCCGCCTTTGAACGTAAAAGTGGCAAGATTGAAATCATCAATCCTGACATATCACCAAACCTGGTTGAGAAAATACTCACATTTCATGAACAAGATGGTCTTTGGTTACTTTTCAGAGGTAAAGTTACACCAGAAGAAATGTATGCCTATACGCCACTTAAGCGGGCGGCCAGTATTGTTGAATTGATATCCTGGATACATTTTAATCATCTCATTTCGAATGAAACGACTATTTTATTAGACACAAAGACAAATAGTATTGATATACGTGAAATAAAACAAATTCTGGTCACGCTTAATGCACATTTCCCCAGAGGCATCGTGCCCGCCGTCGAAGTTGAGGCATTAAGAACTTCTGCAAAAATACTCACTACAGTGCTTTTTATTAACATTGGCATTGATCCAATGCGAAAACACACCAATGATGATAGGCGAATAATTAGCAACAGAACCAATGCCCTGAGCTATAGCGGATTTCTGGATAATTTAGTATTAAGTATTGATCAGGTTTCCATTAATTCCTGGCAAGAAATTTACACTCATACTTATTCAGGGATTGATGAAATATTTAAATGCTTGTGTCTTAACATTAGCATGGCGCATTTACAAAATAATGTGGTCTTCCCGATGATTAACACCTATAGTTTTTCATCAACTCTCGACTCAACGGTTTCTTTACGGGTAAAAGAAATTTTTACTGACGTCATTCGATATTTTCATACCGCCCAATCAGAAGTTGACCCGCGATTTATTCTCGGTGTTGAAAATTGTTTTTATCAACTCATGACTGACAAGAGCAAACCATCATCACTGCATATCACCTATAAAGCACTTGGCACGCATAATGGTTTATTATCAGAACTTGCATTGCCACGAAATAACTTCAGCCCTATTAAATTTGACTCATTAACCTTATCTGATCATTTCATCCCTGCGTTATTTGAGAATCATCAGCAAGGAGAAGTTAGAATTTTCATCAAGCCTCAAGGAAACATCGCTGAAATTTATATTGTCGATGAACTAGGATCATTGTTTGTTCACGAACAGGAGTTTTTTAGTTTTCAAACAACGATGTCTCATTACGATATGTTCTATCATTCTGTCGAGCAGCGATTGTCTGCCAAACTATTGACTGAAGATACCGATACAATGATTACTTCTATTCAATTTAGTAATCTGGTTAAAAAAAACAATCGCTGGGTAATACGTGAACTTGAATACGACCCCATTATCACTTCAGCTACCTTCCTCAATGTGACGGTATTGATTGATATTGTCGATGATAATTATAGTTATTTAGTTTATTGTGACGACAAAGAATTTACGACTCTTGAATACGGCGATACTCTATTCAATTATCTTGCTGAACATATTAGCGCAATGCGTGCTCAACGCGCTGACTACCCTCTTTATATCACTGACCTGGAACTACCTGATGATATTTACCAGGAAAGTTCTATCAACGTAGCACAAAGCATTCACTACCTTAAGTACAAGATCCAATTTGAAAATTGTCTGAATGAAGCATTGAACGTCGTCACAACCAAGCTAAATGGCATAAATTGATTTTCGGTGCTTTAAAAACCGCAAAGCGACTGTTACAGTACGGCAGGGACTCTATATAATATAAAACGTACAAAATACCATGACTCGAGCCCAATTACGCCGCCACGTTATTCCCATCATCATTGGTATTGGCATTGTTGCCTTTGCACTTGTATTTCAACTTTCTGATGAAGAAATTATTGAACGCTTGCGTAATCGCATGGAGTGGGTTGCCTACGATTTGCGTATGCAGGCAACATTGGATCGCGACAGTAAACCTCATGAATCCGTTGTCATCATTGATATTGATGAAAAATCCCTCGCCAATGAAGGCCGCTGGCCATGGCCACGTGAAAAAATCGCTTTACTGACTGAAAAACTCGCAGCCGCCGGTGTGGCAGTCACTGTTTACGATATTGTCTTCTCCGAGCCACAGCCTAATGTCGCGCTCTCAATGCTGGAAATTCTGCAAGATGCCGACGTTGATCCTATTGTTAACCAAACTCTGGTTGATGTCGCCGATCAAATCGATGGCGATGTTATCTTTGCGACCTCGCTGCTTGGCCTGACAGAACCCGATGCAGATGGCATACCGGCCTTAGATGTTGTACTCGGTTATGCCTTTACGGACAGCGAAGAACAATACGGTGAAATTAGTGCCCCACTGGTTGTGCCTAATATCGCTGATTTAGACAATGCCAGCATACTTGAACAAGATGGTTTTATTGCTAACCTGGATATCATTCAAGGCGTTGCGCCTAATGGTGGTTTTTTCAACGCCAATCCTGACGAAGATGGCATTATTCGTCGCTCAAATCTGGTTTTTAAACATAATGGCAAGATATACCCCTCACTCTCATTAGCAGCAGTAAAGGCCTTTCTTGCTAGTGAAGAAGTGACTATCGATACCGCCTCCATTAATGAAGTTGATGTGGTCGAAAACATCTCACTTGATGGCGTACTCAACATTCCAACGACTGCCATTGGTGGGGTACTCATTCCATTTCGTGGCGGTGCCTACAATTTCACTTATATCTCAGCCACAGATGTACTCAATGACACCGCTGATAACGCAAAGCTAGAAAGCACGATTGCCCTGATTGGTACTAGTGCTACTGGGCTTGGTGACTTACGACCCACGCCAATAAGTAACGTATACCCCGGTGTTGAAATACACGCAACGATTACTGCTGGTATTCTTGATTCAATGTTTCCTGTTGAGCCAGAATGGGCGAATGGTGCAAACTTTATTTTATCTGTTGTGATTGGTGTGTTTTTATCATTACTACTGCCATTCTTAAATCCCCTTAAAGCCATTCTGGTGTTTATCACTAGCATGGTCGGCTTAGTCGCTTTTAACTTTTGGTTATGGGTTGATTACAATTTTGTCGTCGCTGTGGCTAGCCCACTGGCAATGATTTTTTTACTCTCCACCACTAACCTTGCCTATGGCTTTATCTTTGAGTCGCAAGGCAAGCGCGCACTAAAAGATCAGTTTGGCCAATACGTACCACCACAACTTGTCGACCAAATGCTCGACACTGAAGATGATTTAGGCTTTGAAGGTGACCGTCGTGAAATGACCGTCTTGTTTGCAGACATTCGCAGCTTTACGACTATTAGTGAATCGCTAAGCGCAGCTGAACTAAAAGACATGCTAAACCGTTTCTTCACCCCAATGACTGAGATTATCTTTAACAAACAAGGTACGATTGATAAATATGTTGGCGACATGATCATGGCTTTTTGGGGTGCTCCCTTGCGCGATCCTGACCACGCTAAGCATGCTATCGATGGCGCACTGACGATGCTAGATAAAGTCGATGCTATGCAAGATGAAATGAATGCACTGGGTTATCCACCACTCAATATTGGTGTTGGCTTAAACACCGGTGAAATGAATGTCGGTAATATGGGCTCTGAATTCCGCCGTGCCTACACCGTATTAGGTGATGCCGTTAACTTATCTTCACGACTTGAAGGGCTAACCAAGTTTTATGGTGTAAAGTTAATTGTTGGTGAAAACACTCACGAAGGTCAGGACGATTATGTATTCCGTAAACTGGATAAAGTACAAGTCAAAGGTAAAACAGAACCAGTAATTATTTACGAACCCGTTTGCTTGAAGAGCGAAGCAAGTGAAGAGTTATTACAAAGTATTGATGCCTATCACCAGGCATTAGCATTACACTATGCTAAAGATTGGACTGCATCAAAAACTGCTTTCAAAGCTTTAAAAGAAATTGACCCAGATAGATTAATTTACTCGCTCTATCTAGATCGGATGACAACGACTCAAGAAATGTTGTTAACCGATGACTGGGATGGGACCTTTGTTCATACCAGTAAATAAATGGTTACATACCACCCATATCGTCTAATACGATTGTGCCTGACACGCCAACACCCGCGGGTTGATTTTCTAAACCGAATGTCCCGACTAAACCTTCAGCTGCGGGGCCAATAAACACACCATCAATTGATCCCGTTAGACTTAAACTTCCACCACAAGCACCTCCTGAACACGTTCCTTCAAGTAAGGCGCCATTACCACCTTGTAGTTCAAATAAAGGTACTGGCGGAGCTACCATCATACCCATGCGGTCTAAACCTCCCGAATAGGAGCGACCATTACCGGACAAACCTATCGAAACTGAACTCAACAGACCCATGCCAAAATCGACGTTTAATGTAATAGATCCTGTTACTGTTGCACCGGATTCATCTTGAAATTGTTGGTTTCCCACTAAATTAAAAGTCCTTGGACTGGTTAAACTAGAAAGCTGAGCAGGCGTGGTTGAACTATCAGCAAAAGCAAACGCAAGATCTGTTTGTAGTGTCTGCTGCTGACCATTATCGAAAAACAATACACTGTCACCACTCCAACGGCCCCAATTTACATTCACACCACCAATCACTGCTGAACCAACATTACTTAACGTGGCGCCTTGCACAATGGTGATATTACATGGCAAACAACTACCATCAGGTGATTCTGCGTCCACAAACAGTGCATCAACAGGTAAAAGTCCTGTCTCTGCATCAACTAAAAAGAAACCTGAAATTCCGTTCTGAATCGTCACACCACCCGAGCCAGAACCTTCAGCTTCAAGCAAAGTGCCAGCAAAGGCACCGACTGATGCAAACGGTGCATCTGCAGGAGGAATCGGCGTTGGCGCAGCCGAGTTAATAATACCCGTTGTTGTCACGATAGGTTCTTCGCCTGCCGTAAACCCGGGATCAGACAATAACGTTGTAGTATCACCTTCAGACTCAGAAGTAGTTCCTGCATCCGCGTTTTCTGTTGTTTCTTCTGTGCCTTCTTCACCACCTTCATCATTCGAAACAATCACACTTGGTGGGGTAAAAATTGACTCAGGCGGATCTTTTGGTGATGGCACATGGAAAAATTCGTCACGGCCAAACTGACTTTCACCCGCTTGGTTTTTCATTACTACTGCACCTTCAACCACGCTGCCATACAAGCCTTTTTCTACATTTGGACCACAGGCACTGGCTGCACAAAGCTGCAAAACATAGTGCGTGCCACGAACACCTAGCGTCGCAACGGGTGTCCGTAATTTATATTTCTTTTTATTTTTCTTACCAATCGCACCAGTGACACTGCGCATGCCACCTTTTAATAAACTCATGGCCGCACTTTCGTTGCCGTCTTGTTTATTTTTAAATTTATACTCATCTATACGGAAAATAGTTTCTGATTTTAACGCAACCAGTTGCTTATCAATAAAACGAATTTGCGCGCGCGACTTTGTAGAGACATTAATTGTGTCGCCTTCAAAGATCTTTGAGCGGCGTTTTAATTTCCGCTCTACGCCTTTCGCATTTACCGCGGTAACGTTACCCGTAGTAATAATGACTTTACCAACATTGGTTGCCGCGACACTACTGAGAGGCAAGGTGATAAATAATAGCAACGCAAATGCTTGCGCTAAAATTTTGATCTGCTTTGACATGACTAACATCTCTTAATCTCCTGGAACACAGGTAGAAGACCCTTATCTACCAGTATTACCTGAATTTAGTTTTTTTCCAGCTACTTCTGTTGCGGTAATAATGTGACTTATTTACCTTTAAAAATCGTATCGAACACTGACTTGTGTCTGGGTTCGATCGTAATCGCTTAGTGGACTATTTGAATCATTTCGGCTGTAGGCCAACCTTGCTGCGGTACTCCAGTTTTTATCCAGTAACCAACGAGCGTTCACACCGGCCTGATAAAAATTCTCATTTCGAGTACTACCAACAACGATATTCTCACCCTGATAATGGCTATTTTGGAATAATAGCGATGCTGACAAACTCCACTTAGGAGCTGGGATTATTTGCCCAGCTATCCGTGCTCCGAAAAAACGCCGATCAGCTGTTGAACGTGCGGCATCAGTTTCTGTGTGCGCATCTTCGATACCAACAAAAGCGATACCGGTAACGGTTGGTTTCCACTTCATTTCATATCGGTGGGTAAGGCCTGTACTAAAGGTATATAAACTAGAGTCACGAAGGGTTTGGCCGGGAAAGCCTAGTTGACCGACTTGGGCGGCATTGGTCCACAAAGTGTTTTTATCTAATTGTCTTGACCACTCACCATTTAGACTCACCAGCGAGCGGTTATCATCTTCACCCACTTCAAATTCTTGCACCTGGCCACCAACACGCCAATTGTCTTTTCCTTTGCGGACGCTAACATTGGCGTAGATATTGAGCACTTCGGTTTCGAAAAGCTCGTCGCCACTATGTTGCCGACTGGAAGCATCAAAGCCCATGGTGAGTATTTTGCCTTTGGCAAACGGATGGGTTAGTTTGCCGCCGGTTCTGACCTCGACAAAATCTGCACTATCTTCGCGCGAGGCGTTACCCAAGGTTAAATTACCAAATACCGGGCTGAAAAAATTAGCATCGGCGGGTGCACTATTAATATTGCTATCGTGGCCTAAAGCCAGTTCAACATAGGCCGAGGCCGAACTATTATCACGTGCTTCGCGCAAACGAATGGTATTGAGGAAACGCTCAACATTCGCCACCACAGCCTCAGGAGGGTTGTTTTTCAGCACTTTATTAAATTCTTGTCTGGCGCGTGTGTCTTCTTGCAGTAAAAAATAACCGCGCGCCAGTTCTAACCGCGCACGGTTATCGTTGGGTTTTAACAACACCACTCGCTGCAATGCAAAAACGCCCTGGCTAATATGACCACTATCGATGGCCGCCACGCCATAGTAATAGTCAAACTGCGGATCGCCTTCAAATTCATCTAAGAATTTAGTGGCTTGCTCGTAGGCTTGCTGATTTTTACCTTGCAGAATGAGATCTGAGAGTTGTTGTAGATTTAGCTTGTCAGCAAAAGCACTGCTTGATGCGCTTAACAGCAACAGCGATAAAGCTGAAATTGGCATTAGTTTCAAAGGCTTAATGCCTCTTATACAACCTGACATAGTACAATTTCCCGTCTTATTATTAACACGCTTGACCTTAAGCTCTCTCAAGGTGGACGATTATTCTTTATATATTACAAGTATTTATAAGAAGTACCACTCGATCCTTTAATGCAACACACCTAAGCTTATGCGACAATGCGCTCAGTTTTAAATTCGTTCCATTTCTAACGCATATTACGCTATAAGCTTAGTTAAAAAATCAATAAAACCATAAAATTTACATTTGCTTACATGAAACCTCTGATCAATAGCATTAATGCCCTAAATGAGTCTGTTGGCCGTGCCATCGCTTGGCTAACCTTATTGATGGTCATCACCCAATTTGCCGTGGTGGTGCTGCGTTATGGCTTCAATGTCGGCTGGATCGCAATGCAAGAATCCATTCTATTCATGCACGCGCTGGTGTTCTTACTTGGCAGCGCCTACACCCTTCACCATGATGGTCATGTGCGCGTTGATATTTTCTATCAAAAAATGTCTCTCAAAGGACGGGCTTTGGTGGATATTCTCGGCACGGTGTTTTTACTCTTGCCAGTGTGCGTTTATATCGGCTGGATAAGTTGGGATTACGTCGCCGAATCATGGCGCATTACCGAAGGGTCACGCGAAGCAGGGGGTCTGCCCGGTGTGTTCCTGCTTAAAAGCAGTATCATCCTGATGGCGTTACTTTTAAGTTTGCAAGGCATCTCCATGCTGCTGCAAAACCTGCTGATTTTTTCAGGTGCTAGTAATAAGGATGGTGAGTCATGACCGACTACATCGCCTTAATCATGTTTGTCTGTGTGTGCCTGGTTTTATTATCAGGCTATCCCGTTGCCATGACACTCGCTGGCACGGCTTTAGGATTTGCCTTAGTCGGTAATGCGACCGGCGTTTTTGATAACGCGTTTCTGTCTGCCTTGCCAAACCGCTTATTTGGCATCATGACCAATGAAACCTTAATTGCGGTTCCTTTATTTGTATTCATGGGCATCATGCTCGAACGATCGCGTATTGCCGAAGGGCTACTTGAAACCATGGCTGCCTTATTTGGTGGACTGCGAGGTGGCTTAGGTATATCCGTCACCTTAGTTGGCATGTTACTCGCTGCCAGTACCGGTATCGTCGGTGCGACAGTGGTAACGATGGGCTTGCTGTCATTACCCACCATGTTGCGTCGCGGTTATGATCCTGCGATTGCCTGTGGAACTATTTGTGCATCAGGAACACTCGGTCAAATAATACCGCCTTCCATCGTGCTTATTTTATTAGGCGATGTGCTTTCATCTGCCTATCAGCAAGCACAATTAGACATGGGTATCTTTTCACCTGAAACAGTTTCTGTGGGTGATTTATTTGCGGGTGCTTTACTACCGGGTTTACTGCTCGTGACCATGTATCTTATTTATATTATGGTCATTGCCCGTGTAAAACCAGATGCGATGCCTCCACTGCCTAAAAAAGATCAGCTAGCCTTAAACAAGCAAGTATTAATCAAAAAAATATTACCGGTTTTATTACCACCGCTATTACTCATCTTTGCCGTGCTTGGTTCCATTATTGCCGGTATTGCAACGCCGACTGAAGCAGCCTCTGTTGGCGCTATCGGTGCATTGCTGTTAGCGGTATTACGACGTGAATTAAACTTACAGCGTTTACGTGAAGTAATACAAAGCACCACCCGTGTGACCAGCATGGTGTTTTTAATTTTTATCGGTGCTTCTGTTTTTTCCCTTGTTTTTAGGGGATTTGGCGGCGATGAAACCGTACGCGAATTACTCCTCGATTTACCGGGCGGTGTATTCGGGGCGATGTTCATCACTATGTTAATTATGTTTTTACTTGGTTTTGTACTCGACTTTATTGAAATTACCTTTGTCGTAGTACCCATCGTTGGACCGATATTATTATCGCTCGGTCTTGATCCAGTTTGGTTAGGGGTGATGATCGCGATTAACTTACAAACGTCTTTCTTAACACCGCCATTTGGTTTTGCGCTGTTTTATTTGCGCGGCGTTGCACCGACACAAATTACGACTGGACACATTTATAAGGGTGTGATGCCGTTTATTCTTATTCAGCTTGGTGTGTTGCTATGTATCGCGGCATGGCCAGGTATTGCTACCTGGCTGCCATCAATACTTTAAGATTTTGATCGCGCGTTTAAATAAGCCCGTTCAGACACGTCATGCCAACGACTGGCTTGATCTCTAAAGCTACGGAATGATTCAAACACTTTCTTGGACATTTTGTCTTTCGAAGCCACTTCACTGACCACATCATCAGATAAACTACGTAATTTATTAAGCACATCATCAGGATAACGACGTAAATCAACTTTGTGTTCATTGACTAAGGTATCTAGCGCACGATTATTACGGGCGGTATATTCTGCCAACATGTCTTGATTAGCAACACGTGATGCGTTCAAAACAATAGATTGTAAATCAGCGGGCAGGGTATCAAAGGCTTTTTTATTAATAAAGCATTCTAAGGTTGTACCCGGTTCGTGCCAGCCAGGGTAATAATAATGTTTGGCGGCTTTGTGCAAACCAAAAGCTAGATCATTATACGGACCAACCCATTCAGTGGCATCAATAGCACCTGATTTTAACGAAGTGAAAATTTCACCACCCGGCATACTAACCGGCGTACCACCTGCTCGGCGCAACACCTCACCACCCAAACCAGGAATACGCATTTTTAATCCTTTCAAGTCTGCAACCGTATTGATTTCTTTATTAAACCAACCACCCATCTGCACACCAGTATTACCTGCAGCTGTCGGTACTAAACCAAATTCTGCGTAAACTTCTTGCCACAGCTCCATACCACCACCGTGGTATAACCAGGCGTTCATTTCCTGGGCGGTGAGTCCAAAGGGTACTGCAGCGAAAAACTGTGCCGCCTCACTTTTACCTTTCCAGTAATAGGCAGCACCATGGCCCATTTCAGCCGTGCCACGTGACACAGCGTCAAATATTTCAAAAGCTGGCACCAATTCTTTAGCACCATAGACTTTGACCTGAATCCGCCCATCGGTCATTTCAGTGATTAATCTAGCCAGGTTATTAGCACCTGTACCAAGACCGGGGAAATTTTTTGGCCAGGTAGTGACCATTTTCCATTTATAAAGGGGTTTTGATTTTGCATTAGCTAATTGGGGTGCCGCTACGGTTGCACCTGCCAAAAGTGTTGTTCCACCCACTGTTTTAATAAAATCACGCCGCTTCATGCTTAACCTCAATGTTCAGTTTAGAGTCAGTAGTCTAGCCCAAGCACCAGCTGGCAGCAAAAGCAGAATCTGATATTAAATAGGGTTATTCTACCCATAATACGCACATTTCCTGTTACTATAATCAACAAACATAATTATAAAGAACACCTGATTTCAAGGTGTTCACAGCCAATAGGCACAATCTTGATCTCTAGCGATCTTAATGCTTTAAAGTCTGTACGCATTCAATTTACCTTAATTGTTGCCTGCAGCTTTATATTAATGCCCCTCGCTGGCTACAATGCTGCGGTTATCTTTGATCTGGTTGATCGCCAAACTTTACATGACTCGCTTAATCAATTTTACCTTCCTGCCTTTCTGTCTTTTATGCTGATATGGGTTATTAGCTATGCATGGCGACTTTTATTGCCCATCTATAACTGGAAGCAATCCAACCCAAAAGCGCGTTACGCGCCCCCCGAAATTCATCGTCGCTTACATCACTTCACCAGTGACTACTGGGGGTTTTATGTCTGCTATGTTTTGTTATTACCACAAATCTTTTTTTGGTCCGCCTCTACTGCAGAGTTCAGCGTTAATATTTTTGCACAATTTATTCTATTACAACTGGTTATCGCCATTCTGATTGGCTTACCTATTTATATGCTGGCGATGGACACACTTGGCAGAGTCGTTTCTCACATAGGTATTAGCGCGCCGTTATTCAGTATTAAAACTAAACTTATGTTGCTTGGCGGTTTTGTACCCATATTAACCAATGCCATTTTAATCTTATTTTTCTGGAAAGAAATTGGAAATCTTAGTCATGATGCGCTGATTATTTTTTCATGTCTGGCAGCGGTTAGTCTTACCATTACTTTCCTCAGTATCAATAGTACTGCTCATGCATTGGCTCCGGTACAATCAGTGCTGTCAGGCACTAGTTCTGCGGGCTACGATGAACTTGCTAAACTGCGACCACAATCTACTGATGAAATTGGTTATTTGACGCAAACACTTTCAACCTTGTTTCAACATCTTGGCGATCAACGTTCACACATGCGTGCCATTTTTGAAACTGCCTCTGAAGGGATCATCGTTACTAATCAACAAGGTTTAATGATTACCTTCAATCCAGCCGCTGAACATTTATTAGAATATTCTGCTGTCGAAATTATTGGCCAACCTTTTACTCGTCTTTGTCCCGGCGCAAACTTAAATCATATAGCTCAATCAGAAGGACTTGAATTTGAACACGATGCTATCCGTCATGATGGCAGTCATTTACCCGTTTCTTTACGTGTTAGTGAAATGCAACAAAGTGGCATGGTGATGTACGCATGCATGCTTTCAGATATTTCCGCTCGTAAGGCATCTGAAAAGCAATTACGTAATGCCGAAGCGCGTTATCGCGATTTGGTTGAAACAGCCCATGACCTGGTTTGGAGTGTTGACGGCAAAGGTCATTGGATATATTTAAATGATGCATCATTATCAGTTTATGGTTACACACCGAATGAAATGCTACATCGACATATTACTGATTTTTCAAGCCCAGAATATCGTAGCCGCGATCGAGAAGCTTTTTCCAGCCTAATGAGCGGTGGTGAGTTAATTCAGTATGAAACTGTGCACATTGATCGTGAAGGAACACCAAGAAATTTAAGTTTCAACGCAACCGCGCAAGTTAAAGCCGGCAACGTTATCCGTCTTCGCGGCACGGCGCGTGACATTACTAAACAAAAAGCTTATGAAACTCAGCTTTCTTATCAGGCTGAACATGATTCCTTAACCGGGCTTTATAACCGGCATTACTTCCAACAAGAACTTGAGCGAGTCATCGCACGTGTCGCACGTAGCGGTGCTGTCTCTGCGCTACTTTATATCGATCTTGATCAATTCAAATATGTTAACGACACCTTGGGTCATGCTGCGGGCGATCAATTACTACTCGAAGTCACCGAATTATTACAAAATCATGTCCGTGATGGCGATTTATTAGCACGTTTTGGTGGCGATGAATTTACCTTACTTCTGTATAACATTGAAAAAGACGATGCCCGACCTATCGCTGAAAAAATGCGGCAAATGTTTGAGAACTTCAAATTCTTCAGTGCTAAGAACACTTTCAATATCACCAGTAGCATCGGTGTTTCTATTATTGATAACAGTTCTGTTTCTGCCGATGAAACATTATCGCAAGCTGACTTAGCTTGTAACTTGGCCAAAGCACACGGTCGCAATCGCGTGTATACCTATAACCCTGAAGATAAAGACAAACTGGGTATGGCAGAAGACATGGGCTGGGCAGCACGAGTAAGAGAAGTGCTTGATAATGATCGCTTTCAAATCGTTTACCAACCGATTGTTAGTATCAATGATGGTCAGATTTATTCTTACGAAGTCCTTATCCGTATGCCTTTTGACAATGGCCAAACAATTTTACCTGGCGGCTTTATGCCAGCGGCAGAACGCTTCGGCTTAATACACAATATCGATAGATGGATGGTGGCACACTCCATTCGTAACCTTGCGCAGATGCATAAGCAGGGTCAACAAGTACACTTTGCGATCAACCTGTCTGGACGTGCTTTTGAAGATCACCAATTATTGCCTTTGATACGAAATGCCATCAAAGAATCAGGTCTTAACCCGGGTTGGTTAACATTTGAAATCACAGAAACAGCAGCAATCGCTAATCTTAGTGCTGCAACGAATTTTATTGAATCATTACGTGGAATCGGTTGTAAATTTGCGCTTGATGACTTTGGTTCAGGTTTCTGCTCTTTTACCTATTTAAAGCATCTACCTGTGGATATTTTGAAAATTGATGGCTCTTTTGTACAAAGTTTACCTAGCGCGCCAGTTGATCAGGCAATGGTTAAATCAATGAATCAGGTAGCCCATGCTTTAGGTAAACAAACTATCGCTGAATCTGTTGAGAATGTTGAAACCTTAAACTTGCTTAAAGAATTAGGTGTTGATTACGCACAAGGGCATTACTTAGGCAGACCTAGCGCCAAAATTATCTAAATAAGCTGCAAATTAGCATAAGCAATTACTAGCCACTTACTGCCCACATCCATAAAATTCACTTGTACCCGGGCATGACTGCCATCACCTTCACAACTGGTAACAATACCTTCGCCAAATTTTTGATGCGCGACTCTCTGCCCCAGTGCAAAACCTTGCGCTTCAGGCTGGCTTGCTGCATGATAACTAGTGCTCGTTACTGCTGTCGGAGCCGAACCATTCATCCGAATTTCTTCAACATAATCTGCGGGGATTTCACGGATAAATCGTGAGGCTTGTGTGTATTGCTCGGTACCATGTAAGCGCCTTATTTCGGCATAACTAAGCGTTAAGTTTTGTCTCGCACGGGTCATACCGACATAACAAAGACGTCGTTCTTCTTCTAAACGACCCGGTTCATCCATTGACATCTTATGTGGGAACAAGCCTTCTTCTAACCCTGACAGGAAGACTACATCGAATTCCAAACCTTTAGCCGTGTGTAAAGTCATCAATTGCACACAAGACTCCCACTCACCAGCCTGACCTTCACCGGCTTCTAATGCGGCATGAGCAAGAAAGGCATCCAACATGGATAATTCATCTTCTTCATTTTCATACTGTCTTGCCGCACTAACCAATTCTTCGAGGTTTTCTGCGCGCATTTGACCCTTTTCAGACTTATCATTTTTATGATGTTCTAAAAGGGTACTATGATGTAAAACATGTTCAACAATTTCAAACAGCTCTGCATCTTCGCTTAGCAGCTTAATATTGCCGATAATATCAATGAAACCTTTAATCGCATTGCCCGCGCGTGCGGTAACCATTTTCTTTGCAAGCACATCATTAGCTGCTTGCCAAAGTGACAAGTCATTTTGACGTGCGTGATCACGCAGAATCTGCACCGAACGATCACCAATACCACGTGTTGGGGTATTAACTATACGCTCAAACGACGCGTCATCATTTGGGTTACTTACTAGTCGACAATAGGCGAGGGCATTTTTAACTTCTGCACGTTCAAAGAAACGCATGCCACCGTAAACACGATAGGGAATTTCTCTTCTTAATAAAGCTTCTTCCAGAACACGTGATTGCGCATTTGAACGGTATAAAATCGCAATCTCATGTCGAGGGGTGCCTTTCTCAATAAAAGATTGAATGCTACTAATAATATAACGTGCTTCTTCTAAATCATTATAAGCAGCGTAGAGTTTTATTAATTCCCCGTCACTACCTTCTGTCCACAAGTTTTTGCCTAAACGGCCATCGTTGTTATCAATAAGCGCGTTGGCGGCATTCAATATATTACCGGTGGAGCGATAATTCTGTTCTAGACGTATTGTCGTTGTAGCAGGGAAGTCTTGACTAAAGCGCTGAATATTTTCAATCTTGGCGCCGCGCCAGCCATAGATAGATTGATCGTCATCACCGACCGCTAGCACAGGATTCTTGTCACCGGCAAGCAATCGAACCCAGGCATATTGAATGGTATTCGTGTCTTGGAATTCATCAACCAATATGTGCTTAAAGTGTCTCTGGTAATGTTTTAAGATATCATCATTTTTTAGTAGCAGCTCATGTGCACGTAATAGTAATTCAGCAAAATCAACCAAACCACTACGACGACAAACTTCTTCATAGGCCGTATAAATTTTGACTAACTGTAACTCATAGGCAGCGTTGTGATGTTCAACATATTCAGGGCGGCGACCTTCATCTTTTTGACCATTAATCCACCACTGTACTTGCTTTGGTGGCCAGCGAGCTTCATCTAATTCCAGTGATTTTAATACTCTCTTAATGGTTCGATGCTGATCGTCGGAGTCAAGAATCTGAAATGTTTGTGGTAAACCAAGATCTTGCCAGTGTGCACGTAATAAACGATGCGCAATACCGTGAAAAGTACCGACCCACATTTGCCGTACCGGCATGTTGAGCATATTCTCGATACGTTCACGCATCTCTCGTGCGGCTTTATTAGTAAATGTCACTGCCAAAATATTATTTGGTGACACTTCACCGGTGCGGATCAAATAGGCAATGCGATGTGCGAGCACGCGTGTTTTACCACTACCAGCACCGGCAATAATAAGCAGCGGCCCCGGTGGAGCCGCTACGGCTTCGCGTTGTTTATCATTCAGATTATCGAGTAAATCACTAATATCCATGATGCTATTCTAGCAAATTCACTCATGCCAAGCACTGCCTCTTATTCTTTATGCATAGCGAAAGCGTAATCGAGCACCCCACTGATGTAAACTTAATCCGATTAAAATCAATACTGTACCAAACCAAATTGATGAAGATATTATTTCACCATTAAGCACACTGCCCAATATTAAGGCTGTCACCGGCGTGATCAATGTTACCAACGCCATCTTGCTAACAGATATATGCTTTAGAGAATAAAAATACAATACATAGCCTACAACCGAGCCTATAACAGCCAAATAAAGAATCGCAAAACCGGTTCGTGCCGGTACTTCAAGTGGCAACTGACCATCGACTAACAACCATGTTAGTACATACAATGGTACAGAGAAAACCAAACTACCTGTGGTAACGGCTAATGCAGGTAGTCCCTGTGCCGTTTGCTTCACCCAGATTGCGCTCAGTGAATGTAAAAATACGCAAGCCAACATGCCGATACCGCCATAAAAAAGGGCATTACTGTCTTCCGATATCACCGCATCTTCACCTAAACTGAAAATAATTATCAAGCCAGAAAGCGCAGTGACAATACCTGCTACTTTGCTTAATGTTGGCATTCTTTCCTGGCCGCTCAACACCGCTATTACTGTTGTTACTACAGGCGTTAAACCAAATAGCACCGCGATTAAACCTGAAGAAATATACTGTGAAGCAAAGTAAACGCTCGACATCGCGCCGAACACCGCGACGGCACCTGCTAAATAGGCCCATCGTGCCTGCTTATGCCAAGGCATTTCAATACGCAAAAGCTTAACCAACAGTAAACACACCACTGTACCAATAATCATTCTACTGGTGACACCCGCGCTAAAGCCTATGCCTTCAGCACTCCACTGAATTGTTAGCGGTGTCGTTGACCATATGACTATCACGGCCAGATAGGCGGCTTGAACAGACATCTTATTTCTCCTTGTGCTCCACACACGAAAAAGGCCACGGTTTCTACACCGTGGCCTTTGTGAATTTTTTTGTATTTTATTAACTACATATTCAATCCACGCGGCCACGTTGTATCCAGCAGAAGGCTCGATGCATCACTATTAGGCTCACGTGTTTAGAAGTTATCATGGCGCGCATTCTGCGCTTTCTAGATATCAGCTGTCAAGTACTATTCAACAGTGACTGATTTAGCAAGGTTACGCGGCTGGTCAATATCAGTGCCTTTGATAATCGCCACATGATAAGCCAACAGTTGCAGAGGGATAGAATAAACAATCGGAGAAATAGCTTGTTCGGTAGGAGCAACGTGTACCACCTGCATTTGTCCATCTTCAGTAAAACCGGCATTGGCATCTGAAAAGACAATTAACTGTCCACCGCGAGCACTAACTTCTTCGAGGTTAGATTTTAATTTTTCTAATAATGCATCGTTCGGTGCCACCGCAATCACAGGCATATGCGAATCAACTAACGCCAATGGCCCATGTTTTAATTCACCGGCTGGATAAGATTCTGCATGAATATAAGAAATTTCTTTTAACTTTAGCGCCCCTTCCATTGCCACAGGATACTGAGGACCGCGACCTAAAAATAAAGCATGGTGTTTATCGGCAAATTGTTTTGCCAGCTCTGCAATTTGATCATTCAGTAATAATACTTGTTCAACTCGTTCAGGAAGTTGGTCTAATTGTTGGACAATTTTCTGTTCAGTTTCTGGTAGTAATTTATGCCGTCGACCAACAGCAATAATGAGTAGTAACAAAGCAACGAGTTGTGTAGTAAACGCCTTAGTTGAGGCGACACCAACTTCCGGACCGGCACAGGTCATTAAAGACAAATCTGACTCACGCACTAATGAGCTTTCAGGCACATTACAAATAGCAAAAGTGTGTGTATAACCCACTTCTTTAGCGATTCTTAATGCTGCAAGAGTATCAGCCGTTTCACCTGATTGTGATATAGTCACAAATAAGGTGCCCTCACTCACAACGTGTTTCCGGTAACGAAATTCACTCGCTACTTCTACACTACAATGCACACCTGATAAGGCTTCAAAACCATACTTGGCAATAAGCCCGGCATGAAAACTGGTGCCACAAGCAACAATTTGAATTGATTTTACCGAATCTAAAATCTTATCTGCATCAATACCAAAACAAGCCTCGAGTAATTTACCATCACTAATGCGGCCTTCTAGGGTTGCTTGAATCGCATGCGGTTGCTCAAAGATTTCTTTTTGCATGTAGTGGCGATATTCACCCCGTTCAACTGCATCAACATTTAATTCACTAAGGTGCTCACCACGATCTACTTGTAAACCATTCTCATCGTAAACGACAACTTTATCGCGAGTGATATCGGCAACATCACCTTCTTGTAGAATAATAAAACGTTGGGTTACCGGCAGAAGGGCGGCCATGTCTGAGGCAATGAAATTTTCGCCAATCCCTAAACCAATCACTAACGGGCTACCACTGCGTGTGACGATTAAACGACCATTTTCTTTATTACTAATCACACCTAATGCATAAGCACCATCAAGTGTCTTTATCGTTGTTTGTACCGCGGCAAGGATATCCTGACCATCAGCAATCGCATCATGCACCGCATGAACAATAACTTCTGTGTCGGTATCTGAGGTGAAACGGTGGCCTTGTTCTATTTGTTGTTGTCGTAACGCTACATGGTTTTCGATAATACCATTATGCACGACCGCCACGTTTTCATTACAAACATGAGGATGTGCATTTTTATCGGTTGGCTTTCCGTGTGTTGCCCAACGTGTGTGTGCGATACCTAACTTGCCATGCACAGGCTCTTTATCAAGCAACGACTGCAGTTCATTGACTTTACCTTTGCTTCTTACCCGATCAAGTTTATTACTATCATCAATTAATGCGACGCCAGCAGAATCATAGCCACGATATTCAAGCCGCCGCAGACCTTCTATTAAAATAGGTAGGACATCTCGTTCTGCAATGGCACCAACAATACCGCACATATTATTTCCTAATTGCTAACTTATTATTATTTTTTTGTTTTCACTGGACGCGTCCAGTTTGAAATGGTTTTTTGTTTGCTTCGTGTTAACGTTAAAGCCTCATCTTCAGCATTAGTTGTTAAAGTCGTACCGGCACCAATCGTCGCACCATGACCAATTGTGACCGGAGCGACTAACTGTGAGTTAGAGCCAATAAAAGCATTATCACCAATAATCGTCTTATGCTTATTGGCGCCATCATAGTTACAGGTAATGGTTCCCGCACCAATATTCACACCTTTGCCTAAGATCGCATCACCAATGTAACTGAGGTGATTTACTTTACTACCTTCACCAATTTCAGCATTTTTAATTTCGACAAAGTTTCCGGCTTTGGCACCATTCATTAAATGAGCACCAGGTCGTAAACGGGCAAAGGGACCAATGCTGCAGTTGTTTTCCACTTCCGCATTTTCTATCACACAGTTAGCTTCAATCACCGTGCCAGCACCAATAGAACTATTACGAATAATGCTATTAGGCCCGACCAGCACATTATCACCCAGCGTTACTTTACCTTCGAGAATGACGTTAATATCCAGAACAACATCTTGGCCACAGGACACTTCACCGCGAATATCAATCCGCGCCGGGTCACGAAGGGTAACACCTTGTTTCATCAGTTCTTCTGCTTTCATGCTCTGATAGTAACGCTCCAGACTGGCAAGTTGAAGCCGATCATTCACCCCTTCAACCTGTTGTGGATTACTCGCCTTAACGGCTTCGATTTTAACCCCATCGGCAACGGCCATCGCAATGATGTCAGTCAGATAATACTCACCTTGAGCATTGCTGTTTTTCAGTTGCTGTAGCCAACCGCGTAATCGCTTGGCTGGCACGCACATCATGCCGGTATTAACTTCACGGATTTGACGCTGAGTCGCATCGGCATCTTTGTGTTCAACAATGGCCTGAACCGAGTTTTCGGCATTTCTGATAATGCGGCCGTAACCCTCTGCATTTTCAAGGTCCACTGTAAGTAGACTTAAACAATCCTGGTTGCTCGGCTGAATCAGCGTTTGCAGTATTTCAGTGGAAATTAAAGGCGCATCCCCTAATAAAATCAATAACTTATGGCTGTCATCAATATCAGGCATCGCCTGTGCGACAGCATGACCAGTACCTAATTGTTCGGCTTGTTCGACCCATATTGCGTCAAGAGGAGGCTGGTGAGCCAGTACTTGCTCGCCGCCGTGACCATAAACAATAATTGTTTTGTCTGGATTGAGGCCATGAGCAGCCACAAAAACATGATGAAGCAGGGTGCGGTTGGCAACTTTGTGCAACACTTTAGGTTGTGCTGAGCGCATCCGAGAGCCCTGACCCGCGGCTAAAATAATGACCGAACATTTCATTTGATTAAACTCGATAACACCTGCTGGAGAAGTAGGCTGCTATTGTCACGAATTTAGCGCTTTGGTACAAATAAAGCTGAGGTAAAACAGGAATTAATGTCGTTCCGCTGGGGCTGGCTCGACTGACTCGAGGCCAACGGCATTTTCAGGGACTTTATTAGCAATCTCATCAGCTGATGCATCGCGGATATCATTCACCGAAACGACAAAGACGACAGATTTACCGGCAAGCGGGTGGTTGCCATCCAAAGTAATCTTTTTATCATCAACTTTGCTGACGATGAAGATCTTTTGTTCGCCGTTTTCATTTTGAAATTCTGCTTCTGCACCCACATGATGGTACTCAGGTGGCACATTGGTTATATCATCAGTAAAAGTCATTTCCGGATCGTGATGACCAAAACCATTCTCTGGTGAGACTTCCACTTCAACTTTGTCGCCAACTTTATGGCCTTCAAGTGCTGTTTCCAACACTTCAAGTAACTCACTACCAACACCATGCACATAGGTCACGGGTACGTCATTTTGCTCAACGGTTTGACCACTTTCATCACGAATTAAATAGGTGATGGTCACTGCCTTGTGTTTGGTAATGGTATCAGTCATGAGTTTTATTTTTTCTTGCGTAAATGTTCAATAGTACGAAGTTGAGCAACCGCTTGGGCAAATTCAGCTTGCGCCTTGGCATAATCGATACCCGACTTATTGTCTTGCATCTCTTGTTCAGCACGTTGCTTAGCTTCAATGGCAGAGGCTTCATCAATGTCTTTAGCACGAACGGCTGTATCAGCCAGTACCGTCACAACATGTGGTTGCACTTCTAACATGCCACCAGAAACATAGAAGAACTGTTCTTCTTTGCCTTCGTTAAAGACACGCACTTCGCCAGCTTTGAGCTTGGTGAGAAGCGGCGCATGGCGTGGTGCCACACCGATTTCACCCATCTCAGCCGGAGCGTAAACCATCTCGGCCATTCCCGAGAAGATTTCTTCTTCAGCACTAACGATATCGACATGAATTGTCATGGCCATATTCTTATCTCAAATACTTGTTTAAATTAAAGCGTTTTCGCTTTCTCGATAACTTCTTCGATGCCGCCAACCATGTAGAAGGCTTGCTCAGGTAAGTCATCGTACTCGCCACTAATAATCGCTTTAAACGCTTTCAACGTGTCTTTCAAACCAACGAATTTACCTTGTGCACCGGTGAATACTTCAGCTACGAAGAACGGTTGTGACAAGAAGCGTTGAATCTTACGTGCACGTGTCACGGCTAATTTATCATCTTCAGACAATTCATCCATACCCAAAATGGCGATGATGTCTTTCAGTTCTTTGTAGCGCTGCAAAGTACCTTGTACTGCACGAGCAATATCGTAATGCTCTTGACCAACAACCAGTGGATCAAGAATTCGTGATGTTGAATCCAGTGGGTCAACAGCAGGGTAAATACCCAGCTCAGCAATTTGACGAGACAACACAAGTGTTGCATCCAAATGCGCAAAAGTAGTTGCAGGTGAAGGGTCAGTCAAGTCATCGGCAGGCACATAAACAGCCTGGAATGAAGTAATCGAACCGGTCTTGGTTGAAGTAATACGTTCTTGTAACGCACCCATTTCTTCCGCCAATGTTGGTTGGTAACCCACCGCTGAAGGCATACGACCTAACAGTGCAGATACTTCTGTACCGGCCAATGTGTAACGGTAGATGTTATCAACAAACAACAACACGTCACGACCTTCGTCACGGAAATTTTCCGCAATGGTCAAACCGGTTAATGCTACGCGTAGACGACAACCTGGAGGCTCATTCATCTGACCGTAAACCAGCGCTACTTTATCAAGCACGCCGCCTTCTTCCATTTCGTAGTAGAAGTCATTACCTTCACGAGTACGTTCACCAACGCCTGCGAATACTGAGTAACCACTGTGCTCTACCGCGATGTTACGAATCAATTCCATCAATGTCACGGTTTTACCAACACCCGCACCACCGAACAAACCAATCTTACCGCCCTTGGCGATAGGCATGATTAAGTCGATAACTTTAATACCCGTTTCGAGAATCTCAACAGAGGCTGATTGTTCATCAAAGCTTGGTGGCTCACGATGAATCGGCATGGCTTTTTCATTACCAATTTCACCGGCATTATCAACTGGTTCACCCAGAACATTCATGATGCGACCAAGGGTCTTTGTTCCCACTGGCACTTGAATTGGGGCACCTGTGTTTTCAACGCTAACACCACGTTTAACACCATCGGTTGTTCCCATGGCAATCGTACGTACGATGCCATCGCCAAGCTGCGCCTGAACTTCCAGAGTTAGCGAATGCGCTTCAACTTTCAGCGCATCGTAGATCTTCGGTACGTTATCGCGTGGGAATTCCACGTCTACAACGGCACCAATGACTTCCACAACGTTGCCAACACTCATGTCTCGTTCCTCTTTAAAATATATTTTTTAACTGACAAATCTAAGTATCAACCGATACTTAAACTGCGGCTGCACCACTAACGATTTCAGAAATTTCCTGAGTAATCGCTGCCTGACGCGCCTTGTTATAAACCAGTTGTAATTCGCTGATAATGTCACCGGCATTGTCGGTCGCGCTTTTCATTGCGATCATTCGTGCGGCCATTTCACAGGCGATGTTTTCAACAACACCCTGATACACTAATGATTCGATATAACGCATCATTAAGTTATCCAGCACGAATTTTGAATCCGGTTCGTAAATGTAATCCCAATGATGCTTTAAATTCTCATCATCTTCTGCAGGCAATGGCACGATTTGTTCAACATGGCCGTTTTGAGTCATGGTGTTAACAAAATCATTGAAGACTAAGAACAGGCGATCCAGCTTGCCGTCATCGTAGGCATCCAACATTACCTTAATGGTACCGATTAATTCGTGCGCACGCGGTGCATCACCCAGGCCTGATGTTTCAGCAACAATGTTACCGCCTACGCGTGAGAAAAAGCCGGTGGCTTTTTTACCGATAGTACAGACATCAATATCAACACCTTTGTCATCCCATTCTTTCATGTGCTTCATCGCGGCTTTAAACATATTAATGTTCAAACCACCACACAGACCACGATCAGATGAAATAACAATGTAACCAACACGCTTTACTTCACGGTCGATTAAGTAAGGATGCTTGTATTCAGGGTGGGCGTTAGCCAAATGTCCGATTACATTACGCATTTTTTCAGCATAAGGACGTGCGGCACGCATGCGATCTTGCGCCTTGCGCATTTTACTCGCGGCGACCATCTCCATTGCCTTGGTGATCTTCTGAGTGTTTTGAACACTCTTGATCTTGGTGCGTATTTCTTTTGCGCCTGCCATTATTTTACTCGCTTAAACCTTAACTGATTAATAGGCGTTGTTAGCTTTGAAATCTTCAACCGCGGCTTTGAATTTCGCCTCGACTTCATCATTCCAGTCGCCATTTTCATTAACGCTGGCTAACAAGTCTTTATGACTGCTGTTTACGTAGCTTAATAATGCAGTTTCAAAATCAACCACTTTATTAACATCAACGTCATTCAGGAAGCCTTCGTTGGCGGCGTACAATGACACAGCCATTTCTGCGACTGATAGTGGGCTGTATTGTTTCTGTTTCATCAGCTCTGTCACGCGTTGACCCAGTTCAATCTGGTTACGTGTGGCTTCATCAAGATCGGAAGCAAACTGCGCGAAAGCAGCCAGTTCGCGATATTGAGCCAATGCTAAACGACTACCACCACCCAACTTCTTAATAATCTTAGTCTGCGCAGCACCACCAACACGTGATACAGACAAACCAGCGTTAATCGCAGGACGAATACCGGCGTTAAACAAATCTGATTCTAAGAAAATCTGACCATCAGTAATTGAAATTACGTTGGTAGGTACGAATGCAGATACGTCACCGGCTTGTGTTTCAATGATTGGTAAGGCGGTTAAAGAACCGGTTTTACCTTTCACTTCACCATTAGTCGCAGCTTCAACAAAATCAGCGTTAACACGAGCAGAACGTTCTAATAAACGTGAGTGCAAGTAGAAAACGTCACCTGGGTAAGCTTCACGACCTGGCGGACGACGTAACAACAATGACACTTGGCGGTAAGCCCAGGCTTGCTTAGTTAAATCATCATAAATAATTAATGCATCTTCACCGCGGTCACGGAAATATTCACCCATCGTACAACCGGCGTAAGGAGCAATGTATTGCATCGCAGCAGATTCAGAAGCAGCCGCGGCAACAATAATGGTGTGGTCTAGTGCATCATGTTCTTCTAACTTACGAACAACCGCAGCAATACTAGAGGCCTTTTGGCCAATCGCAACGTAGATACATTTAACGCCAGTGCCTTTCTGATTGATGATGGCATCAATCGCAACCGCTGTTTTACCTGTTTGGCGGTCACCAATAATCAGTTCGCGTTGACCACGACCGATTGGCACCATGGCATCAATTGATTTCAGACCTGTTTGCACAGGTTGATCAACCGATTTACGTTCAATAACGCCTGGCGCAACTTTTTCGATTGGTGCAGTTTTTGTGGCTTCGATGTCGCCTTTACCGTCAATCGCAACACCCAGTGCGTCAACAACGCGACCAAGTAGACCTTCACCGATTGGCACTTCAAGAATACGACCGGTACATTTTACTTTGTCGCCTTCAGTGATGTGTTTGTAATCACCTAAGATAACGGCGCCAACTGAGTCGCGCTCCAAGTTCAAAGCCATACCAAATGTATTGCCTGGGAATTCAATCATCTCACCTTGCATAACATCGTCAAGGCCATGAATTCGGCTAATACCATCTGTTAAGCTAACGACTGTACCTTCGGTACGAGCCTGCGCACTGGCTTCAAAATTCTCAATGCGCTTTTTAATTAGCTCACTGATTTCTGCGGGATTCAGTTGCATTTGATTTTCCTCTCAAGCGAAATGACTCTAGATCGTTTCGCTGATTGTTTCCTTAAAGTTTAAATTCTAGTTACTCGCGCCAATTACACTAAGGCGTGAGCAAATTGTTCAAGTCGACCACGCACGGAGCCATCTATTACTGTGTCACCGGCATGAACAATGGCGCCACCGAGTAATGATTCATCAACTTCACAAGACAAAGTGACTTCGCAATCAAAGCGTTTTTTCAAGGCTTCAATAATCAGACTTTGCTGTGCGTCGCTGAGTGCGATTGCACTCACAACACTGGCTTCGATACTGCCTTCTTCATCTGCTCGAAGTGTTTCAAACAACTCGGCAATTTCAGGTAAGGCTGGCAGGCGATCATTTTCCGCAAGCAGGTTAATAAAATTCTTTCCTGATGCATCAAGTTGATCAGAACAAACATCAATAAATAGTTGGCCACGTTGTTGCGCCGTTAAAGCAGGGTTGTTCACTGCTTCACGCATTTGTGGGTCAATTGAAACAGCGGCAGTAAATGCCAGCGTTTCAGACCATTTACTTAATGTGTTGTTCTCACGCGCCAAATCAAAAGCAGCTTGTGCGTAAGGTCGAGCAACAGTAATAAGTTCAGACATTTATCAGCCCTTATTAAATCTGTGAAGCCAGTTTCTTAATCATGTCGTTATGCGCATTGGCATCCACTTCATGTTCAAGAATTTTCTCTGCGCCGCTAATAACAACTGCGGAGAGATCCTGACGTAACGATTCTTTTGCTCGTTGTACTTCCTGGTCAATTTCAGTCTTGGCTGCAGTTAAGAGTCGATCACCCTCAACACGCGCATCACCTTTAGATTCATCAACAATTTCAGAAGCACGCTTTTCAGCTTTAGCGATGATTTCACTGGCTTGCTGTTTAGCATCATGCAATTTTTCAGTTGCACGTTTTTCAGCTAGCTCTTGCTCATGCGCACCGCGCTCAGCAGCGGCTAAACCGTCAGCAATTTGTGCTTTACGGTCATGCAATGCAGTGATAATCGGCGCCCATACAAATTTTTTGCAGAACCAGACGAAGACGATAAAGACGATCATCTCTGCAATCAATGTAAGATTAATATTCATACCGCTTTCCCGATTGAATGTGGTTGCGTTCGATTAATTAAACAGTCGCTTACTTACGCAGCAACAGCAAAAATAATGTAGAAAGCGATACCAACAGCAATCATTGGTACGGCGTCAACAAGACCCATAACAATAAAGAATTGTGTACGTAACATTGGAATCAGTTCAGGTTGGCGAGCAGCACCTTCGAGGAAGCGACCACCTAATACACCGATACCAACCGCTGCACCTAATGCGCCTAAACCCATCATTAATGCGCCTGCAATGTAGAGTAATGCTTGTTCCATGATTGTCTCCTAAAAAATATTAAAAAATTAAAATTAAATTTGGTAAAAACTAGTGCTCGCTGTGAGCCATGTCCATATAAACGATTGTTAGCGTCATAAAGATGAAAGCCTGTAACGTAACAATAAGAATGTGGAATATCGCCCAGCCAAGATGTAAGAATCCGGCGAATGTTCCGAGCACGATGCCGGCATTAAACATTAACGCAATCAAGATGAAAATCATTTCACCGGCGTACATGTTTCCGAATAAACGTAGCGATAATGAGATTGGCTTAGCTATCAGTGATACAGATTCGAGCAAAAAGTTAACGGGGATTAAAGCTGTTTGCACAACTTTGTTTTTGGCCTGGAATGGCATTAAGGTTAATTCACCTGCAAAACCGCCAACACCCTTAATCTTAATACTATAGAAGAGTGTTAAGAAGAAAATAGAGATTGCCATGCCAAAGGTCGCATTCGGATCGGTTGATGGTACAACCTTCATAAAGGCGGAATGTGAATCAATGCCAAACAGCGGGGCAATCCAACGTGCAAAGGCTTCTGGAATAAAGTCGACCGGGATAAGGTCCATGAAATTCATCAAGAACACCCAGACGAATACCGTCAACGCGAGTGGCGCGACTAAATCATTCTTGGCGGTAAAGGAACCACGGACACTGGTGTCGATAAATTCGACAATCCATTCAACAAAGTTTTGTAAACCAGACGGCACACCGACTGATGCTGTTTTCGCCGCTTTGCGGAAGAAAAACAGGAACATAGCACCTAAAAATATTGACCAAAACATCGTGTCGACATGAATTGCCCAAAAACCCATGGCTTTGGCTTCAGCGGCGGTATGCGCCAGGCCCCAACTTCCATCAGGAGTTTGGCCATATGTCAGGTTTTGCAGGTGGTGCTTAATGTATTCTGTTGAAGTTACAGTTTCGCCAGACATAATCTCACGTTCTCAAAGTTCTAAAATTAGGGTCACCGACATACTGTGCTACCAGCGCCACACCAAAACCACCAAACAGGGGTAGTGGAGGCAGCTGCAAAATGCCTAAACCAAAGGCAAATAACATCGCAGTCGCGAAAAATCGCTGAATTGCGCAGCTCACTAAAATGCGCAAATTCATGCCCGCATCGGCCCGCGCCACACGCTCTGCGCGTCGCTGGTGCCAATACAGCAATAATACATTAATAACTGTTATACATCCGCCGAAAAGCGCGGCCAAAAGACCTCGTTCAAGCTCAAAATAATAGCCTACTCCGGCTGCAGCTAGAACAACTATCCCTATCAAAATCAATTGCTTGCGCATATTAACGATATCGATACTCGAATTCGTTACGGCCAATTGTGACCAGAGGTGAGTACAGCTATGAAGGCATGAACCGCGAAGTTCTGAAAAAGGCCTTAAATAACGACTAACCAGTTCGGGCGCGAAGTATATGTTGTCCGGTACCCTGCGTCAATGATAGGTCTATAAACAGTGCCTATTAAATCGGTTACTAATATTGCCAGGTACGAGGGGTACTTAAAAGAGAAAGGAAGGGCTGCTATATCACTATGATAACGTTAATAATTACACAAAATTATTTAATGTGGCTGAGGATCCCGTCAAGCTCATCAAGACTATTATAAGCAATAGTTAACTTACCTTTTCCTTTGGCCGAGTGTTGAATCTGCACTTTTGCACCGAGTTGTTCTGATAATTTATCAACAAAATGACGAATATCCGGATCTAAATGGGTTGTCTTCGGTGCTTTAGGCCGATTTAGGCTTTCATTTTCACGCCGAACCAGCTGTTCAATCTCGCGTACTGATAATCCGCGCTTAATCACATCGGCAGCGGCGGCACTTTGAGCACGACCTCGCAAACCCAGTAGCGCCCGACCGTGACCCATTTCCAGCTCACCTTTCATCAACAAGGTTTGCACATCTTCATTAAGCTCTTGAAGTCTAAGCAGATTTGAAACCGATGCACGCGAGCGCCCCACAGCCTCAGCCGCTTGTTGATGGGTCATATCAAATTCATTGATTAATCGTTGTAAGGCGTGCGCTTCTTCAAGTGGGTTAAGATTTTCACGCTGAATATTCTCAATCAGCGCAATCGCGATGGCGGCTGAATCCGGCACATCACGTACAACCGCTGGAATATTATGCAAGCCAGCAATTTGCGAGGCGCGCCAGCGACGTTCTCCAGCAATAATTTCGTAGCGACCTTCACCAATTGGCCGCACAACAATGGGTTGCACCACCCCTTGGGCGCGAATTGAATCAGCTAGTTCTTCAAGGCTTTCCTGGTGCATATCAACACGTGGCTGATACTTACCACGTTGCATCAAATCAATCGCTAATTCACGCAACTCACTGTCAGCAGAGGCTTCGCCATCAATAATCGGTGCCACAGCGGCGCTGCCTAGCAATGCGTCGAGGCCACGACCTAGCCCACGTTTTTTACTCGCCATACTCGTTAAAACCTATTAATTTATGCGCCAGCTGCTTCGGCAATTGGAGGTTGTTGCTGTTCCGCGCGACGCAGAATTTCACCTGCTAACGCCAAATAAGACATCGCACCGCGCGATGCTTTATCATATAAAATCACTGGTTGCCCGTGACTCGGCGCTTCAGCCAGTCGCACATTTCTCGGGATCAGGGTGTTATACACTTTGTCACCAAAGTGCATAATTAATTGCGTTGACACATCATTGGCTAACTTATTGCGCGGGTCGAACATGGTGCGTAGCAAGCCTTCTACCATCAAACCTGGATTAACCGTCGCTTTTAGCTGTTCAATGGTTTCAATCAGTGCCGACAGCCCTTCCAGTGCATAGTATTCACACTGCATCGGAATGATGACCCCTTCAGCCGCGGTTAACGCGTTCAAGGTCAGCATATTCAATGAAGGAGGGCAGTCTATTAAAATGTAGTCGTATTCGTCCTGAACAAGCTGCAATGCGTCACGCAAACGCCGCTCACGACCTTCAGTGTTCATTAACGCCACTTCAGCGGCGGTTAAATCACTATTACTCGGCACCACATCAAGACCTTTGGTCTCAACCGATATCCGTGCCTTGGCAATACTAGCTTCACCGAGTAACACTTCACAACTGGAAAATTCGACATCATGCTTATCAATACCGGTACCCATGGTGGCATTGCCTTGTGGGTCGAGATCGATCATCAACACGCGACGTTTCGTAGCGGCCAATGAGGCGGCTAAGTTCACGCAAGTGGTTGTTTTACCAACGCCACCTTTCTGATTTGTAATTGCGAAGATTCGTGCCATGGTGTTTTTTTAAGCTTGAACACTCTTTAATTCGTTATTTTGCCTTCCATTAAAGAAGACTAATTTCTTCCGCCGATTCCATTTTGACCACAGTGGCCTTAGCAAAAATGCGGCCTTTCAGTTTCCACCCTCAGGACCAAAGTTGCAAGCTGAAATCCGACTTTATTACTCAGAATGTGACGGTTGTAAGATCACAATATGCCGCTCTCCTTCTACACCAGGCACAGCTAGTTTATGCGATTCATAGACCCAATTTATTGGCAAGTCACTGATTTCCTGAGTAGGATAGCGACCCTTCATGGCTAAAAGTTGACCACTTTCTTTACACAGGTGGCCGGTTTTATCGACAAACATTTCGGTTGCGGTAAACGCACGAGAAATCACCGTGTCGAATTTTTCGTCAGGCTGAAAATCTTCGATACGGCTCTGCACTACCTTCACGTTGCTAAGACCTAACTCACCCACCGCTTGTAAAACAAAACGTGTGCGCTTCAAAGCACTGTCTATCAACACAAATTGCCTTTCTGGCGAGGCTAAGGCGAGAGGAATACCCGGCAAACCGGCACCCGTGCCAACGTCTAATACGGTGGAGCCTTTCAAATAGGGCAGGATACTGAGTGAATCAAGCAGATGGTGAGAAACCATATCAATAGGCTCTCGCACCGCAGTGAGGTTATACACTTTGTTCCATTTGTCGATTAGAGCGACAAATTGCAATAATTTTTGTTGTACATCGTCAGCCAACGGCAGCGATAGCTGTGACAGACCTTCGGTCAATAACGTTTGAAGCTGACTATCGGCCGACGAGGTACCCATCTTAAGTTAGTACTTACTTTAGATAAATTACTTGTTACCAGTGGCAATGTTGGTGAATTTATTGAGTGCACCAGTCATTTTCTTAACAACCTTAGACTTATCACTAATACCATGACGGCCAGCCATGTAAGACGGCGCGTTGTAGCTCAACCAAACTTTACCGCCATCGTCTTTATAGACAATCGCTTTCATTGGTAAATCGATACCTACTAACTGATTGCTTTGCATCAGAGGTGTGCCTAACTTAGGATTACCAAAAATAAGCAGTTCCGTTGGGCGTAATGCTAAGCCAACACCTTTAGCGCCTTTGTCGTGTTGAACACGAGCAAAAATGGTAATACCTTTTTTCTTTAAAATGCCTTCCAGACGGTCAACTGTTTCACTCACACTGTATTGACTAGACTTGGTGATTAAACCATCGCCAGCATTAGCGGCGCCAACAAAGGCCAATAGGGCAACAAAAACCAGGGAACGAATCATACTAAAACTCCTTTTGACAGATTTCTATTCTGAAATCTTATTAATTATCAGGTTATGAAATAGGGGTGCGGCTATTCGACCACAATTTATTAGACATGTTCATACCCGCGTCACAAACGCGAATATAACACAGAAAAATTAGGCACGTTTTTTATCACGCTTCTTTAAATGCACTAATAACAATGAGATGGCCGCCGGTGTCACACCCGGTATACGTCCAGCCTGGGCGAGTGTTTCTGGTCGATGCTCATTAAATTTCAACCGGACTTCCGTTGATAAGCCGATCACATTGGCATAATCAATATCTTGGGGTAAACGCTTAGCCTCGTTACGCTGCAAACGGGCAATTTCTTGTTGTTGGCGCTCAATATAACCGGCGTATTTTGCCTGCACTTCAATTTGCTCAATCTCTCTTTCGCCATCAAGCCCCGTGCCTGCCCCATCAACTTGCATTAACGGCCGATATTTCACATCCGGACGACGCAATAAATCCATTAAATTAGCATCGCGGCTCAATGGCTGGCCAATGATAGGCGTTATTTCTGCCGCCAAAGTTGTTTGTGGCCGTAGCCAGGTTGATGATAAACGCTGTTGTTCTTGGGCAATTGCTTCACGATAGTCTGAAAACATGGACCAACGCGCTTCATCAACTAAACCCAATTGGTGACCTATTTCAGTCAGGCGTAAATCCGCATTGTCTTCACGCAGCAATAAGCGGTATTCGGCACGACTGGTGAACATCCGGTAGGGCTCTTTGGTCCCGCGGGTAATCAAATCATCAATCAACACACCGATATAACCTTCATCGCGACGCGGTGACCAGGCCTCTTGTTCACGCACTAAATGCACCGCATTCATGCCGGCAATCAACCCTTGCGCAGCGGCTTCTTCATAACCGGTGGTGCCGTTAATCTGACCGGCAAAGAACAAACCTTGCATGTGTTTGGTTTCCAGCGAATGTTTTAAATCACGCGGGTCAAAAAAATCATACTCAATCGCATAACCCGGGCGGGTAATGTGCGCCTTTTCAAATCCTTTAATGCTGTGAATAAAGGCTTGTTGCACGTCAAACGGCAAGCTAGTCGAAATCCCATTTGGATACACTTCGTGGGTATTCAAGCCTTCAGGTTCAATGAAAATTTGATGGCTATCACGCTCCGCAAAACGTACTACCTTATCTTCAATCGACGGACAATAACGCGGGCCAACGCCTTCAATTTCACCGGTGTACATTGGCGAGCGATGCAAACCATCGCGAATGATGTCATGTACTTGATCATTGGTATGAGTGATGTGACAGGCGACTTGTCGTGGGTGATCACTGACTGAGCCCATAAATGAAAAAACCGGCAATGGATCATCGCCCGGTTGGCTGGCTAAATCTGTGTAATCAATCGTACGACCATCAATCCGTGGCGGGGTACCGGTTTTTAACCGATCAACTCGAAACGGTAATTCACGTAAACGCACCGACAATGCATTCGCAGGGGGATCACCCGCACGACCACCGGCATATTGCGCTTCACCAATATGAATACGACCACCAAGAAAAGTGCCCACCGTTAATACCACCGCACGGGCATGGAACTTCAAACCCATTTGCGTAACGACGCCGGTAACTTGATCACCCTCAACAATCAGGTCATCCACGGCTTGTTGAAATAACGACAGGTTAGGCTGATTTTCGAGGGTTTCGCGAATCGCCTGTTTGTACAAAACCCGATCCGCTTGCGCGCGCGTCGCACGTACCGCAGGGCCTTTACTGGCATTTAAAATACGAAATTGAATCCCGGCAAGGTCCGCCGCGTGCGCCATGATGCCACCCAGCGCGTCCACTTCTTTAACTAAATGGCCTTTACCGATACCGCCAATCGCCGGATTACAACTCATTTGACCCAAGGTATCAATATTGTGTGTCAGCAGCAGCGTGCGCACACCCATACGCGCCGAAGCCAATGCGGCTTCAGTGCCAGCGTGGCCACCGCCAATAACAATGACATCAAATGTTTGTTGAGCTTTCATGGGTGCTATTGTAGTGCAAATTCATCTGCAATCCACTAATCTCAGCACATCACACTACTCTAAATTATTGGTACGGTAGGATATTTGGTATAGTTCAAGAAAATGGATTTTGACAAGGTTACCCACAATGAAAAACGTGTTTCATTTTAGTTTCGTTCTGCCATTTATTGCATTACTGGTCATTATTGGCATAAAAGGTGATGCGCTATATCTTGGCGTTTACTATTACCTAGTTAGCTTCGCGATACTGGCAACCATATTTTACCTAGCTAAAGCTAAACCGGCCTTTAGCTTTGCGATTTCTTTCATTTATGTTTCATCTGTCATCATCTATATGACATTTAATTGGTTTACCGACAAACCCGAAGGTTTACTAGGTTTAGGCCACACGTTTTCCATGCCAGGTTTTGTAGTCGGTCTCATCCTTAGCCTAATTTATATAAAACGCAGCAAGCAAGAATCAAATATCAATGTATTTTTTATTGGTGCTTTAACCACGACAATCGGATTTTTAATAAATCAATTGATTATTTGCAATACTTTTTTTGACTGCGGCGCATTTAGCCTTTTATAAAACAATGATGCTTAAGCCATTGTATTGATATTTAAATCTTCATTATCAATCGAAGGATCATCCTTTTGTGTATTCAAGCTATTTTCATTAAAAGATACCCTATGAATTGGCGGACCCTTGGACGAATTTTCTGATGTCTTATTATCAACCTCTGGCGTTTTACTGGGTAATTTTTTTAGATCATCAACGTTATTAGAGGGTACAACGTCACCCTCAAAATTTTTGGTATTAATGCCGCCTTTTTCCAAGGCTTTCCAAACAAAATCAACACAACTGTGTGAATAAGCATTGTAATCCAGACTAAAACCATTATTCGCCGGATCCTTCATAAACTTAATCATGTCTTTATATTGGCTATCTGTGACTTCTATGGTTTTTTCATACAAGGTACTTTTATAGTTAGATTCATCATTCGTGTAAATTTTACCGGGACCAAACTGCTCACTCTGAAGAGGTGCAAACCCGTAGCTTTCACCATTTTCAGTGGTAATCCACATATGCCCTGCTTTCGATGAACCATCATCCAGATTTAATTCTGTTCCACCTTCAGCAATATGTACTGTAATTTTTGGCATAACAACAACTCCCTGTTAGCTTGCTTTTATAATCCTTACTACAACCCCTTTTTCAAATACCACCTCAAATGAAATCATACCTAGCTGTGGAAACTGGTTGTGATTTCGGAATGACATTCTTATTTCACTGCTATCCGGCACAATAGATTGTGTCCACATAACCTTAATCGGATCCGCATTCTTCTCCCAAACAGACTTATCTGGATTAACCTCATAAGTAAACGCACCGCCGGCTAATTTAGCTTCATACGGTGTCATACCAAGCGTTATGCAACCATTAGTTATGTCATCACGCCAATTCTCTGAAATATAATCTGCTTCTTCAATAAGTGCTTGTTGTAAAACAGCTTGGCGTGCCTGTTCAGCTGCAGCGCTGTTATTGATTTCTAAATCGCTCATAAACACCTTCGCTATTTGGCTTGTCGGTACAACTTACCGACGCTGTTTAAAGAGGATTTCAACGATGAATGGAGGAGACTGATTCATCAAAGGCATATCCCTTCCTTTAACATCATCAAAAAAATTTAACTTGCACATTGAGTATACATAGCTAACCTATTTAATACACAAAACCTTGCATAAAACAGATCAAATACATGGGGTTCATACTATTTACCAATACAAAAGCTACTGAATATCTCGCCGAGCAAATCATCACTGCTGACTTCACCGGTTATTTCACCCAAGCAACGATGCGCTTCGCGTAAGTCTTCAGCCAGTAATTCACCTGCTTTATCGATAGCTAAAGCTTTTTCACCTTGTTCAACCAAGACTAAAGCTCGATGTAAGGCATCTAAATGGCGGCGGCGAGCACTAAAGCTATCGCTACTGGTTTCTTGATAACCCGCGGCACGTTTTAACACGCCCACCAATTCATCAATCCCCGCGCCGGTTTTGGCGGACACGTAAACATGTTCACCCAATTCATCTTGTTCTAAAGCGGGCACATGGCTGCTTAAATCAATCTTGTTATGCACAATCACCGCCGGGATATCTTCAGGCAATTTTGCATGTAAGACTTTCGCTTCATCTGATAAGCCGGCTTGATCGTCGACCACAAACAAAACCCTGTCTGCAGCCTCTATTTCTTTCCAGGCACGACGCATACCTTCTTGTTCAATTTGATCGGTGCTGTCATGCAAACCGGCGGTATCAATAATTTGTAATGGTAGACCATCAAGATGAATTGATTCACGCAATACGTCACGGGTGGTGCCGGCCACATCCGTGACAATCGCGGCATCTCGTTTGGCTAAATAATTTAATAAGCTGGATTTGCCCACATTCGGTAATCCGGCAATCACCAGTACCAGACCTTCGCGCAAGGCACAGCCTTGTTTCGCTGCCGCTAATAGCTCGCTATTAGCTTGCTTGATTTCATTCAGCTGTTGCTGAACCCGGCTGTCTGCCAAAAAATCAATTTCTTCTTCAGGGAAATCAATCGCGGCTTCGACATACATACGCAACGCCAACATTTGCGTCGCCAATGCATTGACTTGTTTTGAAAACTCACCTTGTAAAGAGCGCAAGGCAGCACGAGCAGCTTCGTGACTACCGCTATCTATTAAATCAGCGATTGCTTCCGCTTGTGCCAGATCCAGACGATCATTCATAAACGCGCGTTCTGAAAATTCACCGGGTCGCGCTAATCGCGCACCTAATGCACAGATACGTGCTAACAACATATCCATCGGTACGGGGCCACCGTGGCCTTGAAGTTCAATCACGTCTTCGCCGGTAAAAGAATTGGGGCCAGGAAAATATAAGGCTATGCCTGAATCAATAATTTGATTCTCGGCATCAACAAAATCACGCAGACTAGCAAAACGGGGTTTAGGAAGGTTACCTAATAATGCGCGACTGATATCTTGCACTTTAGGACCTGATATTCGAATAATGCCAATGCCGCCACGACCCGCAGGGGTAGCGCGGGCGGCAATGGTTTCGATACTGTTATCAGTATCTTTCTCTAACGTTGAGCTTTCATTTACCATACGCCTTAACCTGTATAAGACACATGAATTTTATTTCGCTTCGATGCTACGAGTAATGTACCACTGCTGAGAAATAGACAGGATATTATTCGCCACCCAGTACAAGACTAAACCCGCTGGGAAGAAGGCAAAGAACACACCAAAAATAAGCGGCAACATCATCATGACTTTTTGTTGTACAGGATCCATCGGCGCAGGATTCAGGCGTTGTTGAATAACCATACTGGCGCCCATCAGTATAGGCAATATATAGTAAGGATCAGGAATCGATAAATCATTCAACCACCAAATAAATGATGCCTGACGTAATTCGACACTTTCTAACAACACCCAGTACAAAGCAATGAATACTGGTATTTGGACTAGGATCGGTAAACAACCACCAAGCGGATTAATTTTTTCCTCTTGGTAAATCTTCATCATGGCTTTTTGGAATTCTTGCTTATTGTCACCATAACGTTCTTTCAATTCTTTCAAACGTGGCGTTACGGTGCGCAACTTAGCCATCGACTTAAAGCTTTTTTCAGATAGCTTGAAGAACAAAATTTTAATCGTCAGCGTGACAAAAATAATTGCCCAGCCCCAGTTACCAAGGAAGCCGTATAAAACGTTCATCCACCAGTAAACCGGTTTAGCGAGAATTGTTAACCAACCATAATCAACCGTGAGATTCAGATTTGGTGCTATAACATTTAATTGTTCCTGAAGCTTCGGACCAACAAATAACTGTGTTTTAATATTTTGCTGCGCACCCGAGGCAACATTAATATTAGGTGTAATCATGCCAATGACATATTTTTTATCATTGGTGAATTTAGTGTAAGCACGGTTATCTTCTTTTTCGTCGGCTATCCAGGCAGCGACAAAATAATGTTGAATCATTGCTACCCAACCACCTTTAATAGAGCGGTCAAGATTGGCGTCTTCAATATCACCGAAGTCAATTTTTTCGTATGGCTCATCGGTGGTTGATAAAACCCCACCGGTATAAGTCACGAGAAATTTAGATTCTTTAACGCCGGTATTTTCAGAACGTTTAAATTGGCGATACATGCTGCCTTGCCATGCTTTAGCACTGGCATTATTTACGCGGTACTCTAAGTCAACGTCATAACGGCCGCGATGGAAGGTATAGACTTTATCGACTTTCAAGCCTTCTACATTCTGCCAACTTAACACCACTTCTAATGCATCACTGCCTTCTTGCATCGCGAAGCTATTCGACGCTGTTGAGTAAATAGCGCTTGAGTGATCCGGCCCCCCGCCTAATAAACCACTTTGCGATACAAATAAATGTGGCTTACCATTTTCCATTAAGTTTAATGGCTCAGCACCTACATCAACACTTTTCGGGTAATTAGTCAGCAGTACTTGTTTAATGTCACCACCTTGCGTATCTATCTGCAGGTCATATACATCTGTTATAACTTGGATACGCTTACCTTTACTAACGGGTCTAGCAACACCATTTGTGGTCGGTAATTCAGAAGCAGCTGGGGTATCTGAACTCGTGGCAATAGCCGGCGCTGATGGAATATCAGAATTAATTGCATCAGCGGCAACCGGTTCATTAGTTGTTTGCACCACTTCCTGCGGGTAGTCTTCCTGCCAGGCCTGATACATTAAAAACAGTACCATCGCTAAGGATGCAAATAAAAAAGTGCGTAAATTTTCCATAAATTAATTCTTTATCGTTATTTATCTTCGCCAACAACTGCAGAAACTTTTTCTACCGATTGCTGATTAGGTTGTTGAGATTCTATTTCCGGCACTAAATCCATGCCGCCCTCATGCCAAGGATGACAACGTGACAAACGGCGTATCATCATCCAACCACCGCGCAAGGCACCATAACGACTAATTGCGGTATGTGCGTAACAAGAACAAGTAGGGTAAAAACGGCACTGTTGTCCAACAATCGGACTCAAAATGATCTGATAGGCGCGTATTAAGATGAGGAGGAGTTTTTGCATCGCTTTGCGAGTGTCTTCCAGTGTTTATCCAGGGATTTAGCCAACCGGCCATTATCCATCTTTTCAAGGCCGTTTCGCGCTAAAACGACAATATCTATAGCCGGTAACTGGTGCTGGTGGAGTCTGAAACTCTCGCGAACTAAGCGCTTAACACGGTTGCGGTCTTTCGCAAACCGAATTCGCTTCTTGGCTATTGCCAATCCTAACCGAGGATACTGGCAATCATTTTTTGTTGCTAGTAGGGTAAATTCACCACTCGTTGACTTCAACGGTTCAGCGAATACTCGAGAAAACTCTTTCGCTTGTAGCAATCTCCGCGAACGGTTGAATCTGAACGATATCAATGTGACGCGGCGTTGTAATTCACTATTAAATTAGCTAACTGCTAATTTTCTTGTGAAATTAAGCGCTTAGTGAAGCGCGACCCTTTGCGCGTCTTGCATTGATGATCTTACGACCATTTTTGGTCGCCATACGTGCACGAAAACCGTGGTTACGCTTACGCTTTAAAACACTGGGCTGGAAAGGTCTTTTCATATCGATGCCTGCTAACTATGAGCTTTATTACTTAATAACTTCTTTTACAGCCGCGCTGACTTATTTACTAGACTGCGCAGCCACATAATACCCGCAAACCGGCGGGCTCGGAAAAGCGCGCCAATGTACTGCGGATCAGGGTTGTATGTCAATCAATATTATCGAAAATATGCGTTAATAGGGTGTGGATAACTTTTCCACAGAGGGTTACACTGGCGTGATAACGATTAAACAATAGTCATATCCAGTCTGGGAGTCTACCACCGCTTTGTCTGCACCACTTTGGCAAGCCTGTCTGAATCATCTTGAAGGTGAATTAACGTCAGAGCAATTTAATACCTGGATCCGTCCTTTGCATGCCGAAGAAGATCCTGAAGGTATTCGCTTGTTAGCGCCCAATCGTTTTGTCCTCGACTGGGTAAATGATCAATTTATTGAACGTATTACAGATGTTTTAGGCCGTGTTGCGAATGGCGCACCTCCTAAAATTTTACTTGAAATTGGCTCCCGTACCGCAGCAGTGCCCAACGAAACACAGGCCAAAAAACAACCTGCAACAGCGCCAAATCGGCGAAAAGCCAATAATACACCCTCAACACCTCACTTTAGTGCTCTAAACACCAGTTTTAGCTTCGATAGCTTTATTGAAGGTAAATCTAACCAACTGGCTCGCGCCGCATCAATGCAAGTTGGCGAAAATGCCGGTGGTGCTTATAACCCACTGTTAATTTATGGTGGTGTTGGTTTAGGTAAAACCCACTTAATGCATGCCGTGGGCAATATGATTATTAGCAAAAACCCACAAGCTAAGGTTGTTTATCTACATTCAGAACGTTTTGTTGCCGATATGGTTAAAGCCCTGCAACATAATGCAATTAATGAATTTAAACGCTATTACCGTACACTTGATGCGTTGTTAATTGATGATATTCAATTTTTTGCTGGTAAAGAACGTTCTCAGGAAGAATTTTTCCATACTTTTAACGCCTTACTTGAAGGTCAGCAACAAGTTATTATGACTTGTGATCGCTATCCTAAAGAAGTAGATGGCCTCGAAGAGCGACTTAAATCACGATTTGGTTGGGGTTTAACCGTTGCGATTGAGCCCCCGGAATTAGAAACTCGCGCAGCTATTTTAATGAACAAGGCTCAGCAAGCAGATGTTGAGCTACCTAGTGAAGTCGCTTTCTTTATTGCCAAGCGTATTTACTCAAATGTACGTGAATTAGAAGGTGCATTACGTCGAGTTATTGCCAATTCACATTTTATGGGCAAACCGATTACACTAGAATTCACCAAAGAGGCGCTGAAAGACTTGCTGGCCATGCAAGAGCGACTGGTGAGTATTGATAATATTCAAAAAACTGTTGCAGAATACTATAAAATTCGTATTGCTGATTTGCATTCAAAACGTCGCACACGGTCAATTACTCGGCCCAGACAGATTGCAATGGCATTAGCTAAAGAACTGACATCCCATAGCTTGCCAGAAATTGGCGATGCCTTTGGTGGCCGAGATCACACCACTGTTTTACATGCTTGTCGGAAAGTAGTTGAATTGAAAGAAAGTGATACACGTATTTATGAAGATTATGCGAATTTATTAAGAACTCTGTCGACATAATGTGGGTAGCCTGTGGATAACTATCGTAATTGAAATTAAGCTGTTTTTATCCACAAACTGTGCACAACTTAAAGGATAAGTTTTAAACCTTATCCACAAGGTTGAATTAGCCTTAAAGAATTGAATTATAAGGACTTATTGCGGTTACACACAAAATATCGCGGTACTAATAATAACAATTATTTTATATATATATAATATATTTAATAAACACTCAGGAAATCAATATGAACGTCAGTATTCAACGTGAGGCATTACTGAAACCCTTACAAACAATATGTGGGGTGGTTGAACGACGACAAACATTACCTATCTTGTCTCATGTATTACTCGCTTTTGATGGCACTATGTTGACACTGACAGCGACTGATCTAGAAGTAGAGATGGTTATTACGGTTAAAGCTGAATCAGGCACAGCAGGTGAAACAACCTTGCCAGCTAGAAAATTTTTAGATATTTGTCGGACATTACCTGATGGAGTCAATATCGAGCTTAAGATTGAAGGTGATCGCGCTATTATAAAAGCAGGTCGAAGTCGTTTTACCTTATCGACATTACCTTCTGCTGATTTCCCTAATATTGATGCTGTTTCTGATAATTTAAGTTTAACCCTATCGCAGAAAGATCTAAAAAGTCTTATTGATCACACTCAATTTGCGATGGCACAACAAGATGTTCGCTATTACCTAAACGGTTTAATGCTCGAAATAACTGATACCGGGATATTACGTAGTGTGGCCACTGATGGCCATCGTTTAGCAATGTGTGAAATTATTTTGTCTGAGTCAGTTAGTGAAACCAAGCAGATAATTTTGCCACGTAAGGGTGTTGTTGAATTAGCTAAGCTTTTAGAAGAAAGTGACGAAACGATTGCCCTTGAAATTGGTGCCAATCATATACGTATTAAAATTGCTGATCTTATTTTCACTTCTAAGCTTATTGATGGTAAGTTTCCAGATTATAACCGCGTTTTACCTGCAAATAGCGACAAGTTATTGCAAGGTGAACGAACTTTGCTTAGCCAGGCGCTAACTCGTGCATCCATTTTATCGAATGAAAAATATCGCGGTGTTCGTTTATTGCTAGAGAAAAATGCTTTGCGTGTTGTTGCTAACAACCCTGAACAAGAAGAAGCGGAAGAACAAGTTGAAGTTGAATATGGATCTGATTCACTCGAAATTGGTTTTAATGTTAATTATTTACTAGATGCATTGAATGCGATTGTTAGTAATGATGCTCAAATTGCTTTTTCTGATGCGAACAGCAGTTGTTTAATTACTGCTGTAGGTGATCACTCTGCACAATGTAAATATGTTGTTATGCCAATGCGTTTATAGCGCATTGGTATTTAATCTCTTATAACTGGCAATATTCGTGTCAGTAGAACAAATAGATATTCGACAATTTCGTAACCTTTCAAAGGTACAGCTGAATCTTCATTCTGGCTTAAACCTTTTTATTGGTGACAATGCGAGTGGTAAAACAAGCTTTTTAGAGGCTATTTACTTGCTTGGATTAAGTCGCTCATTTCGTAGCCGTCGCTTGGCTTATATGGCTGAAAAAGGTGCAGATGGTTTTAGTATCCAGGCTCGTCTTTCAAAGGCTGATTCACTTACTCGTCAATCAATTAGCTTTATCTATCATCAACGTAAACGTCGAATTAAGGTAAATGGTGAAGCAATTGATAAAATTGCTGATCTAGCCAATTTATTACCGATCCAAATGATTAATCAACAAGGATTTGATTTAGTTGATCAAGGTCCTGGCCATAGGCGTAAATTCTTAGATTGGGGTGTGTTTCACGTGGAACATGTTTTTTACCCCCATTGGCAGCATTACATGCGGGCTTTAAAGCAGAGAAATGCTGGATTACGACAGAAACAAACTGATCTGCAGTATTGGGAACATGAAATGTCACTGGCTGCGACTGAAATACATCAGTTCAGAGAGCGATATGTTGAACAACTTAAGCCAATTTTACAGAAATCGATTAAATATATGCTTGGTTCGGTTGATATTGCGCTCGAATACCGTCCTGGTTGGGATATCACAGAACCATTAAAATCAGTCCTTGCCCAGCAACGTAGCAAAGAATTGAAGATAGGGCATACCCGTCACGGCCCACAACGTGCGGATTTGTTCTTCAATATTGATGGTATTGCAGCCCATGAACGCTTGTCACGGGGCCAGCAGAAGCTATTTGTTAGTGCATTAATCTTGGCGCAGACACAACTGATGATGCAAAGTAGCAATCAACCTTGCACACTACTGATTGACGATATTGCCGCTGAGCTTGATGAATACCATCGTAGCCGTTTAATGCACGCGCTGATTAAGACGGGCGCGCAACTATTTGTAACAGCCACATCGAAAGCTCAGGTTCCTGACCTAACTAAGATTGAGCACAGCATGTTTCACGTGGAACATGGAACAATCAGCTAATATTTAATCTCAATACCTCCTCTAAAAAAGTAAATTCTAAAGCTTTGTAATGGGTTGAATAAGTTAACAATACTCTTTGGTCAAATATGGACTAACTAGCCGCTATTAATGTCTTAAAAGCGCTGAAAGTGCTACAATGCGTGACCTTAATGGAGTAACTAAATGCCCTCAGATAACAGCTACGATTCCTCAAATATTAAAGTCCTAAAAGGGCTAGATGCAGTTCGAAAACGGCCAGGTATGTACATCGGTGACACTGATGACGGCACTGGTTTGCACCACATGGTATTTGAGGTCGTTGATAACTCAATTGATGAGGCATTAGCCGGTCATTGTTCTGAGATTAAAGTTGTTATTAACTCAGATAACTCCATTACGGTGACTGATAATGGTCGTGGTATTCCGGTTGATCTCCATGAAGAAGAAGGTGTTCCCGCTGCACAAGTGATTATGACCGTGCTGCATGCGGGCGGTAAGTTTGATGACAACTCTTACAAAGTCTCTGGTGGCCTGCATGGAGTGGGTGTGTCAGTGGTTAATGCCTTATCAACTGAGTTACGTTTAACGATTCGGCGTCATGGTAAAGTTCACCAACAAGATTACTCAATGGGTGATCCTATAACCAAATTAGAAGTGGTGGGTGATTCAAGTACGACGGGCACAGAAGTTCGTTTTGTACCCAGTCCTGAAATCTTTACAAATATTGAATTCCATTACGATATTCTGTCTAAACGCCTGAGAGAACTTAGTTTTTTAAACTCAGGTGTGCGTATTGTTTTACGTGAAGAAGCTACCGAAAAGGAAGATGTATTCGAATACAAAGGCGGTATTCAAGCTTTTGTCGAACATTTAAACCGTAATAAAACCCCATTGCACCAAAATGTTATCTACTTTGAAACCGAGCGTGATGATATGACGGTTGAATTAGCGATGCAGTGGAATGATTCATATCAAGAAAACATTTTCTGTTTCACCAATAATATTCCTCAGCGAGATGGTGGTACACATTTATCAGGTTTCCGCGCGGCGCTAACACGAACGCTTAACCAATACATAGAAGGTGCCAATGCGGCTAAAAACGCCAAAGTATCGACAACTGGTGATGATGCGCGTGAAGGTTTAACGGCTGTTTTGTCGGTAAAAGTGCCTGATCCAAAGTTTTCCTCACAAACCAAAGATAAGCTGGTTTCTTCTGAAGTGAAAAGTGTGGTTGAAACCACCATGAATGAAAAATTAGCTGAGTTCCTGCAAGAACGTCCTGCAGATGCGAAAAGTATTGTTGGCAAGATTGTTGATGCGGCGCGTGCTCGAGAAGCAGCCCGTAAAGCCCGTGAAATGACTCGTCGCAAAGGTGCGCTGGATATTGCCGGGTTACCTGGTAAGTTAGCTGACTGTCAGGAAAAAGACCCGGCCTTATCCGAACTGTTCCTGGTGGAGGGTGACTCCGCTGGTGGTTCTGCTAAACAAGGTCGTGATCGTAAATTCCAGGCCATTTTACCGCTTAAAGGTAAGATCCTTAATGTCGAAAAAGCCCGCTTTGATAAAATGCTCTCTTCTGTTGAAGTCGGTACGCTGATCACGGCTTTAGGGTGTGGCATCGGTAAAGATGAATACAACCTCGATAAGTTACGTTACCACCGCATTATCATCATGACGGATGCAGACGTCGATGGATCACACATTCGTACTTTGCTACTAACCTTCTTTTACCGTCAACTGCCTGAAATTATTGAGCGCGGTCACATGTATATTGCTCAGCCGCCGTTGTATAAAGTAAAACGCGGCAAACAAGAACGCTACTTGAAAGATGATCCAGAACTCAGTCAGTACTTAATTCAGGAAGCACTGGATAAAGCCGCCTTGTTTGTTAGCAAAGATACCCCGCCAATTAGTGGTGAACCGCTTGAGACATTGGTACAGCAATACACGACTGTCATGGCAACCGTACAGCGATTAGGTCGGCGCTATAATGAGCCAGCCCTTGAAAAAATGATTTACATGCCAGCGTTAAGTGAAGATAGTTTTGCTGATACGCAAATAGTGGACGATTGGGCGACAGAATTGGCCAGTCGCTTAAATGCGGATGAAGATGGCAACATCTATCATGCTGAAATGTTAAAAGACGAAGAATCACGAATTAGTCTGAAACTGACATTAACCAAACACGGCCTTGATTACCCCATTGTGTTTGGCCATGATTTCTTCAAATCCGCAGAATATAAATCGATTGCAGCACTATCAACTCAACTTGATGGCTTTATTAGTGATGATGCTTATGTGGTTCGTGGTGAACGCCAATTAGAATTAACCACCTTTAAACAAGCCGTAGATTGGTTAATGAAAGAAGCTAAACGTGGTCAAAGTATCCAGCGCTATAAAGGTCTGGGTGAAATGAATCCCGAACAACTTTGGGAAACAACCTTAGACTCATCTCAAAGACGCTTAATGCAGGTACAAATTGAAGACGCGATTGCGGCGGATGATTTGTTTACTACCTTGATGGGCGACCAGGTTGAACCAAGACGTGAGTTTATTGAAAAGAACGCCCTTTCGGTAGGTCAGCTGGACGTTTAAAACAGATATCTTATTGTTTTAAAAGGGGTTTTATGATTTTTTCACTATTGGTCTGATCTAAAATAGAGTCAATAATACAGGCAAGGAAGTCTTTAAGCACTAAGGAAAGTGGCATGCAAACGACACCTTTTATGAATAGTTTGGTGGTGATTTTAAACCGTTGTCTGCGAATACGGCCGCTTATCTTTTGTTGTTATCTTTTTTTCTTAGGCTCTTCAGTAACTACGCTAGCCTTTGATGAATCTACCGAAAACCTGACTACCTATCCTGATTATGAAATAGGTACGCCAATACCTGAAGGCTTGCAACAACCGCTTACCCATTATAATCATCGGGTGCTAAGTCATGAAATAGCCCGCGAAGTCCGCACCTTGTTAACAGAAGAACTCGGCAGTGATAGCAACAGAGCGGATAAAGTGACTGTCGCGGTTCGCGAAGCCATTGTCACGCAGTTTGAACAATCCTACCTTGAATATGAAATAGCCGCTGTTATGCGTAGGCGTAATGATGACGCTGACCTTCAGCGAGTTGCGGTGCAGGCGATCGCTCGTCGTGCTCAGGCATTAACTGAACTCGGTGTGAAGCAAGCACTGAAACGTTTTGGTCAGTTAGGTGTTGGTAGTAAGCATGACCAAAACAAACAAATTATTGATCGCGCAGGTGCCACGATTAAACAGCGGCTTTTAACGCTGCTGGATGTCACTGAGATACCCGGTGAAAGCAGTAAATTGTTGGGTAGAAAGTACCCGGTATATGAGCAGGGTGATCCATTGCCTAAAGGTGCTTATAAACCGTTGCTGGGTTATACCCACGATGATCTGATTACGCTGGCAGTGGATTCAATTGAGTTGCCGATTAATCAATTTTTAAGTGGTGATTTTCCAGTAAAGCCACATAAGCAAACGACTCACACACTGGCAGCGATGAAAAGGATTATGAAAGAGCGTTTTGAAAAAGTTTATATGGAGTATTTTATTTCCCGAACGATGCTACAAAAATATGCAAGTAAGCAAGAACGTGACGAGGATATAAAAATAATTGCCAATAGTGCAGCAAGGATGAATAAGATATCGTTTAGTCAGGCTTTGAGAGAGACAAAGATACTATCCATCCGGATGCCGAGCCAATTTACCGTGGATATGCAATACGCTATGATTGATGCTATTCAAGAACACATCTTATTATTGCAAGCTGAGCCCTTGTCAGAACGGAGTCGAATGTCTGAATAATGGGTTACTAAAAATATTATCTATACCAAGGAGTGGTATCAATGGCTGATTCAAGCCCATTATCATTTAATGTTTACCTGGATGGCACCGGTAATAGTCAACTGTATGACACTCACCTCGGTGAGGAAACAAATGTTTCGCGTTTATATCAGGCCGATACGAGTATAAAAACAGATTTATCTTATAACGTGCCCGGCGTGCGTAATAGTTATGATGCGCAATATGATCGGCAGGATCTGTCTTATCAGTCTGAAGCTATTTATCTGGATGGTGTTGGTTCACAGCAAAATGACAGCGTCGGAAAGATCATTGAAGGTGCGACCGGTTTAGGATTAAACACTCGGGTTGAAGAAGCTTATAATGCTATCGTTGCGTTTCATAATAAATATCCGGGTCAGGAAATTGAAATTAATTTAATTGGTTTTAGTCGTGGCTCGGCTGCGGCACGCGATTTGGCAAATAAAATTATTGATGAAGGCATTCCGGTTCGAGATGCTGATTTTGATCCCTATGTTTTTTCTTCAGACATCGAAGTAGAAGTAACATACTTAATTCCTCCCGATGATCCGCATATTAATAAGTTGGTTATTTTTGATACGGTAGTATCGAGTGGCTATCCACTTTCTGATACACATATTGGCACCGATGTGCGAATCCATCCTAGTGTTGATTCCACTAGCCACTTGATTGCTGCCAATGAATACCGTGAGAGCTTTAAACTCACTAGTGCCATACGTGAAGGTGATAACAGTAATATTCAGCAGACTTTATTTGCCGGGGCGCATTCTCAAATTGGTGGTGGTTATGCCAACGATATATTAGCCGCTGGTCCATTAGGTGTAGCATATAATAGTCTTGAGCAAGCGGGTGTTAATTTAGCGCCGTTGGATTTGCAAGATCGTATTAACTTACAACTTTATAATGAAGTTATTGAACAACCGGCAATGGTCGAACAACTGTTGATTGATTCAAGGATAAAACAGGATGGCACGACTTTTACTGGGGAACCAGATCAGGATCATGCTTTTCAGCTTGTGCCTGAGCAGGGTCGGCAGTTTACCGATGAGTTAGGTAATAATCTACATTTGCCACAACCAATGCAGGTTGCTGTTGATTTTATGGATGCTACGAGAGATGTTTTAGGAATAGATAATGATAATC